>Ga0210394_10002095_pt1 | contig 28556 bp, 24 predicted proteins | sample IncBWC12MmetaG_FD_160121 | JGI IMG/M metagenome (GOLD analysis project Ga0210394, IMG submission 160121) | Forest soil microbial communities from Barre Woods Harvard Forest LTER site, Petersham, Massachusetts, United States - Inc-BW-C-12-M | ecosystem: Environmental > Terrestrial > Soil >...
TAGACCGTAGAACCCCTTGGGAGTGGGCCGTCTCGTGAGCCAATCGAGATTGCCATCGGTTCGAGCGATATAGCCGTCTGCGCTCGTGGCGATATTCACTATGATTTTTCACTTTTGCACCGCACTATGTTCGCACAAAACCGGAGCGGCAAAGGCTTGAGTGTTGTAATCAGGCGTTTACACTCATTGACCGGTTGAATGCCTCGCCCGCCGGGTGGCCGGATTTTCGCGGTCCTTTAGCTGTCCCCCGCCTTCATTGACTTGACCGGATGGCCGACCTAACATTCAACCCAGTGATCGGCCGGGCCATCTCGCACTACCGCATCGTCGAGAAGCTGGGGGGCGGCGGCATGGGTGTTGTCTACAAGGCTGAGGATGTGAAGCTCAGCCGCTTCGTCGCTTTGAAGTTTCTTCCCGACGAGTTCGCCCACGACGCGCAGGCGCTCAACCGCTTTCAGCGGGAGGCCAGGGCCGCATCCGCGCTGAACCACCCCAACATCTGCACTATTTACGAGATTGACGAGGCCGATGGACGAAGCTTCATTGCCATGGAACTGCTGGAGGGTCAGTCGCTCAAGTACGAGATCGCCGGCAAGCCGATGGAGACCGAAACTGTGCTCGATCTGGGTATCCAGATCGCCGATGCACTCGACGCCGCTCATGCGAAAGGTATTGTCCACCGCGACATCAAGCCAGCTAACATCTTCGTGACCAATCGCGGCCAGGCAAAGATTCTCGACTTCGGGATTGCCAAAGTTACCTCGAAGCCCGAAGGCGTCGGCGCGGGCGCTGCCGCCAGCGAGCCCGACGAAGGTCTCACCAGCCCGGGAATAACTGTTGGAACCGTGACCTATATGTCCCCCGAGCAGGCGCGGGCCCAGGAGTTGGACGGTCGCACGGATCTTTTCTCTTTCGGTGTCGTTCTCTATCAGATGGCGACGGGAAAGTTGCCCTTTCAAGGAGCCAGTTCGGCCCTCATCACGGAAGCCATCCTCAATCGCGATCCGGTGGATCCCGTGCAAATCAACCCCAACGTCCCACCATTGCTCCAGGAGGTGATCCGCCGGGCCTTGGAGAAGGACAGAAGCCTGCGTTTCCAGGGTGCGAGCGAGATCCGGGTTGAACTGCAGCGGCTAAAGCGAGACACCGAATCAGGCCGGACTTCCACCGTGCGAACCGGTAGTATCCGCCAGCCACGCGTCTCCAAGATCATCGACTCGATCGCGGTCTTGCCATTTGAAAATACTGCCGGCGATCCGGAGCACGAATACCTCAGTGACGGCATCACGGGCAGCCTCATTAATATTCTGGCAACGATACCGAAACTGCGAGTGATGGCGCAGAGCACAGTCTTTCGATATAAGGGCCGGGCCATTGATCCTCAAGTCATCGGCCGCGAGCTGAATGTGCGTGCCGTGCTCACAGGAAGAGTGATGCAGAGCGGAGGTGCGCTGCGCATTGGGGCCGAATTGGTCGATGTGGCCACTGGCGCTCAACTATGGGGCGCTCAATACAATCGCAAGCCGGGCGACATCTTTGTGGTACAAGACGAAATTTCCAACGAGATATCGGAGAAATTGCGGTTACAGCTGACTCGTAAAGAAAGGAAACGGCTCACCAGACACCATACGGAGAATGCCGAAGCGTACCAGCTTTACCTGAAAGGCCGGCATCACTGGAACCGGTGGACCGAAGAAGGATTCTACAAGGCGATCGAGTACTTTCAGCAGGCAGTCGAGAAAGATCCCAGCTACGCCCTCGCTTACACTGGCGTGGCCGACTCTTATGTGCTCCTGGGATGGAACAGCTATCTGCCGCCGAAGGAGGCATTCCCAAAGGGCAAAGCGGCGGCCATGACGGCCCTGCAGCTCGACCCGGAGCTCGCCGAAGCCCACGCCCCCCTGGCGGCCGTGTTGTGGCTCCATGATTGGCAGTGGGAAGAGGCGCAGACAGAATTCCAGCGCAGCTTCGAACTGTGTCCCAACTACCCGACTGCCAACCACTGGTATGCCGAGTATGTGATGACGATGGGGCGGCACGAAGAAGCTATGGCGAGAATGAAGAAGACCCAGGATCTCGATCCGCTGTGGCTCATTATTAATGTCGCAGCCGGATGGGCCTTCTACAATGCGCGCCGTTACGACGAAGGCATTGAACAACTCCGGCGAACCATCGAGTTGGAACCGAACTATCCCGTCACGTGCTGGATTCTAGGTCTTCTACTGAGAAAAACCGGCCGCTACGACCAGGCCATTGCCGAAGGGGAGAAAGCGATAAAGCTGTCAGGCGGCAGTCCTCTGATGCGTGCGGCACTGGCGCACACTTTCGGCGTGGCGGGCAGGACAACCGAGGCCCGACAGATACTTGATGATCTGACAAAGCTAGCAAAGCAAAAGTATGTTGCCCCTTACTTTTTCGCCGGAATTCACATCGGATTAGGAGAAAACGACCGCGCCATCGAATATCTGGAGAAATCCTACGAAGAGCATTCCCATTGGCTTATCTACCTTCACATCGATCCGAGCATGGACGGCTTGCGCGACAACCCGCGTTTCCAGGATCTGTTGCGGCGTGTCGGCCTTCCCGCTCTAACCGTCCCGATGTCCTGAAGTTGAACGAAGCGCAGAGAAAACCGGAACCGACGAGTCACGGCGCATAACGAGTAAAGACGAGGTCGGTCGCTTTGGCCTTCTCGTGGCAGGGGAAACAGCTTTTCATAAACGCCGCGTCACCAGGTTTGCCGTCCGCGAAGTGACCGAAGCCCCAACCGCCGGTGACGGCATATTTGGTTGAGTCCTTGACCATGAATTGAATGTTGGTGGGGGCTCCGGGAACGAAAGATTGGGCCTGGCCAAAGATTTTATTGTTTTCCTCTGACGGGCTGTGACGGTAATGCAAGGCAGCAATGATTGTGCCATCCGGGTATGGAAGCTTCCCTTCCCGAAAGGCATTGAACGCTACATCGTTGCCCAGGACGGCTCCTAGACTGTTGAGGTTGCCTGCTTCATGGGCCGAGGAGATCCACTTCCAGTCGCGATACCCGTGAGGGATCTCGGTAACGAACGGGGCAGATTGCCCATCCGCGTGTCCTGGTGCGGGGGCGACGAAGGCAACAAGGCCGGCCATTGCAGCGACAGCAATCAAGAAGAATGTGAAGCGTTTCATAGGCGTTCCTCCGTCCATGTTCTTAGGCAAACTGAAATCAGCAGTCCTCACAACTTTGCCTTTTGAGGAGTGTCAACAAGCCGATATTCTGAATCACGCTCGCCGTTGTGTCCAGCATGATTTGTCGAGAACCGGCGATTCGCGGCCAAAGGGCAAAGGAGATTGATCTTTCTACCGTTGGGCTCACTCCGTAACCTTTATTCCTTCCACTCGTTATAGATAGTGAAGACGCATCAGGTGACATTTGTCATCGCGGTGCAGTGACGATCTCCACTGGCGCGGGGATTGCCAGGGAGCGATGATGCAAGTTGTAAAAGGTTGTCAAAGGCCGTTGTCCGGGTTCGGGTACATCGGCTATGCTGGAGAGAATCGCGAGTCCCGCTGTGAGGCGTTGCAGTCTTCGTCTTTCTAGAGGTGCTTTCTAACGGTTCCGGAGTTCAATCATGACCCTGGCCAGTTTTGTCAGAAAAAATGCCTTTCGCAACAAGCGCCGCAGCTTGCTGACGCTGCTGAGTATCAGTTTCTCCCTGCTGCTGCTGACGGTAATGATGACCATTTGGCGGGCGTTTTACCTGTCCGATGGCAGCGCGGAATCGGCCCAGCGGTTGATTGTGCGCCACAAAGTCTCGCTCGGCCAGTTCTTGCCCATCGCCTATCGCGAGAGAATCCGCTCGATTCCCGGAGTGAAGCAGGTGGTCAACGAAAGCTGGTTTGGCGGGCAGTACAAAGACGACAAGCCGGAGAACTTCTTCGCGCAGTTCGGCACCGATCCCCAGGAACTGTTTCAGGTGCTTACCGACTTCCACATCCCGCCGGACCAACTCGAAGCCTGGCAGAAGGATCGCGCCGGCGCTGTGGTGGACGCTGACCTGGCCAAGAAATATGGGTGGAAGATCGGCGACCGCATTCCGATCAAGGGGACCATTTTCCCGCTGAATCTGGATTTGACGCTGCGCGGCATCTATACCGCGCCGCAAAACACACAGACGCTGTACTTCAACAATATCTACATTGACGAAGGCTTCCCGCGCGTCAAAGGTCTGGTCGGGTTCTACGGCGTGCTGGCGGACTCTCCGCAGGCAGTTCCGCAGATCGCAAAGGACATCGACGCCGCTTTCCGCAATACCGACCGGCCCACGAAATCCGAGAGCGAGAAGGCCTTCAATCTTGACTTCATCGCCATGATGGGCAACGTGAAGGCCTTCATTCTGAGTATTTGCGCGGCGGTAGTGTTTGCCACGCTGTTGGTTTCGGCGAACACAATGGCGATGTCGATCCGCGAGCGTACTCGCGAAGTCGCGCTGCTGAAAACGCTGGGCTTCACGCGCGGCACGGTGCTGGGATTGTTCATGAGTGAGGCGGTGACTTTGGCGGCGGTGGGCGGGCTGCTGGGAGCGGTTGCAGCTACCGGCATTGTCTTCCTGATCGCCCACGCGCCCGGGATCGGCCTCATGATGGCGGGAGTGAAGCCGAATGTTGCGACTATTGTGGTCGCGGTGGTGGTCGGGGCCGCGGTGGGTGCGCTCAGCTCATTCGTACCCGCTTACAACGCCTCGCGCGGGAACATTGTGGATGGTCTGCGGCATATCGGTTAGGCGGAGAAACTATGGCAATTCCCATCCAATACAATATTCGCAACCTGACGTTGCGCAAGAGCGCCACGGTGATGACCTCGCTGGGGATTGCGCTGACGGTCACGACCGCAATCTTTATTATGGCATTGCTGGCGGGATTGAATGCGGCTTTCAAGGGTAGTGGCGATCCGCTGAATGTGCTGGTGCTGCGTAAGGGAGCGACGGCGGAGCTCTCGGCGGGAGGCGTGGATCGGGATTCTGTGCCCATCATGAAGGACTTGCCGGGAGTGGCGCGCGACGCACAAGGGCAAGCTTTGGTTTCGGGCGAGGATTTGCTGGTGGTCGTGCTTCCTCGGAATGACGGAACGGGAGAGACAAACGTTACGGTGCGGTTCCTGACGCCTACGGGGATTGCCATGCGTCCTGAGGTGAAACTATTTGCGGGGCGATGGTTCACGCCGGGGCAGCGCGAGATTGTGGTCAGCAAGTCGATTCACAGCCGGTTTGCGCAAGCCAACATCGGCGACAGCATGTGGATTGGCAAAGGGCCGTGGAGCGTGGTGGGCATTTTTGACACTGGCGGCAGTGCTCACGACTCGGAGATCTGGGGAGACATTAATCAGTTGTCGTCGGACTTCGACCGGCCGACATATAACTCGGCGCTGATTCGCGCCACGGATCCGGTGTCAGCTGACGCGCTGAAGAACCGGGTCGGCGATGATCAGCGGCTCAAGCTGAATGGCATGCTGGAAACCGAATATTGGGCGAAGCAGACGAGCAGTGGCAGCCCGATCAAGTTCGTAGGCACCCTGGTAGCTGTGATTATGGCGATTGGGTCTTGCTTTGCGGCGATGAATACCATGTATGCGGCAGTGGCTTATCGCTCGCGGGAGATTGCGACGCTCCGGGTGATTGGGTTTTCGCGGCCCAGCATTCTGACTTCGTTTGTCTTCGAGTCGGTGCTGTTGTCGATTCTGGGTGCTGCGGTGGGGATCCTGTTGATGCTGCCGTTCAATGGAATGACCACGGGCACCAACAATCCGGTGACATTCAGCGAAGCCGTGTTCAGTTTGCGGATGACGCCGAATGTGGTGATTTCCGCGGTGGTGTTCGCCATTCTGATGGGATTAGTGGGCGGGATCGCGCCGGCGTGGCACGCGGCGCGGCGGGAGATTCTGGTTTCGTTGAGGGATTAGGGTTCGTTCGCGGGTTAGAAAAGGCTTAACCACAGGGGGCACAGAGGTACACAGGGGTTGGAGCTTACAGCTTACTTATGGCTTTGGATACCAAACACGCTGATTTGCAGGGCCTGCGCATCGACCGCTCGGCCCCGCCTACGGGCGAGCCGGCGGGATGGGCGCGCCGCTACATCGTTATTGGAATCGCGCTGGTGGCGGTGTTGAGCCTGGGGACCTTGGCGTATCGGCTGCTGTCGCCGGACGCGCCGGAGGTGGAAATCGTTCGTGCGGCGGCGGAGAATAGCGGCGATGCCGGCGGTTCAGTGCTTACAGCGAGCGGCTACATTGTGGCGCATCACAAGATTAATGTGAACTCGAAGGTCACCGGGCGCGTGGCCTGGATCGGCGTGGAAAAAGGCGATCACGTGAAAGAGGGTCAGGTGCTGGTGCGTCTCGAAGACGACGAATTCCGCGCCCAGTATGAGCAAGCCAAGGGTGCGGCCGATAACGCCCGGGCTTATCTGGAAGAACTGCAAAACGGTTCGCGTCCAGAGGAGATTTCACAGGCGCAGCACAACCTGGACGAGGCCCGCGCCACTCTGGTGAACGACAAGATTACGCTGGACCGCAATCGCGAGTTGTGGAACCAGGGGGTGGTTTCGAAGCAGGCTTTTGACGACGCGACCGCCAAGTTCGATGCCGATCAGCAGCGCGTCAATTCCTTGCAGAAGGGCTTCGAGTTGGCGAAGATCGGCCCACGCCAGGAAGAAATCGCGCGTGCCAAGGGCGCCTTGCTCCAGGCCGAGGGCCAGGCAGCTTATGCGAAATCGTGGCTGGACGCGACTGTGATCCGCGCGCCCGTGACTGGAACGATCCTGGAGCGCACCGCGGAGAAGGGTGAACTGGTTACGGCGCAGTTTGCCAGTGGCGCTGAGGGCGGACCGCAAGGCCAGGTGGTCGCGCTCGCAGATCTTAGTGATCTTCAGGTGGAACTCGACATCGCGCAGGATGATTTCGCCAAGTTGTCTGCGAAACAAAAAGCGGTGCTATCGGTCGATGCCTATCCCGACCGCAAGTACGATGGCGAGATCCATGAAATTTCTCCCGAGGCCAACCGGCAGAAGGCGACGGTACAGGTGAAGGTGCAGATTCTGAATCCGGACCAGTATCTGCGGCCGGAGATGAATGCAACCGTGAAATTCCTGGCGGATGACACCAAGAAGACGGTTGGAACGCAGTCCTCAGGCGTACTGGTGCCGTCTAGCGCAGTCCGCAGTCTGGGCGGGAAAAAGGTAGTTTTGCTGGCGTTCAACGGGAAGGCGCTGCAGCGTGAAGTTCAGGTCATTTCGCAGCGTAGCGGCGGCTTTCTGGTGCAAGGTCTGGTGGGCGGCGAAAGCGTCATCACTACCGCTCCGGCGAATTTGAAAGATGGCGACAAAATCAAGATCAAGGGACAGTCATGAGCACAGCGACAATGACAAATACCGCGACGCAAACCAAAGTGGTCCAGGTCCGAAACGTCAGCAAGATTTTCAAACGCGATGCCTTCGAGGTGCGGGCGCTCGACGATGTATCCATCGAAATCGCCGGGGGAGAATTCATGGCGCTCATGGGCCCTTCGGGCTCAGGCAAGACGACATTGCTGAACATGATTGCGGCCATCGACCGGCCGACATCCGGTGAGTTGCTGGTATTGGGTGAAAATGTGTTCCGCTTCAATGATGGCCAGGCGGCGCGCTGGCGCAATGAGCATATCGGTTATGTGTTCCAGACTTTCAATCTGATTCCGGTGCTCACCGCGTTTGAGAACGTTGAGTTGCCGCTTCTGCTCACCAAGCTGAACTCGCAGCAGCGCCGCGAGCATGTGATGACGGCGCTGAAGCTGGTCGGACTGGAGGAGCGGGTCAATCATCTTCCCAAGCAGCTTTCGGGGGGACAAGAACAAAGAGTCGCGATTGCGCGTGCCATTGTCAGCGACCCAACTCTGCTGCTTGCCGATGAACCGACCGGCGATCTGGATAGCCATTCCGCCACTGAGATTCTCGAAATATTGAAACGATTGAACGAAGATTTCCACAAGACGGTGGTTATGGTCACTCACGATCCCCACGCGGCCTCTTATGCCCACGTAACCCGGCACCTCGAAAAAGGCATGCTTTTGCCCCCCGACTAGGGAATGCTGACGGGCAGCGAGGCGGAGCGTAACTAGCTGAACCATAAAGGTTTAAGCGTGCTCCAGCACCGAGACTCGAATCGGGTTACGCGACGCTTTCATGGTCAAGCCGGAGGGGTTCTCCAAGAGTTTTCTGAACGCCTAAACTGCCCCCCAAAAACATATTTGTGATTCCACGGCCATAAAGCCCTCCGGCGCGCTATTCTTCTTTGCCCATAAGGCCTTCCCCAGTTTGAAACGCACGCCGGGGAAGACCAAATTCGCAAAAGGAGAGCACCATGAAACGAACGATCCAAAGCTTCACGCTGGCAGCGGCGCTGATGCTGGCTACCTGCGCAACCCCGGCCCTAGGCGAAGGCCCCGGACCGCCGCCTGAAGGTCCTGGACCGCCGCCCGTGTCGGCGCCAATAGCGTGGTCGATGTTCTTTTCACTGATCCACTTGCTGTAGTGAATGGCTGGTTACCCCAGAGAAACTTATCTTGGTGGCTTGTGAGCGGCTGATTTAAGCTGCTCACAAGCCATGAGTTTGCTGAACTTCATCTTGTGGTGGGGAGAGCTCCCACTGCAGACAGTTCTGCTGTACGTTCTGGTCCGAAAGCAAATCTTTCGGACCTTTCCGTGGTTTTTCGCTTACACTCTTTTTGCCGTCACGGCCGGCATCAGCCGCTTCCTGGTTCGCAACCACCACCCCATCTACATGAAAGTTTACTGGACCAGCGAGGCCATTTACCCGTTGCTGGGAATCGCAGTGATGTATGAGGTATTCCGCAGCGTGTTCCGGAATTTCAACCGGCTGTGGTGGTTTCCTCCCATATTTCCGCTCACGGTAGTGTTGTCCCTGGGATTGACAATTTCTCGCAACCTCTCAGTGCCGAGCGGGCTGCAAAGCGGCTGGATGTCGTGGATTGTAGGAGCGGAATTGGGTGTTAGGCTGCTGCAGGTGGCGATGTTTGTATTGTTGGTGACCCTGGTGCTGCTTTTCGGGCTGCGCTGGCGGCAGCAAGCCGTTGGTATTTGTGCAGGTTACGGGCTTTTTGCCAGTGTGGCACTGCTGACCACGAGCAAATTCTACGAATTCGGGACAAGATTCAAATATTTGTGGGGATTGGCATCTATCATCGCTTACAGTATTGCAGTCTTAATTTGGCTTTGGTATTTCAGCGTTCCGGCTAAGACAGAGCCTCCACGCGCTGAACAGCCTCCGCTGACGGCGCAAGAAATGGGCCGCTATAAAGAGATCGTACGGAGGGTACGGCGACCATGATCGTAGGAATTCTGTGGAACTTGATGATCAGCGCGGGCTTCATGAGCTGCGTTGTGATTGCAGCCTGGATTTGGTTTCACTTCCCCGATCGCACCGCCGACGATGTGGTCGATTTCCTTCTCCCGGTGGATCTGGAAAAAGCCGAGACACTGCTCGACGCCAATGCGGAAACCCACCTGCGCTGCGACCTCAGCCGCAAAGATTTCCGGAAATTGCAGCGCAAGCGCATTCATCTTTACGTGCTCTTTGTCCACCGCATGGCGCATAACGCGGCCGTGCTGATTGACTGGGCCAACCGCGAAGCCGAGGGTGGCGACGAGCAGGCGGCGGAACTGGCGCGCGAACTGCAGCAAATCGCGGTCGAAGTGCGGGTTTACTCTTTGCTGACCCTGATCAAGTTGCGCTTGTGGTTATTGATTCGGCTGGATTCCTGGCAAATTCTTCCCGCCCCCAGCTTGTATGAGGTGCGGGAGGTCGGCGGAATTCTTGGCCTGGAAAGCTACGACCGGCTGAAGACCGCCGCCAGTTTTCTTTTTCTCGAGATGGGGCGGCGGAATTTCGACGAACTCCTGCACAACCTCTGACACCATTCCTGCGCCAGCGCGGGAATGGGCCCGGCACGACCGAGGCTCGGAGTCGGAGCGGAGTTCAGATCACAGTTCAGAAATCGCCTGTTCCTGCGCCGCTACCGATCCAAAGCTGCTGAGTGGGGGCTCCGAGACCCACTGCCAGGCCCGCCGTCCGTTTTCTCGAACGTCACTTTGTGCCTCACCGTAATCCACCAGTCGGTTGAGGACCGTGGTCACCGAGGCAAGGGGATCTTTGTGGCGCAGCAACACCGCCGGCATGCGGTCCTGAATCTGCTGGCACACTTCTCTGACGCTGAGCGCACGTCCCGCTTCCATCAACACCACACGGCAGGCCTTGGTGAACCCGGGTTGACGTCCTCCGGTTTTTCGGTCGACCAACTCCAGCAGGTCTTCGCCCAGGATTTCATCTCCGAACAAGTTCGCCAATCCTGAAATGGTCTGCTTGAGAGTACCGATGCGTTTCATGATGTCAGCGCGTTGTTTCATGAGCTGACGCAGTTCCTCATGCGCAGTCTTGACCACTTCCTGAACGTGAGGATCGTTGTTTAGAAGGCTGACACCGTTGCTTCCGTTACTTCCGTTACTGCCATTCTTACCGTCCTGCATAACTGCCTCCAGACTGCTACGCGGCGTCGAGCGCGCGGCCACTTTTGGCGATCGCCCACTGCTCCGCGCTTGGGGATACGCAAACTGGCACCAGATCGTTCCACGGACAATTTCGGTTTGCAAAACCGCACATTTCTTGTCCACTTCTGGGACGAAAGCGTTGCCTTCGCACGTACCCCAACCTATTGATAAGTTAGACGCTAAGATTTAAGAAAAGTTAATTCGGATTGCAAAAATACTGGGACGAACAGGGTGGGGAGCACTCGCGGCCTGCGAGTACTGACAAACGCGGAGCACGTCATGAAGGAGTCCAGCCCCACCCCCCCGTGAGGGATGAGAGGGTTTCCCGCTAAGGGAGGAATCTCTGGTAGTGACAAGTTTGACCAAACCTTGTCACTACCGAATCTCTTCGGGCCTTGACAAACCCGCCATACCTGCTAAAGTGCGGCCAATATCTCCAGCACACGTTGGCTAAAGGTGCTTACGTATGAAAAATGTTTATGAGGTTCTTCGCCAGAAGGAACTCGAGCTGGCGAGACTTGAAAAAGAAGTAGAGGCGCTTCGAGTAGCGGCGCCGCTGCTCTCAGAAGACAAAGAAATGCTGGCCGAGGCGACAAACAATAAACCGGCCATCACGGCGCAACAGCCGATCCGTATGACGCAACCCGCGGTGAACACCAATCCACAGCCTGCGACGCGAGCTGTGGGCTGGGAAGACACCGCCAAGCGCTGGCCCTAGCGACGAGTCAGGCACTCAGGCCGCCCCCGTCCCGCCCTTCGTCGGCGGCGAGCGGTGCTTGTAACCTGTCCGTAGCCATTCCGACGTAGTCCGTTTGCCACAGTGTGTTTGACCGCACACGCTCGTCTCCACGGTCGTCCTTGCCAACTCCTAGATGGTCAATGGTTTAGATCCTGGCTTTCCGCATGCCACTGAGTTGGTGGCAAGTGCGAAGGGAGCATCCAGATGCAACTTCTCATGACAGCAATCAGCGTAGTCGGTGGGATGGCGTTCTCGCTGGCATTCGCGATCCTAGTGGAGGAGTTCATCTTCGGCAAGGTGCTGGCGGTGCTCTTTGCCCGGCAAGCGGTGCGAGTTGAGTCGGGACAACCGCGTTAGGCCATAAAGGAGATCGTATGTTGTTCCTGAAATATCTGCTCACCTGGGGCGGCATCGCCATGATCGGGATAGCCGCAGGAATTCTTAGCTACGATTTGTGGCTCGGGCTGCGCTTCCGTGTGAGGGCCGACGAGGGTGGAACCGAACCTCTGCCGGCAGCTCCGCAGGTCCGGTGGCGGGGTGCGCTGGGGCTGGCGTTGCTGGCGTGGGGACCAATTGTCCTGGCGCTGGGGATTATCGTAGTTCCCAGCGGCATGGCTGGAGTTCGTGTGAGCCAGACCAGCGGCACCCTGGCCGGCACGCTCTATCCGGGAGCGCATTTTGTTACGCCGCTGGCGGAGAATGTGGCGCTTTTCGACACTCGTGATCAGCTGTTTACCACCGGGTCGGTGGAGGCCACAGCTGCCGGCAAGAAACCGGAACCGCTGAATGTCCAGGCCAAAGAGGGACTCACGCTCGGCCTCGCTATCACCGTGCGTTACCGGCTTGATCCCAAACATCTGGACTACATCCAGGCCAACCTGCCGCAGCCGGTGGAAAAGGAGATCGTGCCCGCGGTAGTGGCGAGCGCGTGGCGGGAACTGGTGCCCAACTACACCGTTAGGGATGTCTTCGCCGCCAAGCGGGAGGAGGTCCGCAAGCGCGCCGCCGATATCATCACCCAGAAGCTGGCGGCGGATGGGATCGTGGTGAAGGAAGTCATGCTGCGGGATATTCAGCTTCCGCCGGAATATTCCCAGGGTTTGGAAAGCCTGCTGCTCAAGGAGCAGGAAAACGACCGCATGGGGATCGAGACCGAACTACAAGAAAAACAGGTGCGCATCGCCGAACTGCAAGCCGAAGCCACCAAAGCCCAGCAGGTAAAGCAGGCCGAGGGAGAAGCGCAGGTGCATGTGCTCCAAGCCAAGGCCGAATCCGATGCCATGCAGTACACGCTTCCGCTGAAGCAGAAACAGATTGAGCAATCGAAACTGGAAGCCGAGGCGCGCAAGGAAACCACGGTCAAGAATGCGGAGGCGCAGGCTGAGGCGAAAGTGATCGACAGCAAGGCGGAAATGGAGCGACGCAAGCTGCTGGCCGAGGCGGAAGCGGATCGCATTCGGGTTACGGCGGTGGCGGATGCCGAGCGCATGCAGAAGGAAGGCGCCATCCTGAAACAAAACCCGCTGCTGATCAATAAGATCGTGGCGGAGCGGTTGTCGGACAAGTTGCAGATCATGATGGTCCCGGCAGACGGAAAGTTCTTCTTTGCCAACGACGTGCTGCGCAGCATGAATGTGAGTAACCATGCAGCTCAGGCCGAGGAACCGGAAGATCAGCAACCGAAATGAGCCGTTCCCCGACTCTAATCAGTACCGGGACCATGCCAGACCACCATCCCAACCCGGTTTATAATGCGCGCATTCAGGAGATACGCCTGCCGCGCGCATATTCTTTTCGGGCACGGTGCCTTTTGCTGTTGATCGTCTCCGCCACGTTAGTTTCCGCCACAGACTGGCGTGCTCCCGACGCTCAGCTAGCCCGCAAGATTGCGGCCGCCACCGGCCCGGGCGCGGTCGCTCTTGAGGTCACGAACCGGTCGTCTCTGAGCCAGGCGGATGTGGACGACATTCGCCGTGGATTGTGGACGGAGTTGGCGGCGCTCGGGGTGCATTCTGCCGCCGCCGATCAAGCCGCTGCCACAGTGGAAGTGTCTTTGTCGGAAAACTTACGGAACTATGTATGGATCGCGGAAATTCACGTCGGCAACAGCGAACCTTCGGTAGCAATGCTGACCACACCGCGCACGCAGCAGCCCCCTACCGGCGAGCGGCCGCTAGCTCCGCTGACTATTCATAAGGCTCTGCTGTGGACGGACGACAACCGCATCCTGGATGTTGCCCTGCCGACCGGCAGCCCGCAAATCATGATTGTTCTGGGGCCGGAGAACGCTGTCCTATACGCGGCGCAGAACAGCCATTGGCAAGTGGAGCAGACACTCACCATCACGCATGCACACCCCTGGCCACGTGATCTGAGGGGACGACTGCTTCTGAGAAAGGACCACCTCTTCGATGCTTATTTGCCCGGCGTGTTGTGCCAAACCACGACGGTTGCTCCGCTGGCCCTTAACTGTCGCGAGAGCGACGATCCCTGGCCACTGGCAACCGATCCGTCTGCGTTGAGCGCATTTTTCACGCCCAGCAGAAACTTCTTCACTGGGGCGCTTTCGCCGAGCGTCCAAAAACAGACAGCGGTTGCACCCTTCTATTCCTCCGCGCCCCTACCCAGAGACAAGTACACGTTATGGATATTCAGCGGAGTCGATGGGCAAATTCACATGCTGGATGGGATGACGGATCAGACGTCGACAAAATGGGGCTGGGGCAGCGACATTACCAGCGTGCGAAGTGGCTGCGGGCTGGGCTGGCAGGTGCTGGCGACCTCGCGCGGCGACGGTGCGGGGGACACGGTGCAGGCTTTCGAGATTGCCGACCGCGAACCGGCGGCATTGAGCGCGCCGCTGGAATTCGGCGGCAGCATTACAGCGCTATGGGCGGACTCCGAAAATGCCAGCGCAATTGCCGTCGCACAAGACTCAGAGACAGGCCAATATGAAGCATCGAGGCTTTCCGTTACTTGTAACCGTTAGTCTGGTTCTGGCAGTGGTTGCCGGCGCGGCGACGCGTCCGCATTACGGCGGGACGCTGCACGTCGGCCTCCGCACTGCGCCGACTTCTCTTGATCCCAATCGAGCGGAGTCGGTCGCATCCGAAAATCTTTTCCACCTGATCTTCGACACACTAGTCACGCTGGACGATCAAGGCCGGCCATTGCCTGCCCTAGCCACCGCTTGGCAGGCCGAATCGGGCTCCCAACGGTGGCAGTTTTCGCTAAGGCGGGAAATAACGTTTCCCGACGGAACACCGTTGACCCCCGAGGTCGTCGTGACCTCGCTACGGGCGGCAAATCCAACATGGAAAGTATTTGCGACGAATGATGCCGTGGTCATCGAGCGCGATTCACCCGAGCCCGACTTGCCCCCAGAACTGGCACTGCCTCGCAACAACATTGTGAAGCGTGAAGGCGGGAAAATCGCTGGTACCGGGCCGTTTGTAATCACCCAATGGGATCCCGGAAGGAAGCTGGTGCTTGCTGCCCGAGATGACTATTGGGGTGGCCGACCGTTCCTGGATGCAATTGAAGTCGAGCTAGGCAAGAACTTCCGCGAGCAAATGGTCTCTTTCGATCTGGGCAAGGCCCAGGTGATCGAGGTTGCTCCCGAGCAGGCGCGGCGGGTGGCGACGGGGGGTGAGCGCATTGAAACTTCTCCTCCCATCGAACTGCTGGCTCTGGTTTTCAATCACGATCCCCAGTCGGTCGCGGATTCGAAACAGCGCGATGCCCTCTCGCTGAGCATCGATCGCCGATTGCTGAATTCCGTGGTGATGCAAGATGGCGGCGAACCCGCAGGCAATCTCTTACCGAACTGGATGACGGGCTACGGATTTCTTTTCCCGGTTGACCCCAATCTGACGCGCGCACAGCAAGAGCGCGCCGAGGTCCCGGAAACTACGGCCTGGAACCTTGGCTTCGACGCCAATGACCCTATCGAACGGGTGCTGGCGGAACGCATCGTTTTGAATGCGCGTGATGCCGGACTGCGGCTTCAGCTTGCAACTGGTCCTTCCGACGTGCGACTGGTTCGCGTACCTTTGACTTCGCTCGACGCGCAGATTGCTCTTACCGAACTGACCGCGTCGCTCGGCCTTCCGCAGGTGAAGATCAAGGGCAATTCGGTGGACGATCTTTACACTGCCGAAAGCGCACTTTTGAAGTCACAACGCGTGATTCCTCTGCTGCATCTGCGGACGGCCGGAGCGGTGTCTAAGACGGTGAGGAATTGGAGTAGAGCTCGCGATGGGGCCTGGCGGCTGCCGGACGTCTGGCTGGCCGCGGAGCGGCCATGAGTCTTCGGCGCAAATTGCTATTTACGCTTGCATTGACTGCGTTTCTCTCGGTAGCAGCGGTGGCATGGATCATTTCTGCTCTGGTCCGGCGTTCGTTTGAACACAATAACGAAGAGCGTACGGTTGCCCTGGTCGAGCAATTCCGCCGCGACTTCGCCCGCCAGGGGGAGGACGTAGCGCGCCGGATCGGAACGATCGCTTCCGGAGACGCCTCGACCCGCATGGCTCTCAGTTTGAGCCACGCATCTCCGGACTACGGCGCGTTTCTTAACGAAGCCAGGGCGATCGCCGAGAATCAACAACTGGATTTCCTGGAATTCGTCGACGGCCAGGGCACGATTCTTTCCTCTGCGCAGTGGCCGGCAAAATTTGGATACAAGGATACACAAGCCATCCGCGCAACCTCCAAAGATGCCTTCCTCAAGCGTGAGGAGCTACCCGATGGCGCGGCCTTGGGAGTGTTCGCAATCCGGCAGGTGAATGTCGGGGACAGATTGCTCTTTGTCCTCGGGGGGCGGCGGCTGGACCGGGATTTTCTCCTACGCCTCGAACCTCCGCCGGGCATGCGGACGATGCTCTACCAGAACCTGGAGAGCGGATTCTCTCCCACACTTCTCATCAACAGCTCGGGTCTGATGCAGCACGCCGATCCCGTGGCCCCACTCATCCGGCAGGTTCAGCAGCGAACCCGAGAGATCACCGCGCTCGTCCATTGGTCTTCGAATACAGCCGACGATGAAAGCGTGGATGCGATTCCGCTGACTGGCCTGGATCACGAACTGCTGGGCATCCTGCTGGTAGGGGATTCCCGGCGGCCGTATGTCGAAAGTCGCCGGCAAATCCGCACTGCCGCATTGTTGGGCAGCGCAGTCGGCGTGGCGCTTGCGATCCTGCTTAGCGGATGGGCGGCAACGCGGGTTACGCGGCCGGTGGAACAATTGGCACAAGCAGCGCGCCAGGTTGCGAAGGGCGATTGGAATACTCAAGTGACAGTAACCTCGGCGGACGAACTGGGGGACCTAGCCGAATCTTTCAACCGCATGACGACTGAACTGCTGCAGCAGAAGGAACAACTGGTGCAGTCCGAACGCGTGGCGGCATGGCGGGAGCTGGCTCGGCGTTTGGCGCACGAGTTAAAGAATCCACTCTTTCCTCTTCAACTCACAGTCGAGAATTTGTTGCGGGCGCGGCAACAAAGTCCGGAGCAGTTCGAAGAGATCTTCCGGGAGAGTTCTTCCACGCTACTGGCCGAGATTGCAAACCTGAAGACGATCATCTCGCGTTTCAGCGAGTTTTCCCGAATGCCGCAACCGCAGTTTCAGCGCGTCCAGCTGAATGAAGTGTTGGAAAGTGTCTCCCGGCTGTTTCAGGCGCAGTTACGCACCCCGGATCGCGCTGCGATTGAATGTAGACTGGAACTGGCCGAGGGCATGCCGCCGATCGCTGCTGATCCCGAGCTGCTACACCGGGCATTTTCGAATCTGGTACTGAACGCGATGGACGCGATGCCACAAGGCGGAACACTGACTTTTCGCACGCGGCATGAGGGCGAGTGGGCAGTCCTCGAAGTGGCTGACACCGGAACCGGGCTCACCCCGGAAGAGTGTGAACGGCTGTTCACGCCGTACTATACCAACAAGGCACATGGCACCGGACTGGGATTGGCGATTGTGCAATCAATCATCAGCGATCATGGAGGCAGAATCAGCGTGCGCAGTGAGGCCGGCAGCGGAGCCACTTTCGTGATCGAGTTGCCAGGGAATACCGACAAATTGCCGGCGGACCAAGTTGCCGCCGCAACCTCCTGAGGAGCGATTCGTGCCGCAACCAGCCAATCTTCTGATTGTGGATGACGAGCCCAACACACTGGCGTCGCTGGCGCGGGCGTTCCGCCTGGCTGGTCATGAAGCTGCAGTCTGTGACAATGCTGCGAAAGCTCTCGAACTCGCCAAGTCGCAACCATTTGATTTGATCTTCTGCGATGTGGTGATGCCAGGCAAGGACGGGCTTTCCTTTCTCGAGAACCTGCGCGCCCAGGGAAACGAGACTCCGGTGGTCATGATGTCGGGCCAGGCCCACATCGAAATGGCGGTGCGGGCGACGCGCCTTGGCGCGCTGGATTTCCTGGAAAAGCCCATCTCCACCGACCGCTTGCTGCTTACGGTAGAGAACGTCCTCAAGCTAAAGCAACTGGAAGCGGAGAACCGCCAGCTTCGACAGCGGCTGGGGAAACACGAAATGGTCTGGTCGGGCGAGGTGATGCGCAAACTCATGGCCCAGGTGGAACGTGTCGCGGCCAGCGAGACTCGCGTCTGCATCCTGGGCGAGACCGGCACGGGAAAAGAGCTGGTAGCGCGCGCCCTGCACGAACATAGCTCGCGGGCCAAGGGGCCATTCGTCACGCTGAACTGCGCGGCGGTGCCAGCGGAGTTGATCGAGTCGGAACTTTTTGGTCACGAGAAAGGCTCGTTCACCGGCGCCGCCGGCCGTCATATCGGAAAGTTCGAGCAAGCCGGGCAGGGGACGATTTTTCTTGACGAGATCGGTGACATGCCGGTTGCAATGCAGGCCAAGCTGCTAAGAGTGCTCGAAGAGGGCGAAATCGAACGAGTTGGCGGGGACAAACCGGTCGCGGTCGACGTCCGCGTACTGGTCGCCACCCATCGCAACCTGGAGAGCTTGGTGCGCGAGGGAAAATTTCGTCAGGACCTCTTTCATCGGGTGTTTGTATTTCCGTTGGTCCTGCCTCCGCTACGCGAGCGTCGCGATGACATTCCCGTACTGATCACCCATTTTGCTGACCAGGTTCGCGTACAAAATAGTTGGAAGCCGATCGCTTTTGCCGCCGAGGCCATTGAAAAGCTCTCGCAGCAGCTATGGCCGGGGAACGTCCGCGAACTGCGCAATGTGGTGGAGCGGCTGATGCTGCTGGCAACCGATGACGGAGTCACGGCGGAGACGGTCGATTTGGTGCTGCCAGTTGGAGGGGTTGCGCTCCCATCGAGCGCCGGCTCAGGCCCCCTGGCAGAACGGGTGCAGGGCTTCGAGCGCGAGACTATTCTGGCGGAACTGAAGCGCTCGGGATATCAGATCACGAAAGCCGCAAAGACGCTCGGCTTGGAGCGCAGCCATCTCTACAAGAAAGCTGAGCAGCTTGGGATTGATATTCCGAAGCAACGCCGCGAGGAACAGTGACACTTGTGATTCAACGCTTTGCCCGTTCCGGATGACGACTCACGAACGGCGCGGGCGGTTCTTTCTCCGGCGTAATCTGAATCAGCGACCGGTTTCCCACGTGGATGAAACTCAACTCCCGCGCCGCCAGCAGGGTGTTGATGGCTTCCTTGATCCGCGAACGAGGAACGAAATTGCCGAAGAAGGCTTCCAGTTCCTGGAGATCGGCGGCGACCACGCAGTCCAGATATTTCGAAAGCAGCGCGGACAGAGCTTCTGCCACGGAAAGCGAAATCCCTTCGCGCACGGCGTCCGGTGACCAGCGATAGAGAACATCCCAGACGGCGCCCTCTCCGGGCTTGTAATCAACCCGCGTGATGCGCAGCCGCGACCACAGCTCCCCGAGCGATTTGTCGAGCGCCGCGGCGGAAGTTCCACCTCCGACCGCTTCGAGCAACTTCTGTTTCGAGATGGGACCATCGCGACGAATGATCTCGAATGCGTCGCAAACCAGCTGCGAGTACTCCGAGCGTGCGCCGGCCACAGGAGCTTGTTTCGGATTGCGTTCTCCAACCAGCGCGTAGAAATATGGAAAAACCGAGCCTGCCACCAGCAACCCGTTGTTGTCATCGAACAAATTAGCTTCGTAGGCAGCGCGCTCGCGCAGCAGACGCACCATCAACTCGGTGGCCTCCTGCGCGCGCGGATCGGAATAGGCATGCTGCCAGGTGGGCAACCGCTCCTCGGAGCCAACCCACGCTCCGATGAACGTCGGTGCCAGCACGGGCGTCTTCAAGGGATACATCTGGCAGAATCCGACCGACTCGATAAATTCGCGAGCCCCATCGAGGGTGCGGACGGGCCGCGCGTCGAGGTGCCACTTGGATCGCCGGAGTTGGTCGAGATCGAACATAGCATTCAGCACTCAGCACTTAGCATTCAGCCCTGCGGCAATCGGCAACGCCCCGTTGTGGCTGAATGCTGATTGCTGATTGCTGAGTGCTTCTTTCAGATTCTCTTAAACGCCTTTTGAATGTCCTTCATTGAGTATCGCAGAACTACCGGGCGGCCGTGTGGGCACGACATGGGACATTCGGTCTGGGCCAGTTCCGCCAGCAGCCACTCCATTTTGTTCTGCTCGAGCGGCATATTCACCTTGATGGCCGCATGGCAGGCGATGGAAGCGGCGACGCGGGTGCGGACCTTTTCCATGTTCAACGCCTGATCTTCTCGCGCGAACTGGTCGAGCAGTTCATGCAGCATGTGTTCGACCTGGCTGGCGTCCACTCCTGCCGGAGCCACTTTCACCGCAAAACTGCGGGTGCCGAAGGGTTCAGCTTCAAAACCGTTCTGGTTGAGTTCTTCGCAGATTTCTGCAAACACCGCCTGCTGTGCGGGAGTAAGCTCGATCACCAACGGCATCAGCAGACGCTGGCTTTCGACTTTCAATGCTGCCCGCTGCTTCAGGATCTTTTCAAACAGTACGCGCTCATGCGCCACGTGCTGGTCCACGATCCACAATCCCTCGTGATTCACCGCCAGAATGAACGACTCGCGAATCTGACCGAGAGGCTTGAGCGAAGCCAGGGCCGGCGCCAGATCGCTGGCCGCCTCGGGTTCGTCGGCAATCGGCGGAGTGCAACCGTCGCTTTTAACGAGTTCAGGAACCATCTGCGGCCCGCGCGCCAGGGAGAGGGCGGCGTTTCCGTCGATGGCGATGCTGTCCATGCTGAACGCAAGTCGTCCACTCACCGGTGGCAGGGTTGGAGCTTGCAGGTTGAAGCCCTGGGCCTCGGCCGGGGCAGAATACGCGCCCCAAGTCACGGCAGACCCTTCACTGGGGGGCCGGGCTCCGGGGGTCAGCGATTGCGGCGCCGTGGGGTGAGCGCTGATTTCGGTGACGAATTGCGGCACCGGGCGGGCTTTCATCAGCGCGACTCGGACCGAGTCGCGCACGAAATCATGGGTGACGCTTTGCTGACGAAAGCGGACTTCGGTCTTCGACGGATGAACGTTGACATCCACCTCGCCGCTGGGCATTTCGAGAAACAGCAGCACCACGGGAAAGACCGTCGGCGGAAGAATGTTGCGATAGGCTTCGGTGATGGCGTGCTGGATGAGGCGGTCGCGGATGAGGCGGCCGTTCACAAAGATGTAAATCGAATTGCGGTTGAGCTTCTGAATTTCGGGTTTGGAAACGAAACCATGGACTCGCAACTCCCCCGGTTCCGCTGGAGCTTGGTTCGCGTCGTCTTCGGTCTTTCTCCAGGGCGGCGGCTGTGGCAGCCCGATGCGCTCCAGCGGCTGCATGGCTGCGACCGGAATCAGTTGATCCAGTACTTCCCGCCCGAATACCTGATACACGCGCTCGCTGTGGCCGGCGACGGGCGACGCCACCAGCACCGCATTGGTGGCAGAGTGCAATTCGAAATGCTTATCCGGATGGGCCAGCGCGTAGTGTGTGACCAGCGACGCAATATGCGAAAGCTCCGTCGACTCCGCCTTCAGAAACTTCTTACGTGCCGGAGTATTGAAAAAAAGATCGCGGATGGTGATTGACGTTCCCGCCGGGAGTCCAGCTTCCTCTACTCTGAAAATCTTGCCGCCATTGATTTCGATAACGGTGCCCGAGTCTTCATCGGGAGCGCGGGTCTCCAGGCGCAAGCGGCAGACTGAGGCAATCGAGGGCAGGGCCTCGCCGCGAAAACCCAGAGTTGCCACGCTGAGCAGGTCTTCTGCGTCTTTGATCTTTGAAGTGGCGTGACGCTCAAAGGCGAGCAGAGCATCGTCGCGGACCATGCCGCAACCGTTGTCGGTAATCTGAATCAGCTTCTTGCCCCCGGCTTCGACCTGAATCTTGATGCGAGTGGAACCTGCGTCCAGCGCATTCTCAAGCAGTTCCTTGACCACCGAAGCTGGGCGCTCCACCACCTCGCCGGCGGCGATCTTGTTGGCAACCGCTTCAGAAAGGATGTGAATGCGACCCATAGGTATGGGTCAGTTTGGCAGATGAGGAGGGAAAAGCAAAGTGGGGTTGAGAACTTCAAGGATTGCCCCGATGGAAAACCATCCGGTGGAGCAGGCCCTCAGGCCGGGACCTGAGAACAGCTTATTTTTTCACCTGTATTCCTAACTCCTTCAACTGAGCTTCGCTCACCGGCGTCGGCGCGTCCACCATCAAGTCCACTGCCCGAGCGGTCTTGGGAAACGGAATCACTTCTCGCAAACTGTCAGCGCCGGCCAGGATCATGGCAATGCGGTCGAGCCCCAGCGCAATCCCGCCATGCGGAGGGGTGCCATACTCCAGCGCTTCCAGGAAGAATCCAAAACGCGCACGAGCCTCGTCTTCGGTCATGCCCAGCGCATGAAATATCTTCTTCTGAATGTCTTGCCGATGAATTCGAATCGAACCTGATCCCAATTCCGTGCCATTGAGTACCACGTCGTAGGCCAGCGCCCGGACCGCGCCCGGATCAGACTCCAGTTTGTTCATGTCTTTTTCATGCGGCGAGGTGAAGGGATGATGAGCGGGAACCCAGCTCTTCCCTTCTTCGTCGTATTCGAACATGGGGAAATCGGTGACCCATAGGAAACGGAAATCGTGACGCGGATCTCCAGTTCTCTCGAAGGCCTTATGCCGCTCGCGATATTTGTCAGCCAAGCGCAGCCGATAGGCGCCCGCGACCTTGCCAAGCCCACCAACGCTAGTCTTGAAGGCGGAGCTGTGCTTTGCCCCCACCAGCGCAATCAGATCATCCGGATGTGCCGAACTCATTCCCTTCAATTGCTCGGCTGCATCCGGCATGGACTTCTCCAGGCGGTCCATGTCGAGCAGGTTGAACTCCGCTGTCTGGACGCCGAATAATTCCTTATTCTCGTCGCGCTCCTTGCGCGATAGCTTGCCCACCTTCGGAATCCGAATGGCCAACAGCGGCAGGGCAGCATTTACACCTAGCTTCTCAATGTCGGCAGCGGCGAACGCCTCCCGTACATCGGTCATCTCGGGCAGGCGCATGTCGGGTTTGTCGCTGCCGTAGAGACGAATGGCTTCGTCATAGCTCATGCGCGGGAACGGCGTCTTGATTTCATGGCCAGCAGCCTTGAACGCGGCTGTCAGGAAGCCTTCCACCACGGCCCATACGTGTTCCGGCTGGGGATACGACATCTCCAAGTCGATTTGGGTGAACTCGGGTTGACGGTCGGCTCGCAGGTCTTCGTCGCGGAAGCAGCGCACGATCTGGAAATATTTGTCGAAGCCCGAAATCATCAGAATTTGCTTGAACAACTGCGGCGACTGCGGCAGAGCGTAGAACGATCCCGGCTGTACGCGGCTGGGGACCAGATAATCGCGTGCGCCTTCCGGGGTGGACCGCGTCATGAACGGGGTTTCAATCTCGAAAAATCCCTGGCCCGAAAGATTCTGGCGAATGGCCAGCGCAACTTTGTGCCGCAGCTCGATGTTGTGCTGCATGGCGTCGCGACGCAGATCGAGATAGCGATATTTCAGACGCATCTCTTCGTTGGGTAGAACGGTATCGCCCGGCAGAAACGGCGGCTGCTTCGATTCATTGAGCAGACGCAGTTCTTCGGCCACCAGTTCGACCTCGCCGGTGGGAATGTTCTTGTTGGAGGTGTTGGCGTCGCGCAGCTTGACCATGCCGACCACTGCGATGACATACTCGTTGCGCAGTCCTGACGCTTTTTCGTGAATGGCGGCGTTTCGTTCCTTGTTGAAGACCACCTGAGAAACGCCCGAGCGGTCGCGGATATCGACAAAAATCAGGTTGCCTAGATCGCGGCGGCGGTTCACCCAGCCCATGAGCACCGCCTTGCTACCGGCATCGGAAGAGCGCAACCCCCCGCACATGTGGGTTCGCCGAAGATCGCCTAGGAAGTCGAGCAAGTTGTACCTTTCATTTGGGAATGCGGCGCAAGCCGAATGCAAGATTATAAATGGTGGGGGAGCGTCCGCGGTGCGATCAGTCGATTGGCCGCTTCGCCGTTGCTTGCTGAAACCGCAGCCGCCACTGGTCACCCTGTTTGACCCAGACGTCGGAGAAGTGCTGATACCGCGGCGCTAACAGATCGTCGCCTTCGGTCATGTGGATGATAGCGTCGTAGGTGACGATGGCTGCGTTGTCGTCTATCGACAAAAACTTGAAGTTGTAGAGAGTGCAGTCGGTGAGCTTGCCGTCTTTGGCATCGCCGGTGAAATCGTCCTTGTCATGCAACTTGCCTTCGCTGCCTACCTGCTGGAAGTTGTCGGTCAGCAGGCGTTTAAGGGTATCGCCATCTTTGGATTTTTGCGCCTGGGCCACGGCCTGGGTCTGGGCGATTAGTGCCTGCTGGAGGTGTGTGGAGCTGGTTTCCTCTCGTGCGGTTTGAGCCATGCAAGAAACGGAAAGGAACATCAGAAGAATAAGAAATGCTTGTTTCATAGGATCCTTTGCCAGATGCGGCCGCTAGTGCCCGGCCTGAATCTTCCGCGCCAGTTCCGCGCGTGCCACCGATACCTGCTCACCGCTTTCCAGGTTCTTCAGGGCGAAGGCTCCGGCCTTCACTTCGTTCTCCCCGACAATGAGAATGAAGCGTGCACCCAGTTTGCTGGCGACTTCAAATGACTTTTTCAAGCGAAACGTCTCGTCGCCAAGCTCGGCAATCAGGTCGTGCCGTCGCAATTCCCGCGCCAGGCGGGCGGCTTCGCGATCCATGCCCGCGCCGAGCGGCGCGATATAAACATCCGGCTTCGGCTGCACCGCTTCCGCATTCTCCTTGAGCGCCAGCACCAACCGGTCTTCGCCGATGGCAAATCCAATGCCGGGAGCGCTGGGTCCGCCGAGCATTTCCGATAGCCCATCGTAGCGGCCGCCGCCGAGAATGGCATTTTGGGCTCCGAGGGCCCCGTGGGTGAATTCGAACGCGGTTCGAGTGTAGTAGTCGAGGCCGCGGACTAAACGGTCGTTGACGTGAACGGCAACCCCCACTGCGTTAAGAATTTCTTGCACCTGTTCGAAGTGTTTGCGGCAAGGCTCGTCGAGATACTGGCTGATGCGCGGCAGCTCTTCGATGATGGGCTGATCTTCCGGGACTTTGCAGTCGAATACACGCAAGGGATTGGTCACTGCCCGGCGCTGGCAGTCGGCGCACATCTTCGCCGCGACCGGTTCGAGCGCTTTTCGCAAAGCTTCGTTGTATTTGGCGCGATCGTTGGCGCAACCGATCGAGTTTAGCTCTAATGTCCAGTTTTCGATTCCCAGACGATCGAGTAGAGTCGCCAGCAGTTCCAATATTTCGGCATCGCGGGCGGGAGACTCGCTGCCCGCTGTGGCCGGGCCCAGCATCTCGGCGCCGATTTGGTAGAACTGCCGGTAGCGTCCCTTCTGCGGACGTTCGCGGCGGAACTGCGGTCCGATGTAGTAGAGCTTGTTGAGGCCGCGATCCCACAGCTTGTGCTCGATGTAGGCGCGGACGACGCCGGCGGTGTTTTCGGGACGGAGGGTTAAAGACTGGCCCTTTTCGCTCTCGGCACGCGTGCGATCTTCCCACGTGTACATCTCTTTCGAGACCACGTCGGTCTCTTCACCCACCGCCCGGGAAAACAATTGTGTTTCTTCAAAGATGGGGGTGCGAATCTCGTGGAAGTTGTAGGCGCGAAAGACATCGCGGACCGCGGCTTCGACAAAGTTCCACAGCGCCGTCTCCGGCGGCAGCAAATCGCGAGTTCCGCGCACCGCTTTGAGCATGGTCGTAGGTCGTTGGTCGTTGGCCGAGGCGTCAATCCCCGGCATGACTAAATGCCAAGTGCCAAATGCTAAATGCTGAATGCTGAGTGCTGAGTGCTGAGTGCTGACCGCTACCTTCTCTCCGCCAGATACGTTGCTTTGTATCCCAAATAATTATTCGCATACCGCATGATGCTTTCGCGGTCTCTTTCCTCCAGCTTGCGGCGGAACTTGCCCGGCGATCCCATCCACAGCGAGCCCGGCTCGACCACGGTCTTCTCCGGAATCAGCGTTCCGGCCGCAATGATGGAACCGGCGCCGATCTTCGCTCCATTCAGAACGATGGAACCCATGCCGATCAGGCAGCGGTCTTCAATCACGCATCCGTGCAGCGTCACGGAGTGGCCGACGGTTACGTATTCGCCGAGAAAGACGCCGTATTGTTCCTTCATGCCGTGAAGCACGCTGCAATCCTGCACGTTCGAATGTGCGCCGATGCGGATGGAATGAACGTCGCCGCGCACCACCGCGTTCATCCACACGCTGGCGTGTTCGCCCAGCACGACGTCGCCGATGATCTGCGCGGAGTCGTCCACGTAACACGAAGCCGGGATGGTCGGCGTCACGCCCTTGTAGGAACGGATCATGTTTATTCAGGAGGAGCTTTGAAAATATCACGGGCACGGGTGGAAGCGTAAGGGGCGCGATGATGGGTAGTGGGCTACTTCGAAATTTGATTCCGTTTGACTGAGCCGAAGATTATGCCAAAGGCCACTCCGATGCCGACGCCGAGAGCAATGTTATGTAACGCCACACCGAGTCCAGCTCCCAAAGCGATGCCAACAGCTAGTCCCATGCCCATGTAGTTCTTCATGTTTTACGCCGCTCTTTCCGCCCTCCGCTGCTCGTAGGCTTCCCAGAGGGACACAGGTCTTCTACGCTCCACAGCCGATCAGTGACGCCAGCCGCCATTGCCGGACTCATGCGTAGCGTCCGGTGAATCTTAATGAAATTGTACGCGAAGTAGTTTAGCGCAGTCGCAATTAGCCCACTACCCGATGCTCCAAAGAGGTCGACCAGCGACTGGAGGAACGTTAATCGCCGGCGAAAACGATCAAACCACAGGGGGCACAGGGGATCACAGGGGAAATCAGAGGGCTCAGTCCTCCACCCATTCGACGCTGCAGGTGTAGCACTTCCAATGGTCCTTGCGAATCGGGATGGGCACGGACAGCAGCAACCACAGCCCGAAGGTCCAGAAACGGTCGATGGTTTCGAAAGCGATGTCGAGCGAGTAACAGCGCGGGCAACGCGGCTGGGCAAAGGGTTCGCCGACTTCCTCCTCGCTGAACTCCGGTGGGATGGGCTCGTCGAGAACGGCGCGGGCGGACTTCAGGTCCGGCTGGCGCACTTGCAAGCGAATGCCGCCAATCGCGTTCGACAACAGCCAGTCCATGCGCACCAGGTTGCCGTCGGCGAGCCAGCACTCGATTCCCGCCCACTCCAGCTTGCCTTTCGCCAGCAGGGCCTGGGGAATATCGCGAAACGCCTCTAGAGTCACAAGCGCCGTTGGTCCGGGCGTGTCCGGATTCAGGTCTGCTCGGAGCATGATCTATTTTATCGTCAGCGTGATCTTGACCGCATGACTTGGCGCACCGTTTGTGCCCGCCGCGACGACGGAAACCGTGGAACTGCCCACCGGTGTTCCCGGATTAGGGGGCACCGGAGGTGTGCTCGCGCCGCCGCCACAGGCTGGAAGCCACAATGTCACACACACCAGGCCAACCATCAGTCCGAGCAAACGCGCCTGGCGAAAGCGACCCTTCCCATTCCCAACCGGAAGCAACATCACTCCCAAAAGGCTTGGAATCAGCAAAGCATAAAAAAGGCCGCTGCCCCCAGACCCAGGCCACAACCTGGCCGTCGGGGCCGTCGTCGTAATGGTGAGCGTGGTCATGACCGGGCCGCCATTCGGGGTCATGCTGCTCGCGCTGCAAGCGGCTTCGCTGGGAAGTCCGGTGCAACTGAAGCTCACCATCTGTCTAAAACCGAACTCGGGCGTGATGGTGAGCGAGGTGGTTCCTTTATCCCCAGGAGCGGCCACGGTGACGGTTGTGGGACTGGATGGCAGCGCGACTGTAAAGTCCTCCACCGTTACCATCACCGCCGATGATTTGGAGTTGACGAAATTCACATCTCCGCCATATGCGGCAGTGAAAGTGTTCGTGCCCGCCTTGAGCGATGTTGGAGTGTAGCTCAGACTGGCTGAACCTTTGCTGAGCGTTGCGGTACCCGCTGGCGTGGTGCCGTTAAGCAAGAAAGCGACCGCTCCCGTCGGCGTCCCACTGCCCGAGTTCGGACTCACCACCGCAGTGAGGGTCACAGCCTGGCTCGATCCCGCAGTGATCGTGATGGGCGTCACGCCCAGCACCGAGGTAGTAGCGACTTTCCCGACGTTCCAATTGGCGAGAAGGTTATTCACATCGATTGAGCCTAATCCGGTCACCAGGTCATACCCAGCTGCGGCGGTGTAACCGTACTTGAGACTCACCGGACAGTTTGGGCTGCCTTTAGTGCAGGGAACGATGTTGTCGCCGGTAGTGATGTCGTGGAACACATTGTTGGCCGGTGTTTGAGCAAGTTTATACAACGTGGGGTTAACATTTCCCAGGCCAGCGGGCGGCAGGTTTCCCAGTTGTTGATTGAGCAACGTAAGGATTCCCGCAAATACCGGCGTCGATGCGGAGGTCCCCCCGACTTCAAGAAAACCGCTCCCGATTCCACTAGCGCAATTTCCCCCCGGCGGTCCGCCAGTGCTGCACACGATGTAGCCATCGTGGTTCGCCGAGGCACTGAAGGATATATCGGGCACATCGCGCACCTTATCATTGGGAACGCCGGTGCCGGCCTGCCAGGACGGCTTGGGGAACCCCGTGGTACAGGGAGAGCTATGGCAACTGCTTTTGCCGCCGCCGCTAGAGGCAAGCGAGGCGGGCGGTTGAGCTGCATCATTCCACGAGGTTTCAGGAATATACATGATGG
>Ga0210394_10002097_pt1 | contig 28538 bp, 27 predicted proteins | sample IncBWC12MmetaG_FD_160121 | JGI IMG/M metagenome (GOLD analysis project Ga0210394, IMG submission 160121) | Forest soil microbial communities from Barre Woods Harvard Forest LTER site, Petersham, Massachusetts, United States - Inc-BW-C-12-M | ecosystem: Environmental > Terrestrial > Soil >...
TTCTTCGGGCTGATCGCCGGCTATTTCCGCGACACCTGGATCGACAAGGTCGCGACCTCGATTGCGATCGCCGGCGTTTCCGTGCCGCACTACTGGCTCGGAATGGTGATGGTGATCATCTTCTCGGTGCAGCTCAACTGGCTGCCTGCCGTCGGCGCCGGCCCCAGCGGCTCCGGCGCCTGGGGATGGGACTGGGAACACATCCGCTACCTGATCCTGCCGGCGATCACGACGTCGGTGATTCCGATGGGTATCGTCACCCGCACCGTGCGCGCCTTGACCGGCGACATCCTCAGCCAGGATTTCGTCGAGGCCTTGCGCGCCAAGGGGCTGCGCGAGAGGGGCGTCTTCCTCCATGTCATCAAGAATGCCGCACCGACCGCGATGGCGGTGATGGGGCTTCAGCTCGGATACATGCTCGGCGGTTCGATCCTGATCGAAACCGTTTTCTCCTGGCCTGGATCGGGTTTGCTGCTCAACTCCGCGATCTTCCAGCGCGACCTGCCGCTGCTGCAGGGCACCATCCTGGTGCTGGCGATGTTCTTCGTCATTCTCAATCTGCTGGTCGATATCGCGCAGGCGGCGATTGATCCACGGATCAAGCGGAGCTAGCGATGAGCGCGATAGCCGATGCGGTCCTCCAGGCGCCGCCCGCGACCAAGCCGCGGGGATATTGGGCAACCGTGGGAGGGCGTATCGTCCGCGACAAGATCAGCATGGTGTGTGCGCTTGTCCTGATCGCGATCTTCCTTTCCGCGATCTGTGCACCGCTGCTCGGGTTGGCCGACCCCTATCAGGGCTCGATGATCCGCCGGCTGCGCCACTTAGGTACCGTGGGCTATCCGCTCGGTACCGACGAGCTTGGCCGCGACATGCTGGCCCGCCTGATCTATGGCGGGCGCCTGTCGCTGATCATTGGCATTCTTCCTGTCATCCTTGCCTTCGTGATCGGCACGTCACTCGGCCTCATCGCCGGTTATGTCGGCGGCAAGGTCAACACCGCGATCATGCGCACGATCGACGTGTTTTACGCTTTCCCCTCGGTGCTGCTTGCGATCGCGATCTCGGGCGCGCTTGGCGCCGGCATCGTCAACTCCATCGTGTCGCTGACCATCGTCTTCGTCCCGCAGATCACCCGCGTTTCCGAAAGCGTCACCACCAGCGTGCGCAACATGGATTTCGTCGAGGCGGCGCGCGCCTCGGGCGCCGGCGCCATCACCATCATGCGCGTCCACATGCTCGGCAACGTGCTGGGGCCGATCTTCGTCTACGCCACCGGCTTGATCTCGGTGTCGATGATTTTGGCGGCCGGACTTTCATTCCTCGGCCTTGGCACCAAGCCGCCGGAGCCGGAATGGGGCTTGATGCTCAACACGCTGCGCACCGCGATCTACATCAACCCGTGGGTTGCGGCCTTGCCGGGCGTCATGATCTTTGCGGTATCGATCTGTTTCAACCTGCTCAGCGATGGAATGCGCAGCGCCATGGACATCAGGAACTGATGCCATGAACCAGACCAGTTCGTCAGGCGCATTGCTTGAGCCGATCGAGGATCGCGGCGGTGCCGCGCAACCCTTGCTCCAGGTCAACGGCCTCACCAAGCATTTCCCGGTGCGCGGCTCCTTCTTCGGCGCACGCAAGACCGTACGCGCCGTCGACGATGTGTCGTTCTCGATCGGCAAGGGAGAAACGGTCGGCATTGTCGGCGAATCCGGTTGCGGCAAATCGACCACCGCGCGGCTGTTGATGCACCTGATGTCGCGCGATGCCGGCGAGATCATCTATGACGGCATGCAGGTCGGGCATGCCTTGTCGCTGCGTGAGCTGCGCCGCGGCATGCAGATGGTGTTTCAGGACAGCTATGCCTCGCTCAATCCGCGTCTGACGATCGAAGAATCGATCGCCTTCGGCCCCAGGGTGCATGGCATGGCGGATACCGCTGCCCGCGCGGTCGCCCGCGAGCTCTTGGGCAAGGTAGGCCTGCGGCCGGAGAATTTTGCCAACCGCTATCCGCACGAGATTTCCGGCGGGCAACGGCAGCGCGTCAATATCGCGCGTGCGCTGGCACTGTCGCCGCGCCTTGTCATCCTCGATGAGGCGGTCTCGGCGCTCGACAAGTCGGTCGAAGCGCAGGTGCTCAATCTGCTCGCCGATCTCAAGCGTGAGTTCGGCCTGACCTATCTTTTCATCAGCCACGACCTCAACGTCGTTCGCTATATTTCGGACCGCGTGCTCGTGATGTATCTCGGCGAAGTGGTCGAACTCGGCCCGGTCGATGAGGTTTGGGACAATCCCGCGCATCCCTACACACGGGCGCTCTTGGCGGCGATGCCTTCATCGGACCCCGATCGCCGGACCGAGACGCCGCCGATCTCCGGCGACCCGCCCAATCCGATCGATCCGCCGGAGGGTTGCCGCTTTCATACCCGCTGTCCCTTTGCGGAGCCGCTCTGCGCCAGCGCCACACCTAAACTCACCGCGCTTGATAAAATGGGCCATCAGGCGGCCTGTTACATGGCCGTCCCGGGTTCGGGCCATAGCCGCGCGCCCAAAGGAAAAGGGGGAAATACCGAATGACCAAACCCACCGCCAAGGAGATTTACGCCATTGCGAGCGCCGCCGGCGTGCCGGTCGAGACGGAGGTTGCCACACGCATTGCCAATTCCATCGGACCGGCGTTCGACGGTTTTGCAGCGATCGCCGGTACGCTGCCGTTCGATCTCGAGCCTTCGACGTTTTTGGTTGTGCAGACGGACAAGGTGGCCCGATGAGGTCAGAACCGGCCCTGATGTCGCTGACTGCGGTAGCAAGCGCGATCGCGGACAAGCGCGTTTCCTCGCGCGAGGTGACGCAATCCTGTCTCGACAGGATTGCGCGGTGGCAGCCCCATCTGAACGCCTTCATGACGATCGAAGCGGAGGAGGTGCTCAAGGCGGCCGACGCCGCTGACGCAGCGCTCGCGAAGGGTGGACGTCGCGGCGTGTTGCACGGCGTGCCGCTCGCCCATAAGGACATGTATTACGAGGCCGGCAAGATCGTCACCTGCGGCTCGCGCATCCGCCGCGATTTCGTCGCCACGACAACGTCGACCGCGCTGCAACGCCTCAAAGACGCCGGCACGATCCGTCTCGGCTCGTTGCAGATGGCCGAATTCGCCTACGGTCCGACCGGCCACAATGCTCACTTTGGTCCGGTGCATAATCCCTTCGCGCTCGATCGCATCACCGGGGGTTCGTCGTCGGGGTCGGGCTCGGCGGTGGCCGCGCGGTTGACCTTTGCCGCGCTCGGCTCCGACACCGGCGGCTCGATCCGGATGCCGGCGCATTTCTGCGGCGTGACCGGGCTGAAGACGACCGTGGGCCGGATCAGTCGCGCCGGCGCGATGCCGTTGTCGCAGTCGCTCGATACCGTAGGCCCCCTGGCGCGCACCGTGGAGGACTGCGCGGTGCTGTTGGGTTTGATGGCGGGCGCGGACCCTGCCGATCCCACCGCGATCGCAGGATCGGTGCCGGATTACGTGGCGGCCACCGCGGGATCGATGAAGGGCCTCAGCATCGGTGTGCCGAGCGCCTTCTATGTCGACGATCTCGATACTGAAGTGGCAAATGCGCTCGATGCGACGATTGCCGTCTTCGAGCGCGAGGGCGCAAGCGTCGTGAAGGTCGATCTGCCCGATCAACGCCAACTCACGGGTGCCTCGCAGCTGGTGCTCGCGGTGGAGGCCGCCGCCTTTCACAAGCGCTGGCTGATCGAGCGGGCGCAGGATTACGGAGCGCAAGTGCTGATGCGGTTGCAGAACGGGCTTGCGATTCCCGGTGTCAGCTATCTCGAAGCGTTGCGCTGGCGCGGCCCGGCGCTTGCCGCGCACAATGCGGCTGTTGCTCATGTCGATGCCGTCATCGCGCCGGTCTCGCCGGTGCCTGCGCCGACCATTGCCGAAAGCGACGTTGGCAACAGCCCCGACGCCGAAGCGGTGATTCAGCGGCTGACGCGCTTTACCCGCCCGATCAATTATCTCGGCCTGCCGTCGCTTTCGATTCCGTCGGGCTCTACCCGCGGCGGTCTTCCCGTTGGCATGCAACTGATCGGCCGCTCGTTCGATGAGGCGACGCTGCTGCGCATTGGCGCGGCATTCCAGCGCGCTACCGACTTCCACGAAAAGGTGCCGCAGTTGCCATGACCGCGCTCGTCGACGTCCGCGATCTCAACGTTCGCTTTTCCGGCGAGCGCACGGTGCATGCCGTGAACAATCTCTCTTTCTCCGTGGGCGAGGGAGAGGTGCTGGGTCTGTTGGGTGAATCCGGTTCGGGCAAGAGCGTCACGCTCCGGGCCCTGATGCGGCTGTTGCCGAAAAAGCGGACCCGGATTTCGGGCAACATTCGCGTGCTCGGCCGCGATGTGCTTGCGCTCGACGAGGAGGAACTATCGGCCTTTCGCGGCCAGAGCGTCTCCATGATTTTCCAGGAGCCGGCACTGGCGCTGGACCCGGTCTATACGATTGGCCGGCAGATCGCCGAGACCGTGATGCGCCACGAGGGCAAGAGCCAGAGCGAGGCGCGGGCGCGGGCGCTGGACATGCTGGAAGTCGTGCGCATTCCCTCGGCAAAACGCCGGCTCGACGCCTATCCGCACGAGATGTCGGGCGGCATGCGCCAGCGCGCGATGATCGCGCTTGCGCTAGCCTGCCGGCCGAAGATCCTGCTCGCGGACGAGCCGACGACAGCGCTCGATGCCACCGTGCAAATCCAGATCCTGCTGTTGCTGCGCGAGTTGCAGCGCGAGTTCGGCATGTCCGTGATTTTCGTGACCCACGATATCGGGGTTGCCGTCGAGATCTGCGACCGTGTCGCCGTGATGTATGCGGGCGAGATCGTGGAACTTGGCACACTCAGCCAGATCGTGCGCTCGCCGGTCCATCCCTACGCCAGGGGGCTGTTGGCTTCCACCGTCCACGGCGCCAAGCGCGGCCAGCGGCTGGAGACGATCCCTGGAACGCCGCCGACGCTCGACAAGGCGCCTGCCAATTGCTCGTTTGCGCCAAGGTGCGGTTTTGCCGAGCCGAAATGCCTCGACCGCCTCCCGCCCAACGTGCAAATGAGCGGCGATAGGATTGCAAGATGCATCCTGGCGGAACGCGCCGCCGCCCCGGTAACGGCCTAGTTCGAACCGGCTTGCGCCCTGGGATGTAATCCCATGCGGCGGTAGCCGGGGTTCAAATTGGCATAGTCACGTCCGGCAATAATGGCTAGGTTTCCGGCCAGCGCGAGAGCAATGACGCGCATTATCAGGGGGAGTTCTTATGCATATATCGAACGAAGGCCTTCTTGTTATTCTGTTCGTAGGCCTGGTGGCGGGCTGGCTTGCGGGCAAGGTCGTGCGCGGCACCGGATTTGGCATTATCGGCGACATCATCGTCGGTATTGCCGGTGCGCTTCTCGCCAGTTTCTTGTTCCCCAAGCTCGGGATTTCAATCGGCTCCGGCCTGGTGTCGGAAATCATCTATTCGGCAATCGGCGCCATCATCCTGCTGCTGATCGTGAGGCTCGTTCGGGGCGGCGGCCGCTGGTAAGGCCAAGGGCCGGCGAGGCCCTTTTTGGACCGGCCTTGGCCTCTCAAACGTAGCTTTCCGCAACCAAAGGGGCGGGCCCGGTTTTGCCCGCCCTGCAGAGGCCAAAACTTCAGGGGTTACGAGCATTTAGGTTAATGCGACTTCATTAGACGCCTGTCGTGAAAATCAGTAATATTGCGCTGCGTACCCGTTATTTGTTTGGGCTGGGGTCGCGACCCCTTATCCTCATGAAGAGATCACGATAGATGGCAGCCGCTCCCGGCGTCCGGCCTTCCGAACTCGGTGAAGCCCTGCGTGCCTGCCGCACCGCCTTCATCGGCGTTGGCGTCATGAGCTGCATGATCAACCTGCTCTACCTGACCGGGTCGCTGTTCATGCTCGAGGTCTACGACAGGGTGCTGCCGAGCCGCAGCGTGCCGACGCTCGTCGGCCTGATCATCCTGGCGGGCGGCCTCTATATAGCCCAGGGTATTCTCGACCTGATCCGGGGACGAATCCTCGGCCGTATCGGGACCTCGCTCGACGAGGCGCTCAATGCGCGGGTGTTCGACATCGTCGTGCGGCTGCCGTTGACCACAGGGGCGCGCAACGAAGGCCTTCAGCCGCTGCGCGACCTCGACAATGTGCGCAGCTTTCTCGGCGGCATGGGGCCGGGGGCGTTCTTCGACCTGCCATGGTTGCCGTTTTATCTTGCGATCTGCTTTGCCTTCCACGTCCTGATTGGCGTGACCGCCCTGGTCGGCGCCGTCATCCTGGTCACACTCACCGTCATGACCGAGTTCATGTCGCGCACGCCGGCGCGCGAGGCGTTGGGGCTTGCGGCGCGCCGCAACGATCTGGCCGCGGCCAGCCGGCGTAATGCTGAGGTGCTGGTGGCGATGGGGATGTCCGGACGGCTGAGCCGGCGCTGGAGCAAAGCCAATCAGAACTATCTCGACGGCAACCAGCGCGCCAGCGACGTCTCCGGCGGGCTCAGTGCCGCCGCCAAGGTCATGCGGATGATGTTGCAATCGGCGGTGCTCGCGGTCGGTGCCTATCTCGTCATTCATCAGGAAGCGACCGCCGGTATCATCATCGCGGGTTCAATCCTCGCCGCGCGGGCGCTGGCGCCGGTTGATCTTGCCATCGCGCACTGGAAGAGTTTTGTGGCCGCGCGCCAGAGCTGGCATCGGCTCAATCGCTTGCTCGATTCGATGCCGGCCCGCGCCACGCCGACCTTGTTGCAAAATCCGTCGAGCCGGCTCTCGGTCGAGGCTGTCAGCCTCGTGCCGCCCGGCGATCAGCGGCTCATCGTGCAGGACGTGACGTTTGCGCTCACGGCCGGAAACGGCCTTGGCATTATCGGGCCGAGCGGCTCGGGCAAATCCTCGCTGGTGCGGGCGTTGGTCGGCGTGTGGCAGCCGGCGCGCGGAAAGGTGCGGGTCGACGGCGCCGCGCTCGATCAATGGTCCTCCGATGTGCTCGGCCGCCATATCGGCTATCTGCCGCAGGATGTCGAATTGTTTGCTGGTTCCGTCGCGCAGAATATCTGCCGCTTCGATCCCGAGGCCACTTCAGAGAGCATTATTGGAGCCGCCAAGGAGGCGGGCGTCCACGAAATGATCATCAAGATGCGCGAAGGTTACGACACCCAGATCGGCGAACAGGGTACCGCGCTTTCGGCCGGTCAGGCCCAGCGGGTGGCGCTCGCAAGGGCCCTTTACGGCGATCCCTTCCTCATCGTTCTGGATGAACCGAATTCCAATCTCGATACCGAAGGCGACGAGGCGCTGACCCGCGCCATCCGCGGGGCACGCGAACGTGGCGCGATCGTGGTGGTCGTCGCGCACCGGCCGATCGGGATCGAGGCAGTCGATCAGCTTCTCGTGCTCCGGGACGGCCGCATGCAGGCATTCGGGCCGAAGGAAACCGTGCTGGCGCAGGTGTTGCAGCAGCGCGTCGCGGCACCGTCGCCGATCAAGATCGTCTCCGAGGGAGGCGTTTCCAAATCATGACGGACGTCGAGACGAAAGGCGCGCATTATTCGATTCGCCAGCATCTGGTCATCGGGCTGTCGGTGGTGGCGCTTTTGGCCGGCGGCCTAGGCGGCTGGGCATCGACCGCGCAAATCTCCGGCGCGTTGATCGCGCCGGGTGCGATCGTCGTCGAATCCAACGTCAAGAAAGTTCAGCATCCGACCGGCGGCGTCGTCGGCGAGCTGCGCGCCCATGACGGCGATCTCGTCAAGGCAGGCGACGTGGTGGTGCGGCTCGACGATACCGTCACCAAGGCCAGCCTTGCGATCGTCACCAAGAATCTCGACGGGTTGTGGGCGCGGGCGGCGCGGCTGGAAGCCGAGCAGCGCGGGCTCGACAAGATCACCTTCCCGCCGATGCTGCTCAGCCGCGCCGATGATCCCGACGTAAAGGCCGTCATGGCCAGCGAAGGCAAGCTGTTCGACGTGCGCGTCAATGGCCGGATCGGCCAAAAGGCGCAGTTGCGCGAACGTGTCACCCAGTTGAATGAGGAAATTGCCGGTCTCACCGCGCAGGAGAAGGCAAAGGATCAGGAAATCGCGCTGGTCGAGAAGGAGCTGATCGGCGTTCGCGATCTCTACGACAAGCATCTGGTGCAGATGAGCCGGTTAACGACGCTCGAGCGCGACGCGGCAAGATTGTCCGGCGAGCGCGCGCAATATATTGCCTCGCGCGCCCAGGCGAAGGGAAAAATCACCGAAACCGAGCTGCAGATCATTCAGGTCGACAAGGATTTGGTCAGCGATGTGTCCAAGGATCTGCGCGAGACCAACGACAAGATCGGCGAGTTCGTCGAGCGCAAGGTCACGGCTGAAGACCAGTTGCGGCGGGTCGATATCCGCGCGCCGCAGGATGGCATGGTGCTGCAATCCACCGTCCATACGGTCGGCGGTGTGATCACCGCGGGCGACGCCATCATGCTGATCGTGCCGCAGGCCGACGACCTTCAGGTCGAAGCCAAGGTCAACCCGCAGGACATCGACAAGCTGCAGGTCGGCCAGAAAACCCTGCTGCGGCTGTCGGCGTTCAACCAGCGCACGACGCCGGAATTGAACGGCGCGGTTACCCGCGTCTCGCCCGACGTCACCACCGACCAGCGCACCGGGCAGTCCTATTACACGATCCGCGTCTCGATGCCGCCGGAAGAGGTCGCGCGACTCGGCGACGTCAAATTGATTCCCGGCATGCCGGTGGAAGCTTTCGTGCAGACCGGCGAACGCACGATGCTGTCGTATCTGATCAAGCCGTTGAGTGATCAGTTGATGCGCGCGTTCCGCGAGAAGTGATCCTATCGTCGTCCCCGCGAAAGCGGGGACCCATAACCACAGGCGGTCATGTGGTGCGAAGCCGTCGAACAGTGTTTCCTAAAATGAGGGCCGCAGCGTATGGGTCCGGCTCGCGCTCCGCTTGGCCGGGACGACGGAGATCACCGCGACAGATTCTCCAGCAACAAGTTCAGCGCCGCCGACGCAAACGCGTGCATGTTGGCGAGCCGGTCGGCGCTGCCGGTCTCTAGCGTCATGACCTGCGGCGCGCGTCCCGCTACCGCCATGCAGGAGTGGCCGACCGGGTCGCCATGCCGATTTTTGGCGGGGCCGGTGGCGCCGGTCTCCGATAGGCCCCAATGGGTCGAAAAACGCCCGCGGATCCGGCTCGCCAGCAGTTGCGCGTAGGGTTCGGAGGCCGAACGGATACCCTTCATCGCCTCATCGGGAATATCGGCGAGAAGCCGCCTTGCATCGAGCGTGTAGACCACCGCGCCTCCCAGGAAATAGGCGGATGCGCCGGGAACGGCGAGCAGGCTTGCGGAAATCAGGCCGCCGGCCGAAGATTCCGCAACCGCGATGGTCTCCTTCCGCGCGACAAGTTTGGCGGCGATCTGCTCGGCGATTTCGACAAGCTCTTTCATTGGTCTTTCCACTCCCGTATCGGAAAATCGGCGCGTTTCCAGGTACGTTAGCATGCAGGTGTGGCCTTTGCCCCGGTTGCAGCGTGGGGCGCGGCCTGCTTCAATGCATTGCTGTCATTCCGGGATGGTGCTTAGCACCAGACCCGGAATCTCGGGATTTTCGGGTTCGATGCGGAGCCTGTCATCGGGCCGCGCGGCGCGCGGACCCGGTGGCATCGCTCCGGAATGACAGGATCAGAGAGGAAGCCAGCGTCATGACGTCACCTGTCGCAGGCGGGGTTGATTGCGACCTGCATCCCGCCGTTCCTCATTTGACGAGCCTGTTGCCTTACCTGAACGACTATTGGCGCGACCAGGTGACGACGAGGGGAATGACCGACCTCGTCTCGCAATCCTATCCGCCGAACTCGCCGATTTCGGCGCGGCCGGATTGGCGGCCTGCGAAGGGCAAGCCCGGCGCGAGCCTTGCCGACATGCAGGCGCAGGCGCTCGATCCTTTCAAAGTCAGCTTCGGCATCTGCAACCCGCTGTTCGGCGTGCAGATGGTGTTCTCCGAGGATATGGCGGACGCGTTCTGCCGCGCGCTGAACGATTGGCTGGTCGAGGAATGGCTCGACAAGGATGTGCGCCTGCGGGGTTCGATCGTGATTCCCGTTCAAAACGTCGAGAAATCGGTCGCCGAAATCGAGCGTTGCGCGAAAGACAAGCGTTTCGTCCAGGTCCTGATGCTGGTGATGGGCGATATGCCGCTCGGCAAGCGCGCCTATTGGCCGATTTACGCCGCCGCCGAGCGGTTGGGCCTGCCGATCGGCATCCATGCCGGCTCGAGCTATCACAACCCGCCGACCTCCGTGGGCTGGGGTTCCTATCACATCGAGGACTATGTCGCGCAGGCGCAAGCTTTTCAGACCCAACTCACCAGCCTGATCGTCGAGGGCGTGTTCGCGCGGCACCCGAATCTGAAAATGGTGATGCTCGAAAGCGGCTTTACCTGGCTGCCGTCCTATCTCTGGCGCCTGCATAAATTCTGGCGCGGCATCCGCATGGAAACGCCCTGGGTCGACCGCGCGCCGCTTGAAATTGTGCGAAGCAATATCCGCTTTTCGCTGCAGCCGATCGATGCGCCGCCGGAACCGGAAGTCTTAAATCGTCTGTTTGATCATATGCAGTCGGACGAATTGCTCCTATTCTCGACCGACTACCCGCATTGGCAATTCGACGGCGATGCGGCGCTGCCTGACGGGATTTCGCCTGCACTGGTCAGGAAGATCATGGTCGATAACCCGCACGCGACCTATGTCCGCTTGAAGGAAGTTCAGGAGACGACGCCATGAACATTCAGTTCCGCGACCGGGCCGGCGAAGCTTCAACGGTTCAGGCCGACGCTCACGCCAAGACCGCGATCGCCGATTGCGACATTCACCCGGCGCGTGCGACCGCGACCGAGCTTTATCCCTTTCTTGCCAAGCGCTGGCATGAGCACCTCGCTACCTTCGGCAAGCATGCCTATCAGGGCATGATGGAGGGGCCGCCTTATCCAAAGGCGCAGCCCAACGCCTCGCGCCGCGACGCCTACCCGCCGGAAGGCGGCCCTCAGGGCTCCTCGCTTTCCTTCATGCAGCAGCAGCATCTCGATCCGAACAATGTGGTGTTGGGTGTGCTCAACCCGCTCGCCACCGGGCAAGGAATCCGCAACCACGAACTGGCCACCGCGATCTGTTCGGCGATCAACGACTGGCAGATCGACAAATGGACCAGCAAGGACAGCCGCCTCAAAGGCTCCATCGTGGTCGCGAACGAGGACGGGCCGACAGCCGCTGCCGAAATCCGCAAGCGCGGAGGGGACAAGAATTTCGTCCAGGTGCTGCTGTTGAGCCGCACCGTCGAACCGCTCGGCCAACGCCGCTACTGGCCGATCTACGAGGCGGCCGAGGAGGTGGGACTTCCCGTGGGCATACATGCCTTCGGTTTTGGCGGCAATCCGATTACGGCCTCGGGCTGGCCGAGCTTCTACATCGAGGAGATGGTCGGCCACTCGCAGTGCCAGCAGGCCGTGCTCTCAAGCCTCGTGCTGGAAGGCGTGTTCGAGCGCTATCCCCGGCTCAAAATGATCATGATCGAGGCCGGATTCGGTTGGGCGCCGTCATTGTCGTGGCGGCTCGACAAGAGCTGGAAGCGGCTCAAAAGCGAGGTGCCGCACGTGAAGCGGCTGCCTTCGGAAACCATTCGCGAGCACATCTGGTGGACCACGCAGCCGATGGAAGACCCCGAGCGGCGCGATCACTTGTTCGACGTGATCGAGTGGGTCGGCTGGGACAAGCTGTTGTTTGCCACCGACTACCCGCACTGGGATTTTGACGAGCCGTCGCGCGTGCTGCCGCCCGGCGTCAGCGACACCAACCGCGAGGCGTTTTATTTCGGCAATGCGCAGAAGCTGTATGGGCTGGCGTAAATCAAAATGACCCGGCACGTCGTCGCACCGGTCGATGAATTGCCGCCGGGCACCCGAAAGTTTCTTACGATCGACGAGCGGCCGATTGCGATCTTCAACGTCAACGGTGAATTCTTCGGCCTCTTGAACCGCTGCCCGCATCAGGGCGCGGCGTTGTGCGAAGGCGCATTGATTGGTCTTGCGCAATCTTCCGATCCCGGCGAGATCGAATACACGCGATTGGGCGAGATCATCCGCTGTCCCTGGCACGGCTGGGAATTCGATATCCGTACCGGCCAGTCGTATTGCGACCCGAAACGGTTTCGCACCCGCGCCTATGCTGTCAATGTCGAGCCCGGCACGAATCTCGTGAAAGGGCCGTATGTGGCGGAGACGCTGAAAGTATCGGTAGAAAGCGATTACGTGGTGGTGGATCTGTAGAACTTGGTTGTCTCAATTGCGTGCCTGCGCGCAATTTCCTCCAGTTGTCATGGCCGGGCTTGACCCGGCCATCCACGTCTTGCGTCGCCACATCAAAGAAGACGTGGATGCCCGGCATATAGGCGAGCGGAAGCGACGCCGTTCTTCGAACGGCTATGGCCGGGCATGACGGTTCAACCCGCAATCAAACATGTCCCATCATGCGGCGCTCGCGCGCGTAACGCACCAGCGCGGCATAACGATAAAGACCGTGCACGAACTTGCCATAGGGCAGCGTGATGAACAGCGCGAACACTACGCCGAGATGCAGCGCCAGCAACGGACCCATCGCCCAAGTCTCACGCCACAGCAAAAGGGCGAGCCCTGTCAGGCCGGTCAAGAACAGCATGAGCGTGAAGGCGGAATCCATGCCGGCGCTATTGGCGTCAACCAGCGCGGCGTCGCGTTTGGACTTCTCCGCGAGCAACCCGATTGGCCCAATCACGAGTCCGATTCCGCCAAGCGTGCCGAGTACCACCGGCAGATCCCACCAGGCGTAGGGCGCCTCGCGCGCCAGAAGGTAATGATAGAGCGTCGCGACCGAGGTCGATGCGAAGCACAGCAGGAAGCCGTAGAATGTCAGGTGGTGATAGATCCGGCGATGATCGGTCGGACGCTCATCTTCGTTGAAGCAACCGACGCCGCCGCCGTCGAGATAGCGCAGCTGCCCGGCATCCTTCATCGCCTGCCACAGCGAGGGCGGATCGGCCAGCGTGCCGGCGGGCTCGCCGATGTCGCGCCAGAAGGCGCGTAGTCCCATCGCCAGCGCTATGACCGCGTAGAGAAACGCCGCGCCAAATAATGCTGCCATCGCATTGTGCGGCATCAGCGCATAAAACGCGCCAGGACCGGTGTGGACGCCGGTCAGAACCTGGCGGTCGGTAAAAGCCGCAAAACCTATAATGAACGCCGCGACGCTCAAGGCGCAGATGATACTGATCGCAAGACCATTGCGGGCGAACAGGCCGGCGAAGGCGCGCGGCCAGGCGTAAGCCGCCCAGGATTCGGCGCGCGCAATCGCCAAGACCTGCGGCACATTGACGTTGAATTCGTGCGGCGGCGAGAACTGGCAGTCGGTGTAACAGGCGCCGCAGGCGTGGCAGAGATTAGCGAGGTAATTGAGATCGCCATCGGGAAAGGCGCGGCGCATTTCCATCGCCGGAAACACCGCGCAAAGGCCCTCGCAGTAGCGACAGGAATTGCAGACCGTCATCAGGCGGTCGGCCTCTTCCAGGGTTTTTGTGCGGTGTATGCTAGTCGGATGTTGATTCACTTGGTCAGGCCCCTGCGCTCCAGCCAGCTTTCGATCAGTCCGGCGACTTCGGCATTGTTCTTGTCCATCATGATCATGTGCGAATTGCCCTTGATACCGACCTGCGGCAGGTCGACGACATCGACGCTACCGCCCGCGGATCTGATGCCGTCCGCGAACGCCACACCCGTGTCGCGCATCTTGGGCCAGCGCGAATCGCGATCGATGTAGTCGCCGTAGACGATCAGGGTTAGAATATTCTTCAGCGCATCGACTTTGGCGGGGTCGCCGACACCGGCAGGCTCAATCGCGATCAGCGCCTTGACCTTGTCGGGCCGCGCTTGCGCGACCCTGAAGCCGAACGGGCCTGCCTGGCTGTGTACCATGATGATGCACGGGCCGAGGCGATCGACCTCGGCAATGTAGGCCGCGATCGTGGCGTCATCATTGGTGGTCCAACGCGGCACGCCCTGCTTGACGAAGTTATCGTAGCCTTCGGCCGGAAACTGGCTGCCCGGCATCAGCTTGCGCTTGGCGGGATCGGGATCGTAGGAGTTTTGGCCGTCGCCAATGCGAAAGCGCAGAAACGGATTGGCCGTCGTCAGAAACACCGGCTCGCTTTTGAAGATGTCGGGATATTGCGCCCATCCGGCGCGCCCGCGCTCGACCGCGTCGGAATTATAGACGCTCCAGCCCTTGCGCAGGAAATAGTTCAGCCAACCCTCGCGGCCGTCGGGCGTCGTCTCCCAGGTGACGCCGGTCAGCCCGCCGCCATGCCACATCAAAAGCGGATAGGCGCCGTGTTCGTTGGCGGGCAGGAAGTACTGCACATACATCTGCTCGACCTGATAGGTGCCGTTCGGGTCGACCTTCGCCGGTACGCCGCCGGGCGTGAACGTCACGTCCTTGACGGGCTTGCCGCTGATCTCGACGAGACGGCCGCCGACATGGAAGGAGCCCATGTCGCGCAGCGAAATCGGCTCGGCGGCTTGCGCGGTTGCCGTCGTCATCAAAGCCATCATCGCGGCGGTCACCACAAAACGCGACATGACGCTCTCCTTGACCTGTTGGCGCAATCAGTTTCTTGCATTCTTCGCCGCCTCCCGGCCTGCGATGCGGCCGAACACGCTGCCGATGGTCATTCCCATTCCGGCCGCGTATCCCTTGCCTAGCACATTGCCGGACATGATTTCGCCGGCGGCAAACATATTGGCGGACGGCTTTCCATCCTTCATCAGCATGCGCGCCTGCTTGTTCACGCGGGTGCTGAGATAGGTGAAGGTAATGCCGGGCCGCACCGGATAGGCATAAAACGGCGTAGTCTCGATCCGCCGCGCCCAATGGGTTTTCGGCGGCGTCAGGCCTTCGGTCCGGCAATCGTCGAGGATGGTGTGGTCGAAGGTGCCCGGCCGCACCGCCGCGTTGAATTCGGCGACGGTCTTTTCGAGGGCTGTGGGATCGAGTTCCAGCTTGCCGGCGAGGCCTGCGATCGTTGAGGCTTCAATCGGCGGAAACAGCGTCGGCATAAAACTGTTGCGCGAGCTCGCATCGAAAATGATGTAGGCGATCTGGCCGGGTTGGGCGGCGACGAGGCGTCCCCAGATCGCGTAGCGCTTCGGCCAGATATCCTCGCCCTCGTCGTAGAAGCGCTCGGCATCCTTGTTGACGACGATGCCGAACACCACGGAATCATGCCGCGTGATGATGCCGCCGTCGAATTTCGGTGCCCGCGCATCGATCGCGACCGCGTGGCATTGCGTGGGATCGCCGATCTCCTGCACGCCCTTTTCAAGCAGCATTTTCAGGACCGAGCCGCGATTATACGGCGTGCCGCGGATCAGGAAATTGTCGGCGGCGTCCCCCCAATATTGCTTGAGCCATTCGATATTGGCCTCGAACCCGCCACAGGCGGCGACCAGCGCCGAGGCGGTGACAGTGACGTGGCCGTCGCCTTGCTTTAGCGTGGCGGAAAGGAACATGCCGTCTGCGATGTTGAGGTCGACGACCTCGGCGTCGTAAAGAATATCGATGCCGAGCCGCTCGGCGGTGAGATACAGCGCGTTGAGCATCGCGCGGCCGCCGCCGAGGAAAAACGAGTTGGTCCGTCCCAGGCTAAGCGTGCCGCCGAGCGAAGGCTGCCAGCGCACACCCTGCTCGACGATCCAGCCCAGGATGTCCTTGGACTCGGCAATCATGTGGCGCGCCAGCTCCTCGTCGGTCTTGCCGCCGGTGACGCGAAGCAGGTCTTCCCAGAACTCTTCCTCCGTATAGGGCCCGGTGAGGATGTCGGTCGCAGCATCATGGGCGCAGCGCATGTTGCGGGTGTGGCGGGTGTTTCCTCCGCGATAGAATTTCGGCGCGCCCTCCAGCACCAGCACGGAGGCGCCATCGCGCGCCGCGCTGATCGCGGCACAAAGCGCGGCATTGCCGCCGCCGATCACCAGCACGTCGTATTTGCGGGTCAAGTCGACCATGCGCTCTTGTTAGCTGGTTTGCGTGGAAAGCAAAACCGCTGGGCGGGCATGGCGCTTGCCCAACGGCTGCGGGCGTCAGGCAGGAACGACTTCCCGGGTCTCGATCGTCTTGCCGCCGCGATAGACGGTGAGCGCGGCGATAATACCGAGTGCAGCGCCGAACATCAGCCAGAAGGCTGGCGACGCCCTGTCTCCATGGGTCATGTCGATCAGTTTGGTAGATACGAAGGGGGTGGATGTGCCGAATATGCCCGCGGCCAGCGCAAACGCGATCGAGAAGCAGGTGGTCCGTACATGTGCCGGCACGATCTCGACCAGGCACCCCAGCATCGTGCCGCTATAGACGCCGAAGTAGAATGAGAACATCATCTGGACTGCCAGCAGCTTTCCGAGCGTGGGCTCCGCCGCGAGCCAGGAAAGCGCAGGGTAAGCCGTCACGAACGCCAGGCCTGCAATCGTCAGCAGCACGGGCTTGCGGCCGATCCGGTCGGAAACCGCGCCGCCCACCGGATTCCAGATGAAGTTGGTGACCGCAACGAGAAGCGTCACAAGCAATGTCCCGGTCGGCGAGAGGTTGAGCTGCTTGCCGAAACCGGGTGCATACACCGTAATGAAGTAAAAGGTTGTCGTGGTCAGCACGGCAATCATCATGCCGAGAACGACGATGCGCCAGTTCGCGATTGCCGAGGCAAACACCTCGCTCGCGGTCGGATGTTTCTTCATCGCCAGAAATTCCGGCGTTTCTTCAAGCGATCGCCGCAACACGAAGATGACGGGAATGATGATGCAGCCGACGAAGAACGGGATCCGCCATTTGGCGATTCCACCGATGGAATCCAGGAAGGTGTCGGCGGGAATGCTTTCTCTCAGGATAAAGCCGATCACTGCCGCGACGAAGATCGCGACCTGCTGGCTGGAAGACTGGAACGAGGTGTAAAAGCCGCGATTGCCGGGCGTCGCGATTTCGGAAAGATAGACCGACACGCCGCCGAGTTCGACGCCGGCGGAAAACCCCTGTATCAGCCGGCCGATCAGCACAATGATCGTTGCGGCAATGCCGATGGCTGCGTAAGACGGGCAGAACGCGATCACCACGGTGCCAAGCGCCATGAGCGCGAGGGTCACGATCAGCCCCTGGCGGCGGCCGATCCGGTCGATATAGGCGCCGAGCACGACCGCCCCCACGGGGCGCATCAAGGCACCGAGCCAGAACACGCCATAGGCATTGAGTAGCGCCGCGGTATCGTCCGCGGCGGGGAAGAACGCCTTCGCGATATCCTGCGCGTAAAAGCCGAACAGGAAGAAGTCGAACTGTTCGAGGAAATTGCCGCTGGTCGCCCGGAGTATGTTGCCGATCCGCGATTTGAGTTGCGGCGGCGGCGAACTGGACGCTTGCGACATATTGCGATCTCCCTGGGTCCCCGCGACCGCGCGCTGCATCCACGCCATTTCGGGAGTTTGTTTTGTCCGGCCAATCTGCCACGCTAGTGGTCCGATTCCAACATTCGCTTTTCGGGGTCGCGGCTGGGCGGATAGCGAATGTCAAATCCACCCACTAGCGCTGCCCGACCAACCGAAAATCAGGCGATTTTTGCGCCGCCCTGCACCGAGGCCAGGAGCCATTGCCGGAACGCCGATAGTTTGGGCGATTCCGCGCGCGCCTCCGGCGAAACCAGATAGAAGCCGGCGTCGGCCGGCAGCGCGATCTTGAACGGTACCACGAGTCGCCCTTTGGCGATGTCACCTTCCACATAAGAGGTTCGGCCCATGGCAACGCCCAGCCCGTCGATGGCAGCCTGTATCGTCACCATGATCAGATCGAAGCTCAGCCCCGGCTGTTTCGATGCGTCGGAAGGCAGGCTGGCAGCGGTCAGCCACAGCCGCCAGTCGTCGTCATAGCCGCCGCTCGTATGCAGCAGGGTATGATGGGCGAGGTCTTGCGGGCACCGCAGCGGCCTGTCGCCCTTCAGGAGCGCGGGGCTGCACACGGGAAATAGCTCGTCGGCCGTCAGCCAATCGGCACGCACGCCCGGCCAATGGCCGCGGCCGTAGCGGATCGCGGCGTCGACGTCGTCGCGGCGGAAATCGACCAGGCTGGTCGAGGAGGTGATGCGGACGTCGATATCGGGATGGGCTTGCTGAAAGCTGGAAAGCCGCGGCAACAGCCATTTCGCCGCCAGGGAAGCCAAGGTGGAGATCGTCAGGACCCGGTCATTGTCTTTGCGCAACAGCCGGTCGGTGGCGAGCCGCAGATCGTTGAAGGCGGCTCGAATGCCCGGAAGGTAGTCCCTGGCCTCCGGTGTCAGCGTCAGACTGCGGTTTTGCCGGACAAACAGGCGAATCCCAAGCTCGGTCTCCAGCCGCCGGATCTGATGGCTGATCGCCGTCTGGGTGACGTTCAGTTCGGCCGCGGCCGCTGTGAAACTCAAATGCCGCGCCGCGGCCTCGAAGGCACGCAATCCATTAAGCGACGGTAGCCGAGCGGTCATGGCGCCCATTCCATGAGGTTATATCATGCATCATGGCCCAAAGTGTCGTTTGTCGCAACCGCGTTTTTCGCACATATTTCAGCCAGAAAGTTAGATTCAGGAGGGCGAAATGTCCCTGTGTTTCTCTGAAGAAATGACAAATAATCATGAATCAGGTCTTTTCCCCCGATTCAGCAGCCGTTTTCACCTCTGGATCAGCCGCTGGCGCCAGCGGGATGAACTGACCCACTGGTCGGACCGGGACCTGCGCGACGTCGGACTGTCATGGAGCGATGTCGTCCGTGAAGCCGAAAAACCGTTCTGGCGGGCTTAAAAAAGCAGCCAGGGCCGGCGCCGCCTTCTCAAAAGGGGCGCCGGCCGTGATTTTCGAATCCGACCGGAGGCCGAAATGACCGCGCTTCGTTTGCTCGACCATCCTTATCACACCGACCATCTGAGGCTGCGCGACGGCAAGATGCTGACAGTGCGTTTTGTCGCGCCCGATGACGCCGAGACATTACAGCGTTACTTCCGTCTGCTTTCCGTGCGTTCGCGCTACAATCGCTTTCTGGGCGCGATTAGCGAATTGCCGGCAAGCGAACTCCATCGTTTCACCCATGCCGGAGAGGACGACCGGTTCAGCGTGATAGCGGTGATGATGGTCGAGGGCCGGGAAACGGTTGTCGGCGAAGCCCGCTATGGCTTCGAGGCTACTACAGCGAACTTTGAATTCGGCATTTCCATCGACGACCGCTGGCAGGGCCAGGGCATCGGCGCCGCGTTGCTCGGCAATCTCGAATGCCGTGCGGCCGCGCTCGGCGCGGTCAGAATGTTCGGCGACACGCTGCGCTCCAACGAGGCGATGATCGCGCTGGCGCGCAAGTCAGGTTTTGCCTTCGCACGCCATTCCGATGACTGGAAGCTGGTGCGCTTCGAAAAGCACATCGACGTTGCGCCGGCCGAGATTCCCTGCGCCAGCTGGAGGCTTGCGGCGGAGCAGCGCGCAGCAGAGATGGTGGCGTAAGTCGTCATTGCGAGGAGCGGCAGCGACGAAGCAATCCAGTCTTTTTGTTTGACGATGGATCGCTTCGCTAACGCTCGCGATGACGGTAATTGTCGGTTGCCGATCCTCAGAACTTCTCCACCCAGGGCCGCAACTCCAATTCCCAGCTCCAGGCGCTCCTCGGCTGTTGCAGTACGTTCCAATAGCTCAAGGCAATCGCGTCGGGATCGAGCATGGAATCCGGCCGGTCGGCGGGCTCGGCCCGTGTGCGGCTACGAATACCGCCGTCGATCACGAAATGCGCGACATGAATGCCCTGCGGCGACAGTTCGCGCGCCATGCTTTGGGCAAGCCCGCGCAGCGCGAATTTGCCCATCGCAAACGGTGCTGATTGCGCATAGCCCTTGACGCTGGCGGATGCGCCGGTGAACAGGATCGCGCCGTGCTTGAGCGGCAGCATCCGCTTCGCCCCCTGCTGGGCCACCAGAAAGCCGCCGAAGGCACTCACCGCGATTGCCTGCGCCACATCCGCAGGTACGAGCTCGAGGAAAGGGCCGCGCGCCCGCGCGCTGGCATTATAGACCACCACATCCGGCGTTCCGATCTCACGTTCGACCATCCCAAACAGACGTTCGACCTCCTCCGGCTCGGTGGCGTTGCAGGCATAGGCGGTTGCCTTGGTCTCGGCGCAGAGCGCGCCCAGCTTTTCGACGCTGCGGGCCGCCAGCGCGACGCGAATACCTTCGCGCGCAAACAGCCGCGCCAGCGAAGCGCTCAGGCCTTCACCGGCGCCCACAATCAAGGCATTCTTGTATTTTGGCGTTTCCATCGGATGTTCCTTGTTCTCAAGGGAGCGGGATGTGCGATAGTTCGCTCTTCAAGAGATGAGGAAGCGAACAAGAGAATTCAATGCAGCCGCATTCGCAAAATCGCCTTGTGAATTCAGACCCTGGGCCGGGCCTCTTGGCCCCGGACACCTCAGGCATGAATTTCTACCGCGCCGATCCGTCTCTGGCCGATCTCTTGCGCATCCATCTGCGCGATCCCTTGTTTCGCCATATCGAGCCGTATCTCGACCGCTTGGGCAGCCTTGCGGGCGGCCATCTTGACGAATGCGCAAGGCTCGCCGATCGCCACGTGCCGGCGCTGCATCAGCGCGACCGCTTCGGGGCCGACGCGCAATGGATCGAATATCACCCGGCCTATCGCGAACTCGAACGCGCCGCCTTCGGCGAGTTCGGCATTCATGCGATGTCGCTTCGCAAGGGCATCATGGGCTGGCCCGACAAGTATCCCGTGGTCGCCAAGCACGCCTTTACGTATTTGTTCAATCAGGCCGAGTTCGGGCTCGGCTGCCCGATCAATGTCACCGACGGCTGCGCCAAGCTGTTATCGAATTTCGGCAGCGAAGCCTTGAAGGCAAAATATCTCGACGGCCTCACGCAAACCGACATGAACAAACTGACCCAGGGCGGCCAGTTCATGACCGAAAAGGAAGGCGGCTCGGATGTCGGCTCGCTGACCACGACCGCCGTTCAGGAAGGCGATCGCTGGCGGCTCCACGGCGAGAAATGGTTCTGCTCCAACGCGGACGCCGAAGTCGTGATGCTGCTGGCGCGGCCACAAGGCGCGGGTCCCGGCACGCGCGGCGTCGGCCTTTTTCTGATGCCGCGAAAGCTGGATGACGGATCGCCGAATCACTATCGAATTGTTCGCCTGAAAGACAAACTCGGCACCCGTTCGATGGCTTCCGGGGAAATCAAACTGGAGGGAGCGATCGCCTATGCCGTCGGCAAGCTCGACCGCGGCTTCGTCCAGATGGCCGAGATGGTCAATTCGTCGCGGCTGTCCAACGGCGTCAAGTCCACCGCCTTGATGCGCCGCGCCTGGCACGACGCCATGACGGTTGCGCAAAACCGCGTGGTGTTCGGCAGCCGCATCATCGATCTGCCGCTGGCGCGACGGCAATTGATGAAGATCATGCTTTCGACCGAGCAGGCGCTGTCGATGAGCTTTTTGACCGCCGACGCGCTCGACCGCGCGGAAGCCGGCAGCCAGGACGCCGCGGCGCTGTTGCGTATCCTGACGCCGACATTGAAATTCCGCGCGACGCGCGATGCCCGCAAGGTCTGCGGCGACGCGCTGGAGATGCGCGGCGGCATCGGTTACATCGAGGAGTTTGCCACTGCACGGCTGTTGCGCGACGCGCATCTCGGCTCGATCTGGGAAGGTACCGGCAATATCGTCGCCATCGACGCGCTGGCGCGGGCGATCGGCCGCCACGGTGCGGATGCGGCGCTAGCGGCCGATCTGCATGCAAGGCTCGATGACAGTGCGAGCGTGCCGGTCGCTTTCCGCGACCGGCTGCGCTCGCTCACTAACTCCGCCATCGAATTTGCGCGCAAGGTTGCCGGCAACAGCGAGAACGAGGGTGAGGCGCGGCGCGCCACCAGCCTGCTTTATCACGTGGCAAGCGCGGTTGCGTTTGTCTGGGAAGGGGCGCGGATTCACGAGGCGCGCGGCGATGCGCGCCGCTTGCTGTTGTCGCGGCTCGTGATCGAGCACCGGCTCTCTTCAGGGAACCCGTTCCGCCTTGCCGATGACGGCGAGCAGCGCGCGATCACGGATCTTCTGCTCGGTGAGCGTGTGGTCGGCATGGCCGAGGTTGGCGAAGTGCTTACGGCTTAAGAGCTAGTCGTCGAAGGCCGGCGGTGCCACGAAGCCGCCGAATTCGCGCTCGATCAGCTCGGCGAGTTTGAGGGGCGTACGGTCTTCGAGCCACGGACCGACGATCTGGACGCCGATCGGCAACCCTTCCGACGAGAAGCCGATCGGCACCGCGGTCGCGGGCAGGCCTGTCAAGTTCGCGATTCCCTGCCATACCAGTTGATCGGTGGATGGGTAATCCTTGCCGTCGATATAGATGCGGCGCTGGTCTGGCGTGGGCGAATGATCGTGCGGAACGGCCGGCGTCGACATGATCGGGCAGATCACCGCGTCGAAGCTCTCGAACAAGGTGCGCCACTGCGCGCGCAGCCTTGCGCGTGCGCCATCGGCCAGAAGCCAGTCGCGATGGCTGAGCGAAATGCCGCGCAGCCGTTCGGCTTGCAGGCTGATATCCGTCGCCGGCAGGCTGGCAGCGGCTGCGATCGCATCGGTATGGGCTTCCGGGGCCAGTCCGACCGAGACGAATGACAGCAGCATTCGCATGAAAAGCCGGGAGGTAGCGGCAAAGTCCGGCCATAGCGGGCTTTTGCGCGTGATTGTGGCGCCGGCGTTGCCGAGATCGGTGGCAAGCTTGTCGATCGCCGCGCGTACCACCGTGTTTGTCGGCATCAGCGGGTCGTCGTCAATCACAAGCACACGGAAGTTCTTCAACGCGGGGTGCCGCGGCGGCGGCAACGACAGATGATAGGCCCTGCCAGCTTCCAGCGGGTCCGGCCCGGCGATGACGTCGAGCAAAATTGAAAGGTCCGCCGCGCTGCGCGCCATCGGACCAATGACGATGAGGTCGCGCTCGAGCGGCAGCGGCGGCAATGATGGCGGCAAGTGTCCGCGCGTGGGCACGAGTGCCAGGGTCGGCTTGTGCGCGAAGATGCCGCAACAGAATGCCGGAACGCGCAACGACCCTGCCAGATCAGAACCGAGCGAAAGCGGGCCATAGCCAGCCGCGAGCGCCGCGCTCGATCCGCCGGATGAACCGCCGGGTGTGCGGGTAAGATCGTAAGGGTTACTGGTCGTGCCATAGATATCGTTGTAACTCTGCGTATCGCCGAGCCCGAGCGGCACATTGGTCTTGCCAAGAATGACGCCGCCGGCGTCCTTGACGCGCGTGATCGCGAGCGCGTCTTCCTTCGGATGATAATCTTTTTGCGCCGGAATGCCCCAGGTCGTGGGCAGGCCTACGACGTTATAGGATTCCTTCACCGTCATGGGAATGCCAAGCAGCGGCTTGTTCTCGCCGCGCACTCGCGCTGCGTCGGCGGCGCGGGCGGCCTCAAGCGCGCGCTCGAAATCGCGGACGCAAACGGCATTGATCTTGGCGTCGTGGCGCTCGATGCGTGCAATGGCGTGCTCCGCCAGTTCGACCGCGGAGACCTCTTTCCGTGCGAGCGCATCCGACAGTTCTGTTGCGCTCGCAAAACTCCATCGCGATTTTGCCACGTCGTTCTCCTGCTGATGTCGAGTCAGGGAAGACTATGCGCGCGCAAGATGACAACCGCTAGACCGCGATTGCTGTCGGGATGCCGCTCGTTCGATGACTGGGCAATCTCTTTCGCTGATGCGGCGCGGCCCGCGATCAGGGTTGCAGCAATCGTATCGCGTTTCGTGTCATCGGATTGACCGGTCCGGTAGCGCTGCGATCGTCGGCCGACGAGGTGCTTCCCGGCACCGGGAAAGCGTAACCGAGGATGGTCTTGAAGACCCAACGGTCCGAAGAGGACGTCAGGCCGTAACCAATGCCGAAGTCCACATCGAGAACACCGAGTTTGAAATCGGTGACGACGAACAGCGTATGCTGTTGGCCGGCAAGTCCCGGAAAGCTGCCGATTTGCCCGAAATCCGCATAGTACTCCATCCCCAGATAGGTATCGGGGGCGAGTTTGCGCGCTACCCGCGTCGCCGGGGCAAAATCAAGCTCACCGAGCTTGCCGAACCCGGCATCCAGGATCGGGTTGACGATAAATTCCCAATCCGCGTTGCGAACGCCCAAGATCGGACGGACCTCGAGGGTAAACCTGGTCTGGGCGAACTTCGGCGTCGTGTTACTGAATTCCAGATTCACGCCATAGAAGAAATCGCGCTTGTCGGCATTGGGTGACACGAACAACGTGCGGATCTTGAATGCATCGGAGAGGAATTGCTGATTCTGGATCGAGAACGGCAGATAAAGGCCGAGTTCCCACCAATCGGTGACGCCGTAAGCAAACTCGGGTGTGCCGTTGATGCTGTGATTGGAGACAAGACCGCCGGGGAACGGCGGATCCTTGAGCCCGAGCGCAACGTCATTGAGATGCTGCTGGATCGTGAACTGGCCAACCGCGGCAATCGCGGCGTTGTAGACTTGGATTTCGTCCGTCGCGCGCGCCGGATGCACCGCTCCGAACAGAAAAGCCGCACCGGCCAATGTAGCGAGTCCAGCGATATCCGCGCGTCTTTTCTGCATCGTAAAAAGCAACTAGGCCGCGCCGATCAGAATGCCGACCCCAAGCACGATGACACCTCCGAGCACAATCTGGAACACGGCCTGAAGGAACGGCGTATCCATGTAGCGCGCCCGGATAAAGGCGATCGCCCAGAGTTCGAAGAAGACCACGATGCCGGCGAATGCGGTCGCAATCCAGAACGCGTTCGCCCAGCGGTCGGGCACCAGATAGGGCATGGTGTGGCCGAGGCCGCCGATCGTCGTCATCAAACCGCAAGTCAATCCGCGCAGCCAGGGCGAGCCACGTCCGGTCAACGAGCCGTCATCCGACAGCGCTTCGGCAAAACCCATGCTGATGCCGGCGCCGATCGAAGCCGCCAGACCGACGAGGAATGTCTGCCAGTTCTGATGCGTGGCGAAGGCTGCGGCAAACAATGGCGCCAGCGTCGATACCGATCCGTCCATCAGGCCGGCGAGACCCGGCTGCACATATTGCAGCACGAACATGCGGCGGCGGGTCTTGTCTTCCGCCGCGCGCACATCGGGCTTGAGAATTTCGTCGGTCAACCTGGTGGCGAGGTGTTCGTGGCCTTTTTCGGCTTCGGCAAGATCGCCGAGCAGCCGCCGCACGCCGACATCCTGGGTTTGCTCGGCGGCCTTGATATAAAATCGCTCCGCTTCGAACTCCATTGTCTCCGCTTCCTTGCGGATGGCATCGAGCGACAGGTTTTTGGTCAGCCATATTTGACGGCGGCGGAGGAAGCCCTTGACGTTGTCCCGGCGAATAGGCGGCAGATTTGGGCCGAAGCGTTTTTCGTACATCTCCAGCAGCAGGTGGCGATGGGTCTTCTCCTCCTCGGCCATCTGTTCGAACAGCTTGGCCGATTCCGGATAGCGCTCCGCGAGGTCTTCGGCGAAGCTCATGTAAATGCGGCTGTCTTCCTCTTCGGCAGAGATCGCAACCGCCAGCACTTCCCGTTCGGTCAAATCGGCGAAATTCTTCACAGCGGGGCCTTTGGGCTAGATTTAGAATTATTCTAAATTGGTATAGCCGCAGCCTTTCGCAAGGTCAATTCGCGGGGGTAGCCGCATTTGTCTTTCCGCCAAGAGCGGGAACCGTTCCGGTTCCCGCCCGTTCGATCTGTCGCCCGGGGCGTCACAGGGGAGCACGCATGCAAAAGGTCAAATATCGTTTGAACGATCCGCGGCTTGCGCCGCGCCGAACCCGGCTCGAGATCCCCGGATGGGCCGGGAAGCGCGAACCGCGCGTCAACGGTTCACGCGAGCAGGTCTGGCACTGCGTTCCGTTTTCGGAAGGCGCGCAATACGGGATCGAGCTGTTTTATCCCTACGACAACGAACTGCATGTCAGCACCCGGGATGGCCGTCTAATCTTGGAGGGCGACTGGGGCGATCCGCCCGACGGCGGCGTGCAATGGCCGCCGTTTCGGAATTTCGGCGACACATTCTACACCTACCAGCTCCTGCTCGATTTCAAGGTCGAGAAGGGCATGGCGATCAGGACCGAGCCGCATCCGCGCTTCTACGCCGACCCCAGCGACACCGTGCCGATCGCGGTCCCAGCCCTGATCCGAAACTGGTGGCCGATGGTGTTCTTCTGCGTTTTCAAGGCGCCGTCCGAGGGACGTACCCACATTTTCAGGCCGAAGGAGCCGTTCGCGCAGATCATCGTGATTCCCGAAGAACCCAATTTCGAACTCGAGCCGATGAATACGGAAGAATTTTCCGAGCGCGAGCTTCAGGCGCGCCGCATTTACAGCAACCGGCCGACCCTCTCGGCTGGGACCGAGTGGACGTCTTCGACGGACACCGTGTTCGACGGCACCTACCGGCATCTCCACCGCGCAGCAAAGGAGAAGGCTCGGCAGGAATAGCGTCGGGCAAGAATGCAAAAAAACAGGACCCCAAAGGGTCCTGTTTGATCGATCGCACGCCGATTTATCGTCGATAATGGTGATGGTGGTGGTGATGGTGGCGCCGGAAATATCGGTGATGATGATGATGGTGGTGATAAGCAAGCTGGACGTTATTTTCCGTAACCGGCTTTTCGTCCATCGCATTCAAGAGCGCCGGCGCATTGGGAATCGGTTCCAGTAGCTCGGCAAAAGAATTCGCCTTCAAGGCCTCGTTCGGATCTGGTGTCGGTGCGGCCTGGGCCACGCCGAGCGTTGCTACCGCGCCCAATAGTCCGGTGATCGTTTTATGCATGTTTCCTCCTTCAATTTCATGCGTCGGGCTGCAAAAGCCCGTCGGTCGGCAACGCTCCCGGTTTGGAATTGTTCCAGTAGGAAGCGTTGGCCGAGCCACGAAGTCGATTTGCTGAACCGCCTAAGCGGCGGCCGCGCTCAGAAATTGGAGTAGCAGTCGGCTGACCTGTTCAGGCCGCTCCTGCTGCACCCAGTGCCCGGCGCCTTCGACTAAATGAACGCCAGTCATGCGCGTGCAGGCGGTCCTTTGCATCGCCTCGAACACGCCGGGGCGCTGATAGGTGCCCCAGTCCTGCCGGCCCGAGATGAAACAGGATGGCACATCGATGTGGCGGCCCGACCAGGTCTCGAGCTCCGCCGTGAACGCACCCGATGTGCCGCAGCGATACCATTGCAGGCCGCCCTGGAAGCCGGTCCGCTGGTATTCGCCGCTGTAGAAGCCAAGTTCGTGATCGGGCAGCCACTTGTTTGCCGCGATCGCGACGACATCCGGCATTTCCGCGGCAACCGTCTCCGCCATGGTCTTGCCGAGATCCATCACGTAGTAGGTCGGCAGTTTCGCAAGCTCGCCCGCGGACCACGATTGCAGCGGATAGGGCTGGTTGCCTTTCCAGTCGGCGCTCTTGTGATGGTAATAGGCGCGAAGAAAATCATGCACGCCCTGCGGCGCGTGCCACATGTCGGCGTTCGCCTCGCGAGTCGAATAGTACCAATGATAGTGCTTGCGTGGCCGTGGCAGCGCGGCCAGTTCGCGATGCACCGGATCTTCGCGCTGGGGCGCGAGCGGCGTGTCGGCCGTGCTAAGGGCGATCTGCGGCGGTCCTGCGAACGGCGCGCTCATCAACACCACCGATCGAAACACATCGGACCGGATCACGCCGCACCACGCGGCGACCGAACTGCCGAAATCGTGGCCGACGACTGCGGCCACCGAGCGATGACCGAACGCGAAGGCGACGCCGAGCGCATCGCGCACGAGGTTCGTCAGGCGGAACGGCGTGAGGTCGCCGTCGAAATTTGCGTCCCAGCCGGTGGTGCGGCCGTAGCCGCGCTGGTCGGGCGCGATCACGTGATAGCCGGCCTCCGCTAAGGGGCCCATCACCTTGCGCCAGCTGAAGGCGAGTTCGGGAAAGCCGTGCAAGAGCAGCACGCAAGGCCGGTCTTTGCTTTCGAAGCCAGATTCCAGCACATGCATGGAGAGCCCATTGATGCCTTCGACCTGACGCGCGCGAATCGTCGAAGGAAGCGGGATTGCTGGGAGCGGCATGATGAAGCGACCTATTTCCCCGGCCGTTCGGCCCGTCCTCGCATCGGTAGCGAGATCGCTGCAGGCGAGTGGCGGTTCGATGACTTGAATTAAAGTGGCGCTGCCGAAGTTAGTCAATCAATTAGCGCTTGAGACGGCCTACCCCCTGGGTTTAGCGTGAGCGCAAGAATGATGAAAGCGGGAGAGACGCTTGCCATGAACTTCGATTTCTCCGATGAGCAAAAACAACTGCGCGATAGCGCGCGGAAATTCCTTGCCGAGAAATGTCCGCCCAAATCGGTGCGCGCCGTCATCGA
>Ga0210394_10002098_pt1 | contig 28538 bp, 27 predicted proteins | sample IncBWC12MmetaG_FD_160121 | JGI IMG/M metagenome (GOLD analysis project Ga0210394, IMG submission 160121) | Forest soil microbial communities from Barre Woods Harvard Forest LTER site, Petersham, Massachusetts, United States - Inc-BW-C-12-M | ecosystem: Environmental > Terrestrial > Soil >...
CGTAGTTAAGCGGCTGGAAGAGAAGGAGACGGCGAAGGGAGGCATCATTATCCCCGACACCGCCAAAGAGAAACCTCAGGAGGGCGAAGTGATGTCCGTCGGGGCTGGGAAGATCGAAAAGGGTCAACGCGTTCCGCTCGATGTAAAAGTCGGCGACCGGATTCTCTTCGGCAAATACACTGGTAGCGAAATCACCATCGATGATCAGGGGTACCTGATCCTTCGCGAAGAAGAGATCCTGGCGAAACTCAGCGGCATGGCAAAAGCGGCATCTGGCAAGAAGTAGTGTATCCCGATCTCAAAGATCGGACGAGGCAAACGTTCTCAATCACCTTGGAGGGTGAATTCAAATGGCAAAGCAAATTGTGACCGGCGAGGAATCACGTCAGGCGATTCTTCGTGGCGTAAACATTCTGGCAGATGCTGTGAAGATCACGCTCGGCCCTAAGGGTCGGAATGCGGTAATCGAAAAGAAATTCGGGGCACCGATTATTACTAAGGACGGCGTGACGGTAGCGAAGGAAATTGAGCTGCAGGACGCGCTTGAAAACATGGGCGCACAAATGGTGAAAGAGGTTGCGTCCAAGACTTCGGATGTTGCTGGCGACGGCACCACTACCGCTACTCTGCTGGCCCAGGCTATTTTTCGCGAAGGTGTGCGCATGGTTGCCGCTGGCGCGAGTCCGACAGCGCTCAAGCGCGGCATCGAAACCGCCGTGGAAACGGCCGCTCAGGAAATCAAGAGGCTACATAAGGATGTGAAGGGCGACATGATCGCCCAGGTGGGCACCATCAGTGCGAACACCGATAAACAGGTGGGTAGCCTGATTGCGGAAGCGATGACCAAGGTTGGTAAGGATGGCGTGATTACCGTCGAAGAATCAAAGACCATGGAGACCACCCTCGAAGTGGTCGAAGGTATGCAATTCGATCGTGGCTACCTTTCGCCGTATTTCGTGACCGATCCGGAGCGAATGGAGTGCGCGCTTCAGGATGTCCATATTCTCATCCACGAGAAGAAGATCAGTTCGATGAAGGAGCTATTGCCGGTGCTAGAGCAGATATCTAAAATTGGCAAACCGCTGCTGATTATCGCGGAGGACATAGAAGGCGAAGCCCTCGCAACGCTCGTTGTGAACAAACTGCGCGGCACGCTCGAGTGCACCGCCGTGAAGGCACCAGGCTTCGGAGATCGTCGCAAGGAGATGTTGGAGGACATTGCCATATTGACGGGCGGCAAAGCGATCACCGAGGACCTGGGCATCAAGCTCGAAAACCTAAAAATCGAAGATTTAGGCCACGCGAAGAAGGTATCCATCGACAAGGACAACACGACTATCGTTGAAGGTGCAGGCAAAGCCAGCGCAATTGAAGGACGCATCAAACAGCTCCGTACCCAGGTCGAGGAAGCCACCTCAGACTACGACCGTGAAAAGCTGCAGGAACGGCTGGCAAAATTGGTCGGCGGTGTTGCGGTGATCAAAATAGGTGCAGCCACCGAGAGCGAGCTGAAGGAGAAAAAGGCTCGCGTCGAGGATGCCATGCACGCCACACGAGCCGCAGTGGAAGAAGGCATCGTCCCCGGTGGCGGGGTGGCCCTTCTTCGTTGCATCCCGGCACTGGAGAAGCTAAAGCTCCCCGGCGATGAAGCCCTTGGAGTGAACATCGTGAAGAGAGCCCTCGAAGAGCCTACCCGACAGATTGCGATTAACGCCGGACATGAAGGGGCGATCATCGTTGCACGTGTTCGCGACTCGAAGGATGAGAGCTTTGGGTTCAACGCACAGACTGGCGAGTTTGGAGACATGATCAAATTAGGTGTCATTGATCCCGCGAAAGTTACGCGGCTGGCACTGCAAAACGCCGCGTCTATCGCTGCCCTGATGCTGACCACAGAAGCCTTAATAGCCGACACGAAGGCAGAGGAAGAGGTCGCCGCCTAATAGGGAATCTCCAAGAGGGCCGGCAAACAAGGGCCGAATGACAAAGTCTAACTCATCCGGCCCCTTGTTATCTTCCTGAACTGTGTTCTTGCTTCGCTTCTGTTTTGCTTATTCAACTTGCTGAGCCAGTGCTCCGGCCGTTAGCCCATTTTGTTCCGAAGGTCGGAGTTTTTCCGTGTGACAAGGAGTGCTTTGGTCGTGATGTTGCACTTTTCGATTGCGACGACGGATGAGGACCTTCGCAATCATCGCGGGTGGACCTATGGAAGACGACGTGAATTCAGCCGTGAGAATGCTCCACACGCAAGGCCATGCCGTGCGTCCATTCGTCCGTTACGGGATCTTATGGTTTGAAATTGACGGTAACGTCTTGGCTACTCGACAGGAACTGCTGGAACTGGCTGACGGTGTGTACTCGTTCACGGAGTTGCTGGAACTATTAGCTCGAAGGCGCACTGAAGAACGAGGTAGACCCTAGCTGCTCTTGCCGCTAGGTGCTTTAGGGTCGCCCAGTTTCCGGAGTCCGACGTTGGCGGCGGACCGCTTGCGGTGCTTGAGGGTGTTCATCTGATTCGCGTCTTTCCTTCTGGGCTTCTGGGGCCGGTGCTCTTCGTCCAGCGGTCCGGAGCAACCGCAGCCCTTTCCCGGATCTAACAACGGTCATGATCCGCTTGACGGACGGCGGAAACGAGAATACGCTTCTTCTGAGACTGAGAAGGATAGGATCCCCCACACACTACGGGGCCGGATGGAAATCATCTCTGCGTTCGGCCCCGTGCTCTCCCTTCACTGCTACCCCGAGTGAGCCTTCGCAGGCCCGGAATGTCCAAAGAGATAGCAATGGTGGCCTAGCAAACATAGGGACAACCCCGCGACAACGACCAGGTTGGGGCGCAGTCGGGGCGGGCGCGAATCGCTCTACGTTCCCGCCCCGCTGCTTTTTCCGACCACTTAGGCTGCGTTGGACTCGATGCGAACTCCTTTGGCGTGGGCTGCCTTGGGCAATTCGATATTCAAAATGCCATCTGCCAAGGTCGCGCTCACCTTCGACGTGTCAACCTCCGCCGGCAGGTCAACTACCCGTAGGATCTCCTTCGCGCACCGATCGGAGTAGATCGTCTTGCCCTTCTTGCGCTCTTCCTGGGCTTCGTTTTTGCCGGTGATCGCCAGCCTTTGCGGTTCAACATTGATCTTGAGTTCCTTGGCGCTGAACCCCGGTACCTCTGCCCGAACGGTTAGGCTGCCATCGGATTCTGTCATTTCCAGGTGTACGGGGTGCAGCAGTTCGGACTCGGCACGGAGCCAATCCTCCAAGTCGTGACCGAGCTTGCCATTATTGTCAAAGATCTCGAATGCTCTGCGAGCGATCGAGTCGCGGGATTGCTGGATCCGGTTGAGGACATCGCCAGTGACGGACTGTTTGACGAATACAGGCGCCGTGGCCTGCTGTAGTGCCATTGCTGCTTGCGGACTCATCTGTGTTCCCCCTTGATTTTGGTTTTCCCCGACGACACCACGACTGCCAGTTAGATTTCGATGCCGACACACGTAGCGTCGTACTCGAACTGCGGAATGTAAGTCTTGTGGCAGAGAAACCGTCGCCCATGGCGGGCGCGGCGGAAGGTGTGTGGCTAGACCATGAAAGTATACACCTGTCTACCACCGACCGTACGATCGCTGGGTCGTGATCGCGAGGACGTTTTCCCTGAGCGGACCACAACTGGGCATGGGAAAGCTTGAGATCGTGCGGGAGGCTTTCCTTTGCGCCTACAGTTTGGCATTCTCAACAGCTGAGAGCTTTCGGCCACCGATCGTATATCACTTACATGTGCGATAATGCCGGCTACATGCGGATGTTCATCGAGGTCACACGAGGCCGCTGCCTGACCAAGGTTGGCCCTCGGACAGCGACGAGCTTGAATCCGAGCGGTCTAGTTCCGGCGCGTTGGCGCGCGCTGTATCGCTTGAACCATTTGATGCTGTTGGCCTCCGTGGGGTGGTAGTTCTGATCCTGGTGGGCGGATTGATCTATTTCAACAGGACGGAATCGACCTTAGGGGACGTGGTCTAACCGATGGGCGATGTGGTTATCCAAGCTGTGGGGCTCGGAAAGCGCTACGCGATCGGCGAGCGCGCGCGGTATCTGGCGCTCCGCGACGTTCTCGGGAACGCCATGAAGGCCTCCATGAGGCTTTTCGGATCGAACCAGCGAAACGGCGGCAGTCGCAGCCGCGAGCAGATGTGGGCGCTTCGCGACGTCTCCTTCGAGATTGAGCAGGGTGAGATCGTCGGCCTAATTGGCCGTAACGGGGCCGGCAAGACAACGCTTCTCAAGATCCTCTCGCGGGTAACACGTCCTACCGTCGGCTTCGCCGAGGTTCACGGGCGCATGGGCAGCCTGCTAGAGGTCGGCACGGGTTTCCATCCTGAGCTTACCGGCCGCGAGAACGTCTTCCTGAGCGGAGCCATTCTGGGCATGGGAAAGCATGAAATCTTGAGGAAGTTTGACAAGATTGTTGCATTTGCCGAAGTGGAGCAATTCATCGACACGCCGCTCAAACATTTCAGTACGGGCATGCAGATGCGTCTAGCCTTCGCGGTGGCTGCCCAGCTCGAGCCCGAAATTCTGTTGGTGGACGAGGTATTGGCGGTGGGCGATCTGGAGTTCCAGAAGAAGTGCCTTGGGAAAATGAGCGAGGTGTCCAAGGGTGGTCGCACCATCGTGTTCGTAAGTCACCAGATGGGCCAGATCCGGCGCCTCTGCGAACGCGTATCTGGGTCGACCGCGGCGTCATCAAGCTGGACGGCCCGACGCTCGATGTCGTGTCAGCCTACGAAAGGGCTTTCACGGAGCGTGCGGAGATGAATGCACAAGAGGGGATTTCCGGTCAGGGAATACAGTTCCTCAAATGGGAGTTGGTCGTTGAGGATGGTGCGCCAGCAAACGTTCTCCAGAATTTTGATCCGGTTTTCTTCCGTGTGGTGGTCCACTTGCCGGAACAAATTCTGAAGGGAAACTATGCAATCCTACTGTTCGACGATGCCGGACGGATCATCTGGCATGGGAATTTCGAACTGTCCGGACTAGAACCCGGCACCTTTGAGTTTCTCCATCGTCTCCCCACGCTCCCGATCAAGCCGGGTGCCTATCGCTGGAAAGCCGGAGTTTACGACGGCCATCAATGGACGGATGGGTGGTGGGCGCTTCCCGAGATGGTGGTGGGAACCAAGCCCATGACAAACACTGGGGACGAGTTCCAAGGCATCCTAAATCTTCCTTGCGAACTGGAGGTCCGAGCGGTCGATCCTTCTCGAAAATGACGGGGTGGAGGCAAGCATCATAGACCTGTGAGCAAAGTGCAAGACCTTCGATCGCAATTATTGCCGAGCAACTCTTGCAACATAAAGGATCTGCGCTCCAAATAAGCCCGGGACCAACCGGGAGGCCAATGGATCGAGGAACCGGGCGATCGCGGGTAGCAAACGCCTGACATACGGAAGAGGGAGGTCGCCGTCCCCGAGGGTCGACACGATCTCAAGCCCGTTGGAGCGCAAGAGCTCCATTCCACTGCGAAATGTGTAAAAGCGCACGTGCGTTTCGTCCATAATTCCGGTGGTCTCGTATTCAAACTCGCCGAAGAGGAACCTGATGCGCAGTCTCCAGTAAAGCACATTTGGCAGGGCAACGATGATGCGGCCGTCAGGACGGAGCAGCCGGCGAGCGTCACGAAGGGCAACGTCTGGATGAAGCAGATGCTCGAGCACGTGCGAAAAGACAACGAGGTCGAAAGGCCCGCCAGCCTCTTGCGGAATGCCCGAGTTCAGATCACCCAACCGAACAGCCTCGCAACATTCCGATGCCATCCCCATTTCGCGAGGACTCACCGTTATTCCGGTCACACGCCAGCCCATTTGGCGCAACCCGCGAGCGTTGCCCCCTGTTCCACAGCCACAGTCCAGAGCGGCGCCCGGAGACAAGGGGGCTATCAGCTGCAGGAGAGCCTGATTGCTGCCCTCATAGATTCGCTCGCGACAAACTGGAGGCATCAATACCTTAGCCAAGGTTCCTAAACCAGTCTTCGGGACGATCCAGGGTTACAAGCGCTGCGCTCAACCTCCGGAGTATCCTTTACCATTACGTCCCTGGTTTAGTGCCGACCTCTTCTCGAATCTCGGCAGTTCGAGGCCGAAACGCCGGATCGAGAAAAAAGCCCTCGCCCGGTTGATTGGAGCTCCAGACCCGATTGGAACGCCGGAACTGAAGAGCGTGTGGCAATCGCTTAACGGTCAACCAAAGCGATTCGAGGTCAAGAAGAGCGAGCCTAAATCGGTACCTGATCGAGTTCCTCAGGAATCGGTCAAGTCTGGCCAATACAGTGAGCAAGACGGATCTCCATCGAAAATACTTCGCAGCCACCATGATGCAATTCGAAGAGCCCCATACATAGCGCCTCTTGTCCACAGTGGATTTCACTGCGGAAAGGGTCTTTGCATTCGACATCCCCACCGCATGAAAAACTCTTGCCTCTGGCACCGTTACGCAACGCCAGCCCCTCTGCCAGGCGCGGACGCAGAGATCTGCATCCTCGAAGTCAAGAAAAAACGACGTGTCCCAACCACCAATCTCTTCGTATACGGACCGGTCGATCATCATCGCGCCTGCGCAAGCCATTGCAGTCGGCTCGCCGCTCGCGATGCAGGGCGATTGTTCAAACTTCCAGGTCGGCAGCACCGAACCCGGATCCCACTTGCGTACCAATTGCGTGCCCATGTGAATTACCTTCGCCCCGTGATAATCCCACTGCCAAGGATCGGCAATTCCGATTCGGCGCTCCCGCGATATCTGTTTCTCGAGGTTATGGAGGCAGTCTGGATCGAACCACATGTCTTCGTTGCAAAAGAACAGATTCCCGCACGCTGCTTTCGGAACTCCTGCAGCGTAACCAGCCACTAGGCCCAGCTCAGGAGGCGCTTGTACAACGGTAATATCCGAGCGTTGAGTCAGAATTTGCAACGATCCGTCCGTGCTATGCCGATCAACAACAATTATCTCGAGGGTCACGCCGCGCTGGGCGCGGAGTGAACTGAGCAGTTTTGGAAGGAACTGCTCACCATTGAAATTATTCGCGATTACAGAGACTGACATTGTGAGGCGGGGTTGTGGCCATCTTTGGCTACATGGACCATGACGCCGGCAGCCCCTTTCGAACCTCGATGTTCTGGAATGTTACCGGCTCCGATTTTGGAGAGTTCCTGACCCAGGCGGCCATGCGCTTCAGCCCTTCTTCGAGGTCTACGGACTGTGCCTGCCCGAACACGCGTTTCACGCGCGAGTGGTCGGAAAACGCATGAATGACCTCGTTACGTGCGTCGAGGTGCACGACCTTGCAAGGTCTCTCCATGGCGCTTGCCACGCATTCGGCGAGACGAAGCACGGTGTACGGTTCTTCCGCCCCGAGGTTGAACACGCAATTCCGCGCCTCCTTGACCAGCGGTGACCTCGCGATCACCGGCGCAACATCATCGATGTAGGAAAATGCGCGGGTCTGAAGGCCATCTCCGAAAATCGTCATGGACTCGTTCCGCAACAACTGGCTCATGAAAATTCCTATGACGTTGCGATAACGGTCCGCGATGTTTTGCCTGGGACCGTAGACGTTGTGTGGGCGAAAAATGATGTACTCCAGCCCGAACATTTCGTGCGCTGCCTTTAGATCTAGCTCGACGGCGAGCTTCGAAATCCCGTATGGATCCTCTGGGCTCGGAGACAAGTCTTCGGTCATGGGCAGTTGGTTCTTGCCATAAACGGCAATCGACGATGTGAAGACGAAGGTCTTGACCTCATGGATCACGCTTTGATTGATCAGATTTACGCTCGCTCCCAGGTTGGTCTCATAGTTGTAGCGGCGGATAAAGTGCGAGAGCCCTTCCGCCGCGTAGGCCGCGATGTGGTAAACGTGATCGATGGGGCCGTGGTTCCACAACTGCTTTACATAATCTTCGTTTCGAAGATCACCCTCAACCCAACGGGCACCTGCTGGAACATTTTGACGGTAACCGCCAGAGAGATCATCGGTGGCTACCACGTCGAAGCCTAGTTTCAGGCAATGCTCGGCTACGTGGGACCCAATAAATCCAGCAGCGCCAGTAACTAAAACCCGTTCTTTATGCATTATTATAGTCGGCTCGGCCCGTACTTGGCAGCTTTAGGATCGCCTTCGTTGAAAGGCTCAAGCTTGGCATAGTCTCATATTCTAAGGGCTCGGCCTTCTTCTTTGAGCGGCTGGCACCATGACGGCCTATCTTCATGCCCTCCAAGCAGTTCTAGAAGAGCCCGAGCATGGTCATTCTAACAAATCTGGTCCCTTCGTGACTGCAGCGGCGCGCTCGCCTGCTGTACCGTGCCGTCCGGCGCCGTCGGCTTCTACGTTTTTGGGGAGCCCGTCATGTCCACATATGCTGAAAACGCAAGGAAAGATTGGTGATAAAATCCAGAGACTGATGGTCAACCGTCGAGGACTAGTGTATAGGCGTTCTCCCCAGGGCGAGTGTAAAAAGCCATGAACGTGACGAGCGGAAATAACTTTATCTTCAGACCATTCATGCTCTCCCCCGATCGTATCCGTGTCCCTTGGGTGTACGGTCGCCTCCGCCATCCTCTTTTTGCTTGGTTGGGGCTGCGTCCTATCTTTGCCCAGCACACACAGGCTGAGCACCAAGCTCTGCAGCACTGGGTACGCGGGCGCCGTCAAGTCGTAGAGATTGGAGTGGCAGAGGGGGCTTCCGCACTTGCGCTGAGAGAAGCAATGGCGGATGATGGCGTGCTTCATCTCATCGATCCCTTTCACCGGAGCCGCCTGAAGTGGATCAATGCAGTACGGCGAGCTGCAAATGCTGCAGTGGCACAGAGTCGGCGCGCAAATGTTGTGTGGATTACACAATTTAGCCACGAGGCAGCTCGGGATTGGACCCAAACGATCGACTTCTTATTTCTCGACGGTGGCCACAGTGAGGACGCGGTTTGGCAGGACTGGGAAACCTGGCACCGTTTTGTCGCTCCTGGCGGCTGTGTCGCTTTTCACGACGCGCGGGAATTCCCAAACGGATGGCCGACGGCGACGGACGGTCCTGTCCGGGTAGTGAATGCGCTTTTTCGCGAACAAGCCTATCCCGGTTGGACCATTGAGGCGGAAATACATTCTCTGGTAGTTGTGAGACGCAATAATTGATGTGGCAAATCTTATCCACCTTCGGAAACCGGCGATTTTGAAACTTGCTAAAGTCAATTCGCTGGATCAAGATCTTCCATTTGTGGACATATGCAATTGAGGACGGCGCCGTCGAACGTTCGCGGGGCCGGAAAAGACGCCCATCTTCAAGCGGCGGTGCCATGGCCCGACGGATTTTCATTCTGACCACGGAATCGCCCGAGCGAGGCGGCGGCGGGATGGAACATTTTGTCCGCGAACTGGCAAAGGGTCTCATCGGAAATGGCTATCTGGTTCAGATCTTCCACCAGGAAAACTGCCTGCCCGCCGGACTGCGCTCGCCGTCGAACCGGTTTGCAATCTATGTGGCGAACGCTCTCTTAGGTTTTTATGTCGGCAGGTGCGCGGAGAGATCTCTAAACGAGGAAGTCGCCGCTGTGATTTCGAATTCCACGGTCGGCTGGTACAGGTTGAAAGGCCTCACTAGCACCACAAAGAACCTTCACTTTTGTCACGGAACCTATCGAGGCCAAGCCGAGGCGGGGCGGCCTGTCATCAGCCGCCGAGGGTACCTCAAGATGAAGTGGTGGGACTCCATGGTTCTGGAACGTGCCGGCTGCCGCGGCAAACTGGTGCTATGCAATTCAGACCAGACGCGGGAAGAGGTGAAACGTTTCTTTGGTTATGACGGCGTTACCATCTGGTGCCCGCTCGATACGGTACATTTTCGCCCGATAGAGCGTTCGACTTGTCGCTCCGCAATTGATTTATCTGGAGATCGCCCCGTTGGATTATTCGTGGGTAGTATACAACCCCTAAAAAACTTCGCTTTAGCGCGCGAGCTAATCAATACTCTGCCGCAAATCAGATGGATCCTAGCACTGCGGGGCGAAGTGCCGGCTGAGTTTATTGGAAATCCCAGCGTAAGAGTTTTCCAGAATGCATCCCAGGAGCAGTTGCCGTTGCTGTACGGTGCGGCGGACTTTTCAGTTTGTCCCTCACTATCCGAACCGTTCGGGTTAGTTGTCGCAGAGAGTTTAGCTTGTGGTACGCCGGTCATTGCCTCACCGGGCGGAGCCAGCCGTTTATTCCTGCGGGAGGAGCCACTCGATCGCCTGTTGATTCCGGATCCCAACTCTGCTGAGAAGTTTCGCTCAGCGATTTGGGAAATCGTCTCTGACCCGGCATATTTTCGGCGGGTGATTCTCGACCGAGTACGCCCGCAACTGGAAGAACTGATGGCGCCAGCGAATTGGTTCCGTCGATTTTGTAAGATCGCGTCGTTGTGATTGCGTGCGGCGAGGATAGAGAGGTCTATTCGTCCCTGTGAGCATCAAGACGTCCGTTATCATCTGTGCTTATAACTACGACCGGTTTCTTCCGCGCTGTCTTGAAAGCGTGCTTTCGCAAACCCGCCGAAGCGACGAAATCATCGTCGTCGACGATGGCTCGACCGACCAAACATCAGACATCGTCTCTTGTTTCCCATCCGTGCGCTATATACGTCAGGAAAATGCGGGCAAGGCCGCAGCGTTTAACCGAGGGTTTGCTGCTTCGGAGGGAGATTTGATTTGCCATTTGGACGCAGATGACTATTGGTTGCCCGACAAACTAAGACGTGTCACGGAGGTGCTGTCGCAAGATCGTGAAGTGGCCGGACTCGTTCATGAGGCGTTCATTGTTGATGGCAGGGGGAATTACTTGTATGGAAGCGAGCGCGAGCGGGAAAGCAAAGCCCTGAATCGGAACCTTTCATTTAGAGACGTCCTGCAAATGTGTTTCATCTATCGTCCCGGCAATGCTATTGCGGGTAGCCTGGGAGTGACCAACGCGATCTGCGTCTGGAAAGCGGCCGTTGCCGATATCTTCCCTTTGCCCTTAGAACTTGGGCTGGCGGTCGATGGAGCGCTGTTGTTCGGTGCAGCCCGCCGCGGGTTGGTCTACCTTCCGGAAAAGCTATCCGTCTACTGCCATCATGGCGGCAATGCGTTCGTTGGCGCGCCTGGGAGCAGCGGTTCGCAGTGCAGGCTGTTCAAGTGGGTCCCCGGCACCCCTGGGGTCATGTCGCAGCAGGTAGAAAAGTTCACCGAGGCATTAATCCTTGAGACTGAAGTGCAGTCGTCTATGCGCGGGAATGCGAAGCCGCTCCGGACCGCTTACAAAGCTGTTCTGCTTAATATGAAGCTGCTCCAGCTAGGGCTGCTGCCGAATTGGAAGCACCTGGCCACCCCGGTAGGTTGCTTACTTCAATGGGAACGGATACGAAGCGCGCTGTTCCATGATTCGTGATCATTGCCACGGCGGTTTGCGTGCTGGCTGACGCCCGAGATCAATTATTACTCTACACAACGCGTTTGTTAAGATGTGTACGCTCTGCATTCTGGGTTTTTGGCAGAATATCGTACGAACTGGTGCACCGACATTTTGAGTGCCGTGGCGAGGGCTCGTGAAAGTGTCAAAGACCGGCGGCAACGAGGTCAGACGCCAAGATTGGGATGCGAGCATGGAAGGGCGTTTGTGGACGGCGCGGCGAGATTAACCCGACATACCCAACTCAGAAAAGCACAACTCTGTTGATTTCACATGCCAGATAGGCCCCAGCGGTGGATAGCTTTGCTCGGCCGAGGTAGCGGCGCGCCTACCGATGGCCTTGAGGATTATTGCGTTCGTCTCCGGGAGGCACTCAAAAAAAAAGGCACGTCGCTTGAGGTGGTTCGCGTTCCGTTGGCGGAACATGGCTGGCTCCGATCCCTTCGCTGGTTGCGGAAGCGACTTGCCGGGAAGGATGTCAGCGTGGCGCTGCTGCAGTACACCGCCCTTTCATGGTCGCGCTGGGGATTTCCCGCTGGCGTGTTACTTGTGGTTTGGACGCTGAAGAGTTGCGGCTTCCCGGTCATTGTCGTTTTTCACGACACACAGCCGGTCGCCGGCACCAGATTGCGTGATCGCGCACGTCGCCGGATACAGGTCTGGATTATGCGGCGGCTGGTAAGAAGTTCCTTGAAATCTGTTTCCGCTTTGCCGGTAGACCGCCTGACATGGTTGCCGGCGGGCCCCCAAAGGAACAAATTCGCGCTAATCCCCATCGGCAGCAACATGAGCGGAGGGTTGCACCGCAGCGCCGCTTCAGCGCGTAAGGGCAGTCCCAGAATCGTTGTGTTTGGTATAGAGCGGAACCGCATGATGGTCGAGGTGGGGCAAATCGGACGAATCGTTTCTTCCGCTGCGCGAAACGTGGGGCCTGTCCGGCTTGCTGTCTTTGGTCTCGGGGCGCGCGAGGCTGAAGCCGCGCTCCGGAAGAACCTCGAGGGTGCTCCTGTGACTTTGGAAGTCCATGGTATACTCCCACCGAATGAAGTATGCGAGCGGTTGCTCGACTGCTCTGTTCAGATGTTCGTCCGGTCCGGGATATCAGCGTGTCGCGGCAGTGTTGTCGCCGGGATCTGTTGTGGGTTGGCAGTCGTGGGGTGGGAAGATTGGGATACGGCGTATCCTATCACCGAGGCGGGTTTGCGAACCGCCCCTTTCGGCGACGAAGTGGCGCTCATAAAAGAACTGAGTTCTGTGCTTATCCATGAAGCGATTCGCTTGCAACTTACTGTGAGGAGTTCGGAGGCGGCGCGGGAGTATTTTTCCTGGGATAGGGTCGCCGCGAGGTTCCAGGCGGAGTTTGAGACCTTGGTCGATTTCGCATTGGACCGCCGGTATTCGAAGTAGGATTGATCCCCGTCCTTCCACACGATAACATGCCGTTCTTTTCAGTCTGCGTCCCACAATACAACCGCACGTCATTTCTCATGGAAGCATGCCGGTGTTTGAAGCTGCAGACTTGTCAAGATTTTGAAATCTGCATCTCGGATGACTGCTCGACTGATGGTCGAAGCGAAGAGTTGCAGCAACTCCTTCGGGAATCGCAGATTCCTTTTTCGTATCGCAGACAGGAAAAGAATCGCCGTTATGACGGCAACCTTCGTACCGCCATAGGCTTGGCTTCCGGGGAGTACTGCCTACTTATGGGGAATGACGATTGCTTGGCGGAAGACACGACTCTGGAGTCGCTTCGTGCCATTCTTAGAAGTCATCCCCAAACCGGCGTGGCGATCACCAATTTCAAAGACTTCGCCTCAGGACGAATCACTCGGCGGATCGTTCGGACCAGCAATCTCGGGGGTGGGCCACGGGTTGCTGTGCGCAGCTTCCGGAACGTTAGCTTCGTCAGCGGCGTATTCTTTCGCAGAGATCGTGCTCAGGCTCACGCAACCGATCGCTGGGACGGCAGTGAAATGTATCAAATGTATATCGCGAGCCGGATTATCGCCGAAGGGTATGATTTGCTGGAATTGGACACGGTCGCCGTGCGCAAGGACATGGCGATTCCAGGTGAATCCGTCGATACTTATGCAAATCGGCCGCGCCTCGACCCGTGCCCGATTGTAGAGCGGAAAACGACTCTGTTGCAGCTTGGCGCACTGGTTTCGGACGCCATCCGGCCTTATGCGGGGAAGCTGTTGGCTTGGTACGAGGTCCAGATACTGTTACAAGTTCTTTTGTTTACCTACCCTTTTTGTGTTCTGGAGGCTCGCCGCGCTCAATCCTGGAAGTATGCTGTGGGAAGTTGTCTCGGCATGCGGCCGAAAAACTTGTTTTCCCAAATGCATTTCCGGCCTCTTCAAAGATGGTTTCTAAGAGGTGTCTTTTTCGCCGTGACTTGCGCGGCGCTGGTGGTGCCGATCTCTTTCTTCGATGCATGTCAGCCGAAACTGTTCGCAATCTCGAAATCGATCCTCCGGCGCGTCTGAAAGGCCAACTGGAGTCAATCCCTGACGAAACTCTCTACCTGATTAGGTGGGGCAACCATCAGAAGCGGTCTTGCAGAGTGTATTTACGGTATCAACGACTGACAACCCAAGTTCAAACTGCTGCCCATGGAATTAGGAATCGTAGTTCCCAGTGGCAAGGGCTTTCACGCTTTCAGACATGCCTCAGCGACCATAACGGACAGGTTCGGAACTCCGCTTAAGATACGGCACGAACGGTTGGCGCATCACTCAGACCATATATCCGCCCGTTTTCAGCGAGGATGTAAGGTTGCGGCTCAATTAAGCTCCAACCTCCTGTGCAATTCCTTTCCGGAACACCATATACCATGTGTCTCCCAAGGATCGCAATACCCCCAATCTTCCCTCGGCACGCTCATACATGCGATAAAGGCGCCGCCGAAAAGATCTGGACGAGGCTCCCCTGTAGCCCGAGTTATTAGATTCCAGAATACAGCGCTCAAGAGCGAACCCCAATTTCAACATGGCCGCTTCGATCTCCAGGGGTGTATAGAGCCGGATGTGTGGGAATATCCCTTTTGCGGTCGGATATTCATTTGGCATGCTCAGTATACTTTTGCCTTTCAGGAGTAGCAAACGGTTCTCAAGAGATGCCTGATTGGGAGAAGACATAATAAGTAAGCCGCCGGCACACATCACGCGAGCCATCTCAGAGAGGACAAAGTTAAGCCGCTCTACTGGCAGATGTTCGATGACTTCTGAAAAAGTAACAACCGAAAAATAATGATCTGGAAAGGGCAGGCGCTCCACGGTGATGTTCGCGGCTGACAATTCACAATTGTAATGACGAATTGTTCGCAGGAAGTCTTCTCGGCCAAAATAACGTCGATCAGGATGTTCTGTGGCTGTCCATCGAATATGCGGTATGAGTTTTGCCAGGGGGAAAAGTAGATAGCCATAACCACATCCCACTTCCAGACCCTCGCCGTTAATCGAGGAATCAAGAAATGACTGGGCAAGCGAGATTATGAGGGAAACTCGCCTAGTATCAGGTCGCAGAGTGCCCTCGGTCGCGGCATTGAATTCTAGGTCTGTGACGTCCCTAGGTGTAAGGTCCCCAAATTCCCGCAAACATTTGTAAACAATCGGCTCAACAATCTTCTCGATTTCAGCCCTGGTCATGTTGATCTCAAATCAAAAGAACGCCGCATCCTACATCATGCAAATCTCCGCTTGCAAAGGGGTTCCGCCCCGATTCCTGTAGACAAGTACCAGCCCACCAGGCGGTTATCGACCTCTTGCCGTAGCAGATCGGCCAGCGTGAACTGCTTGTTCAAGCCTCTGTCATGTTCGTTCAAGTGTTCCTGGGTAAGCTCTCCAGACCCATCGGAGGTCACCCGCGATCCCTGAAAACCGACCTTTAGGCATCCACAGATTCGAGAAATCTGGGTTAGAGTCGCTCCGGTTGCAAGTCGCTGGCAAGGCCTGGGATCAAACCTCTCAACCAGTTTCGCGCAATTCGTGTCCTATTCTCTGTAAAAAGAGAGACCATCCAGGCAAAGCTGATCACAATAGCCCCAATCGCAGTTCCGTAGAGGAGATGTGCACCATTAGGCTGCCACCGCTGGGAGGGAGCGATCCACGCCCTGAGAAAGAGCAGAAATGGAAAGTGGAGCACGTACAGGCTGTAGGAGAATTCGGCAAACACGCGCGCCGTCTTTGCGTAGTATCGCTGAGGCGACCGACCGTCCATTTGAAGAATACCAAATAGAAACAAGGTGAACGCAAATCCCACGGAAAGATCGGTGCCCAGCACGACCACTTTGCCGGAGCGTGCCGCCGCAAGGCAGAGGGAAAGCGCGAGGGAAGAGATCAGTAGGTACAGAATCAGCGAAGTCCTCGATTCCAGCCGAATCTTGGAATAGGCGAGGACTAGAATGCATCCCGCCAGCCAGACGATAAACCCAATGAGGATTCCTGACCCCACGAAAGCGGCGATACAAACAGCAAGGATCGTGAGTGGAATCGCGCGGCGAAGGGACTGCTTCGCCCAGGCTAGCCCGGCGAACAGCCCCAAGGGAAACATCACGTAATACCAGAATTCGTTTGCGAGACTCCACAGCGGTCCATTCGATCCGAACGTTCGACAGAGAATGGTCTGCACGAAGAGCAAGTTGCCAAGCAAGATTCCGGGCGTGATTTGACTTTGTGGGATCGTACCGCCAAAGCTGATGAGCGGATGTGCGTAAAGCCCCGAAGAAGCGAACAGCGAACTGCCAACTTCGTCAAACAGCAATCCGACGAAAAGTCCAGGAATCAAGACCACGTAAAGCCGTGATGAGCGATCAATGGCGTAATCGCGCCACGACCAGGTTCCGGACGATCTCCTCTTCAGGACTGCCGAGCATATTAGGAACCCACTCAAAACGAAGAACACCATTACTGCCTGGTGGCCAAATCCTGTGACAAAATAAAGGGTCTTGAGCCAGGTGCTGCTACGCTCCAACTCCTGAAAGGAGACGAAGAAAATAGCTCGTAAATGGCCCCACATAACAGCCCATGCTGCCACGGCCCGAAACAAATCCAGATGGGCTGAAGCTGCCGGGGTCAGCGGGCGAGGCGAGCCTTTTCGGAGCGTGCCGTTCGCCACCACCCGTGACTCGGAGGCTATCATTTCAATGTCGCCAAATCGTATCAGTTTTCCTGTTGGTTTGGCAGGATGTAAGATTGGTGCTGGGAGGTATCTGCGGTTCGCCCAGATCGGCGCACTCTGTGAGACAATGGCGCAAGCGGCGGGAACGTCCTTTCCGGCGCTGCAACTATCGCGAGTATGTTATTTCGAACCGCATCCGTCGTAGTCGATTCGTCGTGGCGGGCATGGCATGGTCCAGAAGTGCCCCGAGCGCAAATCATACAGACATGTTAAACGTCCATTCAGGACTATACCAACCAAGGCTCGGCAAAGCCTTAGCGGTCGCGATATTGGGGCTGGGTCTGATTTGGATTCTTCCCGGCCGTATTGTGAGCGGAGATCTGAAGGATTTGATATTCCCTCTCGCGGTTGGTGCCGGAGCGATATTTCTTATCGCGATCGTAGACGACTGGCGCAACGGCATATATTTCTTTTTTATTTGGCTTGTTTTCGAAGATTTGATTCGGAAGTTTGCAGGCAACAACATGTTCATCTTTTTTGCGAAGGACGCAATGATCGGCTTGACCTATCTGTCCATGCTGATCGCCCTCCGCCGGCGGCAACTTGCGACCTTTAAGCCCCCATTTCTTCCTTGGCTCAGCATTTTTGTGTTTTGCGGCCTCATCCAGGTATTCAATCCAAATACGCCGAGCGTGCTTTATGGTATTCTGGGCTTCAAACTTTACTTTTACTATATTCCCCTCATGTTTGCGGGATACGCGCTGCTGCGTTCGGAAGCAGATCTCCACAAGGTTCTGATGCTGAATATGTGGATCGCACTGGTCGTCGCAGGCCTAGGTATTGCCCAGTCGGTGTTGGGGCTGAGCTTTCTAAGCCCTACGGAACTCTCGCCCGACCTTCTGGCCCTCGGACGCGATATCCACTATTCTCCAATCACCCACCTGGAAGTCCAGCGTGGCACCTCGGTCTACGTTAGTGACGGACGGTTTGCCGAAGCACTGGTGCTTTTTTACACGCTGGGGATTGGTACGGCGGTTTATCTTTTGCTGCGGACCAAGCGGGGTCGAAAGCTTGTCTTTCCGACGGTCGGAGTAGTGGTACTCGCGACGGTGATGCTTGGAGTACGTCACTCCTTCATCGCGGTTCTGGCGGGTACGGTGGCTTTGGTGGCGGGTATGATGTGGGGTGGGCCCCCGGGGAATCAGCAAATGTTCAGAATAGCGAAAGCTATCCGTCTAGCCGCCGTGTTCGCGGCCATCGCCATTGTTTTAATGATTTTTCTTTTCCCTGATGCCATCGCCGCGAGGTGGGCGCTCTACGCGGAAACTCTTTCCCCCGGTAGTTCTGCCTCCGAATTGGGTTACCGGGCTTGGGACTACCCAATGGCAGCAACGCGACAGGTCTTTACCCAGCCAAACTGGCAGCTCGGCAATGGGCTCGGAACGGCATCTTTGGGTGTGCAATATGTAAGCGGCTTGCTAGGGGTACCAAGGCCGGAAGTTGGCTCAGAGAGCGGCGCAGGCTCACTCGTCGTGGAATTCGGAATCGTCGGTCCGGTGCTGTGGGTTCTTTGGACCGGAAGCTTGCTCTACTGTTCATGGAAAGTCGTTCGAAACTTAAGAAGAACGCCGTTGTTTCCGGTCGGATTTGCGATCTTCTGGTACGCGTTGTACATTCTAGTATTCGAATCCTTCTATGGGCTGCCTGCATATCAGAATTATCTTGCGAATGCCTATCTCTGGTTGACGATCGGAATGCTTTTCCGCATGCCAGGCCTGCTCGTTGAACAGGCGGCACAGGCCCCCCAACGTAATGCAATCTCCGGCTGATAGGCCCCGTTTGACGGTTGTGTCGCCATTTCTTGACAAGCGCCACGGAACCGAACGATGCGTTGCCGAGCAGATCGAGCGTCTTTCCGAAATATATGAAATTCATCTCTATAGCGAACGCGTTCAAGACGTAGATCTCCGCAACATCAAGTGGCATCGCGTGCCCATGCCACCCGGGCCCCATCTTTTGCGCTACGTCGGGTGGTTTTTGGCAAATCACGCGTTGAGGTGGAGAGATCGTTACTTTCGAGCTCTAGTTCCCGACGTGGTTTACTCGCCTGGAGTCAATTGCCTGGATGCCGACGTCATCTGTGTACATATTGTTTTCGGGGAATTCTCGGAGCAGGTTCACGAGGCATTCAAGCTGGCTCGTAGCCCCTTGAAGACTTGGCCTGTGATCGTACATCGCCGGCTGTATTATTGGCTCATCGAATCGCTGGAGCGCCATGTTTATCGGAACGAAAGAGTATTCTTGGCGGCGGTATCGCAAAAAACGGCGCGGGCTGTCGTGAAGTACTGCGGTCGTAAGGGCACCGTTAAAGTCGTATACGATGGCCTCGATTTGCAACAGTTCAATCCATCGCGACGCGAAGCGATGCGTTTGGCCGCGCGAGCGACGCTAGCCCTGCCTGATGATGCCGTTGTCGTTCTGCTGATTGGCAACGACTGGAAGACAAAAGGCCTGCCGTGTCTCTTAGAAGCAGCCAGCCGGTTGCGATTACATGGCCCGCGTCTCCGGCTACTTGTGGTAGGACATGATACCGCGTCTCCTTATCAGGAGACGATTCGGTGTTTCGATATGTCAGGGCAGGTTACCTTCTTGCCGCTGCGATCGGACGTCGAGTTTTACTATGCCGCGGCGGATGTTTATGCCGGGCCGTCCCGCGACGATTCTTTCGCTATGCCGCCCGCAGAGGCCATGGCCTGCGGGTTACCGGCGATCACCACCCGGATGGCCGGAGTGAGCGAAATTATCACGCACGGCGAGGATGGCTTGATTCTGGAAGACCCCGACGATGCTCAAACTTTGTCTGAATGGCTAGGACGACTTGCGACGGATGTAGATTGGCGCAACCGGATGGGGGCAGCCGCTGCGCGCACGGCTGAGCAGTACACCTGGGAGCAGAATGCCTTACAGATGCGGAGCCTGTTCGATCGTGCAATTATCGCACGCGATACAGCTTGAATTGGGGATAATCCCGGCTCCATTTAATAAGGTTCTGTTTTGGTGCGTACGTCGGAGCCGTACGTAACCTAAGTCAATATGTAGAAGTTCTTCGTTAGGCGGTCGATGGCAGCTCCAGCCTATTTTGATCGCAAGGAGAAGAGAGCCTTCGTGAAACAGCAGAGTCCCTGTACGAAGCCCCGCTCCTCCTGCACCCCGGTTCCTCGTGCCTCTCAAACATGAACACCGCTAAGCACAAAGAAAATGAAAAGTCGAAGCTCTGGCCATTGATAATACAGATATGGATGATCGTGGTTCTCATGCTCTTCTTGTTAATTCGAATACTGGGGTCGAATATGATACGAAATCTGTCGTTCTTTCGTAGAGTCCACTAACAATGTTGATTTTGGCTCTCAAAGCATCATTCTCGATCGTTGTTCTCGGCGTTGCCGCTCTAGGAGCGGGTGCATGGATACAGGATGCTCTGCCTTCGACATTCACCCGATTCGACCGCTGGGCCTGCGCTTGGCTTGGTGGCTTCGGACTTTTGTCTCTCGCTCTTTTTCTGATCGGCCAATGGAAATTCACCCTTACCACCATTGTCGCAACCATTTGTATCGCGGTTGCCGGTGCTGCCAGACCGCTTCGCGAGCTTTTGGGTTCTATCCATCGTGGCTGGCGTTCAGAAGGCCAAATCCCAAGGGTTCCCTTGATCGTTGTCCTCGTTGTCCTGCTTTTTACGTGTGCGGCCGGAATGGCCGAAATCACCGGAGGCTCGGGTTCAGATACCGTGGCGTACCATCTTCTGGGACCCAAGATCTGGCTTAGAGAGGGGATCATTCGTCCCGTGCCCGACAACTCCCACACCGCGTTCCCGCAAACTGCAGAGACGCTCTATAGCGCACTGTTTGCGATTGGTGGAACTCGCGCACCCGGCTTATTCAGCTTTGTGATGTTGGGATTGCTGCTCCTGGCATCGGCCTCGGTAGCCACTCGTTGCGGACTCGATTCTACCGGAGCGTGGTGGGTGGCGGCTCTTTTAGTCACAATGCCTGCAGTTTACGCGGGAACGACAAATTGTTTTGTAGATGGCCTGTACGCGGCTTTCGTGTTGGTTGCAGCCAGGATTGGTTTCGACGCACAACGGTTGAAGGAATGGGCAATGTTCGGGATGTTTTGCGGGCTCGCGATGAGTACGAAGTACCCAGGCTTGCTCGCACTTCCCCTGCTAATCTTCTGCGCCATCATGATGAGAGCGGACAAGGACGGTTTGAGGTTTGGTGTCGTCGAAAAAGTCGGAATCACGGTCGTGGCTGCTTGTTCGGTTTCCGCAATTTATTACGTGCGTGACTGGGTTCTCCTCGGATGCCCGATATACCCTCCTCCGCCGGGTTTCGCTCCCATTTGTTCTCCAAAGTATTTGTCACCGAATGTCGTTGCTCAATTTCATTCATATATATACCAACGTGGTGCAGGGCTCGGACGGGGCTTGGTTGCCTTCCTGCTCCTACCTTTTAATCTGACATATCACACGTCTAATTTCCACGGAGCTGGCGGCATCGGACTGTGTCCGCTGGCCCTGGGTCCCTTAGGTATAATCGCATCTCGCAGAAACTCCTTTGCGAAGATGATGGTGATTCTCGGATTGTTGCTTACGGTCGTCTGGTTCGTGACACAACAGGAATCGCGATTCCTCATTGAAGTTTATGTGATGGGCGCGATCTACGGAGTGGTCGGCTGGCGATATGCCGTATCCAACGGCCGCCAGTTTTCCCGACTGTTGGCCGGAACCATTGTCGTTCTTTCCATAGCTTACGGCTTGTTTATGATCAGAAGGGCCGATTCGGAAGGCGTGCGGGCTGATTTTTCAGCCGCCTTTGCGAGAGAAAGAAGATATGAGGAAATTCCATTTCTTGAGAGTTTCGAGTTCCTAAACCGCGAGCCTTCGGTTCGTAAGGTCCTCATTTTGGACCGTTTTGTTCCGCCGTATTATTGCGATAAGGATTACATTAAACCGGTTGGACAATGGGGTGAGCGAACTCTCCCCGGGGGCCCAGATCCATTAGAAGTGCTTGAGCGTGCGCGTGACCTGAACATTTCACATGTGTTGGACGTGAGTTCAGAGATAGCTCCATTCCAAGTGAAAGAGAAGGCATCCGGCCTAACTTTGGTCTTCGAAGCAATAAACCAGCGCGTATATCGCGTCAACTAGGAATGGGCGATCCGAGACAGCACCCGACCTCCTTGACGGAAAATGGTAGACAACAGATGAAGGTGTTAGTCAAGAGAGATCCCTTACAGTTCTGGATGACTGAACGAGTTCGCGAACTCGTTCAGCTGGCGTTTTTCCCTTGAGTGCGAGATGCGGCCGGTCTTGGTTATATCGGTCTCCCATCTTTTAAGCTTTCGAGCAAGATCCCTTTTATGTTTGAAACGCCTTTCCTGGTGGAACTCCTCTGAATCGGTTTTGTGGCTCCGTTCGACCTTCCCGTTCACCTCCGGGCAACCCGGAGGTATGTGTTTGTGGGAAATGCGGAGATCGGAAAGATGCCAGGTGAACTGTGGCCCGAACGAAGAGCTGTTATCGGTCTGAATTGTCTGAATCGCCAAGGGGAAGTGCTCCTGGACCTCCCAGGAAGTCGATCGCGGTCTTACTGTTGTCGTGGTCGTAGATGCGTAGCACTCGAAATCGGGTCGCTTCGTCAATAGCCGCGAATTGATAAAAGCGCTGCCGCGCCCTCTCTTCTCGAATGCGAAGAATTAGCGACACAATCTCGGGTGAGATACGAAAGCGGATCTTGTGTGGTCTCCGGGACAAGTCCCGGAGGCCGGCTACTCCGTGCTTCTCATAGCGCTCTTTCCAGATGTAAAAAAGCGCCCGCGATACCCCAAAGAACCGGCAAGTCTGGCTAACGTTGCCGCTGATGCGCTGCGCATTCTGCAGCATGCGCAGCCTGGCTCTCACCTTCCTTGCCTGGATCTGCTCGTAAGCCGGATTCTTCATCCCGAACCTCCCGCAGTGGGCTGTGAGAATACCCCACCTGTCCGGGATCTCTATTAGCACTACAAAGGTGAGTCCTAGGCTCCGGGCTCGCCAAGCTGCGTAATCGTTGGAAAAGTGCATGCTTTCTCTTACAATCGGTCTACGATGAGACAGGATGCACCGCTCGCCATCCGTATCCGCGCTGACTTGAACGTATGTTTTTCTAGACTTGGGCGGTTCGATTCTTTAGGCTGTCAGTCGAACCGGCGATGATTTTTAATACGCTTGCCTACTATTTCGCATTTCTGCTTCCCACCGCAATTGTGGTCCGCTGGGCTCCTGGAAGATGGAAAAGTAAAAGCATTGTTTTATCGGGTTCTTTGTTTTTTCTATATTTTGGGTACGGAGAGGCGGGGAGAATCGCAGGCTCAGCGTGCCTGATCATCTTTTTGTGGGAGTCTTGCTTCAGCAGGTTGTACCGGCAAGGCTCTGTATTCTGCATTGTCGGGGTAGTGCAAGCATTGTTGCTCCTCGGGGTGTTCAAGTATTGGAATTTTCTGATCAGCCTGGTTCCTTGGATACATGCCGAAAGGCTCGTCTGGCGGTCCGCGTTCCTGCCTCTCGGCATTTCATTTTTCACGTTTGAATTCATACATTTTGCGGTCGACAGCTACCGCGGACGAACCGAAGCAGGAGGATTCTGGGAGTATTTCTCCTTCATCCTTTTCTTTCCGACAATGGTCGCCGGGCCGATTAAGCGCTACCAGGATTTCCTGCCAAAACTTCGCGCCATCGACAACGACTGGGCGCTGGATTGGCATCGTGGAATTACGCGCATTCTGGCCGGGCTAGCCAAGAAACTTGTCGTGGCGGATATGATGACCAGTCTTACGAGTAATCTGAACCACGCTGCGATTGTGACGGTGCAACGCCCTATGCTGCTCGTATGGCTGCTTGCATATGGAGTACAGATCTATTTTGACTTCTCTGCTTATTCGGATATTGCCATCGGCTCCGCGCGCCTGATGGGAGTTCGTATTCCAGAGAACTTCGATTGGCCATACTTGGCACGGAGCATTTCCGAATTTTGGCTGCACTGGCACATATCCCTCACGCGCTGGCTCATCGACTATGTTTACATTCCGCTCGGCGGCTCGCGAATGAAACCTGCGCGCATCATCGCCAATCTACTCGTTACCATGCTTCTCAGCGGCATTTGGCACGGGGCCGGGTTGAATTTTCTGCTTTGGGGCGCGTGGCACGGCGTCCTGCTTTCGATCCGCCGGATCTTCCTGTTCTTCAAACCTTCGGGGTTTCCCGACACTCCGGGCTTCAATTTTCTGTCCTGGGCTGTGACTTTCTGCGCGGTGAATCTTGGCTGGGCTTTCTTTTGTATGGACATATCCACAGCCGTTTTCTTTTTCCGGCGGCTTTTGGGGGTGCACTGATGAGTACGCCTCAGGTCGGCGGGAAACCGCCCGAAATATCCGCTCTCGATTGGGTTAAAGGTTGGCTTGAGTACCTAGGCGGGGCTCGCGACTCAGCCCCTGGCGGCGTAACCATCGATTCACCATTACTGTGGGCGATCTGGTGGAGTGCGCTCTTTCTGGCGGCGTGGATGTTCTCCGGGCAGGCTTCCAAATTTATTTATATTGATTTCTAAATGACACGTCAACGGTTCATTCTCACTGTCGGGATCGCTCTTTCTCTGTTCGCCGTCCTGAACCTTCTGATTGCTTATGGGACCCGCAATTCGCCGGAGAAGAGAAAGGTGATCGACATTCGGTCTGCGGGCCCGAGGGACTGCATCGCGTTCGGGAACTCCCTGATTGAGGTGGCTTTTCTGCCTGATGTTTTTGGCCGGGCTACGGCGGCGATCGGGCGCGAGCTTACCAGTATAAATGCGGCGCTCTGGGCCACCTATCCGGTGGAGCACCTGCTCATGTTGCGGGAAGCACTGCGAATAAACCCGCACCCGCGTTTCATCGTTTATGGGTTCTTTGATTTCCAATTGACGACAGATGTGAAAACGAAGGCCGACGATTTGTTCGGAAACCGCAGCGTCGGCTTGTTCCTGGAATCCAGGATCGCACGACGGCTATACAAGATGCCGATCGACTCCCAAATCGAACTCGGCCTTCTTCACCAGCTCCCGCTATTTGCCGACCGTGGAAGCTTTTATTTCCGCGTTGGCGAATTGCGCGAATCGCTGAGCGGACTCGGGAAGTCTGGCTCGGCGCCCGGCGACCCGACTCGTTTTGCTCAGCTCGAAGCGAATTCCATCGAAAGTTTCAATCGCGATTGCGTGCAGCAGGTGTCTGAAAAATGGCCCCTGACTGAGCCCGTGCTGGAAATGATTCGTGCGGCGAAGGAACACGGCGCCCAGCTCGTCGTTGTGGATATGCCGTTGAGTCCCGAACACATTCAGCGTTTCTACAGGGGTGCGGGTTGGCCCGTGTATCGAGAATACGTTCGCAATCTGCTGCAGGAACAGCAGGCCGATTTCCTCGATGCAAGTGAATGGCTGCCCGAGCAATCCTCGTACATAGATGAAGTCCATCTCTCCCGAAAAGGCTCGGAAGAATTCACGCGCGAATTAGCTGGCAAATTGTTAGCTGCCAACTAGCTGCGCGGAGACGGTTACCGAACCGCGGTATGCGTTGACTGGTGCCCAACGTGAAAGTAGCGAGGCAATGTCATCACGGACGATTGCTAATCTCTTGCAGGGATAATCCGCGGATCAGGCCAGCCCGACGCGCGATGAAGCCTTTGCTTTGCCGCCCCGCCGAAGCGATAGCCTGCGGCTCGCCTGTCATCAGCTCGCGCAACAACGGTGGAGCGGATATGATCACGCAGGGTTTCGATGGTTTCGTCCTGGACAATGCCGAGCACGCTGCGACGCTCGCTGATATACTCTCAGCCGCTGGGTACTTTCTCTTTGCAACCGCGCACAAAGGCGCACCCGCTCTCTGAGCTTTTATGTGGATTGGCCTATTTCCAGAGCTATCCGAAGTCGGTGGCATCCAACAAGTGAGTCGGCATGCGGGCGGTGTCCTTCTAAAGATGGCCCGAGAGCGGAACCTGCCGTGCCAGTTACTGGGATTCAATGACGCTCGCGGGTTGGGTTCGTTCCGAGTAGGCTTAGAGGAGTACAGTTTCAGGGGTTTTGGGCGCGACAAGTTAGCCCTGGTATCGTTTTTGCTGCGTGCCGTGCCGCAGCTCGAAGTCCTCTATATTGGCCATGTAAATTTAGCTCCGCTGGGTTTGCTCCTGCGGCTCGTTCGCCCTCGCATCAAGTACTGGGTCGTGGCTCATGGAATAGAAGTGTGGCAGCCGCTTCCGATCCTTCGCCGTTTCGCATTGCGCCAAGCATGGGGTGTGCTATCAGTGAGCGCGTATACTGCCAACCAGATGATCGGGTCCCAGAAGCTGAATCCGCAGAAGGTCTTTCTGCTTCCTCCCGCGCTCGACCCTAGTTTCATGCAGGCTGTATGCCAGGAGAACACACTTCCACAGAGTGGGCGGATGCTTCTGACTGTGGGCAGATTGATCTCTGCGGAACCCGGTAAGGGCGTCGATTCTGTGATCCAGGTGCTCCCCGAGGTGTTGAAGGACGTTCCAGATCTATTCTACGTGATCATCGGAGGAGGCGACCTTCAAGCCCGCCTGGAAGAGCTGGGTCGCGAAAGTCCGGCCCGTGGTCGCATCCTGTTTGTTGGCAAACTGACGCTCGAGCAACTCAAGCATTACTACTCCAGATCCGACATTTTCGTGATGCCCAGCCGGCAGGAGGGATTCGGATTGGTTTTTCTCGAGGCTATGTCGCTTGGTAAACCCGTGATTGCTGGCGACCGTGGTGGCGCGCCGGAAATTGTTCAGGATGGAGTGACCGGCTTCCTGGTCAACCCGGACAATCATGAAGCGCTGACCGATCGGCTCAGCCAGCTACTTCAAGACGAACCTCTTCGCAGAAGGATGGGAGACGCGGGGCGGCGGCGAGTAGAAGAGAACTACACCTTTGCGCATTTTGAAGAGAGGCTGATGCACATACTGGAAACCGCGAATTAGAAGAAGTCCAAATCAGAAATTCCGGCTTAAAGTCCGAAACGGAACAATAACAGCAAACCGATGAACGGTTCGACTACAATCGCCATCGTTGACCTCCCTTTCTCGATTCAGTTCCTTTTCCTAGCTCGGCATCTATTCGGGAGACAATGCCGCTTGGAAATACTTCAGCGAAGCTCAAGAGAGCCCAGATATTCAATCGCAGGAAATGTTATTGGAGTCAAAGGAGATGAATGTTGATACGACGTTACAGCTACATGTTGTGGGCCGCCCTTGCAGGCAGCGTTGCACTCCCTGCCGTCGCCGTATTTGCGCGGCTCCTATCGCGCGAAAAACACACGCAAGCAGGCATTTGGATCATATGGGGAGTCTATGTTGTCCTAGCCATTTTCGTCGTCGCAGCAGTTCCCTTCTTTCTCCAGAGCTTTCAAGACTATGTCGCGATCGAAGCGCGTGAACAGGCAGGGTATTTGGACACCATCGAGCTTCGCAATATGAAGTTGGCAATCGCCGCTTCCGCCGGGCTGAGCTTGCTTCTCGAATTATCTTTCATCCGTTGGCAGGCGTCAGCGTTCGAGTTCTTCGCATTTTACAAGAACTATGGCCTCTTATCTTGTTTCGCGGGGCTGGGATTGGGCTACACGCTCTCTCGCAGCCGTGAAGGAATACCGCTACTCCTTGTCATTCCACTTTTTATCTGGCAGGCGGTCCTCCTAATGATGTTGCGCTTCGGATTGCCTGCAGGGGGCCTCCAAACGCTAGAAACGATTCCGTTTCGAGAGCAGCTGAATATGGGAACGGCAACCGCAACGCCAGTCCAGGCGGTGGCCATATATCTGTTACTTTCCGTTGTGTTCATCCTCACGGCTTTGACATTCGTTCCGGTGGGGCAGCTCTGTGGTCGGTTGATGAACCGCACGGCGAAATTGAGCGCCTACGGAATGAATTTGCTGGGAAGCTTGGCGGGCGTCTTGTTCATGTTTTTACTCAGCTTCTTATGGACGCCCCCTGTGACGTGGTTTGCGGCTTGTTTTCTTCTGCTTCTCTTTTTTGTGGCGCGAAAGAAGCGATCGTTGTTATTTGGAGCTTCCAGTGCAGTGCTGGCGCTAGCCGTTCTTTCCTGGCCAACGGATGTGTTGTGGCATCGAGTGTACTCGCCCTACCAATTGCTCGAATTTGGCTACGCGGATAATGGTCTCCTGCTACTCCGCGCGGCTGGGCAATACTATCAACGTGTCTATGACTTTTCGATCCAGTCGATAGAAGGCAGTGCTAAAGCTAAAATCCGCGACTACTACGAGCTTCCTTATCGCATCCAGGGACACCCGGTTGATGTCGCAGTCGTGGGCGCCGGAACGGGGAATGACGTGGCCGCGGCCCTTCGCGCCGGGGCTCGCCACGTCGATGCCGTCGAAATTGATCCCGTAATCCTCGCAGCGGGCAAAGCCGACCACCCTGAAAAGCCATATGACAATGATCGGGTACGTCCAATCTTGGATGACGCGCGTTCCTTTCTGCGAAATACGCCGAGATCTTACGACTTGATCGTGTATGGGCTTTTGGATTCGCACACGCTGCTTAGCCAAGCCTCAAGTGTGCGATTGGACTCGTTCGTTTATACGATCGAAGGGCTGCGTGAGGCGCGGGCACGCCTGAAGCCCGGCGGAATGATTTCGCTTTCCTTCAGCGTTATTAACGACCAACTCGGACGCAAGATATTTGTAATGCTCCAACAGGCGTTTGATGGCCAAGATCCTGTGTGTATATGGGCTGAATATGACGGCTCGGTGATTTTTCTTGAAAGGAATAGTAGCTCTCTGGAAATTTCTCCGGGAGCGCTTGCGACGGGACAATTCGAAGACAAGACCGCATTCTTTCGAAGTCTGAACGTCAAGACTGATGTTTCCACCGATG
>Ga0210394_10002099_pt1 | contig 28536 bp, 36 predicted proteins | sample IncBWC12MmetaG_FD_160121 | JGI IMG/M metagenome (GOLD analysis project Ga0210394, IMG submission 160121) | Forest soil microbial communities from Barre Woods Harvard Forest LTER site, Petersham, Massachusetts, United States - Inc-BW-C-12-M | ecosystem: Environmental > Terrestrial > Soil >...
CGCGTGGTCGAGAGGAGGACGATCGCGATCAGCAAGAGGAGGGCCCGCAGGATGCGCGAGGCGGCCGGCTCGAGGCGCTGGATGCTTTTGGTCTTGACGGCCCTGATCCCCCAATAGAGAAGAAAGGCGATCCACACCACGGTAAAGAAAGATTCATAGAACCAGAGCATTCAGGACCTCCGGGCTTTGTCTCTCACTCAATGATACGTATACCTCAAGTCCTGTGTAACGCTCTTACCGGAGTGAAATCGGGGAAAAACCACTTGGACGGTAACGCGACGAATCGGACACTGTCAGCGGTTTGCGGTATAGAATCGCTAATCGTAGCCCGGCTTCTGGCACCGTGTGTGGTGGAATATCCCTGAGGCAGCGCATTGAGAACAGCATTCCTTAGAACCGTTGCAGTGCTGTTCGCAGTGGTCTACTTTGGCGGCTGTGGTAGAGACGCACAGCATTTTGTTTGCTTGCGGGTAGACCGCGCCGTTTCTAAACCAAGTGCTTACCCGCTTGCAACCGACGATGCTCAAGTCGGCAAATACCCGCCCCGGTCGAAATCTGGCGCAGGTTACTTCTACGATGATGTACTGGAATACCGAGTGTGGTTCCACCCGGAGCGCGGCGCGGAACCGCTGAACGGCGAGTATGATTACTATTTCGCATTTGCCCAGTACGAAAAGGCAGAAGAACTCTCACAATCCTTGAAAGGAGCAGAAAAACCTCTCGTCCTCGTGAGGCAGTATGAGTGGATTAACGAACCGGAACCCGGCCATTATCTTGCCGAAAAGGGTAATCGAATCACAGAGTGGCAGGCTGAATGGTTGGACGGGAATAAACGAACGCCTGACAGTATCAGCGAGTTTTTGAAGCATCCCAGACCCGCAAGAGAGTCCCCGACACAGTCTGACGAAGACGAATAATGCGCGTGGGCGTGCTCAGTGTCCCTACCGGGTTCCGGTACCCAAGTTGCCGGTAACGCGACAAATCAGGCATTAGGATGGGTTTTCTGTTGAATCATCGCGTTGCTCAACGTTATTGGTGGTTACAATTTGGAGTGTGGTGAGATTAACTGTCAGCCTGAGGCGAAACGGCTTGCCGCCGCCGCTTTCCCGTTTCGGAACGAGAGGAGCGTCCGCAACTAAGACGATTGTCGAAGAATCGTCTGCCGCGAAGCACACCTTAGGAAAGTACAGCCATTGAGTTGTCTTGTTCGAAGGGATATGAGAGAAAATCGCCTGTTGGATTCTGCCGTTCAGCCCTTCGATTTCTTTAGGGATGCGTCCGGTTACCTCGAACACGCGAATCCTCGTATCATCGGCGGCATACTCATCGCGGAGAAATAAGCGCTTGCTGTCGTAGCTCCAAAACGCCGTGCCATCACGCTCAATCCATCCAAACGTCCATCTCTTCGAACTACTAGTGTTCAGGATGTACAGAGCCGCTTTGCCCTCCGAGTTCGGGCCGACAGTTACCAACTTCCATTGTCGGTCAGGCGACAGAAGGGACGTATTGGACCCCGAATAGAGATTTATCTCATGCGTAGGGGTGCTAGTGCACTCTGCCGGAAAAAGAGGCATTGCACGAAAGGCGAAGAAAACGCATGCGATGAAGAGCCGTTTGTAGGCCATAAGTTGGTTGATGTGATTACGAGTAGCGACTCCATTTTAACGCAAGTTCAGTAAGTCCTGGTTAAGGTTAGCGCTTTATCGAACGCACGTTTTCGCGAAGAAGTGAAATTGTGCGCAGCGTCCGAAGCGCGGACGGTCTCGTTCGAACGCCGTTACCGGTACAGCGGATATCAGCACCGTCAAGAACGCGCATAAGGGCGGCCCTCTGAGTGCAGCAAAAACGAGGCCAGTTCGACCGCTTGGTCTTGGGAGATTCCAGACCTTTGTTGAACGGCCAAAACGTGTTCGTTGTCCTCAAGGAAGAACAGTGGGCGCACTCCGACAGGTTGAAGAACAATTTTCAACTTCAAATTCAATGTCTCTGGATAAATCGAGAGCGAGTTGGCAAGTCTTCCTTTGTACGGACCATATCTCGCTTCTCTGCCGCGTTCTTCCCAACTGTCCGAGATTTCGTCAAACACCGCTTCCCGAATAGAAGCCCACGCGCCCCAAAGAAAGGGCTGATTGCTTCCTAGGATTGGAATTTCAATGATGCCCCTGAGAAAGAAACCTTGGGAGTCCAGAATGCATTGGTCGGAGCCGATTGTGGCACGAGCATCACGCTCTTCTTTGGAAAGATTCGCATAAGGGTCGGGAAAATCTGCTGCGAAACTGAAAGGAACTCCGGCGTGATATTGACCGCACGTCCTACACGTGTACCCTTCTGGCCAGTTCATCGGTGGCTCTTATCCGAGTTAATGGCGTAGGCTCCCATGTGGGTATCTTATCGTTTCTTAATGAAAACGGGCGTAAGTCCTGACTAACTTTAGCGCTTTATCGGGCGCGCGTCTTCACGAGGAAGTGAAATTGTGCGCAAGAGAATTGACCCGTTCGTTCTCATGCTAGACTCGCGTCATGCGACCCCTCCTATTTGGAACGCTCCTTTTTTGCTTTGTGCATCTCCATTCGACATTCGGCTGTGACTGCGAGCCTCGACCTGTAGCCCAACACGTAGAGCACGCCAGCATTGTGTTCGTTGGTCGGGTGGTGTTCACGGACGAAGACGGAACGGGTTCAGTCCAGCAACAAACGCTGGTGCATTTTCGAATTGAAGAATCGTTCAAAGGACTCGCGTCGGAATTACACGACGTCTGGGTTGACCCGGGAAGCTTCACTGAGTGTTACTACAAGTATTCTGTGGGTACCCGTTACATAGTCTTCGCTTATGAGAGCACATGGCCACGCATAGGCACAAATGCGGGACCATCGAAACCGCATCCAGCCGCAATCGACCGAAGTGACCCGCCGCACGTCTACTGGGCACCTGAATGTTCAGGTACGGAAGCGATTACTTCGAAGACCAAGCGTGCCGTCTCTCAGGACATCGTCTATTTGAGAAAACACAAGAAAGAGTTGCAAGAGGATTAGAGCCTGCCGACTCCCCCTAAACGCTTCATCAGACGCGCGTTTTTCGCGAAGAAGTGGAATCATCTCCGAGTTGCCCGTGGGTCCAATCGGAATCCGACCTCAGCCACTCTAGGTGGTGAGCGCTATCGCCTGATTTCAGCGATTACCTTTGTGAATGCACAACTCATGTGCTAAGAAACTCTTCATGACAATCGCCACCAAAGAGCCTGCGAATCCCACGCCTGCGGTCCGTGTGCGCTGGTGGCTGCTCACTCTTGGAGTCATACCGCTCATAGGTACTGCGCTTCTTGCAGGACGGCTCATATGGGAACAGACAGTATGGACTTGGGAACGAGGGCCTCAGATGGTGGGCTTTTCACTTGCCCACGGGTCGGGCGCTATTTTGTTCTTCGCTCCTTTCTTGCTTGGCGGCTGGGCGGCAATTGCGCTCGTGGTGATTGTCACAAATCTTGTCAAGAAAAGAAGGACTGACACACCGACGTGGACAGCGCTCGGTTTGGCGGTGTTGCTATTTGGGCTCCTATTCGTGCCGAGCGGCGTTTGGCAACGGTTGTTCATCCGTCAGATGGCCTCTTCTCCACGTGCCGGTGATTTGCTTGTATATGCTGCGTACAACAGAGACTTCCGCACGGTCAAGGCGATGCTGTCGCACGGCGTAAGCATTAGGGCGACTGACCATTCGGAATGGCGAACCGCTCTCCATGCTGCCGCAATTGCTGGTGACTTACGGACCATTGAGTTTCTCGTGTCGAGTGGCGCAGACGTAAACGCCTTGGACCGCTCTGGTGACAGCCCTGCTGAGTTGGCCGCTTCGACACGGCACCAGGAGTGTGTGACCTTCTTGCAGGAGCATGGCGGCAAGACGATTCGTGGAGACGAAGCCCAGCACCAGCAGGCGATTCAGGACAAGGTGCGAGATGACATCGAGGAGATGAACCGTTCGCGACCTCGATGATTGGCATAACATCTCCATAGCACTCGCAACCCGGGAATCGGCTCGCCGCCGAGCGGCTTCCTTCAAGTCGCTGTATCGAAAGCGCACCATCCCGCCGCGCCCGTGTCTGCACCTTGCCTATTCGCGCTTCCGATACAGCACTAAGACTTATCGGGAGTTGAGACGCTCAACCTGAAATCAATGCCACTGTTTACCATCTGTTCTAATGGCGAGACGCGAATGTGACGGCGGTGTATCTTAACATTGAGAGCCGAATCGCTCGGACGAGAGGCACCGTGAAACTCCCATTAGCAAATGAAAAACGTCGCACGCGTGGCCGGACGCTATCGAAACTTCTCGGCTCTGTGGCACTCGCTATTTGGCTATTTCATTTCTGCCTCTGGTACCAATACGCTGGTACGCGCCCACGTCAGCCTGACGCGGCATCCGGCCAGCTCTATCCACTAAATACACACGGAACCGTTGTCTATCTAAACAAGCGGGAGGACGCGAGCCTCACGGGGCTGACAGTGTTAGCCGTGGGCTTGTTTGGAATCGCAGTTCTCGTAAACGGTGTATTCGCTGACGGGTTTTCGGAAAGGAAAATGCCGTGGGAGAATAAACGGTGGTGAATGGGTTCTAGTGCCCGATTAACGCTGCCAGCTCAACCGGTCGATGCAACACCCTCCAGTGCATTGATTCGGCAATGCTTGCGCGCGAGAACCATCTCTTTGGCTGCACTCGGTCAAAACCTAGCCAGGACAGCGTTCCGGCGCGTCTAACCCTAGCAAGCGATTTTAGCTTTTGTTTTCAGTGCCAGGCGGGTTCTAGCTTAGTGTTGCGCCGACCCATTGAGATCACCGCCCTAACCGTCCAAGTGGATTTTCGTACTTTCCGGTTACGCGAATCAGGACTTGGAAGCTTCCGAGCGAACCTCTGAGCCACGGCCCACATCAATGCAAGGCGTATGAAACCACAACGTCATTCCACGATGTTCGGCGTGCAAGAACTCCTGCTGCCTCGTCAACAGCTCCTGTGCAGCTTTTGCAATGAATGAGAAGAGTTCGCGGGCTTAACCATTCGATTGTGAAATCCTCGTAACTTTCTGTACTGGCGACGACGGTATTGGCCTGAATCTTGCCGCTGATTCGCTCAATGCTTGAGGTTTCTGAGGAGAGCAGCATGTCAACGTGCGCGTACGTCTCTGAGGCGAAGCCGCAATTACGTTGCATCAAGACTGCCTTGTATTTTCCGTCAGACGACACGACAGTTTCTTTTAGGGAGTCGGAGCAGTCTGACTGTCGCCCACCCAATCCGACCAGCAGTCCTACTCCCAACAGTTGATATGCGATGAAGGCCAATACTGCGATGAAGAGAACGGCAATCCAGACGCGGGATGATTGGGTCATCAGTACCCGAGTATAGCGTTGAGAACGCGATTGTAGCGCGACTACATCATCGGCCAGTTAACTCCTGATTAACGCAGCATAAACCGGACAAGCCGAGGATGTCCGAATTTTAGTTGATTGCAGCGACTCTTATTGCTCGGCACTGTAAGCCTACCTCGAACCAAGTGCAAGCCACTTCTATTGTCCGGACCTCCTTCTGCGGAAGGCACGACGGATTCAGGCGTTCCTTCAGCAACAGGATTTCTTGATAGCCTTTGATGCGTCGGAACTTCTTCTCTGCTTCCAGTAGTCCGGTGGCGGTCCAGCGTAGCGGCTGATTTCCTTCGCGCCAACGTTTTACGTTGCGCGCTACCCGTTGCACCGTCGACAAGCATGATTCGATCGGATTGGTGGTGGCTAGTTTCCGACGTAACACCGCTCCCACACCCAAGCGATGCACCGTCAGTGTTTCTTCCAGCCCTTCCTCCAGGCTCCGGGCCGCGCTCGGATTGATCCGTTCCAGTTGGCGGAAGATTTTCTGTAACGCCTCTTTGGCTTCCGCGTAGTTATTCATCGCGTACGCATTGCGCATGCGCCGATCGTAGTCCTTCTGGCAGTTCTCCGGCAGGTACTCCTTTACATTCCGCCGCTTGTGAATCTGGCAGCGCTGCACTTCCACTTGGGCACCGAAAACCCGTTCCACACCGGCGCGCAGTGCTTTTGATCCATCGATCACCACCAGATACCGCCGCTGCACATCCAGTCCGCGCTCCACCAGATCCTCTAAAAGCCCTTTAACCACCGCGGTATTCTCCGTGGCTCCTTGCCACACTCCCAAAACGTGCTTCTCTCCACTTTCCGCGATCCCCAGGGCCACCACCAACACCTGGCCGCCAAAGTGAATACCATCGATCATCAGCACTACCAGAGGGAGATCCTCCAAGCGTCGCTCGCAGAGCACCCGCAACTGATTGCTGCTGGCCTGGACAAACTGCCGGCTCACGCTGCTCTTTTCGACCCCGTATCCTTCCACAACACTCTCCACCGCTCGCCGGTAGTTCCGCGTGGACAACCCGGCCACCCTACGTTCCCGCACCGCTCTTTGCAGTTTCCCGTCTTGCTGCAACTGACCGTAGCTCTGCAGTTCCACTTCCTGGCCCTCGCGCGTTCGTACTCGCGGCCGTTCCAGCGGGATCTTCTGTCCAGCAAAAACCACATAACCCGGCTGCTTCCCCCAGCGCACGCAGCCCGCTGTGGGATTGGGCCGATGCGGAGGTCCTACTCGCTGCGTGACTTCGTTTTCCAGGATGGCGCGCAGAATCTGCAGCCCGGCTTGCCCGGTCAGCTCTTCCACCTGCGCTTGCAGTTCGCTCCACACCTCGGCGATCGGCAACGGCACCTGCACCATTAACTCTCGCCCGCGGACGATCGCGAACTTCTGATTGGACTTGCGCTGTTTCCTCTGGTATCTCTTTCTCACGGCGGCTCTCTCCTTTAAAACGGATTCGCAACCCGAACTCTATCCGAGTTCGGGCGAGAGCCGCTGCTTCCTTTTCTCAGGTTTCAACTAAAGGTGGGGCATCCTCCCGGACAAGCGAAGTGTTACTTCATTTCTCCGGTAACGCGACTACTCAGGAGTTATCGGGCTAGGTGCCGCACCGAAACGACCTGAAGTGAGGCGGTTTCTCCCGCATGAAGGACGAAATGGTTCGGGTCGTACCTAAAGTAATCGCCGCCATTTAGGTAATATTCTCCTGAACTAAAATCAACTTTGTACGCGCCCGCGGGAGCACGGAATTCGAACCAGCCATCCTTGTTCGTAACCGCTGTGTAGTTTCGCGAATGGCCGCGAACGGTTACTCGCACTCCTGACACGTCAATGCCATCGGTTTCTGCAGCCACCCAGCCTTCGATAACGCCGAACGGCAACGCCTGAGGAATGGCCTCGATGCTGCGAATCGATTCAGCCGCTGTCGAGAGCAAACCGGAATTGCCGCAAGTGTCAATTTCGAGACGCCCATGCCTCCTGTACGCGAAAAGAAGATAGGAGCGGTTTTTCTCAAGAGGGAAACGGATCTCGCTATCTTCCGTGTATACGGAAAATTCGGCCTGTGTGGGTCCTCGAAAAACTCTCGTCACGCGGACGCGATAATACCAGCCACCAACATCGCGGTCCGTATATCGACTCGATATGACCGTGCCGGTGAACACGACATCGCTTTGAAAATACTCTCCGTTTGCTCTTATCTCAGGAACGCCACAGAACCCGAATGCGCATCGAGGGAAGAGGCAAAACGAAATCGCAATTGCACAGAAAAGTTGCTTCATTCGCACATTTTGCGACGGCGCGGAAGTCCAGTCAATAAGCGCACAACGGACTAATGCCTGATAAACGCCCTAACCCGAAAAGTGGATTCTGCTGGTTTCCGGTTACGCGACTTATCGGGCACAACACGGTAACGCTTGAGTGGGTTAGAATCGGCCTGCCGTTTCCGCCCGCGAGGAGGAATGTATTGGCCGCTCCAAAGACAAAAGAGGAAGCTCTCCGACAAATGCGCTTCGTCTGGTGCGCCTTCATTGTTTCAATTCCGCTCTATTTCTACTGCGGTGAGATGGCACAGAGGATTTCCTGGCTCGGTTTCTCGAACGCGGGGACGGTGTTTGTTGTTTTGGGAGCGCTTAGTCTTCTTTCCTTCTCACGGACTCTGCGGAGGCGATACCTTCCCGCCCTGAGAGTCTTCCGGAGCCAGCCCGAGAACGTCGATGCTGTTAAACGCTGGATGAATTCCTGGACTGTGCTTATATGCATCGCAAATTCTGAGATAGTCTCTGGATTCGCTTTCTGGATGGGAGGCAAGACATGGCAACAGAGCCTGCCATTTTTCGTGATTGGGTCCGTCTTGATTCTCTCGTTGTGGCCACGACAGGTTTCGCCGTCTTCAATAATGGCCGCTCGATAGCCGGGCCACATTTCTCTGACACACCAATGATTAGTCTCAGTGCCTGATAAACGCATTTACCGGAAACTGACTCTACTTTCCGGTTACGCAACTTATCAGGCGCCAATTCGTGATATGTTCGGCCTCGGTACACTTACAAACACGATAAGAGGTTGACGTCGTTTCTTCCGGTGACAAATAGCGTCTTCAATACGGCATTTCCGTTCGTGGCGCTCGAAGCCGTACTGAGCGCAGACGACGACCCGTTTCTCTGGCGAGCGGCGTTATCCACCGTCACGGACGACTTCCTGCAAAGATATAGCCGGGAACCGAAAAACAAATGCTGGGGCATGGTTGTCGGAGCCTGTTCGCACTGGCTGCGACCTCACCAAACCAGATGGACGAAGGCTGGCGGTTTCGCATACCCCGAGGGATATTGGAGTTTTAAGCCTGGGTTCGACTGGTCGATAAATTTGCTGTTCCGCGATGAACGGTGGATGCCCGTTGTCAGGACGCCAAAGAGAAAGTCAATGTTTCTCCGGGTAGTTATCCCCTCGCGGACTGCCCGCCACAAGCAAGCTGCCATTTACACTCGCTGGCATCCCGGAGACGAAACGACCCTGTACGGATTTCGGATGCTGGAGGGTAAGTGGAAGTGTGTCGTTGCCTCAGACGAAGTTGCCAGAGGCCGCGTTTCGCTGGCAGTGCCTGATTAACACTCTTACCGGCTATATGAATTTTACGCCAACAATTCTCCACTGACGCGCACGGTAGTATTACGCAAATGAGCGAACCGAAACGCATCTTGTATCGTGGCGTTCCGATGATCGAGGGATGGCCAGAAAAGATACTCGCGGCCCAGCAGAGTCCTTCCTACGCAGTCCAGGGGCGAGATGTTGGCCGAGTTCGATACGGTGACGAGCACGACGATTGGGGAGCCGATCAACAAGCCTGCCATGATTGTCGCGTGATCAAGGGCGAGTTTCACGTGCCGGGATGCGATGTAGAACGGTGCCCGCTCTGCGGCGGACAAGTGATCACGTGCGACTGCCCGTACGACGAAAGCGCGCCAAGTCCTGATTAACGCTCCAATCGGACACGTGAAGTTCTAGTACGGGACATGTCCGGTAACGTGTAGCTCGACCCTTCCTGGCTAGCCAGCGCTCGTCTACACTAGCCGCTATGTCCCGCCGCACTTCTGCCACGTCAACCGACGAACATCTCGATCAGATTGCGTCGGTGTTAGACGATATGTTTCGCGTTCCGGGAACGCAGATCCGCTTCGGGCTAGATTTTCTGATCGGCTGGATTCCAGGTGTAGGAGATGCCGCGGCCGGCATAGCCTCCCTGATCATCGTTGTTGCAGCCTGGCGACGTGGCGCCGCCTTGGTCACTCTCGCTCGCATGATTACAAACGTGGTTCTAGAGGCTTTATTAGGTTCAATTCCGGTGTTTGGTGATATTTTCCACGTGGCCTGGAAGGCGAATCGTAGAAACTACCGTTTGCTGATGCGTGAGGAAAATCGGGCGGCAGGTGAAAGCCACGCCCGGCGCGACGTACTTTTCTTTGCGCTGCTACTCGTGGCCGCCGTTTGTCTGGTTGCTGTGCCTGTTGGCCTGATTATCTGGCTCATTCGATCACAGCCGCTTCCGTTCTCGTACCATTGAGCGGTAGGTTCCGGCACCAATATGTCTCGGTTGCACGACTTGTCGAGACTTGGCCAGTCATCCAGAGTCTGCGCAATGCTTGATCAGCGGTCTGACCTGGGGGCGCTCCAGCCACACACTGTGGCCACAGACACGCTTTCTTAACACGACTAGATCCGTAAATGCTCATTCTTCACGGGCTATGTGGTGGCAACTCGTTTGCAGCAGGCGCTAACGAGGAGAAGCGTTTCGATGCGATTATTTCTGAGACGGCTCATAGTTTTCGTTATTTGCAGCGCCGCGGCCGGTTCAATAGGGCTGCCGACGGACGCGCGAACCCCGCCAGCCGGGGGAACGGTTGCTAGCCCGGAACATCGGCGCCTGGGATGGCGAACGTACCGCAGCCCTGAATACGGATTTACGATGGATTACCCCGCGAACATCTCGTTTTATGGAAGTCATCCCGATCCCGCAGAGATGAAAGGCTCCTACATTCCAATCTGTGACCAAACCACCGTGGCGTGCTTCGAGTACAACGGTAATGAGTACGCAGGAACGATTATGGAGGCAGCAGGTCTTTCGGTGAACGTACTGCGAGATTTGCGGACTGAGCAAGACTGCAACGATATCGAGTCCCATTCAATTCCGACAAAGACAGAAATAATAAACGGCATTAATTTCCACTACGGCATTATCGGCACTGGAGGGCTCGGCCACGGAGAAGGCGGTCCCTCCTATCGCGTTCTCTATCAGAATGTCTGCTTCGAAATAGCTGTGGGAATTGCGGAGACTAATGCCAGAGTGGGCGAGCCGGGGATCAAGGAGTTTAACGATAAGAAGTTGAACGAAATTCTCCATGAGATGGTCCACACGTTCAGATTTATTGGTGACGTCGTGGACGGCCCGGCTTGGAAGGTTTACAGCGATGGTGGGTGCGGTGGCTCCTTTGAGTATCCCGATGGCGATACGGTGGTGAAAACGATTGAATACTCGCAGGCAGGATACTCTTCGAATGACATCACGTGTTCTCAATACTTCTCTAACGATGGGCGAGACTATACGGTTGCCGTAAAGGTGCAAATAAAAGACGTGAGTCAGCTCAACACATGGCTCAAGTCTTCAGGCCTACCTGATCTGAGCAAAGCTCAAGTCGTATCCAAATCAACGAGCTGGACCGAGTATCAGGCCGAGCCATACGTTTACGTATTTGGCCAGAACAGAGTATTCATCTTGAGTGTTTCAGATTCAGAACAGCGCGCCATCACACGCAACGGTGATCGGGTGTTTTCGCATTTGATAAAAAGCTTCCGAATGCCGTGACGACGTTGGCCCAGCCCACCGGCTAAACTGAAATCCCAAACCTATAAAATCGCTCTCAAGTCCTGACTAACGCTGCGGTTACCGGAGTGGCTACCAGTACCGCCACCATTCCCAAATGATGCGCTCGCGATGCTTCTTGCTCGGTCCACCCGGCACGAACTCATGGTCCCGTCTTGGCGGGTCGTCAAGAGACCAACCGAATGCTTTCAATGACGCAGCAGCGAGTTCACGGATCGTTCGCCATTCACTAGAGTGGGTGACTCACTCAGGACTGTAACGATCCTTGTTCATCTCTTCGAAGGTGCGGTCAATTAACTCGAGGGAATGGAGCTGCTCGGCCGTCAGTTCAGTTCTGAAATTGCCCACGCATGCAGAGCGGAAATTGCCGAAATCCAGCGCCAATTCGTCCGGCGCATGGACAAACGGCGGAAACGTTCCAAGTTGAATCTCAGGTGGGCACGCTAGCAATTGCAGCGACCGCATCAGGCGTTCCGTAAGCCATGCTCGGTCGACTTGCTTCACGACGCAAAGGGATCACGGGTCGGCGTACGCGCAAGGTCCTGATACACGCGTGACCGGACATCCCTTTAGGCCGATCTCCGGTGACGTTACTCAGGATTTGGGGCCGCAACTCGTATCGACTTTCCCTTATAGAAATCCGTGAAGCGGACTCGTACGAGCCAGTAAACCAGCAAAAGCAGCGGAAGCACGGTAAGAATTAAGTACACGCTCGTACTGAATAACGCCGGGGATAGATGTTGTCCGAGGCCTGCCGCCGACAGCAAGCGGAGCGGCCGATTTGAGGGCCCCAGAAAAAACGATCCTGCTGCAATGAATAGCCCAAAGCACATGCGCCAGAGATGCCGCGCGATGCGCTTCGCTCCCACAACACCTCCACCGACCAGCATGCGAACGTCCCCCGCGGCTGCCAGCAGCATCACCGAACCCATAAAAAAAGTCATTCCAACGGGAACTCCGTCCGGTGAGTCCACTCCACTGCGCACGACGGAGACACCATTCATCCAAGTGAAGGTGCCGAGCGCCAAGGGAATCAGCAGCGCAACCCAGTCAAAACGGCTCGTTTCTCCGTCCCTGCGCTTGGCGGTCAGCCATGCCGTGCCGATCAGGTAAAAGGTAAAAATTCCGCCGCCGATGTTACTTGGTTCATGTCTCACGGTGGCAATGTACGCCGCAACGCTCGCCATGGTGAGCATGGCAACCACAAAGACTCTGCCCGCCCGTGCGTGACGGGGCGAACCTTTGCGGAAGATCATAGCAGCGGTCCCGGACAGCAAACCCACGGTCCCCGCGGCAATATGAACAAGAAGAATGGGCGAATAGGGCATCGGCGCCTCTTGAAGATGTATACGTCGAAGGTAGCCAGAACGTTTCACCCAATTCAGGCACTAAACCTGAGTCCACGTAAGTCGCAACCGCACATTGGGGTCCCGCTTCTGACTTCTGGTTCTTTGGTCAAGGCTCGGAGCGAACTGCGCGCGCGCCTGCGAGTTTCCGCCAGCAGTCTCCCTTCGGCAGAGCGAAGGGAATTCGTCGGGGCGTTACTGCACCTAAAACACCAACGCCCCGTCAGCGTCGCGTGGGCTGACGGGGCGTGCACTAGGCTGGGCTAACTCTACTACGAGATCGGCAGCCGTTTCGTCCGGGCATGACTTCCGTTCGGATTCGTGTCCGGATACAGCATCGCATAGAGGCCTTCAACATACACCGCTTCCAGCCGGTGACCTTCGCTCGACTTCCCCACCAGCAAAGCGCTCTGGCTGGCCCATCGATTCGTTAACACTTCGCGCATTTGGATGTTCACGTTCTCCCCGCTTCCGTTGATCGTAACCACTCGGGCTCCCTTCTCAGACTTCACCGAGAGCGAATACTGTCCGGCCTTCAAATTCCTGCTGCCACACTTCACGTTGTAAGGCAGCGAAACTTTGCCCTGAAAATCGGCCTTGGCAATTTGCGTTGCAGCAGACTGCGCGGGCTGCGCAGCGGTGGATTGCGGTGCGGAAAACGCGAATTCGTCAGGGGACATGTCGCTCTGCGCGCGCGCCGTTGCCGGCAGCAGGAACGCAACTCCCAGAGCCAGAGTGATCATCGAAGTCTTCGCAGCAGTCGTAATCTTCATTTGCTTCTCCTCTTTTTCTCTAGTCTCTGCACTTGAATTTTTCATTTCGTTCCTCAGTGCACGCGCAGTTTCGTCGAGAACGCTATTTCGTTCAATGCAACGGAGGTCGTTTGATGGTAAAACAGAGGTAAAGCCGTAAACGATTGATGTCAAGCGGCTTATGCCGCTCAGCCGACGTCATGGCTCGCTAATTGCCGGTTAGTGCGTCCATGCGACGCCGGGTCGCCCTTCCTGTTACAGATGTCTCTCGTAGTCCGGGACCATTTTGAATTCACCCGATAGAGCATGAACAACTCGGTTGAGGCGCGAGCGAGTGTGGGCGAAAAACGTGGTGTATTCATCGTGGTCGGCATATATCGCAAATGTTTTGGGTTCGGGCACGAAGATGAAATCGACCGAATCGCTCAAGATCGCGTGGAGCAGAAGCTGGGTTTCTTTTTGACCTGTGGCACGAATAGAGACTCCGCGCTCGTACCTGGGTGGTATCGAATGATCGGCCAGCACCGCAATCAGGTGGGTAGGCTCAAAGACAGCCTGTTCGATCGTGAAGCAAGCCGATTTCATTTCCTGATTCACGGACATAATTGCTGCGACGAATCCGTGCAAATGTTTCAAGGGAGTCAGATACGTTTGCTGGAATTTCCACGGCGTTCTGCGGAATTTCTTCAAAGCACCGGGCGTATCAGAAAATGTCATAGGGCGTCCGAAAAGTATAGAGCGAGCATCGGCGCGCTAAATTAGCATCTCGGTAGGCTGTATCTGATCCGCCACTTAGGCCACTGGACGTATTGTCGGGTGAGCGGAAAAGTGGGTCCTGGTACGGATCCACTCCCTTCCTGCACGGCATTACAAGACCGCATTTAATTCGAACAGCATCCTGTATTTCACCACACTAGGGGTGTGGCCAAGCGATATTCGCTTTTAGTTCCTCAAACGCGTTGAACGCGATCGGACAAACGGCAACATTGTCAATCACGCCGATCAGTCGGGTTGTGAATGCTGGTTGTTCTAGGTGAGGAAACGACCTGCAAACTTCTGGTCTATTCTCGTAAATGGTACACAGCTTTCCGTTGAGCATTGGGCAGGGCGGATTCACCTCGCCTTCTGACATAAATTGTTTCTGGAATGCTTCTATCGACTGGCCAAGCGTTTCTGCAATAGCGTGAAGCTCATTCTTCTTGAATTCGACGTGCAATGTTCGGCAGCAATTTGCGCACTGCTTACAGTCGATGAGGGCGAAGTATTTCTGGCTCAAGGTTTTGACTAGGGCATCGATGTCATCTGGAGCGTACTGCTTTAGCCACGATCGGAATTCCCAGTTTTCGTCGTCGTGCTCTTCTGAAAGCTGTTTGATTCTAGAGAGATCGATTTCGATTTTCGGAACCTTGGCCTGTTTGTGCAGTTTCATTCCGGCCTCATGTCCTGAGCCTACCCAATCGGCGATCAATAATATCCGGATTGCGTGGCCACGGGGAAATTATCGCCAACAAAGGGCGCAATGAAAATCGCAAAAAACCAGCATCGAGGTACGGATCAGGACTTGGGCACATATCCGGCTAATCAGGCTCCTGCTCGAATCGCTGTCGATGCATCCCGATTGCGCATGACAGGATGAGCACAATCGGTATCCGTAGAAATTGTTGTGCAATCGCAGTTTGGCTTAAAGTGCTGTCCATGAGGACTTCACTCGTCGCGTGCATTCTGATTCTCTTGTTGGCCGCTTATCGACTCCAAACTACGGCTCAAACCGCCGAAGAGGACGGGTGGACATTTCAAAAATATCCAGCCAGGATTGGGTTTACCGGTAAGCCCGCCAAGCCGCTGTTGGTCACACCATTGGAACGTTCGTATCGGACCCAGATTCGGGAACAAGCGCAGAAGGGGCCAAACTTTGCAGGCCACTACACATTGGCACAATGGGGTTGCGGAAGTCCGTGCGTTGAATTCGTCATCATCGACGCGAAGTCTGGCGCGGTCTACGACTCAGGAGAGAAAGTGGGTTGCGCAAACAGGAACGGTCTGGACGCACGTCTGCAATTTAGGCTCGACAGTCAGCTAATTGCCGCGACCGGTTCCTCGGGGATTAACGTTTCGTCAAAAGAAGTTGAGTGTGGCACAAACTATTATCGGTGGGACGGAAAGCGCATAAATCTCGTTCACTTCGAGCCTTGGCCCAAGTCCGAGTCGCAAAATTAAGAGAATTGCCTGCCGTGCTGAGGCTGAAAACCTGATGAGTAATCCGAAACTTGAAAACCCACACGAACGATTACGGCGTTAATCAAGACGCACCGAACGCAAAAGATGTTGCGTCGGTGCAAACAGGCCCCCGTCAGTTTGGCTTCCCGAAAAAATGCAATGAGTCCATTGCTTTCCGAGCTGCCTCGCGGTCGGATTCCTGTCCCTCGGGATCCGAGAAAAGGAACAGTACCAGGTATCCACGGTCGATGATCGCCAGTTGTGCAGTCGCGTAGTCGTAGTCTTTGCCTTGAACGTCCACCTGGCCTGCTGTATCCCAACGCGCCATGCGCTTCCCTGCGATGGAAATCTCCGATGGCTCTCCGGTCAGCCGAAACTTGTTGCCAATGCTCGGGGCCATCGCTGTTGCAGCCTGGAGAGCGCCTGCCTCGCGTTTCAAGACGTCATCAGGGCTGCCACTGAGGGGCGCAGAAGAAGCCGGACGTTGAGTCGCGGAGATGGCGATCCACCGTGTGCCGTGCAGCTTGCTATCAGGACTCCCCACCACAAGCAGTATATAGCCGATCGCCTTTGCGTTCGCTTGCGGGCCGTCGCCCTTGGGCAAAACTTTCCAATCGGCTGGAAACTGGACCGTGAATTGGAAAAAGTTATTTGTGTAGACGCCTCCGTTGATCGATCCGTCGATCGGCTGTTTGCTATCGGTCGGATGAGTGTCTTTGTACCGCTTCAGGCCAAACCACCCGACACCCACGACAAGAACAATGGCGGCTGCTATCGCAGCCCTGCTCGTGACTGTTTTCACCGGATGAGTATCTTCCTGTGTGCACATCAGAGCAACTGTTCGAGACAAGATCGTCATCGCCTGGTCAGTCCCGTAATCAGAAACTTGAAATTCAGTGGACGGTATCGGCGTTTACCAGGTATGTGGATGCGGCCGCGCTGACGCGGTAGATTTATACTTCGAGACTATAGCTTTCTAGATTGTTAGAGCTGACCACGAAGCAGGACATACACTAGCGAGTGGCGGGCGCCACAAGTGTCGGGATTTCGCGGACGGTGGAGCGCCCGGCAAGGAGCTAACGCATGAAAAATCTCTTTGAAGCGTCGACGGTGGAAGAGGTGAAGGAACGGATGGCACAGCTGAGGCCGGATAGCAAGCGGCTGTGGGGCAAGATGAATCCAGCGCAGACGCTGGCGCATTGCTCCGCAGCAATGAAGATGGCGGTGGGGGAGAGAACTCCGCCGCGGTTACTGATCGGGCGGCTGCTGGGCCGGTTCGCGAAGAGGTCTATGATCGTGAGTGAGAAACCGATGCCCCGCAATGTGGGGACGGACAAGAGCTTAGTGGTGAACGATGAACGGGACTTCGTGGTGGAGAGGCAACGGCTGCGCGAATTCATTGACCGCTTTGCAGCAGGTGGGCCTGGGGCATGCACGAAGCATCCGCACTTCTTTTTCGGGCCGCTGACTCCGATGGAATGGGCGGCGCTCATGTATCAGCATCTGGACCATCATCTGCGACAGTTTCGGGTCTAAATATAGCTAACCCGTTTGTCAGCCGCAACTTACAAGCGGAAAAGTAGTCCTAAAAAAGCTCTCCAAAGGGCGTTATAGGGCGTTAACGGGCATCAAATTCCTGGGCGCGAATCTTTCAATCGCAGCGCCACTAACTGAAATGCTTTAGGAGCAACGCTTCGATGAACGCGATACAGGATTGGACTTGTGACCGCTGAACTTTCTCCCAGTCCGCGTGGAGACTGTCATTCCGAAACTTGAGGTAACTCTGCGCCGTACCTACTTCGCCCCCTTTGAGGATTCCCGCGTTCTTTAGAGCGGTTAATACTTCTTCCAGTTTGGGCCTTCCTGCTACAGCCGCAAATTCACTGCCCATGCGCCGCATTAGGTCTTCAAAGGCAGCCGCAATCAACACCGCTGAGACGTTCTTCGCAGATTCCGTATCATCCTCTAGAATTTCTTTGCCCAACCCGACTAACTCCGCGAATACCTCTCCGGCGACTTGCGTACGTAGACTCGTAATCAGTCCGCCTTCGATTTCTGCGATGGCGTTGCGAATAGCACCGTGAGCATGTTGTTGCTGACTAAAGACCGCTTCGGTCAGGTTTTCCGCTGATTTTGCGATTTGGGCCAGTCCCGTGTTGTATGCAATCAATTGAGGGCTTTGTGCTCCATATAGCGCAGTCAACAGAGAGGTCGCGAAATGAATTTCTTCTGACGCCATGTGCCTGTCCGCAAGCATTGACTTGGCGCGGGTCAGCCACGGTTCGGCGTTGTTTATCATCCCTTAATCTCTCCCGTCGAAACGAACATCCGCGACACGATACCGCCAAGTAATCACGGAAGCAACAGGTCACGCAAGTGGCGTGCTAATATGAGGTTTGGCTTGCGGAGGCGTCCGCGATGGACGAGGGAAATTGGACACGTAGCGACAAGCTCGCGGTTGCACTTTTTTGTTTGGCGACTGCTATGGCTTTAATTCTGTTTTTGGCGGAAAAGACGCCGATAGCGGTTGGCATAATGCTCTTGTGTATCGCGGGCTTCTTGGTTTATCCCGTTATTCATTTTGCACACTCTCGTAGACTCCGAATCCCTAGCTTAATGTTGATGCTCGTGTTGGTGGCCGGTTTTGGCTGGTCACAATGGCCTAAAAGCGTTAAGCCCATTAGGGAACCCCAAGCCCAACTGGCTCCTGTACAAAATTCAACACCGCCGCCTACAGTTTCGTCGCCATCGGCAACAAATGGTTCATCAGACCAACAACCACAACAGCAGGGAACTCCAAAATCCAAGTCCAAGACACCGACGCCAGCAACTCAAGTACAGAGCAACAGTGGGTCCCGTGATGCAAATACGCAAATCGGTACGGCTCAGGGTCCTGTTGCAATAGCTCCGAACGGAATAGCAAATGCTGCCCCAAACTACGGGTCGCAATCGGTTACCAACACTCCGCCTGCGCGTCAAGTTCCCGCAGATAAAGAGTCTGATTTCAAAGCTGCCTTAGAAACGGCTCCTGGTAGCGGATTTGGAATTGTGGAGGCTGGCACGAGTGATGATACAGGTCCCTTGGACAGGCAGATATCGAGACTTGCGCACGAAGCGGGATGGCGGCAATCGCGAGTCGGGCAAGTGTCCGGGATGAATGGAGGCCCACCCCCGGTAGATGGTCTCCAATGCTATTTGTCAGGCGGATGGAATACGCCTGCGGGTCGAGCATTCAAAGCGGCGCTTGCGGTCGCCAATCTGAAATGTGATTACTACGATTCGGCTTACAGCTTCGATGGAATTACGCTGTACGGCGGTGCACCGACTTTAGTAATCGGACGGAACACAGGGCCGTAAAGTTAGACCTTGGAGCGAGCGCAGCAGAGTCAGAACTGCCAATGGCAGAGAGTAGCGAGGAAAACGGGACGGAAGTTGGACGCGAACGGGCCCGGATTCTGTCACGGGTAGACGTGCCTACGAGTTTTCTGGAGCGTCCCAATCTGGACGTCTTTTCTGTAGAATTACGACTGCTTTACCGTAAGCTGCTTCAAGGCCGCCAAGTCCGTCATGGTCGATGTCGGGTCCCAGGACTCCCAACTTGCTTTTCCATCTTCCGTTTTTGTCTTGTCTAGTCGCATGCAGGTCACCAGGCTGTTCCTCCAGAATCGCTATTTTCTCGTAGCCTGCCACGAATTCAGAGTTGTCGGTTCGAGCATAGCCAAAAATCTCAAAAACCTGCGCCCAACCTTCAGAGGTGTCATCAGCGATATAACGCCACGGCCAAAAGGCACCCTTCGCATTTTCAAAAACGTTGAAACTCTGTGCGAGCGCCCATGCAAGACAGTTGTAGTTTGGGTCAACTGGGCTAGTAAACTCTAACGAAACGCCTTCCTGCAAATCGGGCAGAAGACGGCGTACTCTTTCTTTCCACTCGGGGGAAATATCAATAGCCATGCGCCTGTCCCCATGCTAGCCAGGCGTCTCTAAGTTGCTGCAAGTTTTCCGCATAGGGGGCAGGGTCTTCGCGCGTTATCGCTTCTAACGCGTAAGACCAGTAATCGGGCTCGCGCCGAAGTTCCTCAAGTATCAACGGGACGGCTGGCGCGCCGAGACCAATGATTTTCAGAAAAGCAGGATGTAATATGCGTTTCTTAACGGACGACACTGACCACGTCTCTTCCTTCCATTCTGACACGAGGTTTGTAAAAATCCTGTTGAGACTTTCGTCCGCTTCATCAATCAAAACGGCAATCGGAGCAGAAGAGCGTCGCCCCAACTCATAAAAGTAGAGCCTGTTGTCAGTACGTTCCCCGGAAAACCACTCGTCCACGTGACAATCGCGTTGCCGTTTGACGGCAGGCACACCAATCCAAGGGTTCTTCGCGAATCCCTTCGGCACCTCAATTTCCCATTGGTCGCTCATGAGTATCGCTCCCTCAGGAAGGTTCGATGGCCTTAATCCCTGCAACTTGCAGCCGGGAGATGAGGCTCTTGGCCTTCCGTTCGGCGCGTTCGAGTATTCCCTTCAGTTTCTGAATGTCCTCGCGGTCAAGCGCTACAAATAATTCTTCATGCTTTCCAGTGGCCGCGTCGTGATAACCCAGCTTGAGAGTGTGCACGATGACCATTGCCTTCGGAGTATCTACTTCTTTACCAAACACCGGCCGCAAGTCTGTCAGAATCCTCGCATCGCAGAAAGCCCTTTCAACATCCATTTGCAATTCCTTGGCCCTCGTCGCAACGATATTCAGCGAATCCAAGCTTAGTAGGTTCGCGAGCCGAGTTTTGTAATCGTGCGCGTCTGCCTTCGGAATTAAGTTTTTATTGTCAGTTTGAAGGGCGTCGTAAATGTCACTCGCGAGCTTTTCGGCCGGAACTGCGCTCCTGCTGCGAACCTGATAAAGAGAAGTGAGAACATCCACTATCTTCCGGACATCCTCGACGCCAACCCTCTTGACTTGAGCAGCCACAACATCAGCTGCTTCTTCCTGCGTTGGCGTTTCAGTCGGAACCTGTTTAAGGGCCTCGTAGAATTCAGAAAATGCGTCGCCATCCAACCTGGCAATTACGACCAAGCCGTCTCTGTAACGGTCCGGAATGTTAAGAGCCAAGCGCCACCCTCCAACCACAATAATACAGGAATAGAGTGATAATCGTTTATCTGGCGTCTTGTCAATGATGTCTTTTACGACGACCTGTATGCGTAAAAGACGGAGCGAGCGCGCCGCGCCAATCGTGAGGTGGCAACAGCGCGCTCAAACCCCAACGGTGGGTAGGAGGATCAACGGACCACCGCTTTGCCCGCTGCCGCTCTCAGATTCGGCAGAGGCAAACTCATCAAGCAGATTTCTCCGCGAATACCTCAATCTTCTTGTATACAACTTCCAGTAGTCCAAACTCTGTTGCCACGATTTGCAGCGTTCCATCAGGGCTAATGGCTAGCCGGCCGGTGACACGGACGCTGTTACCAGAATGCAGCTGTCTCAGCTGCCGTGCCGCTGCGCCCAATGCGTAGATTTGGATGAAAGAGTGGTCGTCAAAGTCCAGTACAGTGGAGCAAGCCAACACATCGCCCAGCTGCTTTGCATGAGGTGTACTGCGGATGACGCCGGATAGGAGTACGTGGTTCATGGGTTCACCAGTTTTCGAGATAAGCCTTCGGGTCTACTGACAATCCAGTTTCGGGGTCGTGGAACGGCACACCCTTCAATGAGCATTCCAAACGAGCCATATCTTTTTTCAGAGTTTCAAGATTGTCGTGAACCCTTCGGAGCTTCGTTTCTACCTCGGCCAATTCCTGCATACGCGACAATGCTCGGTCCGTTGCCGTCTGCATCTGTTCCCGAGCTTTGGCGGTCTTGCGACCTGCATCCGCGATTTCCGCCTCCGTAGCCCAGCGGGAAATCTTTCGTTCACTTTGGACACATGATTGCAGAGCACCGATGGCCGCGTCTTTCTGCCCGTCTGCCTCGCGTACGTACTGCTGAGCTGCGGCTTGGTCCCGTTGCAGTGCTGGAAGGCTGTCAACCAAGGTGCGCCCCTGTTCTAAGCATTCTGCCCAGCGCTCTTCAAAGAACGCAAAGTGTTCCTTTTCGAGAGTTGCAACCAGCTGATCCACAGCACGCAGCGTTCCGGTTATTGTGCCGAGCATCTTCAGCACTTCGGCCTTCCGCGCTGCTGTTCGTGGCTCTAGAGACTGAAGGCGAGCATTGGCGATTTGCAGCAACGTGCGTGGAGCTGGTTTTGGTTCGTTGTTATAGAGTTTCCGTTCATCTACGGGAATGGCGGACGGTTCATCGTCTTCCACATGATTTTCGGGAAGTCCGGAATTCGGAAGCGGACTGCCTGGCGGATAAATTGCACCAAAGCTAGCAGCGACTACGGCGGGGTCAACTTCGCCCATTTGTGATTGTGCTCCCCTGGACAATCGTTCGATGAGTGGTCGAATCACGATATCCTCCTGTTTTTGTTACTAAGCTGCCGTTTGCAACTCGCGCAGTAATTTTTGAAGAGCTGGTTGATGCAAATCTTTGATCTTGGTTCCCTGTGGATGTTTATTAATCCATGTGAACAACGCGTGAAACCACGGTGCCTTCGCCCTTCGGTTTATATCGAAGACAATCGGCAATTTCGCAATCGCATCACTAGCAACATCATCCGGGGCGCCAAGCTTGATTGCGTCCATCACTGTTGCTCGGGAGAGACTCGCGCCATCATCGAGGCCGAATGTTTTGTCCAACGAACGTTGCAGAGCGTCTAAAGATAATTCGTCATACGGAATTTTTGTTCTTGTGTGCTTCTCATTTTCCTCTGCGACATCCTCGATCAGCTCTACCTCATCCGTTTCCTCTTCTTCCGCTTCGTCCGAATCGCTGGCCTCTGGCTCTTTCTCAGAATCGGAATCGAGCCATCGGTCCAATGCGCGATGAAGCCGCTCTCCGTCATCTTGAGTCTTGTTCTGGTGGCACAGGATGTTGTCCAGCCCAGTGTGGAGTCGCGCACGGCGCGTGACTGCCATCGCTGCGTATTTGCCAAAGCACTCAACAGCATCGAGAGTCTCTATGATGTGCGTGCGGCGATAATCCACGATGCCGCGATGAACCTTGCCAGCATTCACCAAAACCGATCGCTCCGCCTCGAAGTTCCTTGCAACTGGTGCTGTTTGAAAATCAGAGAGTCTGGCCATGTTATTTTTTCTCCTTCACTGCTGGCGTGCTGGTCGTTCGCACCTCGTACGGATTGCTGGGCGCAGTGAAGCTGGCGATTTCCTGTCCGGCTTCAGACATCAGAGCGCCGCCTTCGGGAAAGTTGGGCCAGCGCTTTGTGGGTATTTGTGTCGTTTGCTCCGGAGTGCGAAATTCCGTGTAGTCACGCGCCAACTGCTTCGAGATTGAATCCAAACCTCGTCCTGCTTCGACCTCTTCAATGTCACCGCAGGCTGAATCCAAATTGGTGCCACCATCTCTCATGCTGCGAGGCACGGATCCATTAAAAATCCGGTTGTATTCCTGTTGCGAGTCTTTGTTGAACTGAGTCATTTGTCGCTCCTTTAATCGAGATGAAATTGTGTGAACGAATCTTGTGCGGGCTGGCTCTTTCGCCGGCGGAACCCGTGCTTGTCAGTCCGTTCTCCAAACTTCAGACGTAATTTCTCTACCGCTTTCAAGAGAGCACGTGGCTTCTTATTTCTGCGAGTCTTTGACATCACTTGGCTCCCGTTCTTCCAATACCAGCAGAACTCCCGTCAGCACATCAGTCAGCAACAAAATCAAATGCTTGCGCTTCAACTTGGGCCTCTTTTTCAATACGGCCAGATGCCTCCGGGCTTGCTCGTAAAATGCCGTTCGAGATTCCTTAGTCGTTGCCATTACGAGCCTCCAGCACTTTCTGTCGTGGAATCATTCCTTCGGGGGCACCGAGGTCTTTAGACCTGCCATCCATCATCGCAACGATGATTCGCAAATTGTCACCGCTTCCGTCGGTCGTAATGCTGACGGGTGGCCGTCCCTCGCTGCGGTCACCAACCTCGATGGCCGCGCCTAGATTGCCTTTCGCGCCCATGCGGAAAATTTTGTAGGCGAGTGATTCGGCCTTGGTACGTATTTCGACAGGCGCATCAACCGGCAAGGCCAGCAACGCGCGATAGGCTTCGGAGAGCTTTGCGGATTTGGGTCTGCCACCTGGGTTCGGACTTGGGTCACCCTTCTTGAAGCGGCGGCCGACGTGATTACCTGGCTTGAACGGCCGTCCCCTTGGTTTCAATTTTATTTTCATCTTCCACCTGCGCTTGTGAACAGACCTTAATCAACCGCTCCTCGCACGTTCTGAAAAAGTTCTCAGCCCTACCTAGGTTACTTTCCTAAACTGAATCTTCTGAAACATGGCAGCGATTGCAACCCGCCACCGGACATCGCCAGCGCGGTTTACTGCGTAGCTCTTCACTGATTTTTTTCTTGAGAAATGCAATCTTTCCGTACCGATGTCCACGTTGAATTTCTGGCTCAATGGGAATCATCAGAACAGCCACATGTATCGGGCAGTGTGGAGCGTCTGGTAGCATCTGAAACCTCCCACGAAAATGAGGACGCGAAACTTCATTAGCTTGTGTTCTTCCTTCAGCCAGAAAGACTTGCAATCCACAACGCCCGTTAGGACGCCCGTCGGCGGTGAAATAGCTCGTTTTTCGCTCGAAACATGCAGAGCGACGGGGTAGCTCTGCAAAACGTCCCAAATCGACCGGTAAGCCGTCCTGCACGTATCCCAGCGGGCTACCCATGCGACGTTTACTTGATGACTCGATACGCTTTCTTTCTCTTGCCAGACCGGATGCACTTCCAATACACGCCCTCTCCTTGCTCCAGCATTACTCGCGCATCATCGCGGCTCTCCATCTTGGCTTCGACGGCTTTCTTGACGAGTTCTTCCTTTCCCAGCCTGCGGTTCTTGGAGATGATGGATTGCATGTCAGCAATGCGCCGTTCCTTTTCCTTGACGGTCCGGTCTGTCGTTAGCTCAACGGTCTTCGTATGCCAATGACCATTGCTGTTTTTGATGGCCTTGATTTCGATAGAGAACGTGCCTTCACCTTCGGGGGCAAACCGTTTCAAGAAGTTCTTAACGCGCACTTTCGTGGTGGATTGCTTCCCGGTGATGTCTTCTATCGTTCTGGCAGTGATTAGGTGGGCCGTGTCCATCTGTGACATCTTTGCCGACGAGCCAATCGGTTCATTTCCGCCGAACTTCCCTGTGTGATCGATGATGGTTACGGTTGTTCCTTTGTCGCAGTATTCCCGCAAGGCTCTAAACACCTCTGTTACGTGCGTTCCGGAATTGTCATTAGCGTCAGCTCTCAGCAGGCTGGTCCAGCTGTCGAAGATGACCCAAGGGCAACGGCCCGTCAGATTCTTGCAGGTCGTGATGAAGGCATCAATTTTCGGGTCACCGGGCTTCGGTGGAATGCCACCAGAATGCCTATCCCAGATTTTGAAGGTTGGGGAATTGGAATCTATTCCCAAGTCCTCGCCGTAAGCTTTCAAAACTCCCGCTGGATTTTCATAATCGAGATACAGAACTACACGCCGTCTGGTTTTCATTCCTAGGAACGGCTTGCCCTGAGACACACACCAGCCTGCTAACAGATGAAGCGTTGTCTTGCGGGTTCCAAACTTGCCGTAGCACATCTGGGTGGTGCCTTCCATCAGGAAATTCTCTATCAGCGGGTGATGGTCTTTCACTTTGGCAAAGTCCAGGCAGGGCACTCCTTTCCAAACCTTCCTCCAATCACTCTCAGAACGTATCTTCAGGGGCATAAAGTCCTCCTGGTTATAAGTTACTGCGCTGATAGAAAAACACTGGTGTTCGCGGATTCCCTGAAAGTAGCAGAACCGCGTTTTAGCAACTCATAGTCCCAATTCACTGGCATCTCTACCTGCTCTCGCAAGCGAGAAAAAGCAGCCCTGAGAGGCGGGCTGCTTTTTTAAAACCCATTTATTTCTTCTACAGCATCCGAAGTGAAAAAGGATTTAAATGCGCGGAACGCGCATTGCCCGGAGCGATGAGGCGGCGTAAGCCGCCGAAGAGTGGAGGGCAGCAACCTCCTACTTTCTAAACAAGACTTCCCGGGGGCACGGTACGAAGTGAAGAGATATGCGAACTGGAAGTTCGCTATCTCCTTCGCGTAGTCGGTGGGGGTTTCTGAGGGTTGATTTCTAAAACGCGGGTGTAGTTTATGTATAGCACGCCGCGTTTTCGCGTTTTAGACTTTCCACACTCTCGAAATCGCTCCGTCAAACTTTACAACGTGTGAACCTCTTATAACGTACCGTAGCGCCATGTCGTAAAGTGACGGGTTTGGCTGCGGTACATTATTAGTGGTTCACACGTTGCGTTCTCGCGGGAATCTGTAGCGTCCATCCTTGCTTATTTTCGGCAGCCGCGTGAATCTTTTAGCCTTCCGTACCTTTTGACAAATCTGACCGAGGCGGAAGGGCTCAATGTTGGGGAATTCCTCGGCGAGCTTCGCCATTGTGATTTTGTGGCGAATTCTCGCAAAGTCTTGCTCTACGTTAACCTTCCTCGTATCAGGAACTCGCCACTTCAATTGAAGATATCGCCCGCCGATTTTGCGCTTAAGCTCATCGGTCATCGGCTGCGGCTTTCGGTCTGATGGAACGTGCTTGGCGAACAGCTGCTTGGCGATTTTCTCCATCTCCCGAAACCGCTTACAAAACGTCTTATCGGGCAGCCCATGACTTCGCGCGTACGCGGGCAACGTCCAGTATCGCTCGCGCCGTGGGCTGATTTTTACGGGTTCCGACAGTTCCTGAAGCCATCCCAGCAATTCATCTTTGAAGTTCTTCTCTAGCGATTTGCCGCGCGAGACTTGCTCGATGTAGGCGGCAATCACTCGGACAGCTCGCCGCTCTCGATACCACCAGAGGCTCGCACCCGGTCCGCCTGCATGCGGCATCCGGTCATATACGTCGTCCGGAATCCATTTTCGTCGGCCCATAGACAACAGATTACCACGCGCATTGCGGTCGCTGCCAACCCGCTTCAGATATCGAGTTTTGGGCTTTTATAACCAGTAGAGGTGGGAATATGCCCAAAGCTGGAAAAAAGTTTGGATCCAAGACGAAACAGCGTAGGCTACCGGCGCGGCTGACAGACGGCGCTTCTAAAAGGAGAATCGTCATGAGGCGTCGCCGTCAACAAGGACAATTGATAACTACAGAACATGGATACTCGGTGCGGTTTCGCGAACCGGGCGATGGGAAGCGTCGGCGAGTGCAGAAATGGCTCGGCGATTTTAAAACACTGCCCAACGACACGGCTGTAAAGAATGCGATGGACGCTGTGCTGTTCAACGTCAATCAAAATCCCACTGCGCTTCCACAGACTAACAACGCAACGTTTCGAGCGGTCGCAAAAGAATGGATTGAAGATTGCCCGAAGCGCGAACGTCCTGTGAAACTCAGCGTGGTTCAGAACTGGCAAGCCATTCTGGACAACCACTTGTTGCCACAGGTCGGAGATTTGACGCTATCGGCAGTGGGCAACAAGGTCATGAAGGGCGTCATTGCCAACCTGCGACGGAAAAGTCTAAAGCCAGCTACGATTCAAAATATCGTTTTGGTCGCGAAGTTGGTGCGGGCTTTTCCTACAGATGATGATTACGTGCCGCTGTTTCCGATTAAATGGTCTAACAAGATAATGCCGGAGATTGACCCGAACAAACAGAAGACGCCCAGCTTTAAATCCGAAGAGATTACAAAAATCGTTGCGAACAGCGCGGGCCGATTGCAGATGGCTTGCATTTTGTTCGCAGCGACTGGGCTTCGGGTGGGAGAGTTGTTCGCCTTGGAGGTTCGTCACTTTGACGGCTCATCCGTTCGAGTCGAGCAATCGGTTTGGGGCAACAAAAACAACGTGGGAACGCCAAAGACCAAGAACGCCTATCGCACGGTGGACCTACACCCAGATATTGCCACATTGCTCCAGCAGTATCTCGGCGACCGCAAATCTGGTTTCATTTTCCAGACACGCGATGGCAGACCACTCAACCAAGCCAACATTCTGCGGCGGGAATTGAAACCACTGCTGGATGAGCTAGGCATCCAGCGGATGGGCTACCATGCGTTTCGCAGGTATCGGAACACGTACCTTCGCAACCACACCAAATGTCCCGAGGGCTTGCTCAAGATTTGGATGGGCCATGCTTCAAAGGACGAGTCGGACCGCTACGACAAAGTCGAAGAAGACGAACCCGTTCGACGGACGCAGGCCCGCAACTGTGGCTTCGGATTTCAGCTTCCTGAAGCGCTCTGTGGCACGCTGAGTTTGGGCGTTAACGGACGTCGAGAGCAATCACTAGGACCGCAGTTAACCGCAGCGTAGCAAAGGGGATACAAGCAATTTCGGGACCCTGAAAAAAAAGCTGCGACAGTTTCGGGTTTAGCGCATGTGCACTCCGTCTGAGGACGGAATTCCTGATTCGTTCATCAGGCGCTTGCCGGTAATGGCTGCCACCACAGAGAGCAACTACGATGCGGGCAATATGGAGTTCGGTACGAGCCGAGTTCAGGACCTTGCGGTTCGCCTGCTTGCGGATTACAATTTTGCCACCGGTTTACCAGGCCTCGGTCTACCCACAATCTGCGAAAGGAGAAACCGATGCGAAAAGTATTTCTTCTAATGGGCCTCTGGTGTTCCTTGTCGAGCGCCGCGCTCGCACAGTACGAAAAACCCGCGCGGCCGGCAGACGCATCCCAGGCGGCGAAACCTGACTTCTTGATGACTGCCTCTTACATTGAGGCGTGCAGCTGCGACATGTTCTGCCCCTGCTACTTCAACAATCACTCCACCATGCACGGCGACATGCAGTACTGCCGGGCAAATCTGGTGCTGAAGGTGGACACGGGCTATTACAAATCCACCAAGCTCG
>Ga0210394_10002101_pt1 | contig 28507 bp, 25 predicted proteins | sample IncBWC12MmetaG_FD_160121 | JGI IMG/M metagenome (GOLD analysis project Ga0210394, IMG submission 160121) | Forest soil microbial communities from Barre Woods Harvard Forest LTER site, Petersham, Massachusetts, United States - Inc-BW-C-12-M | ecosystem: Environmental > Terrestrial > Soil >...
CGGCTCGGAAAAGATCGGCAATTTCGAATACAACATCAATCTCAACAGCGCGCCGGCGGAGATCGCCGAGCTCGGCGACCTGCCGATCAAGAACGTGGGCGGCGCGATGGTGTACATGCACGACGTGGCCCAGGTGCACGACGGCAATGCGGTGCAGACCAATATCGTCCACGTCGACGGTAACCGCTCGGTGCTGATCAGCGTGTTCAAGAGCGGCGCCACCTCGACGCTCGACATCGTCAGCGGCATCAAGAAGATGCTGACGATCATCAAACCCTCGCTCCCCGATGCGCTCGACATCAAGCCGATCGGTGATCAGTCGATCTTCGTGCGCGCGGCAATCAGTGGCGTGGTGCGCGAAGGGGTGATCGCCGCGGCGCTGACCAGCCTGATGATCCTGCTGTTCCTCGGCAGCGCGCGCTCGACGCTGATTGTGACCACCTCGATTCCGCTGTCGATCCTCGGCGCGATCGCTGCGCTCTCCGCGATTGGGCAGACGCTCAACATCATGACCTTGGGAGGTCTCGCGCTCGCCGTGGGCATACTGGTCGACGAGGCGACGGTCACGATCGAGAGCATCAACTACCATCTCGAGCAGGGCAAGGATGTGGAAAGGGCGATCCTGGACGGCGCATCGCAGATCGTGGTGCCGGCGTTCGTGTCGCTGCTGTGTATCTGCATCGTATTCATTCCAATGTTCTTCCTCAACGGCGTGGCGCGCTTCCTGTTCGTGCCGATGGCCGAGAGCGTCATGTTCGCGATGGTGTTCTCCTTCCTGCTGTCGCGTACCCTGGTGCCGACCCTGGCGAAATACCTGCTGCGCCCGCACGTCGCCGGCGCCGAGCACCACAGCGGCCTCGAGCCGCTGGCGTCGAAGAACCCGCTGGTGCGCCTGCAGCGCAGCTTCGAGGCGCGGTTCGAGCGCCTGCGCACCGGGTATCACGAGCTGCTGGCGCTCGCCATCGGGCATCGCCGGGTGTTCCTCAGCGGCTTCCTCGGCTTCATTCTGGTCTCGTTTCTGCTGGCGCCATTTCTCGGCCGGAATTTCTTTCCGCAGGTCGATGGCGGTCAGATATTGCTGCACGTGCGTGCGCCGGTCGGGATGCGGATCGAAGAGACCGCGGCGCGGTTCGCCGATGTGGAGCAGGCGATTCGCCAAGTGATCCCGGCGGCGCAGGTAGCAGCGGTGGCGGACAATATCGGTACCTATGTCTCGTCCATCAACACAATCTACAACAACACCGGCACGATCAATGAGTCGGACGGCGATATCCAGATCTCGCTGAACGCCGGGCACCCGCCGACCGCAGAATACGTCAAGCTGCTGCGGCAGCAGCTGCCGCGCCGCTTTCCCGGCATGACCTTTGCGTTTCTGCCTGCCGATATCGTCAGCCAGATTCTCAATTTCGGCGCGCCGGCACCGATCGATCTGCAGATCCGAGGCAACGATCTCGCCGCGGACTATGTCTACGCCAACCGACTGCTGGCGCAGATCCGCCATATCAGCGGGGTTGCCGATGCGCGCATCCAGCAGTCCGCCGCACTACCGACGATCGATGTGAATCTCGACCGTACCCGCGCTCAATATACCGGCGTGACCGCTGCCGACGTGACCGACAGCATGGTCGTCAATCTGGCGAGCTCCATCCAGGTTGCGCCCACCTACTGGCTGAACGAGAAGAACGGCGTCACTTACCCGATTGCGCTGCAGACGCCGCAATACCAGATCGACACGTTGCCGGCGCTGCGCAATCTGCCGATCAACGCCAGCGGCACGCCCACCACGGTGCTCGGCGGCATCGCGGATATCCGCCGCAGCCACGGCAACGCGGTGGTGTCGCAGTATGACATCGCGCCGATGGTGGAGATCTACGCGACCACGCAGGGGCGCGATTTGGGCGCGGTGTCGAGCGACATCCAGAAGATCATCGTCCGCAACGCCAAGGACAAACCGAAAGGCGCGATCGTCGCCCTGGTCGGTCAGACCGCGACCATGAACAGCGCCTACTCCGGATTGCTGTTCGGGTTGCTCGGCGCCATCGTGCTGGTCTATTTGCTGATCGTCATCAACTTCCAGTCGTGGAGCGATCCGTTTGTCATCATCACGGCGCTGCCGGCCGCGCTGGCCGGCATCATCTGGATGCTGTTTGCAACACACACCACTCTGTCGGTGCCGGCGCTTACCGGGGCGATCATGTGCATGGGGGTGGCGACCGCAAACAGCGTGCTGGTCATCAGTTTCGCGCGCGAGAAGCTCAACGAGCTCGGTGATGCGACCCAGGCCGCGCTCGAGGCCGGATTCGTGCGCCTGCGCCCGGTGCTGATGACGGCGCTCGCCATGGTGATCGGTATGCTGCCGATGGCGCTCGGCCTGGGCGAAGGCGGCGAGCAGAATGCGCCGCTCGGCCGCGCGGTGATCGGCGGCCTGCTGTTCGCCACCGTCTCCACGCTGTTCTTCGTCCCGGTGGTGTTCAGCATGATTCATCGGCGCTACCGCCCACAGCCGGCGCCGCAATCCAGCTTAGGAGCGACCCATGTCCCAGCCTGATCGCAATACCGACCGTCTCGTGCTGCACCGGCTGCGCTGGGCGGCCGGGGCATTCGTACTCGTCGCCGTGGTCATCGTGGCGCACGGCATGGTTTCCCGCGCGGCGCAAAGCGCGCGCCTGCGCCAGTTGACCGAAACGCAGGCCGTGCCCACCGTGGCGATCGTGGCACCCACCGATGCCCAGGATCATGCGGGGTTGCAGTTGCCCGGACGCCTGGAAGCCTACATTCGCGCACCGATCTACGCTCGCGTGCCGGGCTACCTGAAGAGCTGGCGGCACGACATCGGCGACAAAGTGCAGGCCGGAGAGGTGCTGGGCGAAATCGATACGCCGGATCTCGACCAGCAGCTCATGCAGGCGCGCGCCGACCTGAGCGTCGCCAAAGCCAATGCCAGACTTGCGCAAATCAGCGCCGAGCGCTGGCAGTCGCTGGCCGGTACCGATGCCGTCGCCAAGCAGGACGTCGACCAGCGCACCTTCGCCTTGCACGCCAATATCGCCCAGGTGAAGGCGGCGCAGGCGAACCTCGACCGCCTGGTCGCCGAGGAAGGCTTCAAACATCTGAGCGCGCCGTTCGACGGCGTCGTCACCGCCCGCGAGACCGATATCGGCGCACTGATCAATGTCGGCGCGGCAGGCGGCGCGGAGCTGTTCGTGGTCTCCGATACCAGCAAGCTGCGCGTGTATGTCAACGTGCCGCAGAACTACGTGCCGAGCGTGCCGCCCGGCACCCAGGCCACGATCCGCGTGCCGGAACATCCCGACAAGACGTATAGCGGAACCGTGGAAGCTTCCGCTCAGGCGGTCAACGCCAGCAGCGGCACGACGCTGATGCAGCTCATCGTTGACAATAGCGCCGGTGAGATGATGCCGGGGGACTACGCCAGCATCCATCTGCAAATGGCCGCCGCCACCCGGGTGCTGCGCGTGCCCTCGAGCGCGCTGATTTTCGACGCCAAGGGACTCTCGATCGCCACCGTCGACGCTGGCGACCGCGTACTGATCAAGCCGGTAGCGCTGGAACGCGACCTGGGCGCGGTGGTCGAGATCGCCTCTGGCCTCACCCCGAACGACCATGTGATCGAAAACCCTCCCGATGGAATCGGCACGGGCGCCAGCGTTCGCGTCACCGGTGGGGGCGCACTCGACGCCGACGTCAGTCAGAGGAAGCACCAAAATGAAAAAGGCTAACGGCATACGCTGGTGCGCCGCCGCGCTGGCGCTGCTCCTCGGTGCCTGCTCGCTCGCGCCGCCGCTCAAGACCCCGGTCGTTCCGACTGCGGTTGCCTACAAGGAGCTGGGACCCTGGACGCAGGCGCAGCCGGGCGACCGGCTGCCGCGCGACAGCTGGTGGACGCTCTACGACAACGCGGAGCTCGACCAGTTGCAGCAGCGGCTGATCGCCGGGAACCCTACGCTGGCGGCCGCGCTGGCCAATTACGCGCAGGCACGGGCGCTCAGCGATCAGGCCCGCGCGGGCCTGTTCCCCACGCTGAGCGTCGGTGCTGATGTCGAGCGCGCTCGCGAATCGCTCAACGACCCACTTCGCGGACCCACCACGCCGACCTATTACAACGCCAATACGCTCGGCGGCAGCGTCAGCTACGAGCTCGACCTGTGGGGGCAGATTCGCAACGAGGTCGCCGCCGGGCAGGCCAATGCGGCCGCAGCGGGCGCGGATCTGGAGAACGCCCGCCTGTCGCTGATCGCACAATTGGCCGATGATTACATTCAGCTGCGCAGTCTCGATCGCGACAGCGCGATTCTCGACGAGACCGTGAAGACCTACACGCGCGCGCTCAACGTCACGCGGCAGCGCCACGATGCCGGCATCGCCCCCGGTCTCGACGTCTCGCAGGCGCAGACCCAGCTCAATGTCGCCCGCTCGCAGGCGGCGCAGACCCTGGCCCAGCGCGCGCTGATGGAGCACGCCATTGCGGCGCTGCTCGGCGTGTCGGCTTCGACGTTCTCGATCAATCCGCAGATCGTCGCCATCAACCTTCCACAGGTTCCCAGCGGCGTGCCCAGCACCCTGTTGCAGCGCCGTCCGGACATCGCAGCCGCGCAGCGGCGCATGATTGCGGCCAATGCGAACATCGGGGTCGCGCGCGCCGCGTATTTTCCCACGCTTACTCTCGGTGCCCAGGGCGGTTTCGAGAGTGGCGCCTTCGCCAACCTGCTGAGCGCACCCAGCTCTTTCTGGGCAATCGGCACGAACGCCCTGCTTACCGTCTTTGACGGCGGCCTGCGCCGGGCGCAAGTTGCCCAGGCACGCGCCGAGTTCGATGCCTCAGCCGCAAATTATCGCGGCACCGTCGTCACCGCGTTTCAGCAGGTGGAAGACAGCCTCGCCACCCTCAATCATTACCACGATGCGGCTCTGGAAGAGAAGGCCGCGGTCGACGCCGCGCAGCGTACTCTGGATCTGTCGATGACGCTGTACGTCAAGGGGGCGACCGACTATCTCACCGTGGTTACCTCGCAGACCGCCGCCCTGCAGACCCAGCTGGATGCGCTCAACCTCGATACCCTGCAGCTGCGCGCCAGCGTCGACCTGATCCGTGCGCTCGGCGGTGGCTGGCAGGATCCCGCGGCTGCCCAGAGCGGCACGGCTGCTCAGAACGGCAAGGCGGCGAACCGGCAGCAGCCCGGTTAGCCCGCGCGGGTTCGCAGGCGGTGACCGCCCGGAGGTTCGGTGCCCGCGAAGAGTATGTCTTTTGAAATGCCGTTCACCGAGGACGCAATAGAGACTCCGTGAGCCATTGCTAGAGTGCACTGGCCGATGTTAGTGGACGACATTCGCGGAGGTGCTCGTGAAAACCTATCGATGGCTCGCTCTCGGTGCGGCGTTGCTGATCACCGTGTGCGAGGTTCTGCTTTTCGATACCCAGGCGGGCCGGGATCCCCAGCAGCACGTAAGTGCCGCGGCAGCTCCGCAGGCAGACAACAACTCTGACAGGCACCGGTCTGCTGGCGAAAGCGCCTCAGTCTACTGGGCAGCCGCAGAGGCCCACAGTCCAGCGCGAATCCGTTGACGGTGACCCTGCACATCCGCAGAGGAACTTATGAAGCGCTACCGATGGCTCATTTTCCTTGCAGCGCTGCTGATCACAGTGTGCGACCTTGTGCTGTTCAGCATCGAGTTGCCCCCCGCCCCGCAAAAGCAAGCCAGCGGTGCGGCAGTCGCAAATGTCGGCGGCGCCATGCGGTCATCCGGCGGCTGAGCCATGGCGACGGCGCTACAGCGCGCGTGCATACGGCTGGGGCGCAGTCACGTCTTCTGCGCCGTGATGCTGGCCGCAGTGCTGGTCAGTAACAGCGCCGCAGCATCACCCGCGCTGTGCGACATGCGGTTGAGTGTCGAATTGACCCCGGACGTTCCGAACCCGCTCGATGCGGGATTCCTGAGCTCTCTCCTCAGCAATCAGGCCAGCTATCGGTTGACCTTGCTGGACCGGCGCCCCGGATCCGTCATTGTGATCGAGCTCACGGGCCCGGGCCCCGAGTACCTCTGTCGGAACGTGGTCGAAGAGATGCGCAAGGATGGACGTGTGCTCTCCATCCACCGCAGCCAGGAGTCTTCGTGAACAGCGTGGCGACGAGGTTGCGGCGGTGCGCCACCCCGCGCAGGCGTGGCGAGTGTTGCTTCCTGTCCCGCTCGATGGCCACGACGCGGATATTGACGACGATCGCGCTGCCGAGCGCGCTACGCCTGCAACACTCACCGAAGCACGGGACATCAGCGCGCAGCCTGCGCCTGCCATGCTCGCCCACGACTCCGGCGGCAACGGTGTTAGCCGGTCCTCATCAGGAGAAACGACATGACACATCGAACGGTGAAACTGGCGCTGCCGGCGCTGCTCGCGCTTACCGCAGGCTGCACGACCATGGGCACGGGGTTCGGCTCGACCGCCTCGGGCGCCGACTCGGTCGCCTTCAGCTGGAAAAGCTCAGGCGCGGATCCGGTCACAGGAACAATGAACGCAACGCTAGCCGACGGACAGACCTACAGCGGACAGTTCTTCGAGATCACCAAGGACACGAGGGTCGAGAACCTCGGGCCGCTCTGGAGCGGATGGCGTCCGGGCTGGGGCTTTGGCGCCTTTGACGACTGGGACGCCGGTACGACTTTCGTTACGCACTACTCGGGTCGAGTTGTGGCCAATCTCGGTACTGTGGGGGGTGCGCACCTGCGCTGCAAGTTTGAGCTTGCACAGCCTTCCGCAGGGATGACCGGCGGAGGCCGCGGTCAGTGTCAGATGCCAGATGGCAAGACGATAGATGCGACTTTCCCCACCGCCTAACCATGAACACGCACAGCGATCAAGGGTTGGCACCTGGCGCGCGCGCCGCGCGTGGCGCGCGGTGGAAAGCGGCAGCTGTGGGGATCGGGGTCGCTGTACTCATGCGGCCGCCGGGCCTGCAAGCTGATAATTTCTCGAAGGTTTCCTACGATCCACGCACGGATCAACTGGTACTCTCGATGCTTTATCGTGGCACCAATGCGAACCATACGTTTAGCTTGCAGTGGGGGGAGTGCCAGGAGCGGAAGGGCAGCCAGCTGCACGAAGTGGCCGCTGAGGTGCTGGACGACCAATGGCAGGACGAGGAGCTCCGCTCCTATGCGAAGACGGTGCGTGTTAGCCTGGCGGGCATTCCCTGCCGACCCGCGAAACTGACGTTGCGGAGCGCACCGCGTTTTCTTTATACGCTGCTGATTCCCGCCGTGAACTGAAAGCCTGCCTGAACTCGGCTATCCGCCGACGTAGCTGATCCGCCAGATCGAGTTCGAGCCGTCGTCGGTCACCAGCAACGCGCCATCGCGCGCGGTAGTCACGCCCACGGGACGGCCCCATACCTGACCGTTCGGCAGCACGAAACCGGTGAGGAAGTCCTGGTAGTCACCGCTGGCTTTGCCGCTGTGGTGCAGTGGCACGCGGATCACCTCATAGCCGCTGTGGACCGACTTGTTCCAGGAGCCATGCTCCGAGGCGAAGATGTCCCCGCGGTACCCTGCGGGGAACTGCTGCCCCTGGTAGAAAGCAATCTGCAGAGAAGCGTTGTGCGGCTGGAGCGGCACGTCGGGCGTGATGACCCGCTCCCGCAACTCCGGGTGCGTGCCGATGTAACGGGGATCCTGGTGGGGGCCCATGTACCACCACGGCCAGCCGTAAAAGCCGCCGTCGCGCACTGAAGTGATGTAGTCGGGTACCAGGTTGTCGCCGAGGCCGTCGCGCTCGTTGACCGTGCACCACAATAGACCGGTGTGCGGATCGACCGCCAGCCCCGAGGGGTTGCGAATTCCGGAGGCATATACGCGCATGTGCGAGCCATCGGGATCGAAGGCCAGGATATCGGCGCGATACCTTTCCGCCGGGGTGATGTCAGGGTCGTCGACGTTCGATCCGGAGCCCACCGCGGCGAACAGGGTCTTGCCGTCGCCAGAAAAGACGATGTCCCGTGTCCAGTGTCCTTTGCCGTGCGGCAGATCGGCGACGTGTTGAGCGCCGCCCGTCGCCTTGAGGTCACCGTTGCGGTACGGGAAGCGCATGATCGAGTCGGCATCCCCCACGTAGAGCCACTGCGGATCCGGGCCCGGGGGATAGAAGGCGAGGCCGTACGGCTTGTTGAGATTTGCCGCGAAAACCTCGGAGCGCTCGGGTTTGCCGTCCGCGTTGAGCCCGCGGAAAACATGGAGGCGCCCGCCGCCGCTTTCCGCGACGAAGACATCACCGTTGGGTGCCACGTGGATAACCCGGGGTGTCGCCAGACCGTCGAAGTAGAGCTGGACCTTGAAGCCGTCCGGTGCCTTGGGCCACACCTCGGGCGGGCGGGCGACGATGGTCGGTGCGTTACCGGCGGAGCGGGTGGCGAATGGCGCCGGCAGATCGCCGACCGTGATCTTGTGCATCGCGCCCGGGGCCTCGAAGCGAAAATCCGTGAACGGTGCCGGTGGCGGCGGCGCTGAAATCGGCGTCAGGGCTGCGGCCGCGGGCGCCGGGGCAGCGACCGGTGCATTGACCAGGGTCTTCAGATAGGTGACGAGCTGCCAGCGCTGCTGTTCGGGCAGCGAAGCCCATGAAGGCATCGCGCCGCTGCGGGATCCCTGGGTGATGAACCAGAAGATCTCGCCGTCCGGCACGCTCTGCACCACGCCATGCGCCAGCGCCGGAACACTGCCGGTGCCTTCGGCGCTGCGTCCATGACAGGCCGCACAGTGCTGCGCGTAGAGTGTGCCGCCGGCTTGTACCGCCGACGCCTGACCGCGGTACGGGTTGTCGAGGCTCGCGGCGGACGAGGGGGCATGGTGAAACCCGGGCGGCTCGGCCCGCGCCACCCAGAGCGGCAGTAAGCCCGAAAAACCGGCGGTGGCCATCAGCACTGCCGGGCGCCAGGCCGGCCGAGCGAGTGCCTTGCGCACCGCATCGCTAGTGAGGGTTTTCGCCATCGCCTCGACTTTAAGCAAGTCCCATGGACGAAATATTTCGCGCCCACGGAGGTTCCATTTCGTTTGCAATATGAAGCGGTGGCTCGCCGCCAACGAGGCCGCCGCGGCCCGGCCCGTTCAGGGAAAGCTGTCGTGCAAGTCCGCGTCGGCGAGTTCCCTGCGCAGCGCCAGCGCGCCGACTACCAAAGCGGGCGGTACCCAAAAGCACGTGACGCCGAGCCACGCATACAGCAGCGCACCGAGGGTACAGCCCAGCGCGAACGCCAGAACGCTCACCGTCATCCGGGAGAGCCGCTCTCGAGTGGCTCTTGCCTTCTCCGGCACCAATCCCCGCATTACATCGGCAAGATCCATCATGATCTGGGTGGTAGTGCCCGTCATGATCGTTGAAGGCGGTGCGCTGGGTAGATGAACCCGGTGAGCGGCGTTTTGAATCGCCATTGCGGCGACCAGAATCATCCCGGTCGCCAGGGCTGCATAGCCGTCTGCGTTCGCGAACGGCCCAAACGAAGTGGCGAGCGTTGCAGCCAGAATCATCAGCGCAAGCTGCGCCGCCAGCAGCGTGCTCATCACCGGAAGAGAGCGGGCACGCAGACCGTATGAGCAAAGTCTCGCGAGCAGCACCAGGATGCAGAACACCGGCAGAGCGAGAACTTTGGCTAGCGCGCCCGAAGTCCCCAGAACGAGCGCAGCGCCCAGCGTTACGAAATTGCCGGTGACGTGGGCGGCGAAGAGACCCTTCAGTGCCAGATATGTGGCGGCGTCTATGAATCCTGCGTTGACGCTGAGTAAGCGGGGGAGCAGCAATTGCATAATCGTCTCCCGGCATCGCGGCGACACCCCGGGCGCTGGCTCAAGCTGGACTGAGGGAGCAGCTGACGCCAGCGTCGGTTCGAGGCGCCGTGGATGGACTTGGCTGCGGTCTTGAAATCAGGTGGTCGGTCCCCATCGGTCTCGGTATGGCCGACAGTCTGCACATCGTGTGTCCCCATTGTGAGACGGTCAACCGCATCCCCGCGGCGCGCCTCGAGGCGGCGCCGCGGTGCGGGCAGTGCCATCAACCGCTGTTCACCGGCCAGGTGACCGAGCTGACGGCTGCCAGTTTCCGCAGGCACATCGAGCGCAACGACGTACCGGTGGTGGTGGATTTTTGGGCTCCGTGGTGCGGTCCCTGTCGCATGATGGCGCCGCAGTTTTCCGCAGCCGCAGCGGAGCTCGAACCCCGGACGCGCCTGGTGAAGGTCAACACCGACGCCGAGCCGGGCCTTGCCAGTGAGTTCAACATCCGCAGCATTCCCACGCTGGCGTTGTTCAAGTCAGGTCGCGAGCTCGCGCGTCGGGCGGGCGCCACGAGCAAATCCGACATCATCAGTTTTGTGCGCAGCCAGTCTTGATACACTGGCAGCGCGGTCGAATGACCGCCCGGCGCCCGCGACAGACAGGTACTCCATGAAAAACAGTGACGTTCAGAGTGGACCACAGCCTCCGTCTCACGACAGCAAGGCATTGCATGGCGCACATCTGCGGACGTTGGAAGCTCTGTTCAGACATCCAACCTCGCACAATCTCGAATGGCAGGACGTGCTCTCGTTGATCGGGAGCATGGGCGCGGTGCAGGTCAAGGGTAACAACAAGCTTGCCTTTGAGGTCGACGGGCAGCGCCTGGTGATGCCTGAGCCACACAGCAAGGACCTTACCGCTGCCGAGGTGGTCGACGTGCGGCACTTTCTACAGCGCGCCGGCCGGGCGCCTGATGCGCGGGCGCCGGCGACGGCTCCGCAGCCGGCAGCTGCGATGCTGATGGTGGTTGTGGATCATCATGACGCAAAGATCTACCGCATCGATGCGTCCGGCAACGCAGCACAGCGGGAGATCAGGCCCTACGATCCACATCATTTTCTGCATCACCTTACGCACAAGGGGCAGTTACGCGAGCAGGGTCAGCGAGCTCCGGAGGATCCGGCCTACTACGGACTCATCGCCGCGGCGCTGGCGGGTGCCGACAGAATCATCGTGGTCGGCCACGGAACGGGAAAGAGCAATGCGGCCGAGCATCTGCTCGAATACCTGCGCACGCATCACCGCGACACCTATCAGCGGGTAGTGCGCGAAATCGCGGTCGATTTGTCCGCCATTACGCCGCCGCAGCTGCTGTCACTGGCGGAGCACGCACTGGCTCCGGCCCCCTGAGTCGCAGCAGGATATGCATCATTCCCGACTGTGCGCGGTGTTGATCGACTGCCGAACACCTGATCTTGATGGGGCAGTCCGCTTCTGGGCCGAGGCGCTGGGTCGCCCCGCGGATCCCAAGCATCCGAACAGCCGCGGCGATTACCGCATGCTGGCGACGCCGCCCGACGAGCCCGTGGTGGAGATTCAGCGCGTGGACCACGAAAGCCGGGTACACCTGGACATCGAGACCGACGACATCGCTGCCGAAGTGGCGCGCCTAACTAAGCTTGGCGCCAGGGAGGTAGCTCGACTCAAGCGCTGGGTGGTGATGGAGGCCCCGACCGGCCAACGCTTTTGCGTGGTAAGAGTACAGCGTCCCGGTTTTCCCAAGAATGCCCACCAGTGGGACTAACATCGCCACGCCGCAGCTCGTGACCAGCGCTCGCTGCGGGTAACAGAGCGCGCCCGGCTCCGACTGCTCTATGGTGCTTCGTGCAGTCTGGTATTGAACAAGAAAGGACCGCTGAACTCCGTAAGCTCGCCGGCCTTCTTGCCCGCCACCGGCTGCAGACGTGCCGACAGTGGTTTGTGCCATTTCCATGCAAGTGCGGCGACGTCGCCGAAAATCCGCGCCAATTGATCGACACCGATGTCGCCAGGATAGGGAATCGTATCCAGACCGCTACCGCAAACCGCAGAATAGGCGAGTAATGCATCCGTGGTGATCGTCCCCTCCGCCCAACGCAACGCCAACCGCTTGTCCTCCAGAACCGGAACCATAAGGCCGGAATATCCGACCTGCTTGACGGGGACCGCCTTGACCGCGGTAGTGATGATGAGAGCCGCGGTCATGGTGCCGCTCGATCCGAATCTCGCGCCGGTGTATGTTTCGATTGCGGCGCCGATGGATACATCACCGAGCGGTGCGGGAGTGGGATCCACACCCATGAAGGTCCAGCCGCTTGCTGCTGCTACCCGGGCAGCTACCGATTCGGCGACCTTGGCGTGAATCGTCAATTGCCGGGTGAGTTCAGCGAGCGCGGCCGCGAAGTTCCCGTGGGTGCGCGCGAAAACCTCCTGAACCACATTCGCGCTCTCGAAACCGATAGAGAACTGCCTCCCGGCACCGGTGTGATAAGCGCCAGGGTAGAACGGTCCGTAGGGCTTCACCATCGCGGTCGCCGTGAAGTTGAAATTTCCGTGGCTCGGGGACGCATGAGCGGTCAGGTAATGTACCAGCGCCGCGCTTTCACGAATTACGTTCCAATGTATCCCATCCTCGGCTGCAATGATGCTGTTGGCTTGAATGTTAGGCAGCGTCGACAGGGCTTTCTCGAGCAGCCGCATGACGTGCGCATCATCTGAATCGCGCATCATCGCCGGCCCAACACTTGGAATGAATCCTTGCCTCACTGACAGATCGTCAAAGGCCTGCAGGAGTCGCAGGGCATCATCAGCGGAGCGCCCGCTGACGAGTTCTGCCAGCGGCTGAGTCACGATGCGCAGGGTTTCAGTCTTGTAGCCTCTTTGGGCAAACTCGCTTGCGGCGGCACGCAAGACGGTCAGCGCCTCGGCGATCTGTCGGTCGAGGGTGGCGGGGTCGAGCCGTACGAATGCAGTGATCGCCCGGACTTTCGGCGTCGTATAGGTTTGCGCGTGAGCGCTTACGGCCATTAAAGCCAGCACCAACGTTGCTGCAGTGCCCAACTGACGATGCGTCACGGTGCGATCCTTCCTTACGGTACCGACTCGAACACCACGATTGCGGCCGCTTGAGCAGCGATTGCCTGAGTTGCGCAAGCGACGGCCTGCGACAAGATACCACCGCCCACCGCGGACAGCCCGGTGGTTCGGGGATCGACGGACGTGCGGTGAATCAGTCCGGCGGTCGGAAGATCCAAATGGCAGCCGGGCCCTTCGCAGCCCGAACAGCTACATAAAGCCGATCGAACTGAGGCACCCACAGCGACGTGCGGGCGCCTGCAGCCGTCGCAAGATGAGCGACCCTGAGCAGGCCCGCCGCCCGCGCGGCATATACATCCACAAAGCCCTCGCCGCAACTGCTGTAAATCAGGCTGCGCTTGGAGTCCACAAACAGGTCATCCGCATCGCTGCAGGCTGCAACAGTCTGCGTCATTACGCCGTCGCGAAGCCTGTAAGCGGCGAGCGTCGCTGGATGCCTGAACATGACCATTACCTGCTGACGCTCTGCATCGATTGCGAGGGGGAAGTTGGCGCGTAGATTCTTCGTGGGCCAGCTGCTCGTTTGTCGGGCAGTGACGAGATCCAGCACCGCAATCTCATGGGCGTCGGGAACGTTTGCCAGGATGGGACCGCCGTGCGGCGCCACTTGAAAGCTCTCCGGGTGCGCTTGCAGGCGAATGTCGGCGACTTTCTGGCGGCGCACCGGGTCGATGACCGCAACGGCGCCGCTTCCATAGCCGACAAGTACGCGAGTCGAGGACATGTCGATACGAATATTGTCGGCGTCCTCGCCAAGCTCGATGGCTCCTGCGGACGTCAGATCCTCTCCGTGCAGTATCCGCACCGAGCGATCGCCCGCGCTGGCCACATAAACGGTGTCGGTTGACGGTTCGTAGGCAATCCCCTGGGGCTCACGAAACCCTTGCAGCCTGCGCAGCAACCTGCGTTCCGTGAGATCCACGACGGCGACGCTGTTGTTGCCCAGCTCCGCTACATACAGTCGTCGTCGCCTGACATCCACCGCCAGGTGATCAATGCGTCCGGGCACTGTGCCGAGCGCAACCCTGAAGTCCAACGTGAGCGGCGTCGGCTCGGCAGCAGTGTCAGCAAATGCGCGCGCCGCGATGCCGAGCAGCAAGGCACAAACCAGGGACTTCATGCGCTCATCCTAGGCCCGGCACACGCGCTGTGCTTGCCCCGCTAAGCGAGACATGGTTTTGGAGCTCGGGCCGTGGGTCCGCAATGTGCCACAAAAAAATCCGACCCGGCCGGACCGAAGACCAGCCGGTCGGAGAAGTGAACAGCCCGCAAAGGGGGAAGGGTAGGGCTGTTCCAGGCGTTCACAGGATAAGACCGGGTACAGCAGTGCTTTATTCCCTGGTTGTTGCTCAATTTCCCTCTCCGGCCGCGCTTACGCGGAACAGCGGCCACGCGCACCGTCACGGCGGCCTTACGCGGTCGCACCGCTGGCGCCCGGTCCGCCTCCCGTTGACTCGGCAAGCACCGGCACCAGCTTGCGCAGCTTGTTGCGCCCGTGGAACATGCGTGTTTTCACGGTATTGATCGGACATCTCATGATGGCGGCAATCTCTCTGCACGAGTGACCGAGGTAGTAGGTCAGTTCCAGGACCGCGCGCTGATCGGCGGACAGGCTTGCCAGTGCTTGTTCCAACAGCTCAGCAAGATCCGCTTGGTCCGCGTGGTGGCGGGCGGGCTCTTCTTCGATGGTGGGAAGCAGCATCCGCTCGTGCGCGCGGTGCTCCGTCCGCAACCGATTCAATCCACGTCGATAGGCGATGCCCATGATCCAGGTCGACACCAGCGAGTCGCCGCGAAAGCTTTGAGCCTTGTCCCACACGACCATGAGAGTATCGTTGATCAATTCGTCCACCAGGTCGTGGCGGTAACTCATCCGTCGCAGAAAGCGCGCAAGCCGCGGACGGTACAGCAGGTAGAGCTCGCGCAATGCCTCGCGATCTCGCGCACCGATGCGCTGCAGCAGCCCATGCTCGCCGTGTCCACGCGAGCTTTGCGGCTGCTGCTCATTCGGCAGTTGCATCGGCTCGCCTGGCATCGGGGCGCCCTATTCTGCAGGACTCTTGGAAAGTTGCTGGTAGGTCTCCGGGGTCATCGCCGGCATTTGGCGCAGAAACGCGACCAGGTCCCAGATTGCCGCATCATCCAGGGTCTTTCCCCACGCAGGCATCGCGCTCATCTTGATGCCGTGTTTTACCGTCCAGAACGCCCGTTGCCCGTCGCGGGTGTCTTGCTGTGCAAGGTTCGGCGGGTGTGGATAGAGACCGGCGCGGATCGCGGAGCTGGTAACCCCAGGTGCGAGGTGACAGCCGACGCACAGCGCCGCATAGTGTTTGGCGCCAGCTCCGATCCTCGCCGGCTCTTCGAGATTCGGTGCTTCAATGGCGCGCGCACGGACGGCAATGGAGCGTTCTCGCAATTGCTCGATGATTGCCAACGTGATCTTGGTGTGATGATCATCGGCGCCGATGTTGTAAATTCCCGAGCCGACGAATATCGCAGCACCGATCGCCAGTGCCACGAGGGTAGCGGTAACAACCAAGGCCACTCGTACCAAGGCCCTCTCCTGCAGCCAGTCTCAGGAGACAGAAACTTCCGTGCGCATGGTTTTATTCCCTGCTGCAGTAAGTTTCTCGCGCATCCTGCGCGGCCACTGCGTTTTTTGCCGTTAAGGCCATTGCGTGGCGCAAGAGTCGGGTAAAGGGCGACCCTTCCAGGTCGCCATTTCGACGGCGGCGAGTCGCCGTCATGAGCCTGCTCGAATATCGCGAATGTGGCAGGTCCCAGCCGCAGGGCAAGCCACACCGGCGTGGTCGCCTCTCTATTTAGGTTGGTTATCAGCGCGTTTTGGCGGTGCCGCCGTTGACCTCTCTTCCCAGCTCGCGTCGCAACGCTTCTTCCCGTGCATCTTCAACGGCCAGCAAGACACCATCGGCATCAACGATCGTTTCGTCTCGTGCGAACACACCGTTGAGTGAGCTGTCTGCGGTCAGCTCACCTTTCTCGAACAGCGCCCACATCTCGCGCGCAAACTCGGTAGCGAGCAGCTCCGGCGCGAAGCGGCCGAGCGTGCCGCGGATGTTGTTAACGTCGCGCTCGAGCATCGCGAGCGCCCCATTATTGCCCGCCGCATTCACGGCCTGCGGCAGATCGATGATTACGAGCCCCTCGGCCCCGACGAGCACGTTGAATTCCGAGAGATCGCCGTGGATGAGCCCAATGCTCAACATGCGCACGATCTGCTGGATGAGGAAGCGGTGATACTCGCGCGCGGTCTCCGGCGACAGAGCGACTTCGCCAAGGCGCGGGGCAGGGTACCCGGCAGCATCGGTCACCAGCTCCATGATCAGCGTGTCGTTGAAATAGCCGTAAGGCCTGGGTACGCGCACGCCGGCGGCGACGAGTTTGTACAGCGCGTCGACTTCGGCATTTTTCCACGCCGCTTCCTGCTGCTTGCGCCCGAAACGCGTGCTCTTGCCGATTGCGCGCGCCTGGCGGCTGCCTCGCACCTTGCGGCCTTCCTGATACCGCGCACGCTTCTGAAAGCTTCGCTGTCTCATGTCCCGATAGACCTTCGCGCACCGCGTGTGCGCCCCCGAGCGCACGAGATAAACCGTCGCTTCCTTGCCGCTCTTCAGTGAGCGGATAACTTCATCGATCACACCGTCATCGATCAGGGGTTGCAGCGCGGCGGGCGTCTTCATGAATCCTTAATCGGGCAGGGAACTGTGCGGCTGGCGCGGCAGGAGATCACGCCAACTGGGTGAACCCTCTGGCATCCGTCGGGCGCACTCGCTGATTTTCCGGTTGCGACGTGCTAGCCGCAAGCGAAGACTCGTCCAGGGGACAGTCGAGGAAAGAACTCGGTGTCCTAAGCGTCAAGACCCCGGTGGTCGCCCTTTGGCGTCCCAACGGTATCCCGCACGGGCAAGAGCCTGTCGAACTCCTTCTTGACTACTTCGTAGCACTCGCAAACCCGTGCTTCCAATTGCGGTCGATCAACCACGGTGATGACACCGCGGCTGTAGCGGATGATGCCGCTGCTTTGCAACTTGCCAGCCGCCTCGGTGACTCCCTCGCGCCGTACGCCCAGCATGTTGGCAATGAGCTCTTGAGTCATGGTGAGTTCACTGGAGCTCAGCCGGTCGAGGCTGAGCAGCAGCCAGCGGCATAACTGTTGGTCGACCGTGTGATGCCGATTGCAAACCGCCGTTTGCGCCATTTGCGTGAGGAGCGCTTGGGTATAACGCAGCAACAGATTGTGCAATCCACCAATCCGACCGAATTCCGCTCGCAAGGATTCAGAGGGGAGCCTATAAGCCAGGCCAGCGCTCTGCACCAGTGCCCGACTCGGCGTCGTCTGGCCACCCAGGAAAAGAGCGACCCCAACTACGCCTTCGTTGCCAACCACCGCGATTTCGGCGGAGGCGCCGTCCTCCATCACGCGCAGAAGGGAAACAATCGAGTTGATGGGGAAATAGACATGCGACAGCGGGGCCCCGGCCTCATAAATGACCTCGCCGAGGGACAACGGAACCGACTCGAACTGGGGCGAGAGCCGTTCGAGTACTCTTGGCCTCAGCGCGGCGAGCAGGTGATTCCGCACGGGCTGCTGCATGGGCGTGCGCGTAAGATCAGGCACGACACATCCTTAAGCATCGATCTTTAGGTTCATTTCATCCTTATTGGCTCATCCTCATTTAGCGCGCGAAATTGACGCCAAGGGCTGGTTGGTCCGGGAGTCGCAAGTCCCCATTAAACCCCTCCGATTATAAGGGATACCGTCGACAAGTTCTGTTCGCTACCGCACGCATCCCCACGTAAGTCGTTGATCGGGAAAGCTTGCGGTCCGTAACCGGGAATACCTGCGGTCCACGGCCGGGAAAGCTTGCGGTCCCCGGCCGGGAAAGCTTGCGGTCCGTTGCGCACGTGCTCGCGGCGCCCTGGGCCAGCGGCTGCGGCGCTACCGTGGCCGTGCCGGCTTTCGCGGGCCCACCCTCTCTTACTGTCACCGACCTGCAATTGATCCCACATAGCACAACCAGCGGTGCCCCTGGCATCGCTGTGGCCAGGGGCTCATAGCCTGGGCCGTGCTGACGTTTGGGAGAATGTAGCGGCGCCATACCCGGCGTTCAGCGCATTCGTCTAGCCGTTGCGCTAATCCGACGGGCGGGCACCCATTACGTTGCGCGGCGATTCGACAACGACCGACGCTAAGCAACACGAAACCTGGAGCGCCGCCTCGTCAAAGCGGCGCGACCAGGTATGCCGGTCACCGTCAGGGCGGCAAACTGATCGGCCGTGAGTGGTGGACTGAACAGATTGCCCTGTCCCTCGTCGCAATGCAGAGCTTTCAGGAATGCCAACTGCGCGTGGTTCTCCAGGCCGTCCGCTACCACGCAGTGGTTGAGGCTCGCGCCCATCGCAATTACTGCGCCGACGACCACGCCATTGCCCTTGGCGGTGCTGACTTTCTGAATGAGCGACCGGTCAATTTTCAGGACATCGATCGGAAATTCCGTCAGGTAGCTCAAACTTGAATAGCCTGCGCCGAAACCATCCACGGCAAGCCGCACCCCGACATCCTTGAGTTCCATGAGTACTGCGGCACTCGCATTGACGTCTCGCATGAGCGAGCTCTCGGCAACCTCCAGTTGCAAACGATGCGGATCGAGCTTCGTCGCATCCAAGACCTCGCGCACGTCCGCGACAAAGGCCTTGTGACTGAACTCCAGTGCCGAAATGTTCACGGCCACGGAAGCTAAGCCCACGCCGGCATCTTCCCAGCGCCTGGCTTGCATGCATGCCTCTTGCAGCACCCAGCGTCCGATCTGCACCAGCAGTCCACAGTCTGCCGCGATCCCAATGAAACGCCGGGGTCGTATGAGGCCCCACTGCGGGTGCACCCAGCGCAGCAACGCTTCGGCTCCGGTAATCGTGCCGGTATCCAGATCGACCGTGGGTTGGTAGTGCAATACAAACTGTTGCAGCGCGAGTGCCTGTCGCAGGCCGGTCTCGATGAGTTGCCGCTCGCCCGCCCGCGCGTTCATATCGTTGCTGAAGAACTGGTAGTTGTTGCGTCCCCTCTCCTTCGCCTGGTACATGGCGGTATCGGCGTGCTTGAGCAGCGTCGCTGCGTCCGACGCATCATCCGGGTACGTGCTGATGCCGATGCTGGCGGTTACATGCAGTTCCAGTCCTTCGATCGAATGGGGCACTGACAATGCCGTGACTATCCTCTGCGCGGTCAAGGCCGCGTGCTCTGCATCGTTGCCTTCTGAGACCAGCAGCGCGAATTCATCTCCACCCTGCCGGCTGACCGTGTCCGAGCGGCGCACGCAACCACATAGACGCTTCGCAACAGATTGCAGTAGCTTGTCACCGATCGCGTGCCCGAGAGAGTCATTGATGCGCTTGAAATTGTCGAGATCGACGAACAGCACCGCGAGATGCGTACCGAACCGCTCGACCAGGGAGATACCTTGCGCGATCCGATCGTTGAGGAGAACGCGGTTCGGCAAATTGGTCAGAAAGTCATGTTGTGCCAGATGGGCCATCTTGGCGGTCATCTCGCGCGAGGCCATGACATCGCGAAATACTATGACCGCACCGCGGATGCGCCTGTTTGCGTCGTAAATCGGAGCCGCAGCGTCTTCGACCTGCACCTCCTTGCCATCGCGTTGGACCAGTACCGTTTCGCTGCCCATCCCCATCGGCTTGCCCGCCTGCAGTACCCGTTCGACCGGATGGCGAACGGGCGAGCCCGTGTCGGCGCTCTTGAGCGGCATCACCTCGGTGATCGCATGCCCGCGGGCTTCGTCCCGCGGCCATCCTGTCAGGATTTCCGCCGCAACGTTGAGATAGTCGATGTTGCCTGAAAGATCGGTGCCAATGACCGCGTCGCTGATCGAATTGAGCGTGATTTCAGCACGCGCTCTTTCTATGAAAATGGCGTCTTCAATCGCGTGGCGCTGGATGATGTTGCGCAGCGATTGCGGTAGCAGCGAGCTTTCAAAGTGAGGTTTCGTCAAATAACCATGCGCACCGCGCTGTACCGCTTCCGTCGCGAGCGCCTCGCCGTCCCGATCGCAAAGCGTCATGATCGGCGTATGCGGCGCCGCGCTGAGGAGTAGGTCAAGTGTTTGGATGCCCTGACAGTCGGGCAGCGACAGGTCCGTCATGATCGCGTCGATGCCGCCCGCGCGCAGCCGCTCGACACCGTCGGACAGCCGCGATACGCACTCTACGACGAACGGACCGTCCTTTGCGTCTCCAAGCGTATTGAGAAGGGTCTCAGCATCGCCTGTGTCGCCTGTGATGATGAGAACGCGATTCGTCACCAAGCAGTCATTCCTCGGTTGGCGCGCTCAAGCGGAGTTCGATCTCGCGGGGGTGCGTTGCGTTATCGCCGCGGCGTCGCAGGCGCTGTTGGGACAGCGTTGCCGTTCACTGTCGCCAACCGTTCGGTCAGCGCCTCGAGTGCCGTGCAGACGGAAGCATCGGAATTCCCGGCATGCGCGGTCGCGGCCGAAATCGCCGCCTGTTCGAGGGTGTACGCGACCGCGCAGATGTCAGGTGCCCCAAATAGCGCTGCAGCCCCGCGTACGCGGTGAGCGAATACGCGTATGTCCTCGAAGATGGGCAGCGGGTCTGTGTCGGCTGTCGCGAGCGCCGCTCCAAGAACCATCAATCGGACCAGATCGCTGCGCAGCCGGGCATAGAATGCACCCTGGAGCTCGTCGAACGGATCGTCCGGTACCATCCGTGTCGGTGACGTGCTAGGCCGATGTTCAGTTGATCTCATGCTTGACTCCCGTCGGCGCCGCGGACATCGCCGCGCGAATGGTACTCGCCGACGCGCCAGTCGCTCGATCTCTACCGCGGCTCTTGCTTACATACAAAAAGTAGTCCGCTGCGCGCAAAAGCTCGAGCGCCGAAATGCTGGCCAACTCCTGCAGCGTTTCCGCGGCCGTGACGCCAATGCTCACAGTCACGCTTAGAGGGCCGGCGCCTGTGGGAATAGGTTGGGACGCAAGCAGGTGACACAGCTTCTTGGCAACGCAGTTTGCACCGTGCAGGGCTGTTTCAGGCAGCACCAGCACGAATTCCTCGCCGCCAGAGCGCGCGATCCAGTCGGTCGCCTCACGAATACAACCGGCTGTACGTGTGAAGAATGCCTGCAATACGGCATCGCCCGCCTCGTGGCCGAATCCGTCGTTGATCTGTTTAAACCGGTCGATCTCGCAGCTCAGCACGGCCAGTGGACGCCCGTAGCGCCGCGAACGCTCGACCTCGCGTGGCAGGTATTTCATCAGGTAGGCTCGGTTGTACGCCCCCGTCAGAGAATCCGTCACCGACAAGCGGAGATTCTCGCGATTGATCGTGCGCAAGGAATGCTCGAGGCGTGTGATACGCTGACCCACCTTGACGCGCGCGAGAATCTCCGGCCCCGCGGCCCCCTTGATGAGATAGTCGTCGGCTCCAGCGGCGAGACCCATCAGCGTATCGCGCCTGGTGTTGCGTACGGTCAGCATCAGCACGTATACGTACGCCTTGCTATCTCTTAACCTCAGAGCGCGGCACAGCGCGAGCCCGTCCATGTGCGGCATCTGCCAGTCGGTCAGCACGATCTGGCAGTCCATGGTACTCATGATGCGCAGCGCTTCCTCACCCGAGCCGGCGGTGAGCACGTCGTAGCCTTCGAGGCTGAGTAGAGCAGCAAGTCGCGCCCGTACGAGCTCGTCGTCATCGACCACCAGGACGCGACATCGCCACGGCGATAGCATTTGACGCGTGACGGTGGTGTCGTTGACCTCGATCATGGGAGTCGCTGCCGCGAGGATGGGCTCAGTGGACACCCAGGCTCGCAGTGGCGGCGTATGCAGCCCGGGAACGGCTCATGCGGCGCGCACCCCATCTTCTGCTGAGAAGTGTGCGCGCCTCCGTCGCGGGCGACGGAACGGCAAGCAGGTATCCTTGCATCTGGTGACAGCCGAGGTCCTTCAACATCGCGAGCTGTTGCTCGGTCTCGACGCCTTCGGCGAGCACTGTGAAGCCCAGTTGCTGTCCCAGTGACACGACTGTGTGGACGATGGCGGCAGCCCTCGGCTCAGAGGTCATCCCATGAACCAGCGCTTTATCCACTTTCAGGCGATCCACCGGTAGCCGGGAGAGATAGCTCAAGCTGGAGTAGCCGGTGCCGAAATCATCGACAGCAATGCGTACGCCGAGGCTCTTCCACTGCGCCAGACATTCCAGTGCGAGCTCCGCATTTCCGAGCAATACGCTTTCGGTAATCTCCAGCTCGAGCCGCTCCGCAGGAAAGCCGCTGTGCTCGAGCGTCCGCGCAATGACCGCAGAGAACTCCTTGCATATCTGTTGGGTAGAGACGTTGACGCATAGAGTCGGTGGCTCCTCGCCCTGGTCGGTCCACGCCATAACGGTCTCGCACGCCTCTTGCAGAACCCACGCGCCAAGCTCGCCGATCAAGCCAGCCTGTTCCGCGACCGGGATGAACACCGCGGGCGATATTGCCTCTCTGCCGGGCGTGAACCAACGCGCGAGGGCCTCGACGCCGCAGGCGCGGCCGGTCCGGATCTCATATTGTGGCTGATAAAACAGACTCAGTTCGTGGTGCCGAATGGCATTGCGCAGACCCGTCTCCAGTCCAAGCCGCCGTTGCGCGCGTTGCTGCACATCCCCGGAGTGAAACTGCAATCGACCGTGAGACTTGCATTTGACGTCGTGCATGGCCGCGGTGGCATTACGCAGCAGGCTCTCGAAATCGCCGCCGTCGCTGGGGTATACCGCAATACCAGCACTCGCTGTCAGCTGTACTTCCTGCCCGGCGAAGCTCCGCGGTGCCGCTATCGAATCAAGAATTCGCTGCACGCGAGCCGCCGCATCAATCGAATGCGCGAGTCGGGACAGAATGATGAGAAACTCATCGGGCCCGACACGTGCGACCGCATCGCGTTCGTGCACCGCGGATTTCAGGGCGGCACCGACGCTCCTGAGCACGACGTCGCCCACCGCACGGCCAAAACCTTCATCCACCAGTCGGAATCCGTCGAGGTTGACGGTCACGAGCGCAATCAGGCTGCTGCTGTCGTGCGCGCTGACTATTGAGCGACGCACGAATTCATCGATGTATGCAAGGTTTGGCAGGCCGGTCAGCGAATCGTAATTCACCAGCTGGTGAATTCGCGCCTCGAACGAGCTGCGATCCCCTACGTCTCGCGAAATCATCGAAAAGAAGCGCGTCGTACCGTTGGTATCTTTGTGCGCGGTGACTACTTGCGATGTCGCGATCGCCGCGCCGTACGGCGCGGCGATCGCGATCTCGCCCTGCCAGCTTCCATTCTGAGTCGCGGTGTGCAGCGCCTCCTGTCGCAGGCGTGCATCCAAAGGTACCGCGCAGGTCCCGCTCCACTCCATCCCCAACAGTTGGTCACGCGAGTGGCCGAGCAGAGCACAGGCGGCATGATTGACGAACGTGATGCGTCCCGCAGGATCGCTCATCACAACCATGTCAGGGCTCGCCTCGAGAACCTCGGCCAGGCGCAGGCGCGAGGACTCAACTTCCTGCGTGCGTTCCCGCTCGCGGGCGTCGGCGATTGCGCGCCGCACTGCCGTGCCGAGGCGTAACAGATTCGATTTCAGCAGGTAGTCTGCGGCGCCGTACTTGAGGCAGGCGATCGCACCGTCCTCACCGATTGATCCGACGACGAACAGCAGCGGCGTCGCTGGACGCAGTCGTCGCACCAGATCTAGCGCGGCGCGGCCGGAGTAGCCGGGGAGGGTGTAATCGCACAATACGATGTGCGGATTGAAGTCGGCGAGCGCACATCCCAACTCGGATGCAGTCGCTACGCAACGCCACTCGAAGCCGAGACCGTCATGTTCCAACGCGTGCCGCGCGAGCGTCACGTCGGTCTCCTGATCCTCGACAAACAGAACTCTGATGCTCTCTGCCATCGCATTCCCCTCGAACCACCGGCGAACTGTCCGTTGTCATCGTCGTGACCAGACTACGGAGTCGTGGGCGGGAATTCTGTCGGGAATGTTGGACATATTGTGTCGTCATAGCTTTAACATAACTGCTGCGCGGCATGCAGCTGTTACGCCGGCGCCATGGCGTGTTCGATTGCGAAGCGGATCAACGTCGTCAGATCGGAAACTCCAAGCTTCTCCATCAATCGGCTGCGGTACGTGTCGACGGTGCGCCGTGAAAGTGAGAGGTGTTCCGCAATTTCGGCACTGGTGGATCCGGCGACCGTCAGATGCAGCACTTCGCGCTCGCGCCCGCTCAGGCGCTCGAGCGGGCTAAGTCCGTAGGAATCATCCAGTAACCCGCGGATCAGGAGTTCGGTAATTAACGGGCTGAGGTATCGTTCGCCGGCTAACACCGCGGTTATGGCTCGCACCAGTTCGACGCCGGCCGCCTCCTTGACGACGTAGCCGTGCGCGCCCGCGCGCAACGCGCGAAAGACGTGCTCGGAGGTGTGCGACACGGAAAGAACGACGACGTGGATTTGCGGGGAGATGCTCAAAATGCGCGCGGTGGCGTCGACACCGCTCAATTCCGGCAGCATGAGATCCATTACGATCACATCGGGCTTGAGGCGTGCGGCGGCGTCAATGGCCTCTTTGCCAGTGGTCGCGGTTCCGACCACTTCCATGTGTTGCTGCCTGCCGAGTAGAAGCGTAAGACCGTCGCGCACGATGCCGTGATCGTCGACCACCAGGACTCTCACGGTCCCTGATACGACTGGGAGTTCTGGCTCCATGCGTCCCTGGGTGATTAACCCATAGCGATCTCCGTCCGCGATCCTACGCTTCCTGACGCCAGGAAGTGAAGGGCTTGTCTATGTGGTCCAACGCACATAGCGAGAGCAGCTATGTGCGCATGCGCACATAGTGAGGAAGCGGAGCAAGGCACCCCTGCGGGTACGCCACATTGCTGCGCGATCTGACGGAGCGTACAGTTCCCGCGGGTCGAAGTTTGCTATCGACGGACTGGAGGCGCATGGATTTGCGTATTGCGGTGCTGCTGGCACTTCGCGCGGGTGCAGGTGCCGGTGATGGCTGAGCCGTGAATAGCGCGGTCGCGCCCGCCTACTGCCCCGAGCGTTCTGCCGAGCGCGTACTTGCTCAAGTCGTCGAGTTTGCTCCCAACGGTGTTGCCGTCACGACAGCGGCGGGCCGTATTGTGCTGGTCAACGCGGAGCTGGAGCGGATGTTCGGCTACTCGCGCAGCGAGCTCCTGGAACGCTCGATAGAATCTCTGCTGCCAGAAAGATTTCGCCTGGGCCACGCGCTGCTGCGCACAGGCGATGAGCTCGGTGATGTGCGCTCGCGCGCCATGGGCGCGGGCCGCGAGCTCCTCGGACGGCGAGCTGATGGCACCGAGTTTCCCATCGAGATCGGGGTCAGCACGTTGCAGGCGCCGGGGGAAGCCTTGGTGGTGGAAACAATCGTCGACATTTCGGTGCGCAAGCGCCTCGAGCGCATGTTTCAGAAGATGGTCGAGGCGGCGCCGTGCAGTATGGTCATGATCGATGCGCGCGGCAGGATCGTGCTGGTCAATCAGCAGGCTGAGGTGATGTTCGGCTACACGCGAGCGGAGCTGATCGGCGAGGCCCTCGAACTGCTCCTGCCTGAGCGCTTGCGCGCCACCCACACTGGTCACCGCCAGGCCTTTGCAGCTGCACCCTCGATGCGGCAGATGGGCATGGGTCGGGATCTGACTGCCCGTCGCAAGGATGGCACGGAGTTCCCCGTGGAGATCGGCCTCAACCCGGTCCCGGGCGATGAGGGCGGTGGCCTTGTGCTGGCGGCGGTGACCGACATCACCCGCCGCAAGGCAATGGAGCTCGAGATACAGCAGGCAAATGCCAACCTCGAGGAGTTCACTTACGCTGCATCGCATGACCTGAAATCGCCATTGCGTGGAATTGCCGACCTGTTGGAGTGGATCATCGAGGATCTTAACGGGCTGCAGTCGGCGGAAGTTACCCGCAATCTAAGCCGCATCGGCGATCGTATCCGGCGCCTGGAGCGCGTTATTGACGATCTGCTGACCTACGCGCGGGCAGGCACGATGTCCGCCGAGGTGATTCCGGTCGACCCGCGCGCGCTGATCGAAGGTGTGCTGGAGATTCAGCCGCTGTCGCCAGGCTTCCAGGTCACGGTGCACGTCGACGCGCAACCTTTCGTTACGGCCAAAACACCGCTGGAAACCGTGCTGCGCAATCTCGTCGCTAATGCCGTAAAGCATCATGACCGTGCGTCCGGTCACATCAACATTCGTGTTGAGGACATGGACAGATATTGCGTGTTCACCATAGCCGACGACGGTCCCGGAATTCCCGCTGCCTCCCAGGAGCGCGTCTTCCGCATGTTCCAGGCTCTCTCCCCCGCGGCCCGTGGAAGTTCCGGAATCGGCCTGGCGTTGAGCAAACGGTTGGTGGAGTCACACGGCGGCCGCATAGCGCTCGATTCTGCGGACGGGGTCCGCGGCACGGTAGTCCGTGTCTCCTGGCCGCGTTTTCGCTGGAGGAAGAGTCATGAATGATGCTCAGCTGTTGAGCCTGCTGCTGGTGGAGGACGACGATGTAGCGGCCGAGGCGGTGATGCGCGGCCTGCGCAAATATGCCCATGATTGTCCCGTGGTCCCCGCAGAGGACGGCATTGCCGCGCTGCAGATTCTGCGTGGTAAACACGATGTACGCCGGATCGCAAAACCCTACCTCGTGCTGCTTGATCTCAACATGCCGCGCATGAACGGCTTCGAGTTTCTGCACGAGTTGCGCGCGGACAACGAGCTTGGCGGTACGGTTGTGTTCATCCTGACGACGTCCGGCGCCGAGCCGGATCGCGCGCGCGCGTATCGGGAGCACATCGCAGGCTACATGGTGAAGTCGGCAGTCGGGCCGCAGTGCAGTGGACTTGCGCGCTTCTTGACGGAATATCGCGCGGCGGTTTTCCCTGCTGAGTAATGGCAAAAATACTAGTCGTCGATGACCACGCCCCAAGTCGCAAGGCCGCGGTGGCGGTCCTCAGCCATGACGGTCACGTGACACTCGAGGCGAGCGATGGCGCGGATGGGCTGGAGATGGCACGTGAGGAGCGGCCGCAGCTGGTCATCTCGGACATCCTGATGACATTGATGGACGGATATGAATTCATGCGCCAGTTGCGCGCGGACCCAAAGCTGTGCAGTACTCCGGTCATTTTCTACACCGCACATTACCACGAACGTGAAGCGCACAAGCTCGTCGAGGCCTGCGGTGTGGCGCGCGTGCTGGTGAAGCCGTGTACTTCGAAGGAGATGCTTCAGGCCGTTGACCAGGTACTGACGGGAGTATCCGAATCGGATGAGCTCTCGTTGAGCGCCAATTTCGATCGCGAGCGTCTGCTGCTGATCACCAACGAACTCGCGGAAAAGGTGGACGCGCTCGCGGCTTCCAACGCACGCTTTGTGGCGCTTACCGAGCTGAATGTGGAGCTTGCCTCCGAACGCGATCCGCATGTGCTGCTGGAAAACGTCTGCTCTGCCGCGCGCAAGCTGTTCGGCTCCCGGTATGCAGTGCTTGCTGTGAAGGAAAAGACGCTCGCCGGTAAGTTGTTTTTTGCGACCAGCGGTATCGATTTCGGTGGCAATTCGGCTCCGCCTCCGCAGATGAACGCTGGCCCCCTGGGCGACGTGCTTGCCGCGCGTCGGCCGCTGCGCGTAGCCGATTCCGGGCATCAGGGGATTCACATCGGGCTTCCGGGCAGCTACCCACCTGCTGGGGCGTTCCTCGTCGTGCCGTTGCTGTCGCCCAAGCATGTGCATGGTTGGCTGTGTCTCGCCGATAAGATCGGCGCCGCGAGCTTTGATGCCCAGGATGAGCGGCTGCTAGCGATACTGGGTGCGCTAGTCGGACGGATCTACGAGAACGGCACCGTGTATCCTGAGGTTCAACTCTAAAAAAAGCCAACCGCAAGGACGGCAATCTCTACAGTGGCCGGTTTGCGTTGCACGCGCGATGGCTCGACACCTGGAATACATCCTTGTTGCGATGACAGATCTGCAAAGGTTTTCAAGGGCCGCAGCGCCTCGTCAACCTCCCAGGGGCCGTGTCACGATGCGCAGGGTTTCAGTCTCCTAACCTCGTTGGGTGAATTCGCTCTTCGCGGCGCGCAGCACGATCAACGCGGCGCCGACCTAGCGATCGAGGGCAGCCAGTAGCCAGATTGTCACGATGCCGAATTGACGATGCGTCACAGCGTGCCCTCTCTGTGGTGTAACGAGACCAGGGTGGATTACGCACAAGGCCGCTGCAAAAGCCAAAAACCAGGCATCTTCGGGGGAGCGAGGGCGCGCGGGCGTGTGCGCGCTGGCGTCACTGCGCACCGGTCGATTGCAAATGCAACAGGAGAAGCCCAGCTCGTAACTCGCAGGCAATGGCTGGGCCATAGTCTGTGCGACCTGAAACCCGAGCTTAGTCCGTAACGGGAGTAGAGTCTGCTTCACCAGGAGCAGACGATGAAAACTAAGAGGTTCACCGAAGAACAGATCATTGCGGTCCTGAAGGAATGCGAAGCAGGGGCA
>Ga0210394_10002102_pt1 | contig 28503 bp, 26 predicted proteins | sample IncBWC12MmetaG_FD_160121 | JGI IMG/M metagenome (GOLD analysis project Ga0210394, IMG submission 160121) | Forest soil microbial communities from Barre Woods Harvard Forest LTER site, Petersham, Massachusetts, United States - Inc-BW-C-12-M | ecosystem: Environmental > Terrestrial > Soil >...
TCTGCCACGGTATTTCGAATCCGGAATGGCTCGCCGGCCGGAAAGTTCTTCTTGTCGATGACATTGTCGGCAAGGCGCAGACCGTCGGTTTGGCAACCCGGGCGTTGCGCGATGTCGGCGCGTCGCCGCTTTCCGCGACCTTGGTCGTTAACAAAGCCAATCTCGGGGACGCAGCTCCCGAAAGCGTGGTGGATTTTCACGGCTGCGTGGTGAACGGATGGGTGGTTTTCCCGTGGGAAGGCAAGAGGGTGGCTAGCCGTGCGTGACGCGCTTTCCTGCGCAAAAGTCATGATCGTCGACCGGCCGCTCGATCCGATTCTCGGCGTGACGGAGTTCATCAGCGATTGGATCAAGCGGCACGGATTCTATCCGACATTTCAATTCAACAATGTCAGCGGCAGTCCCGGCTTCCGGTTGATCATGAATCTATTGAAGCGTGACATCCTACTGCAGAACATGAATGTGACTGCCGCCGCGTGGTTGCGGACATTCGCGGAACGGCTGCAAACATCCGGATCGGTTCAATCGGGACAAAGCCTGGCTCGTCACCAACTGTCGAGCATGTACGATTTGCCAGTGCTCCAGCACCAACCGCGCGACAAGGGAAGATATCTCACCTCCTTTGTCGGATGCCTAAAGGATCCGAGCGGCAACGCATATAACTTGGGCTTCTACCGTGCGCTCGTGACCGACGCGCTGCAGATCGTCCTCTCCATCGACCCTCGCACGGACGCGCATCGGATCGTCAGCGCGGGCTTGCAGCAAGACGGCGGCGTCCCGATTACATTGTTCAATGGCGGGCCACTATGCTGCTACCTCGCGGCCGCAGCGAAGCTACCCGACACGATCGACAGCTTCGACGCCGCGGCGCGGCTGCAAGGCCGCGCGCTGCGCATCGATCAAAGCAACTTCCCGCCGGCGCCGGTAGAGGCCGAGGTCGTCATCCGCGGCGTCGTCACCGAACGGCGTCTCGCCGAAGCTCCATTCGGCGAATTCAAGGGGTATTACTGCGCGCCAAGCTCCGGCCCGGCGGTCGATGTCCAGCAGATCCACTTCCGCCAAGATCCCTACTATCTCGGCCTGTTCTGCGGCAAGGAAAGTGGCCTCACCTTGATGTCGATGCAAAACGAGTTCTTGCTGTTCTCGCATTTGAGAAAGTGCGGTTTCGAAGTCGGCGACGTGCATTATCCGCTGCGGGCGTTCGGTGAATTTTTTACCTTGATCGAAACGCCGTCGCCGTCGCTGGAATTGCTGGACGCCGCCATGGAATTCGATCAACGCAGCAAAGTATTCATCGTCGGCGAACAACTTCGCAACGTGGCGGGCGAACTGTCGATCTTTCCGTTCCAAAGTCGCAACGCGGCCTATGTGAAGCGCGGCCGGGCGGAAGGCGAACGGATCGGTGTTGTCTGCAGGCGCTCCGTCAAGCACCAATTGGTAGAGTATTAGGATCGCATAACTGATCGCGATCGATGGAGAGAGACCGGCGTGTTTGGCAGCAACGTGGCCCGCAAACAGGTGCTTGATGACGGTCAGCAGCTGTGGGTGCAGGAAGTCTTCTACACGCTGCAAGGGGAGGGGCCCTGGACCGGCCATCCCTCGATCTTTGTCCGGCTTGCCGGCTGCAATCTGAAATGCTTCTGGTGCGACACCGATTTCGAGTCCTCGAACTGGCTGCCGTCGCTCGACGAACTGCTGCGGCGGATTTCCGATGAGCGGCCGGTATTCGCCGATCTTGTCGTCGTGACCGGCGGTGAACCGTTCCGCCAAAATATCGAGCCTCTGGTCAGCCGGCTGCTCGAGCAGGATTTGCGGGTCCAGATCGAGACCAGCGGAACGCTTTGGGTCGATTTACCCGAGCATCCCGGGCTCAGCATCGTATGCAGCCCAAAGACGAAGAACTTGCACCCCGACATCATTCCGCGGATTGCGGCGTTCAAATACGTCGTCGGCGCGGATTGCGTCGATCCGAAAGACGGACTCCCCTGCGCCTCGACGCAAAAGCGCGGTGTCGCGACCAAGCTCTATCGGCCGCCGGCCGGCGCGTCGGTCTATGTCATGCCGCGCGATGACGGCGATGAGGAGCGCAATGTCGCAAACCGGCGCGCATGCACGACGGTCGCGTTGAAATTCGGCTACCGGCTCTGCCTGCAGACCCACAAGCTTCTCGGGTTGGACTAGGGCTTCCGAGCCGCCTGTTTTGAACGCGACGCGACGCGATGCCGTCTGCGGCGCCCGCCGTGCGGCGGCGCTAGCGTCTACCCCACAATTTCGGCCACACGTCGCCGAGATCGTTGATCTCGATGGGATCGCTGCCGCTGGGCGGCACCTGGGCATCGTCGATAAAGCGCGCAATATGCGGCGGCGGAGCGATGCCGAAGTCAGCCAAATGGTTGAATGCGTAGTAACCGCCGGCGACAAGATTATAGGTGTCGAGAATGTTGGCGAGGCGGTCGAAGGTAGGCTCATCCAGATGAGGGATAAGCCGGACCAGATCGGCGCATTGGTATAATCCCTTGCCGTAGCTATGGACCCCTTCCCAGTAAAGTTTGAAGATCAAGTGAGCGGCGAACCAGGCGAAGTCGGGGACGTTGATCCGCTCGCCGCCGCGTTCCACCGTCGTCACTGTCAGCAAGAGATCGTCAAGCCCGATGTCCAGTGACAGCTTGTGGTGGATGTCGAGAACCGCGTAGCACCACGGCTTGTCGGTGTCGGCGTCGTGCCAGAATTGATGGCACCATTTCTCCGCCTTGATCGCCGCCTTCGTCTCCGCACTCAAGTTCGTGACTTGTAGCCGGCGAACGAGAAAACCAAGCTCGAAGTGACTCTCTTCGACGATGGCCCGAAGACGTCGATCGGCGCGGTAAAATCGAGGCGCATCGCGATCGCGCTGGGCTTGATGGAAGCCGGCCGCAAGCGCGAGCGCTTCGGCGTCCCGCAGATCGTTCCACCCGACCCCGACATCGAAATCCCAGGCGGCTCGCATGTGACGTTCGGGATAGAGCAAACACGCCGATGCCGCACCTTTCAGCAGGGTGTGGTGTATCCCATGTTGCGCCAACGAACTCAGGAACTGCCGATTGCCGGCAATTTGCGCCTTTTCAAAATCCGTCACGGCGAGCCGGGCATTGTGCAGCCGGCGATGGTCATCCGGGTTGACGAACTGGCTAAGCCAATCCTGAAAGATGTGCTCTGGCAGCGACGGTAGAATTTGCCAGCATTCCAACAGCCGCTCGACGATCTTCGCGGAGTCAGGCGGCGTGGCGGTCGGCAATGGCCGGGTCTCGTTGCCGGCGAGCAGGGAGACGACGATCTGATCCTCGGTGGAAAACCCGTCTAACAACTCGCGTCGGCGAACAGCGTCGAAGTCGAGGCGAGGGGCGCTCATCTCAAATCTCGATCGTGTCTAAAGGCAGCTCCTGCCGCTGCGGTTCGGGCGCCGGCGCAAGCTGAGCCACAATCTCCGAAGCGATACTTTCAATCATGGAAGTCAGCGAGAACGGCGGAGCAACCGAGCGCGCCGAAGGTCGAGGCGAGGCCGTAGCGAAATGAGGAGCCATTCCAGCGGCGAACGTGCCGGCGAAAAGCGGTGACTGGTAATGACGGCCGCGGCGCACGGGTGGCGGACTGGCCGCGAGGGTGCCGACCAGATCCGGCGCCACGTGCCGCAGGCGTGCAACGATCGCGCTGGCAATTTCGCTGACTGTATTTCGGCCCATATTGCTTCCTCCTGTGTGCAATTTATAGGAGTATATTCACATAAACACAACTTAAATTCCTGGTGATCGGGGATGCCTAATTCCGCTTCGCGAGCCCCAGCTCTCCGACAAGGGTCTCGACCGCGCGTTCCGGAGCGCCGGAATTTTCAATAATTACGACGTTGTCATAATGCTCCGCCAGCTTGAACAGACCGTCCCGCATGCGGCGGAGATGAACCAGCAATCCGTCGACCCGCGCGACACCGGACCGCCGGGCATTCGGGTCGCGTTCGATCATCGGCTCGCCCAATCCGCCGACAATGCGCGATCCGGCCTCGAAATATGTAACGCCGCGACGGCCGTCGAGAATTCGCCGGCAGCAAATCTCCGGATCGCAATCGATCAAGAACAGTTTTCGCGGACGTGGAAGTTGCAGCTCGATCAAATCCATGAACGCGGTCGAAAGACCTTCGAGGACCCCGCGCACCTTTATGGTCAAAACGTAACGGTCGAAAAACACCAAGGCGTTGGTGTTGAAGTCGGCACTCGCTTGGGTCACCTGCTCGTAAACGCTCACCCAATTGAGCAGACTGAACGTCATCGGATTGGAATTCATCCACTTGGCCCGCTCCAACGCATGGGCGGTAACATCGGATCGGCCTAACTTCAGCACGCGGATGGGCACGGCCTTCGCGGAGCAGATGCGCGAGACCTCCGCGATGAGCATTGACTTGCCGGCGCCGTCGATTCCTTCAACGGCGAAGAAATTGCTCGGCCGATGCAGCGCCGGTTCGTTCAGCAGATTGACGGGCGGGTTCTTTGGATAAATTTCCGGAATGACACCGGGGGGTGGCGTATCGTCTTCTAACCGCATGCGGTTATGCTACCTCAACGACGGCATTTGCCAAACACACCCCTCCTAAGCGGAGATTTCGAGCCATCAATTGACGAGGCAACCCGCAAGCAGGCGGTCGAGTGCGCCCCACCGCGTCGAAGCGCCGGCCGCAGCGCTTGGCTGCAAAGCGCCGATGCCGGCCCGATTTGAGTCACGAACCTTTTTTCGACCTTGCACCCGATTTGTCGTCCGCCGCCGCCGGTGCGTCCTGCTGCGGCGGCTGCTCCGGCGTGGCAGTGCTTTGATCTGCCGCCGGCCGCGCCTGTTGCTGGGCGATTGCATCGACAACGGCCGAGGCAAGTTGCGTCGCAAACTGTGAGGCGTCCGGCGCCGAACCCTGCAATCGCGCGTTGGCAAGCCTTTGCACGATCTGGCTCGCGAGGACGGTGGAGTGATCCGCCGCTTTGGCCTTCCGCGCTTCGATCTGGGCAACCACGGCCGCCGCAACTTTTGCCGGATCCAACGAAGCAAGCTTGGTTCCGGTAGCAATCGGCGCCGTCAGGGTTCGCGACGCGACCTGGCGCGCAACGCTGCTGGCAACGCTACTTGCGACCAGAGTGCGCTCAGGCGCGGCAGCGGCGCCTTGGGCTGCGATGCCGAGCCGGGCGGAAACCGCACTCGCGACGGCAGCGGCGAGGCCGACCGGTTTGCGAGCGGGCGCCCCCGAGATGCGTCTTGCCACCGCGCTCGCAACCACAGAAGCGAGATTGCCCGGCGGCTTGCGAGCGGGCGCGGGCGCCCGGGCCGAGATGCGGCTTGCCACCGCGCTCGCAACTGTCGCTGCGAGCCGGTTGGCCGGCGCTCTTCGCGGCGAGGGGGCACTTGCTATCTGACGCACAATCGCTTGCGCCAATCGATCTACCTGACGACTCATTTTACCTCTCCTATTTGTTCTTCCGCTGCCTGCACCTGAAATGTTCGTGCGCAGCCGATGGCTACCGCGCAGAGCCAAGCCGGCGCGACACAGCGCTGGCTAAGGCGACAGCGAGCGGCGGCCGGCGGCGCTTGGGGCGAACGGCCAAGCGCGCCGCAACGGCGCTCGCAACAGCGATCGGTAGCGGTGCTTTTCCTCGGTCGCCGGCGGGACCTCGTGCCTTCGGGTGGGAGAGCCGCTTGCGTTTGGTCCGAGGCTTACCGGAGAGCCGCCGTATGGCGGTGGAAGCGACGGCAACCGGCGGGCCCGACGCGCCGCGAAGCGCCAAGCGGCGTGCCACCGCGCTGGCAACGGCGGCCGCCAGCGAACCTCCCGGGCGGCGCGGCTTTCGCCGCGCGAGACGGCGGACGATCGAACTCGCCATGGCATCGATGTTAGGACTCATATGCTTTCTCCTCGTTACTATGAGCGCCATGCGCGGCGCTTGGCTTAAAATTCACGGTATGCAGCCGGATCCATCGACCTTGTCGCTGTATCCAATCAAGAATCGGCGGAGCCGAACACGGCGTGTCCGCGACAACGGTAAGGAATGGCGTGTCGCATTCACGTCGCAGCCGCCGCAGGAAATCGATGACATGCGTTGGCTGCAGCGGCGCCGCATAGGCAGCGAAAGCCGTTTCGCCGCGCCGGCCGACCGCCCACAGCACAATGCGTCTCGAAGCGCCGCGGGTATTGGACGCCGCTGCTTCCTCGATCTCTGCCGCCGCCACGAAAAAGGGTGAACCGTTAAAAGCGCGCTTCGCAATAAGATTGCTGCGCGGCGCTGACGCGTTGTGGCCCCACGAAGCCGCAAGCTCCACAACCGACATGGGCGGTTGCAGACCCCACTCCCGGAGATAACGCGCCACCGTCCATCTGGACACTTCGACTCTGGCTGATCGGAACGACAGCGCCTGGATAGTGCGCCAATTCCAGAGAAATGCAGCGAGTCCTAGCTCGTCCGGGTAGCGTGTGAGGACGGATTGCCGGATCGCGCCGATGCGATTCATTTTCACTTGTGACCGTGGCGGCCGACCGGGGCGGCGCGCGCGCAGCTCGTCGAAACCGCCAAGGCGGAAGCGCATGGCCCAGTTGCTCACACTTGCGTTCGTCGTGCCGAGCATTGCGGCCACTTGCGACTGGGTGAGGCCCCTTTGAAGCTCACGTGCAGCTCGCATGCGCCGAGCCTCCCGTTGCGTGAATGACAGCCGCTGCGCCATACAATCTGGAAGAGTTTATAGACATTAATACAATCAATAATATACATATCCCGCTTCGGCATTCAAGTAGTTTTTGCACTGATCGGATCGCCAAGCGCCGCCCGCGATCTCATCGGCCCTAAGCGTGCGATTTGATTAGACTGCTTCGCGCCGCGGTCACCTATTGAGTAGCGAAATGCTGCGGCGCCGGGCGCGAATGCGTCGGTTAGCGTAACGGTGCGCGACAATATTTCCGGCAAGCCGCTCGTGCTTGGCACCGGCTACCCACCATGGTAGCCTTTTTAAAGCTCATCCCGATTGAGCCAACGAACAAGTTCAAGCCGGTTCGATCGCTTAATCGAGCCAGACGAGTTGAGCCAGCCCCGGGGATGCCGAGAAAGGATACGCCATGGCGGAGAAATCGAGTGCTTCCTTGAGCCCTGACGAAGCCATTGCGGCGACGGCGACCTCGACCGAACCGCGCGGTGAACTGGCATCCAAACTGGTCGATCGTTTCGCGATCTGGTCCGGCGTTGCCGGACTTATCCCACTACCGGTGGTCGACGTGCTGGCCGTCGGCGCCCTTCAGGTCCAGATGCTGCGCCGGGTATCGCAAATCTACGACGTGGAGTTCTCCGAGAACCGGGGCAAAGCGCTGATCGCGGCGCTGGCCGGGACCATGATCCCGGTGACCAGCGGCATGGGCGCCGCGAGCGCGATGAAGGCCGTGCCGGTTGTCAACATACTCGCGGCCGGGTTCGTCATGCCGGTGCTCTCCGCCGGCGCCACCTTCGCCATCGGCAAGGCGTTCATTCAGCACTTTGAATCGGGCGGCACGCTGCTCGATTTCAATCCCCCGGACTACCGCGAGTTCGTCAAGGCCCAAAAGGAGATGTGGGATTCGCGACGATCCAAGAGCGCCGATACCACCGGGGCGGCGACGACGAGCTCTTAAGTCGCACCGGCCTCTGCCAGCGATGACGAGTAGTTCCACTTAAAGCGTGACAATCTTCGAGCGACGCGCTCGAGTCTGGATTCGAGTCCCATATGGCCGCAGCCATTATCGCCTACATAACCGTGTGCCTGCTCACGGGATTCGCCGGCACTCACCGTCGCATGGGGTTTTGGGGGACGTTCTTCCTCGCACTTATCGTTACTCCGCTGGTGGTGTTGCCAGTGCTATTCATCACCGGCCCATCGCGGCGGGTCGAATGGCGTCGCCGCAACGTAGAGTAACTCTCGGCAGGCGCATCCGTCTCTAAGCCGTCGGCGGCGCGTGTTGAATATAGACGGACGACTGCGCGCTAATGTCCTTTATCCAGCTCGTTCGCCGCGAAATGCACGGCTCGCTGCCGAAGCTGGTCTTCATGTCCGGCGTTGGCGGCGTCAGCAACGCTTGCATTCTCGCCTCCATCAACACCGGCGTGCAGAACGCCGGCAGCGGGCAAAAGCCCGGGCTGTGGGCTGCCTCGCTTTTCCTGGTCGCGCTTTTTCTCTTCATGAAGTCGCAGCAATTCGTGACCATCACCGCCACCGCCGAGATCGAGGCGATCATCCACAAACTTCGCGTGCGGCTGATGGACATGATCAGGCATTCGGAGCTTCTGGAATTGGAACGAATCGGCCGCTCGCGCATCGTAGCCTCGGTCACCAGCGATACCGCGATACTGACGCAAGCGAGCAACATGCTCTGCTTCACCGTGCAGGGCGCGGTGCTGATCTTCTTCGTCGGCCTTTACGTCGCCTACCTGTCGCTCATCACCTTCGCCCTGACCGTCGTCATCGTCACCGGCGCGGGCTTCATTTTCCACCACAAGAATAAGCGACTGGCCGAGCAGAAGGGCGAATCGGCCGCATGGGAGCGCCGGCTGTTCGACCGGCTGATCGACTTCCTCGATGGCTTCAAGGAGGTAAGGCTCAATGCCGCGCGCAGCGCCGATTTGTTCGACGACGCGCTGGAAGTCTCGAAGACTGCGGCCAACATCAAAATCCGCACCCAGGCCGAAACCTTCAAAATGATCGTAACGTCGCAGATTTCGATGTACGTCCTGCTCGGCGCCGTCGTGTTCGTTGCGCCGAACCTAAGCGATACGCTCGGCGGCTCGTCGATCGCCAAAACGACGACAGCGCTGCTGTTCGTCGTCGGCGCCTGTTTCGGCCTGGTGCAGTCGATCCCGATCCTGCTCAACGCCAATGCCGCGGCCGACCGGATCGCCCGCTTGGAAGCCGCGCTGGCTGCCACGCTCATCCCCGGCGCTTCGCTCGCGCCTGTCGCGCCGAAGCGTTTCGAGCGCATCGAGATGCATAACATCGTGTTCCGCTACGTCGATAAGTTCTCCGACACCGCGTTCAAGATCGGCCCGATCGACTTCAGCTTGCGTTCCGGCGAGCTTGTATTCATTACCGGCGGCAATGGCTCGGGAAAGTCGACGTTTTTACGGGTGCTATCCGGGCTCTATCCGCCGGATTCCGGCGACGTCACGCTGGACGGCAGGCCGGTCAACAACGCCTCGCGCGACGAGTATCGCGGGTTGATGTCGGCGATTTTTTTCGACTATCATTTGTTCCAGCGGCTGTACGGGATCGCCGACGCCGATCCCGCCGAAATCGACCGCCTCTTGGCGCAGTTCCGCTTGTCCGACAAGACTTCGCTCACCGACGGCGAGTTTCGCACGCTCGATCTCTCGGGCGGCCAGCGCCGGCGCTTAGCCCTCATCGTCAGCATGCTTGAGAAACGTCCGATTATGATACTCGACGAGTGGACGGCCGAGCAGGACCCCGAATTTCGCCGCAAATTCTATGACGAACTGCTGCCGGAAATGATGCGCGCGGGCGCGACGCTTGTGGTGATCACGCACGACGACCGCTATCTCGACGAATTGCACTTGCCCGCACGCAGGATCCGGATGGACGAAGGCCGTATTGTCGAAGAGCGTACAATGGGCTGATGATAGGGCCCGCTGGAGAGAACGGGATGGCGAGTTATCCAGAGTCCCTTGATGACCTGCCACCCCCGCGGCGGCGGCGGGGATGGTGGCGTCATGTCGCGCGCCATCTGCCCGGCGTTTCCGTCATCCTGATGACGGCGCTGCTCATTGTCGTCGTGCTGTGGCCCTACGTGGTGATTACCGTTCCGAGCGGCAAAGTCGGCGTCCTGTGGAAGCGGTTCAACGGCATCGATATCTACTGCTGGTGCTGGGTCGGTCGCGGCACCGTGCTCGATCCGCGCGAATTGCGGGAAGAAGGCCTCCACATCGTCTGGCCGTGGGACAAGCTGTACCTCTATGATCTACGGCTGCAATCCAACACCCAGACCTACAACGCCATTTCCAAGGACGGCGTCAGCGTCGGCGCGCAGATCAGCGTGCGCTATCAACTGCTGCACAATTCCGTCGCCGTGCTGCACAAATTCATCGGTCCGGATTATCTGAATTCGGTCATCGCCCCTGAGATCGGCAGTCAGGCGCGGCAGGTCATTTCGCAATACACGGCCGAACAAGTCTATACGTCACGCGAGACGATCCAGAAGCAAATCCGCGACAACGCGCAAAAGAGCCTTGCCGGCAATCTCAATCAACTGGTGCAGCCGGACGCGATGGAGCAGCCGGACCCCAAGCACTACAACGGCTTTCTGCAGGACGCGATCCAAGTCCTCGATACGCTCGTGCTCTCGATCGAGTTGCCGCCGGATATCGTGGCGGCGATCAATCGCCAGACCGAGCAGTACTACATGATCCAGGAATTCAAATTCCGTGTGCAGCGCGAAGCCGAGGAATCGAAACGAAAACAGATCGAGGCCGACGGCATCGCCGCGTTCCAAAAGACGGTGAGCCAAGGGATTTCGGATTCGTATCTGCGCTGGCGCGGCATCGAAGCCACGCTGCAATTGGCGCAGTCGCCCAACACCAAGATCGTGATCATCGGCTCCGGCAAGGATGGGTTGCCGATCATTCTCGGCAACGACGTTCCCGCCGCGCCGGGCGCGACGCCGCAAGCCGGCGTCAGCGGCGCGTCGCCGGCGGTACCCGGGACGCCGTCGCCGGGCACGGCGCCTCCCGCCGGCGGATCGAGCGGAACCAAACCGCCCGCCGGGTCGTCCGGCGAGGCGACACCGCCGCCGTCGGGCAAAACCGCAGCCGCTGCATCGCCGACGACGCCTGCGAATAGCGAAGGGCAGGAGGCGTCAACAAGTCCGCTCACTTTGCCGGACGTCCAAGCGATCCTTTCGCGAATCTCAGGCGGCTTGCTGCCGCCCGGATCGGGCGCGAATTCGGAAACCGCGGCAAAGCCGAAACCGTGAGGGGGATAGCCAAATGAGGACCGCCACGTGAGCGACGGGACCAATGCGGGCCGCCCAGATAGTTCTCGACGGCGCTTGTTTGCGGTGGGCGACAACCTTTTCGTCATAATCGCCGCGTGCGTTGTCGCCATCCTGTGCATCTTGGTCGGTGGCCACCTCTACGGCCAGTTCTTGTCTGGTCGCGATTTAGGCGGCCGCGATAGCGCCATCGCGCGACTCACCTCTGAAAACCAGAAAATCAAGCTGCAACTCGACGAAAAGAGCGCCCAAGCGACCGCGCTGCAGGCCAAGCTCGACACAGCTCAGGCAAGTTTGAACGCGATTCTGCCTTCGGCGAACACCTACAACATCGATCCCAATCAATCGCTTGTCGTTGCCGGCGGGCATTTGACCGTGGGCTTGGTCGGTTCTCCGGGTAACGAAACCGTCACGCTGGATATCAACGGCAAGGAACAGTCGATCAGCGCGGGACAAGTCGTCAACGTGGCGCCGGACGCCTCGACCAATTGTCAGGTGCAAGTGCAGTCCTTCGACATGTTCAAGGCGGTGCTGGTCGCCTCCTGCACGGGTGCGAAGCCGCAGTAAGCATGATCCGGAAAAGTGGTCGCCGAATTTCCGAAAAGATCATACTCCGCAAAAATCCCCTACTGCCAAATCAGAACGTTGGGCAGCGAAGCATCGCCATCCAGCAACAACGCTTGCCGCAACAGCGTGTAGCCGACGCCGGACAGGCCGCGGAACAGACCCAAATTGAATTGCCGCTTGCCGGCATTCCAGCGGTAATCGCCTGTTGCCGCCGCCCGTTGCAGCACCGTCGTCAGCCGCCGCGCGGCAAGTTCACGAAGATCGCTGCGCTTTAGCGTGCCGGCTGCCTCGCACATGAATTCGATCCGGCCCAGCGTGCCGCAGCAGAGTGTGTCCAGCCCGCCGGGCGAAGCTCGCTCCACCCCGGTGACGGCGTTGCGGATATCCGTCGCCATCGGGGCGGCATCGATCATCGCATTCTTGCCGCCGCGTTTTTGCGTGCCAAATTTTTGCGTAGCTAGCCGCGCAAGCCCGATGCCGGGCGCGCCGTGACACCATTGGCACGGCCACGCCGGCGCGCCGGCGACTCGTAAATCGGGCCAATTGTGGCGCCTGGCGTCATAGCTCGAATTTTCAAATGCGATGCATTCCGCCGCGGCGGCGGCGAAATCGTCGCGGCCGGTCGCCGCCGCCAGGGACGCAAGCGCATAGGCAAAGCCGGCGGCGCCATGCGACATGCCGTTCAAGCCGTGCGTGTCGGTTGCGCCAACACTTTGTGCGCCGACACCTTGGCCGACCCAGCTGCGGTAGCCCTCCACTCCGAGGCGGCGTTGCGCCAAAAGATACTCGCCGCATTTGCTGGCGCGGTCGAGCACCGCCGCGGATTGGCTGTCGCGATAAAGGCGAAGCAGTCCCAGTATCGCACCGGCGCTGCCGCCCATGACGTCGAGCTGCTTGTCGGCGGCGATCAGCTCGTCGGTGCACAGCTGTGCCGCCGCATCGGCGCTGGCGAGCAGGTCGCCGTTATCGAGGCATTTCGCCATGACGGCGAGCGCATAGACGATCGAGCCCAGGCCGGTGGCAGCGCCAATGCCGAGCGCGCGCGCCAAGCGCGGCGCATTGCGGCTTGTCAGGTTCTTGCGCAGCAGCGCGACGGCGGCGAGCGCAAGCGCGCCGGATGGTTCGCTGCCGGTCGCCGCCGCGTGCGCGGCGAGAAAGAGCGCGATGCCACTCGATCCGTTGTAGAGGTCGGGGCCTAAACAAACCAACTGGAAAACTTCGGAGTCGCCCAGCCAGTCGAGACCGATCCAGGCGGCGCCCGGTCCGCGGCGAATGGCGTAACGCGACAACTCCGACGCGATCCGGTCGGCTTCCGCGATGAAAATCTCCTTACTCGGCGCGGCGCTCGCGCCATCGGCCGGCGTCTCTTCGCGCCAGGTTGCTTGCTGCCCTGCAGCCGCGGCGGGCAAGCTCGAATTCGTATTTTCCCTGATGACTTCGATCTGCCAGGCGATCTCCTTGTCATCGAAGTTCTGCACGCGCGCACGCGCGCGCGCCAAGCCGGAGGTCGCCACGGTCCGCACCGATGTGCCGGCCGCGTCGCCGATCACATTACCGTCGCTCGCCGATACGAAGTGCGGCACGTTCAGCGACAAAAGAGCGTCGCGTTCGGCGCGCTGCAACGGCCACAGCGGATCGGACTCCTTGTCCCACTCCGCAAGCCTCGCCACGAAGTCGGCTTGCGCCGACCAGACGGCGCCGTCGTCCATGGCGCGATGGTCTCTCAGGCGCTGCAGCAGCATGTAGTAGAACCGGGTCGGCCGCACGACCTTGCGCACGGGGACGCCGACAAAGCCGTCAAACAAAGTTTCCGCCTGTCCTCTCTGGCGCGATAGAAACTTCGCGTAATCGGCAAAGCCCGAGACGAAACAGTCGACGTGGTCGGCGAATTTGCCGTAACGGCCGCCGGCATGCGGCAAGTTGGTGTTAATCTCGCCTTGCTCCGTTGCTTTCGCCGGGCGCATGGCGTCGGAGTTGATGGCGTTCCACTTGATGACCGTCCTGGCGCCCCAATCGGCGGTCATTCCGCCCATCGCGAAGACGTTATTGTCGGCCGATCGTCCATAGGCGGGAAGCAAGCCGACGGTCATGACCGAATCGGCGATGATATCCATTGCGGCATTGAAAGCCTCGCCCTCGGGCTCCTGATTCTTATGCTCGTCGGCCGACGGCTGCAGGATCGTTTCCAGATCGATCGGGACAGGATGATCGCCCGATGCGATCATGTTTTCCTGGTGCATGTCAGTCGCCGCGAAAGCGTGGAAGAGCGCAAGCCATGCCCCGGCGCGGCGGAAGAATCGCGCATAGCCGTCATGATCGGCGCACCCCGCGTGATCGATGAATTCGGTCCAGCCGTAGCCGTCCTGCGCGATGGCGCGAACGGCTTTCAGCGCCACGGGCGGATCGGCGCGGTTTAACCGCTCGACCAAACCGCGCCAGGCAATGTCGAGCCTCAAATCCTTCGGCTTGTACACGATGCGTGCGCCGTCGGCGAAACGCACGATGTAGACGGAGCGCCCGCCATTGTGCGGATCGGACAGGTCGCCTTCGATGGCGTCGACGCGGCTTTCGCCGCCGGATTGCAGCAAGTCGCGACGGATCGCCGGGAGATCTGCGGCAAGGCGAAGGACGAATTCGCGCGACGTGTCGATCCACTGCCGCGTGAGCGTCGCCAGCAGGCGCAACAGCACCGGCTTGTCTTCGAACAGGCGGCGGAAACCGCCCGATTTCATATCGGCTACGAATTGATCGTAGCACCCGGCGCCGGTGTTAGCCGCGGCAGCGTTACCTGCAAGTTCGTTACGTAGCCTGGCGAGGCGCTCGTAAATGGCCGGGGCGGCGAGGGCGGACAATTCCCGGAGTAGGAAAAGCGAAAGGCAGGCGCGCGCGCTTTCGTTGTCGACCGCCGGTGCGTCGAGACGCTGCCAAAGACGTAGCTCGGCTTGCGCGACGACCGGCGCGAGAAGCTCCTCGAACGCGCAAGGCTCCCTGGCGGGTCCGGCATTGGGTCTGGCGTTTTTGGCTGAGACTTGCAGCGCCTCTTCGAGCCAGGCGGCGTCCTCGATCCAGGCGGCGGGCGGGACGGACATGCTGGGCCGCACCGCTGCAAACCGCTCGCGTACCTGAGCGAGCGTCAAGCCGTCGCGCTCGATCCGGCGAACCAGCAGCGATTCATCGCCGGCGGCGGCGGACCGGCACCATGCGCCGAGGCGCCGCGCGGCTAAATCGCCATCGCCGGTCATTCCGGGCGAAGGTTCGAAGGCGTCGGACAATAGTTCGTCGATGGTTGCCGCGCGCAGCTTCAAGCGCTCGTAAAAGGCATCCACCGCGGCCGCTCCGATCAGGTTGCGCAAGCTATAGCCATGCAGCGGGTATTCTGTAACCACTCGGCCTTGTGCCGTCGCCGGTCGGTGGTTATGCCGCAGTGCACACACAGCCTTTGGGCGGCGACTTGACGGCCCGAGACGGCCGCGAAAATCACGCGATTTGTCTTCATAAATCAGCCACCTGTCACATTTGCCGGATACACTTTACAGTGTTCGCGGCCGATGATTTAATGGGCATCGTGGCGGGGGGTCTAAGCGAATTTCTCGTCCTGCCTGGTGATTGCCGGCGCCGCTGGCGAACGAAAGGAACAAGGCTATGAACGACATCCACATCGACCAGAGGGAAGAAGATATCCTCACCTTCGACGTATCCGACGAGGCGCTGGAAGCCGCGGCGGGCACAGTTAGAGAGAAGGCAGGGGCCTTCACGCTTGCTTTTTGCTCGGGCCTCGACACTTGCCCCGGCGTGGCAGCTTAAGTCTACCCTCACTGTCGCACTGAATACAGCTTAACGAGGCGTCGGGACCGCCGGCGCTTCGTTTGTTGTTTCGCTCTGCTTTCTCTCCGGCCGCCGGCATTGCGGTCAGGAGCTTTTTTTGGCGGAACGATCTTGTCCCGCATCGCCGGTATTTCTTACTTGTTGGTTAACGGGCAAGTTTACACAACCGCAATTTGTCAAATGTAGCATTTCGGTTGAGCGATAGAAAACAGAGCAATGGCTTTGGATACGTCCGTCCCAGTGCTTGTCGTCGACGATTCCGGGATGTTGATCAACATCCTGCGAAGCCTATTGCGGCAAATCGGCTTTATGGAAGTCGACGACGCCAACGATGGCGCCGCGGCGTTGTCGAGGATGCGCCACCGGCGATACGGCCTCGTCATTTCGGATTGGAACATGGAGCCGATGTCCGGCTACGACTTCCTTCGCGAAGTACGACGCGATGAGACCCTAAAACGAACGTTGTTTATCATGGTAACGGGAGAAACCAAGACCGAACACGTGATCGCGGCGAGGCGGGCTGGCGTCAATAATTGCATCGTCACGCTGTTCAATGCGTTGACGCTCAAGACAAAGATTGAGTCGGTTTTCTCGTCGAGGACCGCGGTGCTGACAGCCTAGCCGCCGGTCGGAATCGCCAGCACCGGGCAAGGCGCCTGCCGCAACACGCGCTCCGTCGTGCTGCCGCGAAGCGCGTCGAGCAGGCCGTGATGACCGGCCGTCGCCATGCCGATCAGATTTGCTTTCATGTCCGCCGCAGCTTGCAGAATGTTATCGACGACGTTTCCGGCGCGCAGCTCGACGGCGACAATGTCCGCGGGATCGGCCGACGTCGAAAGCACCGGTGCATCGGCGCCGATGTGCAGGGCATGAATTCCAGGCTGCACGCCCAGTGCGCGGCAAAACCGCTGGATCGCGCCCAGCGCCGGCCCTGCAGCCGGGTGATGATCGACCGGGAACAGGACGCGCTTGAGATCGAACGCGCCGGTTTTTTCATCGACAAAGCCCGCGTCGTGCGGCGGGACGAACAGGGTCTGCATGTGCGCGCGGCGCGCCATGGCTTCGGCGATCGACGGCCGAACCCAGCGCGGCAGGCCTTCGCGGCCTTGCGTCGCCAGCACCACGAGATCGCTCGGATGGCCTTCGAGAAAACGCGCCAGGCCGCGCACCGGCTCCAGGGGCTCGATCTCAACCTCTGCGACCTCGACGCCTAGTCTATCGAATATCGCCGCCGTCGGAGCGTTCGCCTCGAGCAGTCCCCAGGACGCCAACATCCGGCGGACGTGCGGAAAGGCTTGCCATTCGTCTGCGTCTTCGCGCTCGGCGACGTGCACGACATAGAGCTTGCACTTGGCGGCAAGGCTGATTTTCAGCGCATGCGCAAAGGCGGTCATGCTCTCGTCGGAAAAATCGGTAGGGTGTATGATCGGCGCGCTGTCGGCGTTCATCTGCACGCTCCGTGCATTTTGTGGTATCCGAGTGGGGCTGCGGGGGGGTCGGAGGGAAGGCTTTCGCGGCGACGACGTCACCGCCCTTTCAGCCGTAAAAATGTAATATATTCATATATTTATCCCGGTCATCGAATTTAGCGCACTGTTGCCCATCCGACACAGACTTGGACGATCAATAAAGCTAGCATGGAGTTTGGATTTTGGATTGAGAGTCAAACGGGGGGACGACATGAAGAAGTTGTTGCTTACTTCGATTGCTGGCTTTGCGCTGGCCACGAGTTCCGCGCTCGCGGCGGACATGGCGATAAAGGCGCCTCCGCCCGCGCCTCTTCCGGTTACGAGTTGGACCGGCTGCTACGTCAGCGCCGGCTGGGGCTATGGCATGCTTGACGACGAGCGTTCCGGTTCGGATCCGACGCGCCCGACTTCGACGTCTGCCGCCAAGGGCTGGCTGGGCGTGTTCGGCGGCGGCTGCGATTATCAGTTCAACGGCAGCCCGATCGGGCCGATTGTCATCGGCGCGTTCGCCGACTATGACCCGATGAATATCACGGGCAACTTCGGCGATCCGTTCAACGATACACACCATGGGACCCAGACCGAGCGGGATGCTTGGTATGCTGGCGCCCGTGCCGGTGTTCTGATCACGCCGAAATTGCTGACCTATATCGACGGCGGCTGGACCGAAGCGCGAATCGATCAGATAAACATTGTCACCGCTGCGGGGGCGCCGGTCGATGGCGGCCTTTATCTTCCCTCTGAAAATCCTACAGGCTGGTTCATCGGCGGCGGCACCGAATATGCGTTCACTTGGCTGCCGATCAACGGTCTGTTCTGGAAGACTGAATATCGCTTTGCCAGCTATGACAGCTACGATCAGCACTATATACACCCTACGTTTATTGGTGCTTCCATCGTGCATAACAGTACAGACGTTCAGACTATTACGACGTCGCTCGTCTGGCGCTTCAACTGGACCGGACACTAATCAACCCAACTTCATTACGAACCGAGCCCGGGACGAAAGTCCCGGGCTTTTTTCTGTCTCAGAATCTATCTCACGCACACGCCGGCGCGCCAGCATCTGGCGGACGTGCGGAAATGCGTGCCATTCGTCTGCGTCTTTGCGTTCCGCGACTTGCACAACATAGACGGCGTCCTCGGCCTCTTCGCCCGAAATGCGATTGGCAACTTCCGCTATCGGCACTTATCGGGCATGCTGGTCCTGCTGGCCGAGAGCCCGCATATATCTCGCACATTTAATTTAGACCCGAACTATCGGATGGATCCGTCAATGCCGACCAGTTTTCGCCAGATTATTAACAGAGCCGTCAAAGACAAGCGGTTGCTTGTCGTTCCCGGCGCGCATGACGCGCTGTCCGCGCGGCTCATCCAGAACATCGGCTTCGAAACTTATTTCATCGGTGGCTTCCCGGCGGTCGGCGCCCGTTATGGCGCGCCCGACGTCGGACTGATGGGCTTTGGCGAAATCTCGGCGGCGGTACGTGACATCATGTCAGCCTGCGACTTGCCGGTGTTCGTCGATGGCGACGACGGCTATGGCGACGTCAAGAACGTGGTGCATACCGTGCAAGCTTATGAACGCATGGGGGTGAGCGCCATCCTGATAGAGGATCAGCAATGGCCGAAGCGTTGCGGCCACATGGTCGGCAAGAAAGTCGTCGCCACCGAACTGGCGGAGGCGAAGATCAGGGCGGCTTGCTCGGAGCGGCTCAATCCGGAAACCTGGATTTTGGCGCGCACCGATGCGTGCGCGGTCTACGACATCGACGAGGCCATGCGCCGGGCGGAGCGTTACATCCGCGCCGGCGCCGACGGCATCTTCATCGAAGCGCCGCGCTCGATCGACGAGCTCAAGCGCATCGGCCGCGCCTTCGACGTGCCGCAGATTTGCAATCCGCTGATGGGCGGTCACACGCCGATCCTATCGATGGAGGAGCTTGGCGAGCTTGGCTTCAACTGTGCAGTGCTCGGCCTCGACACGTTGATGCACGCCGCCAAGGCGATCGAGGCCGTGCTCATCGACATGAAGTCCGGAAAATTCGCGCGCCGCAACGACGGCATGGATTTCGAGGATTACAAGAAGCTCGTCGGCTACGACAAATGGGAAAGCGTTGACGAGCGCTTTGCGCCGCGGCAGTGATTGCTCAGGCCAGCGCCGGCTCGCGCTTTACCGGTTGCGCTTTCGACGCGAAGTCTTTCAGGCCGAGAATGCGCCGTGCGTTGTCGTAGAACAGCTTCTGCTTGTCGGCGGCCGAAAGTGGAATTTCGTCGATCAGCTTGAGGCACGGCGCCGGATCCCAGCACGGATAATCGGTGCCGTACATGACGTGATCGATGCCGTAATAGTCGATCGCGAATTTGATGCCGGCTGAGTGCGGCGACACCGTGTCGGTATACATGCGCTTCATGTAGTCCTGCACCGGCTTCGGCAGCTTCGCGGCCTTGGAGTTCTTGTCCATGCGGCCGGCCTGGTAGGGCAGCGATCCGCCGGTGTGCGACATGACGATTTTCAGGTTTGGATGGCGCTCCATCACGCCGGAGAGAATGAGACGCATCGCCCCGACGCTGACTTCGATGACGCGGCCAAGGCTCAAATGCAGCGCGCCGTCATAGCCGTCGAGCATGTCCTGAAAGATGACGTCGGTCGGATGCAGAAAGAGCGGCAGGCCGAGCTTCTCGACGTGGGCATAGAACGGCTCCAACCGCTCGGCGTCGATGCGCGCATCGGCACCGACGCTGCCCGGAAGATTGACACCGATGAGGCCTAAGCGATTGATCGCGTCGTCCACCACCTCGATCGCGGCGCGCGTGTCCTGCAACGGCACCGCCGCGCTCGCCCACAACCGGCCGGGATATTTGCTTTGCGCGCCCGCCATCTCCTCGTTCCACATCAGCGCGTAGTCGCGGCCTTTATCGAGCGGCATGTCGGAGAACGATACCGAGAACGGGCCGATTGAGCAGACCACGTCGACCTGATGAGGCAGGCTCGCCATGTATTCGAACTGCTTGTCGAGATCGAACCACTCCGCCCAGGAATTCAGATGCTGGCTGCTGTCTTGTCGGCGCATATAGTCGTAGCCGCCGCGGTTGTTGACGCGTGCTTTGGGAAAATCCTTGCGCTTGCACAGCTTGTCGAAAACAGACCTGGGCCACCAATGAAAATGCGAGTCGATGATGTGCACGAGCGCTCCTGTCAAACGGCTGGTAGTTAAACGATTCTATTGACGGGGGCGTTCCCGGTCAATGCGTCGCGGTCCAACCGGTTGTCTGTGTGGGCGAATTGGTTCACCATTCCGTCAGGCCCTGATCATCAAGCACGGTCAAGTGCATTCAGGGCCCCCGGGAGGCTCACAATGGCGGATACCGGCGATCGATATCAGATCGCGGCACGCATGGAACGGCTGCCGGTGTCGCCCTGGCACACCAAAATGCGCCTCATCGTCGGCAGCGCGAACTTCTCCGACGCTTTCGACGCGCTGACCGTCGCTTATGTGTTGCCGGCACTTATTCCCCTGTGGCACATCGCGCCGTCCCAGATCGGCGCGCTCATCTCAATTGGCTATGCCGGACAGGTGATCGGCGGACTGCTGTCCGGATGGCTCGCCGACAAATACGGCCGCGTTCCAGTCATGGTCGGGAACATCATTTTGTTCTCGCTCTTGAGCTTCGCGTGCATCCTCGCCCAGAGTTATCAAACCTTGTTCGCATTGCGTTTTGTGCAGGGGATTGGCCTCGGCGGCGAGGTCCCGATCGCCAATACCTATGTCAGCGAGTTCGCCAAATCGAAGGGGCGCGGCCGCTTCGTCCTCATTCAGCAACTCATGTTTCCGATCGGGCTGACAACCGTAGGCCTGGTCGGCATTTTTGTGGTGCCGCTCTTGGGTTGGCAATGGATGTTTGTACTGGGCGGGCTGCCTGTCCTTCTCGCTTTGCCAATGATTAGGGTATTGCCGGAATCGCCGCGTTGGCTGACAAGCCGGGGCCGTGACGACGACGCCAACCGCGCGGTGACGCAAATCGAGGCACTGGTCTCGAAAAACGGCGCCATGACATTGCCGCCGATTCCGAGCGGCGTTGCGCCGGCGGTCGCATCGGTCGGCCGGTTCCGCGACCTGTTTGCCGGCATCTATCGCCGGCGCACATTCTCACTCTGGGTGCTGTGGTTCTGCGCTTATGGCATCACCTATGCGATGACTGGCTGGCTGCCGAGCATCATGCGCACTGTCTATCATCTGCCGGTCTCGCAATCGAACCTCTACGGCTTCATCGTCAACATCGCCGGACTGCTCGTGCTTTTATTAGCGGTCTTTACGATCGACCGGATCGGGCGCAAGGTTGCGTTCGCCGGAGGTTTCCTGCTGGCGGCCGTACCGCTCTTGATCGCCGCCTTCACGCCGAACATAAGCGCGCTCGCGCTCGCGACGCTGGCGACGCTCGCCTTTGCGGCAATGGGCATGATACCGGGCGCACTTGGCATGTACACGGCTGAGAATTACCCCAATCATTTGCGCGCTATCGGCAGCGGCGCGACGAGCGTCTCGCAGCGGCTGTCATCCGTGATCAGTCCGTATCTCGTCGGCATTATCCTGCCGGCCTATGGCGTCGGCGGCGTTTACGGCATGTTCGCCGCTTTCGCGATAGTTGGCGGCATCACTTGCGCGTTGTTCTCGATTGAGACCGCGCGCAAGACGCTCGAGGAGCTGTCGCCGACGTCCGCTCCTGTCGGAACGGCTTGAGGCGCTCTCCCCGCAACCACCTCGCAGAGTCTGAAATGATCATCGACTTCCACACCCACGTGCAAACGCCAGAACAGCAGGCCGCGCCTTTTTGGCAGGGGCGCTGTCCGATGACGATCGAGAATGTTCTCGAAGCGCAGAATGAAGCCGGCGTCGACGCTACCCTCGTCAGCCAGCCGATTCACGAGCTGCGCAACATGGACCGTGACGAGCGACTCGAAACGGTCAAGAAGGTGAACCGTTACATCGCCTCGTTGCAGAACAAATATCCGTCGATCTACGGCATGGCCTCGGCGGTGCCAAGCGGTGACGATGCGTTCTTGCGCGAATGGGAGCGCGCCGTCAAAGAGGATGGACTCAAGGGCGCGTGGATTCTGTCAAGCCTGCCCGGACATTATCCCGACGACAACGAATGCCTGCCGTTTTTTCAGCTGGCGACCGAGCTTGACGTCCCGGTCGTCATCCATCCGCCATCGGTCGGCTTTGGCGAGGAACGGTTGAAGGAATATCGCCTCGCCTCCAGCGTCGGGCGGCCGATGGACAATGCGCTGGCGATCGCACGGCTCATCGTGCGCGGCATTTTCGAGAAATTCCCGACGCTGAAGCTCGTCGGCACCCATCTGGGCGGCGGCATCTGCGAGATGATCGGTCGGATGGACTACGCCTACAATCTTCAGGACGAGGCTTACTTTCTCGGTCCTTACGAGCCGATGCTGATCAAGCATCCGCCAAGCCACTACCTGAAGATGATGTATCTGGAATCGACCTGCTATCACCCGCCGGCGGCGCGTTGCGGCTGCGAGACGGTCGGCCCAGACCACTTTATTTTCGGCACTGACGCGCCACCCTTAAGGGTGCTGAAGAAGCAAGGTGTCGAAGTCATCAAAAAGATCGGGCTTTCGCCCGCCGACGAGAACAAGGTCTATTACGAGAATGCCAAACGGCTGTTGAAGATTTGATTTGATCCGTGCATCTTGGCGAACTGCGTCATTTCGTAGAAAACGCGGCCGTAGGAGGAAGCGATGCGACTATTGTCCCGTAGAACCCTAATATCGGCTTCGGCGTGCGGCGCAGTGCTCCTGCTTTCAGCAATGCTCGCGCCGGCGGGCGCGGCCGATAAACTTCGCGTCGCCAAGGTGGTGCCGTTTGCCTGGACCTTCACGCCGCTCGATATCGGCATCCAGATGGGCATCTTCGCCAAGCACGGCCTCGACATCGAGGAATCGGCGTCGAGCGGCGACGCCAAGCTGCAACAGCTACTGACGTCCGGCAGCGTCGACATCGGCATCGGCAGCGGGCCCAGCATGGCGTTTAGCGCCAAAGGCGTGCCGGCGAAGGCGGTCGCCGCGATGTACGGACTGCCGCGCAACATGGCGGTGATGGTCGGCTACGACTCCGACGTAAAGACGGTCGACGATCTCAAGGGCAAAAAGCTCGGCGTTACAACCGTCGGCTCGCTGACCGCTTGGATCGGCCAACGCATCAACGAAAAGGAAGGCTGGAACGGCAACGGCATCGACGTGGTCCCGATCGGCGGCATGCCGCCGGCGCGCGCCGCAATCAAGACGCATCAGATCGACGGCTATATCGGCGCGCTTGAAGTCGGCTACAAGCTCGAGGAAGCCAAGGAATGGCGCGTCATTACCACGGCGACGCCGTTCGTCGATCATTTCATCACTCACGTCATCTTCGCGCGCGACGAACTGATCGAGCAGCATCCGCAGACAGTGCGCGCCTTCCTGGAGGGCTGGTTTGAAACAATAGCTTTCATGAAGGCGAACAAAGCCGAAGCGGTTGAGATTTCAGCCAAGGTGATCGACGTCAGCCCGGTCGTCGCCGCCCGCGCCTATGACGAACAGATGCCTTACTTCAGCGCGGACGGCACATTCGACCCGCAGGCCGTCGCGAGTCTCAAAAAGTCCTTCATCGACATGGGATTGCTGGACGCTATTCCCGACGACAAGGCACTGTTCACCACGGAGTTCGTGCCGGTGAAGGCCGCGATGTAGTCCGGTGATAACCCAGTACCGACATGTTTCGCGGAAGGAGCGATGGGCGTGAAGCTCGCATCGCTCCGGGTCAGACTAACTAAGCCCCGGTCGCCTGCCGGCGGTTTTTGTATGTCTCGGAAAAAATCGGCGGTCTGCGGTGTTGATTCCTCGGCTGGCTTATTCGGGGCGAAGCTCAGAAGGAACTATCGTGGTGAAAACCATCATGAGGCTGACGATTGTGACTGCCGTATTAGTTACGGCAATGGGTCTCGATGTTTCCCCCAGCCTGGCTTTTGGCGATGCAGCGTGGTGCGCCTCGATAAATAAAGGACCGGGCGAGGTATATTTGGATTGCCAATACCGCACTTTCGAAGAGTGCCGGGCGGGCGCAGCGGCTGATCGTGGTTTTTGCAATCTGAACCCAGCACCGGGTCCGGCGGCGCGCGCCGCCGAGGGACAACCGAGGCACCAAAAGCGGCACCAGCAACAACATTAACGTTCGACCGCCAAAGCTGCTCACCCGCGACGAGGGCGCGGCGCACGGCGGTCAACTTCGCGAAGCTGCCAGACTTAGCGCGGAAGCCGTAGAGTTCGTTCAATAAGGATAGTGCCCTTGAGCCCTAGTCGACGGATGCGGCCCTGCCGGCGGCTGGTAAGTATTGTTTTGCATGCAGAAACCGCCGATACCGCTCACATCGGCCATGCACTGCTGGTAGGTCGAGAAACCGCAATTCATGGCGCCGCCCGCGCCGCTGCCGCCATATTGCGCGCACCAGGGATAATTTTGCGCTTGGGCTGGAGTGCCAAACGTGGCCGCAGCGGTGATGCCAAATACGAACAGCAATAGCTTCATAGTTGGCTCCGGGATTTCGGAGTTGGATGGGCTGGAACGTATAAGTTGTTAAGTTGGCAGAACCCGCCGATGCCACTTACGGTGGCCATGCATTGTTGAAAGGTTGTGAATCCGCAGGTCGCGCCGTCCCTGTAGCTGTATTGCGCGCACCACGGATAATTTTGAGCCTCCGCGCGCGTGTTGATTGCGGTTATCACCACGACAAAACCTAACACAAAGAGAAAACACTTCATGACCTAGTCTCCTTTGGATTGCACCGGCTCTCGGTTATTAACCGCCGAACTTCCTATTTTATTTCACCGGTCACGAACAGAATTTTGGCTGCGATGTGACACCAGCCGCCTGTGACGTCAAGATTGTTGTACGTCGCGGCTGATAATCGCGCGGGAAATGTCTGTTCTCGGGGCAAGAGCAGACATCACAAATTGAAGTCACCACGTCAGGTTTTGACCCAACTAATATAAGACGCCCCCATTGCGAACTAGGAAAGCAGGGCAAAAGTAATCCCCTGACGGGGGTAAAGCGGACGGTGACCAACCGCCAACCAACCTCGATTTATGAGTACACGCCCGAGTACGATGGCTCGCTGAGCAGGCTCGCCGCCTCACCATGTGCTCCGATCAGCGCGGGGGCGCCGACAAGTACCTTGCGACCGTCGATCGCCAAGACGCCCTGGACCGAGACGATCGCTCCGAGCGGCAGCGGCGCCGCCGGGCCCAGGCGCGGTCCCAACAGCGGTTCCAGCGGCTGCGTCATTCGGCAGCCTTCCACCAGCCACGACTGAAAGCCGGCAAACCCGCGATCGCTCGGCAATTGCGCGACCGCTCTCGCAAGCTCGATCAACGCCAGATGCTCAATAGCGGGGTCGGCAAAGGTGCGCACAACACGCACCCATGTTCCCTTATAGGCGACGGTGGCGCGTAACGCGAAGTTTTTGCCCCGCACCGGCTCGCCTTCGATGCGCCTGAACCGGCAGTCACGGTCGAGATCGGGAGCGGCTGCAACATAAACTTCTTCCGCGCCGAGATTGCGTGCCGCACCGTCGACGGCGGCGATCGCTGTGTTGAGGCTGGTGTCGCGCGGCACGGCGCTCAGCGCGCAATTGGCGATGGAGGCAGCCTTCATTGCAAGGGCGATCTCCGCCGGGTCAGCTTTGGCGTGTAGCGTGGCGAACAACGCGCTCGCGTCGCGGAGCGTGAGGCCGGGGCCGCCCTCGCGCAAATCGTCGGCAATGCCAGTGGGCAGACCGTCAAAATCGACAATGCCGACGACCGCATCCGGGCGTGCCGCGGCAATCTGTTGCGTCGCCTTGAGCCCAATGCGCGGGGTATGCAAAACCTCGCCGATGCGGCTGACGCGTTCGATCCAGGATTTGACGCGAAAGCTTAAGGCCGCCACGAGATATGGCGCGCCCGCGCGCGGTGCGACCAGCAGCGCTTCCGACCAGTACGGCACAAAGCCCGCGAGCCAGGACACCCCGGCCGGCCTCGTATTGTTGGTATAGATGACGAGCGCGTCGAGCCGCGCCTGCTGCATCGCCGCGCGAACACGCTCAAGCCGCGCGTCGAACACGGCGTCGGGCAACTCCACCGGAGAGCGAGCAATCAAACCGCGGCGCATTGTCGTTTCTTAATACTCATGCAGCGACTTCGAACAATTCGCGCGGCGTTTTGCACAACACCTCGACGCTCCGCTCGGTCACGACGACGGCATCGCCCAGCACGATGTAGCCGGCCTCGGGATGATAAGTATTGGGGTGCACGATGAGCGCCATACCCGGTTCGAGCACGGTATCGACGTCTTCCAGAATGTGGGGTTTCGAATCGGCGAACAAGCCCATGCCGTGACCGCGAACGCGCGTCCATTGGCTGGTGGTGTATTCGCCGAGACCGTATTTGCGAAACACGTCATTCTCGGCTTTCGCCACGTCGCCGGCGCGCACGCCCGGCCGTACCGCGGCGATGCCCGCCTCCAAGGCCTCGACAAACACGCCAAAGGCGCGGCGTTGCGCCTCGCTCGCCTTGCCCACGACCAGCGTGCGGCAAATCTGAGCGAAGTAGCCCTCGACCGCAGGTGTCAGTTCGGTGGTGACGAGATCGCCGGCCGCGATCCGGCGCTCGGACGGCGGCGTCATGCCGAAAATATCCTTGCCGCCCGAACCGATGATCATGAAATTGTCCGGGCAGCCTTGGCGGCGAAGATGCGCCTCGAGGTCGGCGACGATCTCGAACTGGTGCCGACCCGGCCGCACCGCGCGCCGAAACTCCGCATAAGCTTCGTCGGCGATCTGCGCGGCGCGCCGCACCGCCGCGATCTCGCCATCGATTTTGTGCATGAGTAGTCTATCGACGAGCGCCGTCGCGTCGTCCAACGCAAAACTGCGCGCCGGATCGGCGAGCCAGCGCGGCAGGAAACGTCGCGGCGCGGCGGCGATGCGCTCGTTAGCCACGCGGTCAAGCCGCGCGCCGACCGCGCCGGCAATATTCGCCGCGAAATGCACCGGCACGCCCGGCACCTCGATTTCCGCGCGCTCGGCGTCGGTGGCGCTATCAAGATAAAGCTCTACGTCCCCGGCTGCCGATAGCAGCGCGATGCCGTGCCCTTCGAGAATGCCGAAATCGGCGCCGTAGCGCAGGTAATCGCCTTGCCAGGCATTACCGTAGAGCACGAGGTGAGCGATGCCGGCCCCGCGCATCGCCGCCGCCAGCCTTTGTCGCCGTTCGTCCGCGAGCATTTTCGTCCCTACTCCGCCGCTTGGTCCTGCGCGGCATCGAATCCGTAGTCGCGCCGCGCCGCTTCGGGCGAAACGTAGCCGGCGTGGACGTCGGCGGCGACCGCCTTGCGGTCGCGCCGGCGCGGATCGCCCCAGCCGCCGCCGCCGGCCGTCGAGAAGATGAGCCGGTCGCCCGCCTGCATGGCGACGCCGGTCGCTTTCTTGAGCTTGCGTTCACTGCCGTCCGCGCCAATGAGCGTCGCGTCGTTGACCGCGCCTGGCTTGCCGCCATTGAGGCCCCAGGGCGGGTCCTTGGTGCGCTCGCAATTGACGTTGGCGACGCAAGGCTGCAACGCGCGATAGCTGAGATCGACGCCGAGCCCGCCGCGATAGTACCCCGCGCCGCCGGAATCCGTGCGCAAGGCGAAGCGTTCGATCAAAAACGGATACTGAATCTCTTGCAGCTCGATCGGCGCGCTGCGGACATCGCCCTGGCAGATCGACACCGAGGCGGATTCGCCGTCCTCGTGCGATCGTCCACCCCAGCCGCCGCCGAAAATGTTCATCAGCAGGAAGCGCCGGCCGTCAGGTCTGTAGCCGCTGATCGAGCAACCGCCCATGTCGCCCTTGTGCGCGGCCGGAATCCGCTCCGGCAGCACCGGCGCCAGCGCCTTGAGGATGGTGTCGATGACGGTGGGCAGCGGAATGCTCCACAACCCAAGCGCGGCCGGCGATCTGGCATTGAGAATTTTGCCTGGCGGCAGAACAAGCTCAAGCGGCCGGAAACAGCCTTCGTTGACCGGCGCGTAGGGTTGGGTGAGGCATTTGAAGGCGACGCGGGCCGCTGCAAGACCGCCGGAATAACCGGAATTGATCGGCCCCGGTGTCTGATCGTTCACTTGCGAAAAGTCGACGATCATACGCTCGCCGTCGATCGTTACCTTGACCTTGATGCGCAGCTTCACGTCGGGCGTGCGCCCGTCATTGTCGAGAAAACTCTCCGCCTCATAGACGCCGTCCGGAATCCTGCCGACAAAGGCTCGCGCCTCCTGCTCGGTGGCGTCCCACGCCGCGTGGATGCACGATTCGACCCTGTCTAGGCCATAACGGCGCAGCAATTCGCCAAATCGCCGAATGCCGAGGTGGCAGCACGCGATCTGCGCGCGCAGATCGCCAAGCGCCGCTTCGGGGAAGCGCACATTGTCGTTGATGATTTGCCACAATGTCTCATTGCGCTTGCCGCCCTCGTAAATCTTCAGCGAGCGGAACTGGATGCCTTCCTGATAAATCTCGGTGGTCTCGACCGACCCGAAGCCGACG
>Ga0210394_10002104_pt1 | contig 28484 bp, 28 predicted proteins | sample IncBWC12MmetaG_FD_160121 | JGI IMG/M metagenome (GOLD analysis project Ga0210394, IMG submission 160121) | Forest soil microbial communities from Barre Woods Harvard Forest LTER site, Petersham, Massachusetts, United States - Inc-BW-C-12-M | ecosystem: Environmental > Terrestrial > Soil >...
GAGTCCGCCGAGACGAAACCGCTTGCCTGGCCCAATGTGCTTCTCCGCAACCATTTTCGGCGTCGAGAAAAACACGATCGAGTCGCGCATCGCATTCAGCATCAGCGCTGCCGCCACGCCAAGCACTGCGAGCGAACCGCCTATGATCGTCAAACGCCGCTGTTTGCGCGTCATTGATTGCCTCTCACCACCGCGTCGATCCTATCCGAACGCCGCTTCAATTCTCCGCACCGCGCGCGCCTCAATTCGACGCAAAACGTTAACCACGAGCGCCACGCCACTTCGGTCGACGCACTCATCCATCGAGCCCCATATTCTTCAGGCCCTCATTCAACTGCTTTAGCCGCTCCGGATCCTTGGCGACCGCAGTCCGCGCATCGGACTGGGCGCTTTTAGCCTTGTCGGCGTCCCCCATCACGATATAGGCCCGGACCAGCCGCAACCACCCCTCGACGTCGTCGCCGTTCTGCTTCAGCCGGGTAGCGAGGCGCTCGACCATGCTGCGGATCATCGCGCCGCGATCGGTCTCGCTCATGTCTTTTGCAGCCGCCATCGCGTCGTTCGACAACACTGGTGCGGGCGAACCGCCGACGCGCACCAATGCGGCCTGAACCAGCGGACGCCACGGCGCGTTCGGCGGAGCCTTCTCAAGCATGGCCCGCCAGATCGAGGCCGCTTCTTCGGCACGGCCGTCCTGCTCGGCGGCAAGCCCAAGAAAATAGCTCGCCTTCACCTCGTCGGCATTCAGCGCCACCGCGCGCTCGAATTCAGTCTTGGCTTCTGCGGTGACGACACCGCCGGCGGCCGCCACCAAAGCTTCGCCAAGATCGGCTCGCCGATCCGCGCTCTCGCCGTTATAGGTGATCGAATTTCGAAAGGCGCGGACCGCCTCATCGAGGCGTCCAAGCCGTCCGAGCACGGGCGCGAGAACACTCCAGCCCCGCCCGTCGGCGGGATTTTTCTCCAGATGCTGTTCGACCTGCGCCACAAGATTGTCGAGCGATTGCGTCGCCTCGGGCGTGCGGGCGCGCTGAGCCAACGGAAAGTCGGCCATGCCGGGTGAGCCGAGCGGATAGTAGATTCCAACCGCAATGACCGGCAATCCCAGGAGAGCGACAATGGCGGCGGCACGGCGCAGTCGTACGTTCGTCCCTGAAGCAGGCTCCGCTTGATTGTCCGCTGCCGCCAGCAACCGGCGGCTGATTTCGACGCGCGCGGCTCCGGCCTCCGGCGGGTTGATGAGGCCTGCGGAAACATCGCGGTCAAGTTCGGCGAGTTGGTCGCGGTAGACGACGGCCTCGCTGCCGTCCTGTTGCGGGCGACGGCTGCGGCCGAGAGGCCAGAGCACGGCGAAGATCGCCGCGGCCGTCATCAGCGCGAACACAAACCACAGCATCATCGAAGCGGGTTCCAGTGGAGCGGCGCAAGCCGACGCGAACGCCTTGTCGCCGCTTTACACTACAGGCGGCAATGCGGGCAATTGACAATTATCAATTTGATGAGACAGACGTAAACTATTGGAAAATTTTGCAAAACCTGCCTTTGCGATGCCGGGAATGTGAGGCTTTGCGCAGGCCCTTGCGAAGCCGGATTAGCCTGCGCGCGGCGGCTTGCGCTCGCCCGTCACGGCGTTCTCGGCAGCCCTGCTCATCAGCGACGCATAATCGGCGCCGAACAACACATCACAGAAGCGAATGGCCGCGGCAACCTGCATCTGGCGATAGGCCCTCGCCTTGCCTTGGCTGCCGCGCAGCGATTGCACAAGCGCCTCGGTGGATTGCTCGACATAGTGCTGGAGATCGGAATAGGTCCGCAGCGTGACTTCGTTGATCGCCAATTCGCCGGCATAGGTACGGCACACCGCGACAAATTCGATCAAGGCGGTGGTCTCGTCGACGTCGCCCGGGTTGATCTGGGATCCCGATGAAATGTCCTTGTCCGTGCGCTGGCGCAACAGTCGCCGGACGCGGCCGGGAACGCTGTCGATTTCCGACTGCAGCGCGCTGGATGTGTCGGCGCGGATCGATGCCAGTTGCCTGCCCCAGGTCGAATCGTTGCGAAGATCGAGTTCGGTCCTCAGGCCACGCACGCCGTCGTGAAGGGTCTTCAGGTGTTCGGCGACCTCGCCGAAGCGGCCGCGCCTGATGTCCGCCCTCAAAGTTGCCGCCAGGCACGACAGATCGTGCAAGGCGATGGTGACGGCGATGCCGTAGGGCGTTGCGGCGACACGGAGTTCGTCGTCGGAGGCCGCCATGCGGACCGCCAGGCGGATGATCTGCCAGGGTGCGGCCAGCCGCTGCAGCACCAGCGACAGCGCAAAGGGCAGCATCTGCGGCGTCTGCAAGGAGGGAACATTGAGCGCGGTCGTCACCGACCCAATCTGCGCTTCGTCGAAGACGCGCAAATAACTGGGAAGGCGGCTATTGAGCGTGTCGACCGCTTCACGCGATTGCAGAACGGCGGCAATCGACGGCAAATCCTCGACCACTTCCGCCGAGCCGATGCGCGAAAGCGCACGACGATTGTCATTGCCGGGTGCCGGCGTTGCAATGGCCCGTATCGCCTCTGCGGCGGCGAACTGAAGTTTCCGCGCGGCGGCTTCGATCTCTGGCGTGGTTCCGCTCTCCGGGCCGCGGGAAAGCGCGGCCTCGAATTCGCGCGCCAGGTCCGGTGCTCCCTCGCGGACCAGCCACTGCCAGACCGGCAGTAGCGAAGCGCGGCGAATCTGGCCCGGTCGCGAGCCAACATTGGCTTCGATCAGAAACGGGTCGAGTGGACGAAACAGCAGCCGCGTCGGGTTGTCCGTGCGCGGTCGTGCGTCGTCATCGGTGCCGCGCACGATCTTGCGCAACTGCTCAAGCACAAAGGTGGCGACCGTGGCGTCCTCTCCGCGCTCGATGGCGCGCTCGAACTCCCGCATCAGCAGCGCTTGCGACTGCGGTGAAAGCTGGGTGAGATAATGTCTCAGCCGTTCGGTTGATGTCTGGCCCATGCGCCCGGATTGCACGATTGTGTGGCGCGGACGGCAAAAATACGTCCACGGGGCATAGTAAAAGCCACCGCGTTAAGAAGTCGTTTAGGATATCGACCGCACAGGGTGACTTCCGCGCCGATCTTCTACCGAGGGTTGCGTGGATACTAGGCGGCCGGCAGCAGGAGTTCCGCCCGCAATCCGCCGATCGGGGCGCGGCCAAGGGTGAGGCTGCCGCCGTACAGGGCGGCGAGATCGACCACGATCGATAGGCCGAGGCCAGAACCCGGTTTGGACTCATCCAGCCGCTGGCCCCTGCGGGAGACCTGGGCGCGCTCTTCCGCCGACAAACCACGCCCGTCGTCGTCGACGATGATTCGCAGCATCGACGTCGCGCCGGGCTCGGCGGGCTCCTCAGCGAGGACCTCAATGAACACGCGCGAGGCCGCCCATTTGCAGGCGTTGTCGACCAGGTTGCCCACCATCTCCTCGAGGTCCTGGCGTTCACCGCGGAACTTCGCCTGTGAGCCCAGGCAAACCTCGATGGCAACGCCGCGGTCGCGGTGGATCTTCTCCATGGTCCGCCGCAAGGCATCCACCACGGGACCCACTTCGGTGATCGTGCCGATGATGGTGAGACGCGCGGCGATCCTCGCGCGCTCCAGATGATGGGCGACCTGATCGCGCATCACGTCCGCCTGCTCCAGAACTTTCGTGGCGAACAGATCGGCCGAACGGGCCGTGGCCTCGTTGACGATCACGGACAACGGCGTCTTGATCGCATGGGCAAGATTTCCGACATGGGTGCGGGCGCGTTCGACGATTTCCCGGTTGGCATCGATCAGGGCGTTGGTCTCGCGCGCGAGCGGGGCGATCTCGACGGGAAATTCACCCTCGAGCCTTTCGGCGCGGCCCGACCTGATATCGGCGATCGCATCCGAGATGCGCTTGAGCGGAGCAAGCCCGAAACGGACCTGAAAGATCGTGGTCAGGACGAGGACGATCGAAAGCGCGACGAACGTACCGCCGAGATAATAATCGAAGTTGCGGGTCTCGTCGAAAATCTCCGACGCATCGCCGGCAACATCGACCAGGAATTTGCCGTCGGCGCCGAGATCGACGGGCCGCTCCACCATCCGCAAGGTTTGCGCCTCCGGACCCTCGACATAGCCTTGGCGTATGCCTGCAGCGCTCAACTCGGCGCCATGGTCCTCGAGCTTCGGCAGCTTCTTGTCCCACAGCGAGCGCGACGCGCGCACCTCGTCCTTGTCGCTATCCGTGCGGATGATCTGCCAGTACCATCCCGACAGCGGCAGTTCGAACAGCGGTTCGCCAAGCGACTGGAACTGATGATCGGGCGGCTCGTCGGGCGTCGCCACTTCGGCGACCAGCGTCCGCAGATACAGATTGAGGCGACGGTCGAAGGCGCGTTCGGTGGCGTCGCGGTAGACAGATGACAGGATAACGCCGGTGATCAGCAAAATGATCACCACCCAGGCGGTCGCGGAGAGGAACAGCCGGGTCGCGAGCGAGCTACGGCGCATCAGGAATCACCCCGAACAGTCCGCCGTTGCGCCGCGTCCACATTGAGAAATACCAAACCTCAGAGCGGGCCATGCCCGAACAGAGCACAGGAGGAGAGGCCCGATCAACTGCCCGCTGCCGGCGGCGTCAGCAGATAGCCAAGTCCCCTCACGGTCTGGATGATATCGACCTCCAGCTTTTTGCGGATGCGGCCCACGAACACCTCGATGGTGTTCGAGTCGCGGTCGAAATCCTGATCAGAGAGATGCGCGACAAGTTCGGTTCTCGATACCACGCGTCCGGTGTGGTGCATGAGATAGGCCAGCAGCCGGTATTCATGCGACGTCATCTTGATCGGATTGCCGGAAACGCTGACACGGCCGGTGCGGGTATCGAGCGAAACCGGACCGCAGGTCAATTCGGACTGGGCGTGTCCGGCCGAGCGGCGAAGCAAGGCGCGAATTCGCGCCAGGATTTCCTCAAGGTGAAAAGGTTTTGCGACATAGTCGTCGGCGCCGGCGTCGAAGCCCTGGACCTTGTCGCTCCAGCGGTCGCGCGCGGTGAGGATCAGCACCGGCATCGCGCGGCCGTTGCGCCGCCAGGCCTCCAGTACCGAGATGCCATCCATCTTCGGCAGACCGATATCGAGCACGACCGCATCATACGGCTCGCTGTCGCCGAGAAAATGTCCTTCCTCGCCGTCGAAGGCACGATCAACCACGTATCCGGCGTCGGTCAGGGCCGTCGTGAGTTGGCGATTGAGGTCCGGATCATCCTCGACGACAAGTAAGCGCACGCGGCTCTCCAAATGTGGACGATGACTTTAGATACAACTTGAGCGCGGCCGTCGTGAATGGGTTATGAACGGCCACACGGCGCAAGATTACTTTTTCGTCACAACTACTTCCAAACGATACCTTGGTCGCAAGGCCAGGGCCAGGCTCGCTGGCTGCGTTAACGCGCCGCCGGCGCCCCCTTGACGAGGATGAAATCAACCGGCCCGCCCGGCCTGTCGTCGTCGAAAACGCCGATCGTCAGACGTCCCGTTCGCCAGGCGAGCGTGTCCAGATTGGTTCGGCCTTGGTAAAGCAACGGACCGTCGGGGTGGTTGTCGTGACCATGGACGACGTGGAGATTGCCAAAACCCTCGGAAGATCCCTTGGGATAGCGCTTGCACAGCAGTGTCTGCTCGGACTGCCCGTCCAGGGAGATGTTGGGCTCGACGCCCGCATGGACATAAAGCCGATGGGTATCGGCATGGAACAGCCGCAGACGGTCGAGCCAGTCGATATGCGCTGGAGGCACACTGGCCGGATCGCCTCCGTAGGAAGCCAGCGCAGCATCGCCGCCCTTCGCCAACCAGTCCGCCATTTTCGAAGGGTCCCGTAACGCACCGGCCATCATGGCATCGTGGTTGCCCTTCAAAGTCACCAAATGAAGGCCTTCCCTGACACCCGATAACAACCGGTCGATCACGCCCCTGCTCGCCGGCCCCTTGTCGACGTAATCGCCTATCGCGACAATGGTGTCCCCCTCGCCTTGCGATCGCGCGGCAATCTCAGTGAGGCCGTCGCGCAGCAGATCGAGGCGGCCATGGATATCGGGGATGACGAAGGTCTCACTCATGGTTAACGCTGCATTCACTCGTCCAAACCTGCCCGGAGTTTAGGGAGTAAGGATGTTTTGCCAATGGCCTTTGGATCCGGACCGCCGAGGCTTCAAACAGGTTGAGATCAAACTGATTGTGGCTTACCTAACAGCGGTGATTCAGAGAATATCCATCGTTATAGGCTGGCTGGCGCTCGGGTTCATCGTCTTCGTGACGCTGTCGCCAGTTGGGGATCGCCCATCGCTCGCGAGCCCTCATCTGGAACATTTCGCCGCTTTTGCGCTAATGGGTCTTGCGTTCGCGCTGGCTTACCCCAACCGCGTGTTGCTGGTTGTTACCATCGTGATCGGGGCAGCGCTCGGTCTGGAAGCGCTTCAACTCCTGACGCCGGATCGCCATGGCCGCGCCGTGGACGCTTTCGCGAAGTCGCTGGGTGGCATCAGTGGAATCTGCGTCGGGCAGATGTTGTCGTTTCTGCTTCACCTCAAACCGGTCCAGTCCGATCATTCGGTCTGAACGGACCCGCTTGCGGCTTCAGCTAGTGGAGAATCGGACCGCCAGTTAGCATCCCCTGATCAACACGGGGCCTGCGAAAACATCGTCGGTATAAAACTGGCAGCCCGGCGTTTGCGCATCGCGCAATTCGAGCGCCGCTTTCAGGTTAAGCGGCATTCCGAGCAGGCTTGCGTTGGCCGGATAAAGGCTCATGCCCAAAACCGCGATCGCGGTCATCAGGATCCAAATCTTCTTTTTCACCGTACTCTCCCCGTCTTTTCAAAAACGAGGATAGCGCCGACGGTTTGCGACTTCGGCCTGTAGTTGGCTCAAATCTTCGCGTCGAAGCACACCACTTGTTAACCGCACGCGGTGCGCCGCGGAGCCTCAAAACGCCCGGCGAGGATGCCCAAACATCGAGGTACGCGGCGCCAGGGACACGTATTGCGCCTGGCGCCGGTGCGAACGCCATGCGCAAGCGGCATATCCAACAAGGAAGCCGGCGATGAAGATCGAAGACTGAAGGAGAAGGGTGAGCATGGAATTCATCTGGTTGTTCCCCCGCGCTTCTTGATCGCCCGGATATGGGGCGACATCATGATTTGAAATGCCGAAAACTTGCCCGGCAAAATCACGCCGCGCGCAAGTTCTCCAAGGGAGCATCATGCCGCGATTCGCGAGCCCTGAAAAACCGGAATACCACGGGGTTTGCGATGGAACCCGTCCGGGCCCTGAAGGCCGCGCGAGCACATCGCTGGCCGACGCCAGGTCTCGGGTCGGAGACAAGTCTCAGGTCGGGGAGAAGGTCTCAGCTCCAAAGAACACGAACCAGACGACGCCCAGGATCAAAACGGCAAGGCCGGTGGAAACAGCCAATAGCGCGAGTATGGACGGCCCAGGTTCGGCCTGACGCGCCTCGGTCGGAGTCTCGACGATCTGACGGTGTTGTTGGGTTGCCATGATAGCCTCGATTCACCTGACGGCCCGCGCCACCCGCATGAAAACAACGCGTAATTTCGTTTGATGTTCCTTAAGCCTTGCCGCAGGCGCGGTCCGATCTTCGCGCAAATAAGCGATCACCCGCCGGCTTGGCTTGCAGTTAGCTGGCACTGGGCAACTCGTTTCGGTTAACGCCATTATGAGATTTCCTGGTCAGTTTGCTTGAAACCCGCCTCACCGGTGATATCGTTGGGTTTTTGGTTTCGTTCGGTTGCGTCTTTAGGAGTATCCCATGGCCCCCCGCGCCAATTGGAAGGGTTTTATGCGCCTTTCGCTTGTGACTTGCCCTGTCGCGCTCTATCCGGCGACGTCGGACACCGAAAAGGTCAGCTTCAATCAAATCAACCGCAAGACCGGCCATCGCATCAAATATGCCAAGGTCGACGCCGACACAGGTGAGGAAGTCGCCTCCGAGGACATTATCAAGGGCTACAAGGTTGACACCGATACCTACATCGAGGTTTCGAAAGAGGAACTCGAGGACATCGCGCTCGAGTCGACTCACACGATCGAAATCGACGAGTTCGTGCCGAAGACCGATATCGACAGTCGCTATCTGATCCGCCCCTATTATCTCGTGCCGGACGGCAAGGTCGGCCACGATGCGTTCGCCGTGATCCGCGAAACCATTCGCAACATGAACAAGGTCGCGATCGGCCGGTTAGTGCTGACCAATCGGGAACACATCGTAGCGTTAGAACCGCTCGGCAAGGGCCTGATGGGCACCTTGCTGCGCTATCCTTACGAGGTGCGGAGCGAAAAGGAATATTTCGACGATATCCAGGACGTCAAAGTCACCAAGGACATGCTGGATCTCGCCAAGCATATCGTCGAGAAAAAATCCGGATCGTTTGAGCCCGAAAAATTCGAAGACCACTACGAATCGGCGTTGACCGATCTGATCGACAAAAAGCGCAGCGGCATTCGCCCCACGGCCAAGGCCGCCCCCAAGACCGGCGGCAATGTCATTAACCTGATGGATGCGCTGAAACGCAGCCTCGCCAACGAACGGCAAGCCCCTCCTCCCGCCTCGAAGGTCAAGAAGTCGAAGAAGCGCGTCGAAGGTCAGCGGGAAATGCTGCTGCCGATCAGCGGCAAGCGAGCGGCCAAGGAGGAAGCCAAGGCCCCAGCGGCGAAAAAGCCCGTGCGCAGTTCGGCCCGCACCAAGAAAGCGGGATAAAGCGAAGCGCCGTTACTTCAGCGACGTATTGACCGAAGTGAATCTGGTGTTGACGGTGCTGCCGATGCCGTTGACGGCCGTGATGATGACAATGCTCAGGCCAACGGCGATCAGGCAATATTCAATTGCCGTCGCCCCGGACTCGTCGTTCAGGAATCTCGAAATCAGCTGCAGCATCCAAAACTCCTGCTCGCAGGCCCCAAAAGCTTGCGCTGCCTCAACTGGCGCTGGAATCTAAATTCCATTGGTTACGGGCGCATTGAGGAACAACCTGAACGATCAATTAATCGGATCCGCCCGGTGCACCCGATTTTCCGATAACCCCTTATTCGGCATCGAAAATCGGGCGCGTATATGAGATCGCCCAGATCGATCGATTGCACAAAACTCACGGCTTGAAGAAGGCTGGATCGTTGAGCGCCTTGATCATGACATCGACCATGTCCGCGGCCGCGTGGTCTTCACGCTCTTCCAGAAGCTCCCACATCTTGCGCAAGTTGGCGCGCATCGGCGCCTTCAGCGAGGGATCGCGTTCGATCAGCGTTCGCGCGATGCAAAAGGCAATCCCCTCGGCGCCCATCCGGATCTGTTCAGCGGTGGGTTTGCTCATGGCCCGGCTCCTTGTCGATTTCGGTGAGAAATAGTGTTCGGGCCCTAGATAGATCGTCTCGGCGCGGGAACCAACAGGGCTCGCGCCCCTACTCCGCCATTTCGACCGGTGTTGCGGGCCCGGCCAGCGGTCTTTCTTCCATCAGGACCATGCAAAGCGATCCGCCGGCCATCATGGCGGCGGCGGCGCCGAACACGTAGCGGAACGCGGCGATCATGTCGGCGGCTGAAATCGAGCTCACGGGGCCACGATGCTCACCCGCCAGCGAAATGTCGGCGCCAAAAGCCGTCAGCAGAATCGCCGAGAATACCGCAACCGTGAATGACGCCATCAGCGCGCGAAAGAAATTCGTCGCCCCCGTGATGGTCCCGACCTGTGATCGCGCGACCGCATTCTGCGAGGAAACGGTGCTGACGGGGAAAGCGGTGCCCATGCCCAGCGCGAATATCGACAGCAGCGTTAGCAACACCCAGAGCGGCATCGGCGCCAGCATCAATGCGGCGCTTGCGACCGCAGCGACCGACATTCCAATAATGGCCACCCGCTTGTAGTGCCTGGAGCGTGCCATGGTTCGCCCGGCGATCGCGGCACCGCCGGTCGAAACCGCGGCGAGCGGAATCAGCGCCATGCCCGCTTGGCTCGCGCTGAGGTGATAGACCCCTTCGTAATAGAGCGGCAGATATACGGTCAGGCCCAGCATCGCCCCCATGGCACAGCCACCGCAAACCATGGCGTAAGGCACCACCGTTCCCCCCATCAGCGAAAGCGGCAGGAATGGCTCCTCCGCGCGCGAGGCGTGCCACAGGAAAGCAAGCGCCAACGCGACCGACGCCCCGACCATCGCCAAGATCACGGGCGACAGCCAGACATAACGGCTGCCGCCCCAGCTCAGTATCAGCATGACCACGACCGCCGCCGCCATCAGCAAAACGCCGCCGAGCCAATCGACCTTGCGCCGCCGGTGAAAAACCGGAATCCGGCCCATCTTCGGCAACAGCGTGGCCAGCGACAACAGCCCGAGCGGCACGTTGATCCAGAAGATCATCGACCAGTGCAGGTGTTCGGCAAAGACGCCGCCAAGAACCGGCCCGCCGATGCCTGCGGCCATCCATACGCCGCTGAAATAGGCCTGATATTGGCCGCGCTCGCGGGGCGTGACCACATCGGCAATCACGGTCTGGACGATTGGTAAAATGCCCCCGCCACCCAGGCCCTGAAGGCCCCGCGCAACGATCAATACCGTCATGTTGGGCGCCACCGCGCACAGGACAGAGCCCACGATAAACAGACTCATCGAGGTGATGATCGTGACGCGACGGCCATAGATATCGCTTAACGTGCCGAACGCCGGCGCCACGGCCGTCGAGGCCAGCAGATAGGCGGTAATCACCCATGACAGGCTGGAGACGTCGCCGAACTGCCGGCCGATGGTCGGCAATGCGGTCGCAACAATGGTCTGGTCGAGTGCGGCCAGAAACATTGTCAGCATCAGGCTCATCAGGATGGTGCGGACTTCGCCCGGCGTCAGCGGCGCGGGCGGCACAATCGGCGGCGCATCGCTGATCTCAACGATACCCGCAGGCACCACCGTGGGTTCGTTGGCGAGGCTTTCGGACAATATCTGCTCGCCGGCGGGTGGACGGCCCTGCCGTTCGTACTTGTTCATGCGGGTGCGGGATCAGAGAATACGGCGGTTCGCCGCCAGGAGCGTATTTTCTATTTAGGCGGCGAATCGCAGCCGTGGCAGCGGGTTAGGCGCATGGGTGCGTCCCGGTGAAGGACCAGCGCTTCACGAAAGAGAGAGAAAACCTTCAGGACTTCGGGCGCTTCTTCAGGCGGGCGCGCTTGGGCAAAAGCTGTGGCCACTGCACGATGTGATCTTCGAGATCTTCGTCGGCGATCTCGTTCTCGGTTCCCTGCACGCGCCCGCGCACCGAAACCCCGGCTTCGTGGACCGTATTGGGGTCGCCCGAGATCAGCGGGTGCCACCAATAAAGGTCGCGGCCTTCCGCCACCAGGCGATAGCCGCAACTTGGCGGCAGCCAATTCAGCGTGCGGACATTGGCAGGCGTCAGTCTGACGCAATCAGGAACTTGCTCCGAACGGTGCGCATAATCCGTGCAGGCACAGAGACCTGCGTCCAGAAGCTTGCAGGAAACGTGAGTGAAATAGATTTTGCCGGTATCCTCGTCCTCAAGCTTCTCCAGGCAGCAGCGAGCGCAACCATCGCACAAGCTCTCCCACTCCACGTTGGACATCTCTTCCAACGCCTTGGTTTTCCAGAAGAATCCCTCCTGGCTGGAAGTCGGTTTGGGCTTTGCGGTCATAAGCTGCGGTTTTTTCTGAGGCTTTCGGCTGGTAGCGCCGATCTGAAGTCGCTGCACCGCAAGCGGCGGGTTCTTCCCAGGGACTTCAGATCGACCTTCTAGAGGCTGCAGCCTTAGGGGTGCAAGTGGCAGGGTGCTTCACCTCGCGAGCCCAACGGCGTTATCCCTGCCCTTGATCCCTGCCCTTGATCCCTGTCCTTGATCCCTGCCCTTGGAAATGTGAGCCCAGCCATTGGTTTATCGTCCCCGCTCGGCTAGATAGATTGCACGTGCCCCTGGCACAGACATGCCTTGGGTTTGCCGCAACATTCCCGCAAGGTTTGAGGTCGCTGCACTGTAATCGGTGATCGATCTCAAATCGAAAAAACGACACTGGAAATCCAGTCTCAGGAAACGCCTGCTCGTGCGCAAGATCGTGCTAGCCGAATGGAGAAGGAAAATCCGGCACTGGATGCTGGATTTCGACGCGCGCATCGACTCGACGCTGTTCTCGACCGGCAAGAACGCGCGCGAACTCTATGAGCGGTATTCCGCGTTCATGGATCGCTTTTATGTCGGCCGATGGAAGCGCTGGATCTTTATCGAGCCATTGTCGGAAGCCGCCACCATCGGTCTTGGCGGGCTGATTCTGATGCTGGCGCTGGCGGTACCGGCCTTCCGCGAAACCGCCGACGAGGACTGGCTGAAGAAATCCGACCTCGCGGTCAGCTTTCTCGATCGCTACGGCAATCCGATCGGCAACCGCGGCATCAAGCACAACGACTCGATTCCGCTCGAGGATTTTCCGGACGTCCTGATCAAGGCGACGCTGGCGACCGAAGATCGGCGCTTCTACGACCACTTCGGCATCGATGTCGCCGGCACGGCGCGAGCAGTCGTAACCAACGCCCAGGCCGGCGGCGTGCGGCAGGGCGGCTCCTCGATCACGCAGCAGTTGGCCAAGAACCTGTTCCTGAGCAACGAGCGCACCATCGAGCGCAAGGTCAACGAAGCGTTCCTTGCGATCTGGCTGGAAACGCGGCTCACCAAGAACGAGATCCTCAAACTCTATCTCGATCGCGCTTACATGGGCGGCGGCACTTTCGGCGTCGACGGCGCGGCGCATTTCTATTTCAACAAGTCGGCGCGCGACGTCAATCTCGCGGAAGCTGCGATGCTGGCGGGACTGTTCAAGGCGCCTACCAAATACGCCCCGCATATCAACCTGCCGGCGGCGCGTGCGCGCGCCAACGTCGTGCTCGACAATCTTGTCGATGCCGGTTTCATGACCGAGGGTCAGGTGTTCGGCGCAAGGCGTAATCCCGCGACCGCGGTCGACCGCCGCGACGAGAATTCGCCGAACTACTATCTCGACTGGGCCTTCGACGAGATGCGCAAGCTGGTCGATACGTTCCCGAAATCCTACAACGAGCGGGTCTTCGTCGTGCGGACGTCGATCGACATGAACGTGCAGCGCGCCGCCGAGGAAGCCATCGAAAATCAGTTGCGCCAGTTCGGCCGCGACTATCACGCTACCCAGGCCGCCACCGTGGTCGCCGATCTCGACGGCGGGGTGCGCGCGATGGTCGGCGGCCGCGACTATGGCGCAAGCCAGTTCAACCGCGCGACCGACGCCTATCGGCAGCCCGGCTCGTCGTTCAAGCCTTATGTCTACACCACCGCGCTCTTGAACGGCTTCAAGCCAACCTCGGTCGTGGTCGACGGTCCGGTCTGCATCGGCAACTGGTGCCCACAGAACTATGGTCATTCCTATTCGGGCGCGGTCACACTGACGCAGGCGATCACCCGCTCGATCAATGTCGTTCCGGTCAAGCTATCGATCGCGCTCGGCGGCAAATCGCCGAATCCGGCCAAGGCGGGCCGCGCCAAGATCGTGGAGGTTGCCCGCCGTTTCGGCATCAAGGCGCCGCTGCCCGATACGCCGTCATTGCCGATCGGCGCCGATGAAGTCACGGTGCTCGAACATGCGGTGGCCTATGCGACATTCCCGAACAAGGGCAAATCCGTCACGCCGCATGCGGTGCTGGAAGTGCGCACCGGCGCCGGCGATCTGGTCTGGCGCTTCGACCGTGACGGCAAGAAGCCGCTGCAGGCGATCCCCTCTTCCGTTGCGGCCGACATGGCCGAAATGATGAGCCACGTCGTGAGCGAGGGTACCGCGCGACGCGCCGCGCTGGATGGCATCCCGACCGCGGGCAAGACCGGCACCACCAATGCTTATCGCGACGCCTGGTTCGTCGGATACACCGGCAATTTCACTTGCGCCATCTGGTACGGCAATGACGATTACTCGCCGACCAACCGCATGACCGGCGGCTCGCTGCCGGCACAGACCTGGCACGACATCATGGTCGCAGCCCATCAGGGCGTCGAGATCAAGGAGATCGCCGGTATAGGCATGGGCACGAAGCAACCGCCGCCGCCGAATGCCGCGCTCCTGGCCGCCCACGGCGCTCCGAAACCTCCGGAGATCAAGGCCCCGCCAGTCCTGACCAAACGCGGTGCGGACATTCTGGTGCGCGTGGAAAAGCTGCTTGACGACGCGGCCAAGACGTCGGGCGAACCTGCAAAACCAGCCAAGCCGGTTTCTTCGACCTCTGCCGGCTTCACCGACAGCTTTGCGTCGGCGTCGCCCGACAGCGCTGCGGCCTCATCCGCTCCGCGCAAGAAATAACGTGCGACTGGTATTCGTCACCTTGCTGGCGTTGATACTCGCCACCGTCGTCGGCCTCGGCGCAACGTGGATGACGGCAACCCGCGGCACCGATCTCGGCACGCTCACAATCGGTGCCTGGACCGCCCGCCCCAAGACAGGCACCGCCGACGTCGACCCCTATTCGCGCGCATCGATCGCCCGCAGCGGCGAGCTCCCGGTCGGCACCGGCGACGGTGTCGCGTTCTCCGCCACAAGAGACGATCGCAAGCAGCCGCTAGACGGCCGCTGCGATGTGGTCGTGAGCGGGATCACGCCGGCGGCGCGGTTCTGGACCCTCACGCTCTATGATTCGAGGGGACGACTGGTCGCCAATTCGTTGCAGCGTTACGGCTTCACCAGTCAGGAAATCATCCGCGGCGCAGACGGCTCGTTCGAAGTGCGGGTGGCGGCAAGGTCGCGTTCCGGAAACTGGTTGCCGACCGGCGGAATCGAACGCTATGCCCTCGTTCTCCGGCTTTACGATACGCCGGTCGGGGTTGCGACGCGTACCCAACGCGATGCTCCGATGCCTTCCGTAACGACCGCGGGCTGTCCATGATCCGGCTGTTGTTCACAATCATTGCCGGCGTGCTGTTGGGCGGCATCGTGCATCTTGTCAGCGTGCTGGCGCTGCCGCGCATCGCAACGCAGGACGCCTATTCGCGCCTCGCTCCGATCACCAAACTGAATGCCATCTCACCCCTGCCCCTGCCGGACCCGAGCTCCGCACCGCTGCCGTTCATGGATCCGGCCTTTGCGGTCGCGGTCTGCCGTTACGATCTGTCGGGAGGGCCGATCAAGCTCACGGTTCCCGTGAGCCAGGCCTATACGTCGGTCTCGTTCTATACGCGCAACGAAGTCGCTTACTATGCGATCAACGACCGCTCCGCCGGGCGCAAGGTTATCGAACTCGATCTGATGACGGAGGCTCAGCACGCGGCCTTGCCCGAGGACGAGGATGTTACGGCGGCGGACCGGCTGATCATCGATTCCCCGGGCGCGGTCGGATTGATCGTGATGAAGGCGCTGGCAGCGGAGCCCGGCCTGATGCCGCAGGCGCAAGCCTCGCTCGCCGCATCAAGCTGCAAGGTGCAGACCGAACCGACGCCTGCAAGGCGCTGAGCCTAGCGCTTTAGCCGCGCGAACTGAGCGCGTGCCCGGCGACAGGCTGCGGCGTGACAGGTGGATTGGTGGTTTGCGAGGCGAGTTCGCCGATCAATCGATCGGCTTCGGCCGCCATACTGTCGGGCCCCTGGATCACCAGCCGCTCCAGCGCCCAACGGTACGAAGAAACTCGCCGCTCCAGGCATTGCTGGACCCATTGCACGATCAGCGTGTTCTCTTCCATGCGCGCAATGGTGTCGGCACGCTCCCGCGGCGACAACTGCGAGACGTGCGCCATGCTGGCATTACGCTTTCGATCGAGGTCGAGCACCTTGGCGGCCGTCGCGTAGAACGGCTCGAAGCGCGTGACGTCGTCCCGCAGATCGTCGATCAACTGCGAATAGCGCGACCCATATGAACGATGCGGCTCATCGATCAGCTGACGCCCATAGGCGGTGCGGTCGAAAGCGACCTTCTGCCTCCATGGTGAAGCTACGACCTGATAGTCGCCGAACACGGCCTTCCAGGCGGGGCGCGAATGCGGGGGTTCGATCAGCGGATAGGCCTGATCGCGAAGCTGCCGTTCGTTATCGGTCAGCTGAAATTGCGAGGCGTGCAGACCGACGCTGCCGGTGGCTTCGGCGCCGAGCCAGCGGTGCATGTCGTCGTTGCGGAAGTCCTCGCGGGTGCGGCCGAAATCGCCGCCGCTGCAGCCGCCAAGCGCAAGGCTCGTTGCAAGCAGCATGAGGGCCGGTGCGGAAGCGGACGGCCGCGGTGCGGTCCGGATCAAGCGAGGCGTGTCCGGCATAATGAGTATCCAGTTTTCAGCGACGGCGGCGACGGCGGCCTGGGGCTGCGCCTTCTTCCGGCCCGCGGTCACCATTGGTTTCCTCAGGCTCACGCTCGATCCGGATAACAGGAAGGATCAGGACGGTTCCCGCACCGTCCGATGCGGCGCCATCCATGGTTGAGCCCAGCCGTCGCGATGCCACATCCGCTGGAAATTCAATGATGGTGCCCATGCCCTAACTCTCTCCGGTTGCCGCGCTCACGCCATTTGCGGCGACGGCAGTCATTAAGAACAGGACGTGGTTAACGGCATCTTAATGCGCCGGCGCCCGCCGATTTGGGCATCACGCCGTTTTCGCGGGCGATCCCGCAATGTGACAGAAAGGGCGAGATAACCGTCCGCCATTTCACGGATTGTTTTCCTTAACGCGGCGTTAAAGCAACTGGACTAGGCTCCAGCGAGATTCTGAAATCAGTCGCGTATCTCTGAAAATGACCACGCCTCCGCTGTTCTCCGGCTTTGACGGTTTGATGAGCCTCTCCCGTCGAGAGGGCGTCGATATCCGCCCCACTTTGCTTCGCGTCCTCACCGACCTCTATGTTCAAGCCAGCACGCACAGCGAGGAGGAAGCCCGACAATTCGTCGAGCTCACCTCCCGGCTGATCGACCAGGTCGACGACGCGACGCGCGCGGCCGTTCGAGCGCGCCTTGCGCTCTATCCGGCGACGCCCGCCCCGGTCATGAGACATCTCGGGCTTAAGCCGCCGTTTCCCGGTCAGCGCGTGCCGCTGGCGCGCGAAATCCCCGCGATTGCCGAGACCATCGCCGCACCGGTGCCGCCCAAGACACCGAGCGAGGCCCAATTGCGCTTGGCCTCGAACCTGTCGATGCAACCGACCGACGCGGCCGAAATCAGCGGACTGTTTTTCCTGGCAAGCTCGGCGGAGCGGGCCTTGATCCTGCACAATCTCTCCGACACTCCATTGAAGGCCTCACCTCGCGTTCCCGCCTTGCGCGCGGAGCGCGCCATCGAAGCCCTCGAGATGGCCGCCTTTGTTGCCGATGTTGAAAACTTCACACTCGAACTTGGCGAAACCCTGATATTGCCGTGGAAAACAGCAAACCAGGTGGTCAGCGATCCGGCCGGTGAACCGCTTGCCTGTGCGGCCAGGGCGCTCGGCATGCCGAGCCCGGTCTTCCAGCGGGTGCTGCTTTTCCTCAAGCCCGAGATCGGCACCTCCGTTCACACGGTGTACCGGCTGTCGCGCCTCTACGACACGCTGACGGAGCGGTCCGCGCTGATCATGCTGGCCGCATGGCGCGGATCGATCATGGCGGCGACACGCGCCAAGTACCGTTCCGCGCTCTATGATGATGAACGCAGCCGCGCCAGGCCTCCCGCGACCGAGAGGCGAACGGCATCGCAGCCTTCCAGCACGGTGGCGGCGCCGCGCACCGGATCATCTGGACGCTAAAGACAGGCTCACTCGCGCGACAGATCGAGAAAATGCCGCCCGGCGCGGTCTTCGGTCTCAACGATCCACGCATCCGGATCGAACCGGAGTTCCTTGTGCAGGCGCTCTTCTACCGACGGTTCCGGTAGCGGATTCTTCGAAATCGGCATGAAAAACCGCTCGATCGGCCTGGAGTCGTCGTAAACGGCCTGCGGCGCAGGTACGTAAAGCATGGCGTTGCCGTCAAGCAGCGCCACCTTGACGAATACCGCGCCGGCCTCCTCCGCGCCACGCCGTCGCACCGCGCCGAACACGCCCTCGGTCTGGCAGCGGCGCAAATAAGCCGCGACCCATATGCTCGATTTCAATCGCATGGGATCGACGATAGGCCAACGGATTCCATGAAGCTAGTGGACCGCCAGGCGGGTCCTACTCGATCGGATGACCGATCATCGCAGCCAGTTCGCGAACCAGCCGATCGGACATCTGGCCCGTGAGGGGAAGCTTCCGCGCCTTCTCGAACTTCTGGATCGCGGTCTGGGTATCGGACCCCACGACGCCGGTGGGCTTCAGTTGGCCGTAGCCGTATTCGGTGAGCGCGCGCTGCACAGCGGCTACTTTGTGTGACCCCACACCAGAGGCAGGTACGCTGTCGACCCGGGAAGATACCGGCACCGGCACGGTCGCCGGTGGCCGCGGAATATTGGTCGACGCTGCCTGGACCGCGCTGGTGGTCTTGACCAGATTTGCCAGCGGATCGGCAGTTCTTGGATCGGCAGTCCTGGGATCGGCCGGCTTTATCTCGGCCAACGAAGCATCGGCCTCGACCGGTCTCGGCTTGGGCAGTGGATTGGCGGGAACGGACGCCACCGCGGGCAAGGTCGTGATAGAGCCAAACATCGGTGCCGGGTGACGCCCCGCCTGCATGAACAGCGCGTTGGCGATGATGGCACCGATAGCCGCGAGCGCGACCACGCCCGCGACAATATCTTTCGGGCTATACAGAAAAATCCGCAGCGCAAGACCGCGCTCGGCGTCCGCGTCCACTACGACTTCTCTGGAACCGCGGCGGCGCGGCATGTCGTCACTTGTAAATTTCCTAGGCACTTTTCTTCACCTGGAGAGCTTGCTCTGGGATGATGGGACGCAGCAGTGGGGCGAGCGTTGCGATGTTGTTTGAGGCTTGCGCGGCCTGTGTCGTCAACGGCAATGCGACCGTCACCGTGGTTCCTTCGTCGACCTGGCTCTGCACGCTCATCTCGCCGCCATGCATGCTGACCAGGCTTTTCACGATCGACAGACCCAGGCCCGTGCCTTCGTGCCGCCGCTGATAGGTCGTGCCGGCCTGAAAGAACGGGTCGCCGATCCGCTTGAGATCTTCGGCGGCGATGCCGACGCCGGTATCGGCTACGCAGACGACCAGCCGTGACGCCTCGACGCCGGCGGAGACCGTCACGGTGCCGCCGCGCTCGGTGAACTTGACGGCGTTGGACACAAGATTGAGCACGATCTGCTTGAACGCGCGCGGATCGCCGATCATGACGGGCAAATCGTCCGGCACGCGGGTGACGAGATCGATGCCGGCTTCGCGCGCCTTGAGCGCCAGGAGATTGCAGCAATTGACGAGCGCTGCCCGCGGCGCGAACGGCTCGGGCATGATCTCGAAATTACCCGATTCCATCTTCGACATGTCGAGAATGCCGTTGACGACCGACAACAGATGCTGACCCGAATCGTTGATCAGCTGGGCATATTCCCGGCGGCGCGCAGCATCGAGCATCAGCGCGTTCTCCTGCACGATCATCTCGGAGAAACCGATGATGGCGTTGAGCGGCGTGCGCAACTCGTGGCTCATGGTGGCGAGAAAACGGGTCTTGGATGCGTCGGCTTGCTCGGCCGCGGTTCGCGCCAGATCAAGCGCATGTTCCTGATTTTTCCGGTCGGTGACGTCGCGCATCACCGCGACCACTTCGGCCTCAGAAGGTTTTGACGCCGTCGGCACCGGCTCGAGCGGCCGGCAACGCATCTCCACCCAGATGAAGTCCGCCTGATTGAGCTGACCCCGTTCGCGGCTGCGGGTCAAATCCCGTCTCAAACGGAACTCGACGCTTCGCGCCTCTCCCTCGCGTGCTGCATCCGAAAGCGCGGTGAGATAGGCCGGGCGGTCGGCAACGTGCACGCGATCGAACAGGCCGTGCCCAAGCAGGCGCGAGACCGGCGCTCCCAGCATCACCTCCGCGGCCGGCGAAATGAAGCCAACGGCGCCGTTGCGGTGATGACGCGAAATCACGTCGCTCATGTTTTGGGCGAGCAGGCGATAGCGGTCTTCCTCGACATAAAGCAGCGAGGCGCTGGTGCGTGCGAGCAGCTCCGCTCCGAACGCCAGACCGGCGGCATAGAGTGTCGCCGATGCCACGCCGAATGCCGCCAGGATGGCGCGCATATCCGCACCCACATCGCTTTCCGGCAGCAACTGAAGACGGCCGAGGACGATCAGCAGGGAAACGCAAGTCAATGCCAGCGCGGAGGCAAATGCGACGACGCGCCGCGACCCCGAAAGCGCAGCTTCCAGCGGCACGACCACCAGCCAGATCGCAACGAACGATCCGAGCCCGCCGGTAGCGGAAGCCAGCGCCATGATCAGACCGGCAAACGCCAGCGACGAGAGGAAGCAAGCTCCTTCGTAGCGGCCGGTGCGCGACAGGAACCACGACAATAGAATAGGCAGGATCAGCCACGCGAAGGCGGCAACCCCAAGCGCGGTCGGCGCGCCCTGCATGGCGAGGTAAACCGGAAACGCCGTGAGCGCCGTGAGGCTGCCCAAAAGACGCGGCGCGATAAATGCGCGATGCCGGGCGCGCGCCAACACATCGTATCGTGCCGATGGGTGCAGCAACGCATCTAGACAATCGCGGATGGTACTCAGAACTGTCACGGCTTTCGCGCTTTTCGCCTGTGCGTCGAACAGACGCCCCGGGACGCCCCTTTATCGTTACCCCAACGTGTCAGAGCGACATTAAACGAACGCTAAGGCCGCAAGTTCTCGGGCCAAAGACCGTATCTCCGCGGCCGTTTCGGCGGCGGAAACGGCGTTCAATCAACACAGATGGTGAACAGCGGGTTTCCGGAAAAAGGCGGGTATGGTTTCGAAATGGTGGATAGGGCCGGCTCACTTTGCTGCATCAGTATCAATCGAAAATTTACGCCGAATCAAATCGGTCAATTTTTCCGCGAATTTTTCTCGATTTAACTTCAATGCAAACACTTGCGATTTATCGACGGCTGTTAGTGAGAGTTGACGGGACTTGAAAGCAATGAATCGAGAGGGACGGCCGGGGTAGCGAGATGTTTTTTCTGCTTCGCTTGGTATTTTGGGTTGGACTTGTCCTCGTTCTGTTGCCGAGAGACAAAACCCCGGATTCTGACAAGGTGCCTCAAATCGGGGCGTCCGAAGCTGTGTCGGCAGCCACGGCGGCGGTATCCGACATGAGCCAGTTTTGCAAACGTCAGCCAACGGCCTGCGAGGTCGGCGGCCAGGCGGCAACCGTGATCGGCCAACGTGCCCAGGCCGGCGCGAAAAAATTGTACCAGATCATCACCGACAAGCCCGACAAATCCGACAAGCGTGCACCCGATCACACCGGATCGATCGGCGGCATGGAGAGCACTGAGGCGGCGCTGGGCGAAGTCGCGCGCGATACGCTGACGGGCGATGACATGCAGATCGAGTGGCAGGGCACATCCCCGCCATCGCCGTAACGGAAACGGTTTCTGTTCGCGGAACCATATCGCTTTCGGCCGCCTTCAAGCCTATATATGCCTTGAAGGTTGAGCACGATCATGACGACGATTGACGATATCCGCGAAAATTTCGAGCTGCTGGAGGACTGGGACGACCGTTACCGGTATGTCATCGAACTCGGCAGGACGCTCGAGCCGATGGCGGAAGGCGAACACTCCGCTGCCAACAAGGTGCAGGGTTGCGCCAGCCAGGTCTGGCTGTCGAAGCGTATCGAACGCAGCGCGGCCGGCGAAGCCCTGCTCAAGTATCGGGGCGACAGCGACGCCCATATCGTGCGCGGACTGATCGCAATCCTGCTGACGCTTTTCTCGGGTCATACCCCACAGCAAATCCTCACCACCGACGCGATCGCGATATTCAACGAATTCGGATTCCGCGAACACCTGACGCCGCAGCGCTCGAACGGCCTGCGTGCGATGGTCGAACGCATCCGTACCGACGCGCGCGAAACATTGGCGGCGGCTTCGTAAGACCTAACGCCTATTTCCGCCGCCGGCGTTGCTGACCAAGCCCCATTTTCTTGGCGAGCTGAGAACGTGCAACCGCATAGTTGGGAGCGACCATCGGATAGTCCGGCGGCAGACCCCATTTTTCCCGGTATTGTTCAGGCGTCATATTGTATTGCGAGCGCAGGTGCCGTTTGAGCGACTTGAAGCGCTTGCCGTCCTCAAGGCAAACCAGATAGTCCGGGGTCATCGACTTCTTGACGGAAACCGCGGGCCTTGCGGGTTCCGAAGGCGCCTCGGGCCTGCCGGTCGACACACGCACCAGAGCGGCATGAATCTGGTTGATCAGGCCTGGAATTTCCGAGGCCGGCGTCGGATTGTTGCTGAGATAGGCCGACACGATAGTCGCGGTCAGGTCGATGAAACTTTTGCTCGCGGTGTCGGTCATGGCCAAAACCTTCTCAAGAATTTCATCGCGCGAGTGACGTCCATGCCGTTAGACCGAAATCGCTTCTCGAAGATGAGCGGATTAAATAAGAACGGATTATCCTCCCAGAGACAAGAACGGCGTTGCAATTTTCATGGTCGTTGGTCGAGATGCGCGCGCAGTTCGTCAATCGACGCAAAACGCATCATGCCCTCCGGCATCTGGGCCTCGATCGATCCGTCGGAATACAATGAATAAGCCATTCCATCGACGACACCCGATTTGAGAACCGTCACCGGCCGCTGATCCTCGATGGTCGGGTTCTCGCGGATGGCCGCCGGTTCGCTGAATGTCGTTGGCGTGCGCGCAGGCCGCCGTTGCGGCGGCACATCGCCTGGCCTTGTCCGTTCCGATTTCGGCCAGGCATCGTCGAAGGTTGCCGGCGGCACCTCGTCGATCTCGGCTAGCGGCGGCGCTGCGGCGGGACCGGGTTCGGTCGCGGACGGGTCGGCCGCACGCGATTGGGCGCGCTCGCGCTCTCGGCGGGACGTCGAGGAGAACATCAAATTGCGCCGCGGTTTGACCGGTGGCGGCTCGGCGGCCGGCGGTGAGGGACGATCGCGCGCCGCAGCCTCGTCGAGCCAGGGCGCCGACGCGGAGGCGGGCGGCATTTGGTCGCCGCCTGCTTGATCGGCATTTGGCGTCGCTCCGCTGCCTTCGGCGGCAGCCGTGCGCGCCAGCGCCGCCGTCCGTTGCTGGGCGTTGCCCCTCCCGTCGAGGACGGAACCCGACCCCAGCCGCTCGGCAACGCTCTGCAGTTCCCTGACAGCGACCCACAGGCTCAAGATGATCAACCCTGCGCAGGCGGTAACCGTGCCAGAGAGGATCAGCGTGTTGCCAAAACTGAACTCGTTAACCGGGATACCAAAACCGACCGCCAGGAGGCCTGCCACCAGGCAGCCAATCCCCGCGACCAACATTGCAATCATCATCAAAACTACCCCTAGCCGCGCCCCACCACACGCGCAGCCTCCGCAGTCCCCTCCGCCACGATACCGTCATATTAAGCACTCCGCCAACGTTAAGCGCTCCGCCAACGGCAATTGCTGTGGTAATTCCGATGCCTGCAGACCGCTGTGGAACCCAAAACGAAGCAAGAGCGGTCTCCTCGCTGCGCTGCGGCAGGTGAATTACGCCACAATTGCCAATTACTTGGCAATGGAACTGCGCTATATGGATGCCGGGGGATGAGGCCCAGGAGGCGCCAGCGGGCCAAGGGACACCGGGTTACCAATAGCCATGTCAGCAATCACGACTTCGGCCCTCGAAACGCCTTCGCGGCGCTCGATCGAGCGGACCTGTGACGACGCCGCAATTCTGGTGCTGGCCGTGGTCGGATTGGTCGCGGCTTGCACCTTCCGCGACTACGGTCTCGGCTGGGACGACTACACCCACGCTGAATATGCCGATTTGCTGCTGCGGATGTACGGCTCCGGTTTCAAGGACACCGGCGCGTTGACGTTCGCCAATCTGTACATGTATGGCGGCGGCTTCGACATGGCCGCGGCATTGCTGCACAAGGTGATCCCCCTCGAGTTGTTTGAAACGCGCCGGCTGCTTGGCGCGACCGTCGGCATCGTCGGCCTTGCGGTCACCTGGCGGCTGGGTCGTCGCGTTGGCGGCCCGTTGGCCGGACTGGTGGCACTGCTGCTCTTGGCGCTGTGCCCGACCTTCTACGGCCACATGTTCATGAACCCGAAGGACGCGCCGTTTGCCGTGGCAATGATGATCCTGCTGTTCGGCCTGGTTCGCCTGGCCGAAGAATATCCGCATCCCTCGCCGCGGACAGTTCTGATCGTCGGCCTTGGCGCCGGTCTTTCGATGGGCTCACGCATTCTCGGCGGGTTCGCGCTGCTTTACGCGCTGGCTGGCTTCGTGCCGTTGCTCACCGAGGAGATTCGCACACACGGGACGCGCGAGGCGGCCCGGCGGTTTGCGAAAGTGTCCTACGCGCTCGTGCCCGGCCTGATCCTCGGCTATCTCATCATGGGATTAATCTGGCCGTGGTCGATCATCGAGCCCGGCCATCCGTTCCTGGCTGCAACCTATTTCTCGCACTTCTTCGAAAAGCCCTGGAAGGAGATGTTCGACGGCGCGATCGTGTCGGTCCCCGACATGCCGTGGTCGTATCTTCCCACGCTGTTTGCCCTGCAGCTTCCGGAGGTTCTGCTGGCGCTGACAATTGCGGGCGTCGTCGCGACCGGCCTGGCGTTGCCGCGCAGCGACGTGCCGGCGCGCCGCAAGACAATCCTTCTGATGCTGACCTTGGCGGCGGTGCTGCCGATCGCGATCGCCATGGTCAAGCGCCCCGCGCTCTACAATGGAATCCGCCATTTCATCTTCGTCATTCCGCCGATGACGGTGCTCGCAGGCCTCGCCTTCGCGCGGGGAATGAATTGGCTGAAGGAAAATCGCCGCAGCTGGCAACCTGCCGCTTTGGCCGTTTTCTCGTTCGGCCTGCTGCTGCCGCTCGGCGAAATGATCCGCCTGCATCCCTATCAGTACACGCACTTCAATCACATCGCCGGTACCGTGCGCGGCGCCGACGATCGCTATATGCTCGATTACTGGGGGCTGGCCTTCAAGCAGGCCTCCGAGAGCCTGCGTGAGCAACTCGACGGAAAACACGAAACTCCGCTGCCTGGGCACAAATGGAATGTCGCCGTATGCGGCCCGCACCGGCCGGCCCAGGTTGCGCTCGGCCCCGATTTCTCCATCGGCTGGGACAGCCATGCGGCCGACTTCGCGATGACGCTCGGCGAATTCTACTGCAAGGGTCTTATTAGCGCGCCAATCATGGTTGAGATCAAGCGCGACGACGTGGTGTATGCCCGCGTCTATGACATCCGCGGCCGCAGCATCTCGAGCCTGCTGACGATGCCGCCGCCGTGATGAAACGCCAACCCTTATCGCAAAGCATGACGGCCGGCTGGACCCAGGTTACAGGAATTGAAAAATCGGGAAATCCGGTGTAGGTTTTGCTTACATACCTCTACACACCGAATCAAAACGCCGCCCAATGCCGGGCGGCGTTTTTACGTTGGGGCTTCCTCGCGCCTCCCATATTGCATTGCTCTGCGTATTGCGGCCCGGATTTCCGTGCGATTAGATCGCCGGCGGGCTTTGGGAGGAAGGTCATGAAAAAGATCATCTATGTTGTGGCCGTCGCCGTGGCATTGACGGCGGTTTTACCGGCGGCAAGCGCGCAGCAGGCCGATCCGCCCAAGCAGACCCTAACCGCCAAACTCAAACAGAAATATCTGGAACGGCGGGCCAAGTTCGTAGGCCGCGTGAAGGACGTCTATTTTGCTGCCGGCTGCAAGATTCTAACCAGTAAAGCCGGCATCCATTCTCTCACCAGCAAAGACAGCTATCTTGCCTACGTCCAGGCGCAGGCGGTCCTTGATTTGAAAGAAGACGAGGAACTCGTGCAGGCTGCGAAGCAGGAGGGCCTCGACCGCGCAGCAAAGCCGGGAGAATGCGATTATTATCGCCGCCATCCGGAAGCCGCCGAGACGATGCGGCGGGCCGCGTCCGAAGCAGCCAAGCAAAAATGACGACCCTTTCACGGCGGCGGCAAGGGCTCACTCAATTCGGGGCCGCGATCAGCGCCATCGCTCCTGATCAAAGCGCTCACGACGCGCTTGGCGCCTCGGCAAGGGCCGCCAGAATTCTCGCCCACGAGCGAATGCCTTTCTGGAAGCTTCGCAGATCGTATTTCTCGTTCGGCGAATGAATGTTGTCGTCGTCGAGCGCAAAACCGACCAGCAGCGAGTCAAGGCCGAGCGTGCGCTTGAAATCGGCAACGATCGGAATCGATGCGCCCGACCCCATCAGCACCGCCTCCTTGCCCCACTCCTCCGCCAGCGCGCGCCGCGCGGCCGCGAGCGGCTTCATGTTCCAGTCGAGCGCAACGGCGGGCGCATTGGTATGACTGGTAAATTCAGCGCGGCAATCCTGCGGCAATCGCGCGGTGACATAGTCGCGAAAGGCTTTCTGGATCTTGTCAGGGTCCTGTCCCTCTACCAGGCGGAAGGAAATCTTGGCGGAAGCTTCCGCCGGGATCACCGTCTTTGAGCCCTCGCCCGTATAGCCGCCGACGATGCCGTTGACGTCGCAGGTCGGGCGTGAGGAGACCTGCTCGATCAACAGGCGGCCCTTCTCGCCGGCCGGGACCGACAACCCGATGGGCTTGAGGAATTTTTCAGACGTGAGGTCAAGCTTCCGCCACTGCTCCAGAATGTCTGCCGGCAAATCCTTGACGCCGTCGTAGAAGCCCGGGATCGTGATGCGGCCGTCGTCATCGAAAATGCCGCCGAGAATACGGGTCAGGACGCGGATTGGATTTTGCGCGCCGCCGCCGAAGATGCCGGAATGCAGATCGCGGTTGGCGGCCTTGATCTTCACCTCGTCATAAACGAGCCCGCGCAGCGAGGTGGTGATCGCCGGCGTGTTCGGATCCCACATGCCGGTGTCACAGACGAGCGCGTAGTCGGCCTTGAGGTCGTCCTTGTTCTTCTCAAGAAACGGAACGAAATTCTTCGAGCCGACTTCCTCTTCGCCCTCGATCACGATCGTCAGATCGACCGGCAGCGAGCCGGTCACCGTCTTCCAGGCGCGGCACGCCTCGACAAAGGTCATCAACTGTCCCTTGTCGTCCTCCGCACCGCGCGCGACGATGATTTTTCGTCCGTCGGCATGGTCGGTCACAACGGGCTCAAACGGTGGGCGATGCCACAGGCTGAGCGGATCGACGGGCTGCACGTCATAGTGACCATAAAAAAGGACGTGCGGCCGACCGCTGGATTTGCCGTTGGACTTGGCAACCACGGCCGGGTGCCCTGCGGTTGGCCTCACCTCGCTGGCAAAACCAAGCGAAGCGATATCCTTTGCCAGGTGATCGGCGGCCGCTTTGCAATCGGCCGCAAAGGCCGGATCGGCCGAAATCGACTTGATCCGCAGCAGCGCAAACAATCGCGCGAGGCTGTTGTCGAAATCCGCATCGATGCGCTCGAGGACCTTTTGAAGTTGTGCGACGTCGGACATTTCCGATCTTCCTTTGGTTGGCAGGAATTCCTGTCTTTACTCTACTCTAGGGCAGCCCGCGAGATGCGGACAAGGATCCAGCCGTGGAAGCATCCTTGTCCGCCGCCGGATGCAGCAGATGCCAAGCCAGCCCCCCGACGATAACGGCGGTGGCAAGGAAGTTGTTTCCGAACGCCTGCAAGTCATGCGGAAAGACCGGAAGCGAGAGGCAGACCAGGGCGCCCGCGATCGCCAGCACGGTCCATGTTCCCCGGCGCACCGCGGCGCGGGGATCAAAGGCCGCCCGGTGCATCAGAACGGTCAACGGGAAAAACAGCCACATGAAGTAGTATTGGCGCGCCAGGGGCGATGCCACCGTCATGAGACAAAACAGGATACCGAGCTCCTCGGCGTCCGACCGAGGCGTCCGGCGCGACCTCGGCGGCATCACAACGATGAAGCCGAGGCCGATCAGAATCGAAACGCCGACCACGGCCCAATTGGCGGTCTTGAAGTCGAGGTCGAGCAAATTCATGGTGGCAGGCGCCTTAGCCGGATCATCCTGGTTATAGTTGACCGGACGTGTCAGGCGGTGTGTCAAGGAGATCACGGATTGGTTCATCCACGACCAGTTCTGATCATCGCGCTGTCCAAATCCCTTCTCCGAACTCGATCCGACCATTCCCTGGTACCAGGTTTTCAGTTCGGAGAGATTATGCTGAAAACCGCGCACGGGCGCTGGGAGGACGAACAGAAGAATTACCAGAAAGATCACCATGCTTGCGGCCGATGCCCATTGCCGTCGCCATACGAGATAAGGCAGCACGGCTACCGGAAAGACCTTGATCGCGGTCGCGAGCGCAAACAAACCTCCCGAACTCCACGGCCGGTTGTGTTGCAATAGCCAGAATCCCAGCAGCATCAGCGCCAGCAGCACGAGATTGGGCTGGCCGAGATCAAACATGT
>Ga0210394_10002105_pt1 | contig 28484 bp, 24 predicted proteins | sample IncBWC12MmetaG_FD_160121 | JGI IMG/M metagenome (GOLD analysis project Ga0210394, IMG submission 160121) | Forest soil microbial communities from Barre Woods Harvard Forest LTER site, Petersham, Massachusetts, United States - Inc-BW-C-12-M | ecosystem: Environmental > Terrestrial > Soil >...
ATGCGACATGGATCTTCTCACCGTCGTTATTGACCTTAGAAAATTGTGGGAGCCTGGGTGTCATGGGTTCGTCAGCGAATTGTCATTCCTTTGTTGTGCGCTTGGTGAGGGCGCTAAAGACTGAGCAGGGTGACGCAAGGCGGTCAGATTCGGGAACGGAAGGTTGAGAAGCACAGCTCTTTCGGGCACGAAAGCGCCAGGTCAAAACAATTACATTAGACAAACAATTGGCTGACATCTCAAGCGCGTCCAAGTGTTAATTGATGTAAAGGTGGTAGGCGGATTTGTAAGTGAGCCACGATGCGGCTTCCGCATAGCCTGATGTCTGGACTTGGGTAATTAGGCAAAGCAGTTGTGTGTGAGCGTTCGGATCGTGGCCGGACCTGTGCGATCCGAAGTCGACCAACGTGAAGTGGTCCATTGAACCATCTAGGCGATCAAGGCCCGTGTTGGGCAAACAGTCTAGGGAATCGCGAGCGCTATGGCTGAAGAGCTGATTCAACGGGAAATGCCAGGGGCGGCTGAGTCGAAAACATTGCGCCGCCCCCAAGACGCGCTCTTTTGTAATATGGAGTTGCCTCTGCGCGGCACATTCTTCCCTCTTGGCTATCCCGTGGAGATTCTTACTAATGACTACGGGGTCCTGAAGGCCGCCCATGAGAGTTTCGGCCACGCGCAGTTCATGCGGATGGCTACGACTTTGCAACTGCGCTTCGGTGTCAGCCATGAAGGTGGCTATGAGTGTCCGGCAGAACCAACCCGGCGGGAATTTGGCCACTTGTATTCACTGGTTGCGGATGTTAGTAACCAGTCACTCCTGGATCTCAGAACCTGCATCAGCTTCACATGGTTAACGCGTGCGGCTGTGAAGAACAGGCTCTATTTCCGTCTTAACTTTCTAGAGAAAGTGGTTTATTTGCTACTTGGCGCATCCGTGGTGACTGATCTTCACGCTGCATGCGTGAGCAAGAACGGGAAGGGGATTCTGATCTTCGGCGACTCTGGAGCCGGAAAATCGACGATCGCCTATGGATGTGCCCGCGCCGGATGGACCTACACCTCGGATGATACTAGTTACCTCATCAACGGATCGAATCCGCCACGAGTAATTGGACACGCCCACCGAGCGCGATTCCGCCCTACGGCGAAGTCACTGTTCCCTGAACTAGAATGTCGGGAACTGACACCGCGACTTGAGGGTAAGCCTTCCATTGAAGTGCCGACTTCAGAGCTCCCCATACGGAGCACATCGGCTGAGGCCGCGATCAATTGTATCGTCTATCTCGCCCGACATTCTTCAACTTCCGCGAGGCTCACGGCGCTACCTCGTGGGACCGCAACACAGCGTGCCTGTCAGGAACTCTATTCTGCTGGGGAGATTCGCGCAAAGCACGAAGAAATCCTGGGGTGTCTCTCAGAGATTCCGACATACGAACTAGAGTATTCCGATCTAAACGATGCCATTCAAGCCCTCGACCTCTTAGCGCGGAGCGGAGAGTCGAACGGCATCCCTCTTTCGGATTCCAGCCAATCGCGAGTCTGAGTTAGAGGCGACTCGCAAGCTAGTTTGCATCTCTAATGCTCTTTCAATTACATCTACCGCGCGTTCGAGTCCTTGGAGCGAGCGAAGCTTGGTTTGCATCTTCAAAGCCGCTTCACGATAGCGCGGCTCATGAAGAAGTTTTGTAACTGCGGTGCGTATTGTTCTGGACGAAAGGCGCATGACAGGAAGGACCTCAGCAATTCCCAGTCGTGCTAAGCGAACTGCTACTGCTGGCTGGTCGAGTGCTAGCGGGATGGCAATCATGGGCTTTCCTTCCATGAGCGATTCGAACACGGTGTTCGATCCGCCGTGCGTAATCACTATCCGTGCGCGTTTCAGTAGCTCGAGTTGGGGAGCATACCCCGCCACCAACGGATCGCCGGGCAGATCGGTGAACATTTCCGGGTCAAAGCGGCCGCCTAAGGAAATCACCAATTGCATGTCGATATCCCGGCATGCTTCTGCAATCAAACGGAACACGGCAGTCCTGATGTTGCGTGTGGTTCCCAATGATGCATAGATGAGGGGGCGGCCATCAATGCGATGCCACGGAAATGCGACGGCCGGTCTCCCGGCCCTGTTTACAAATGGTCCCGTGTAGTGGAAATTCTCGGGAAGCCTTGTTCGCGGAAAATCGAGGCAGGCTGGAAGTTGCGTAATCTGCGCCAGAGGCGGGAGGACGAGCGGGAGTTCTCGGACCGGCCCCAGTCCTACCCTCCGCCTGTACGCATCGAGCCATTTGCGTATAGGGCCCTGCATTCGTAGTGCGGATACTTCGAATACAGCAACCTGTAGCCAACTCAGACAGGATGACGAATACCGGTAGCCTGAAAAGGGAGGAAAAGCCTTCCATCCGAAGTTGTGCGGTACCGACGTGGAATATATGAAATATGGCAGCTGCAGCAATTGGGCAATGGTTGGGCCTGTTAACGCGATTTCGTTTATGAGGAGCACATTCACGCCGGCTCGCATCAGCGCGGCGGGGGAACTCCGCAAGTAGGCATCGAGGTCGTGCAAAATCCTCCTGAGATTGACTGCGAGCTTCGAGAACTCCGATTGCGGTTCTGCGTTTGTGACCCTATTCTCATTGTTTTTGAAAGAGGCTTCGCTCTCGCCTATGGCACAGAACTCCAATCCAGCCTGGCGCACTCGATCTTCGATCTTTCGCTTTTCAAAGAATGTAACTGAGTGGCCGCGATCTCTTAAGTTTTGAGCGAGAAGGATGAGCGGCGTAAGTTGCCCCGTACTCGTGAAAGGTAATACGCCGAAATGCCATCTCTGCGGTTCAACGGGCATGTTCAATCATCTCCGCCCTTGCGGGGAGCTTAATGGTTCTGCGCCCTAGTTGCACGCACCCCGCTCCTAGCGCTTCTTCAGTCTTCTGCAACAGCATCTTGACTGGCGCACGTAACCATCGGATTGATCCATCAACCGATATTGCCTCCATCCCGTGCTTCTCTATTAACGGAAGCCTCTCGTAGATCATTTCGGCGGCGAGCCGGACCTGCCCTCCAATGACTACAAGTTCCACATCATTCATCGACAGCCCCTCTACCCGCTCCGCTGGTTCTTGGCCAGTGTCCCGGATGGCAGTCAGGTCGCCAATCCCGGATTCGCGTATAGAACCTTCGGCATCTTCTAATCGGAGGATCGCGGCAGGAGTTGTCGTCACCATTTCATATGCGGTCGTTGAGGGGATCCCGCAATAGCGCCTCGCGAACCGAATCTCATCCAACAGGTCGCCCTCGGCTGTCAGTGGAGAATCGCTCCCAAGAGCTATCCTTTCAATCCCGCCCAGAGTGGCCAGATCTGGAATCTGTTGGAAGAGAAAATTGTTCGAAGAGGGGCACACAATGAGGGAGGCGTTACGATCGCGCAATAGCGCTGCCCCCTTGTGGTCGATTGCCAGACCATGAACCAGGACCGTGTTGCTATCAAGCAATCCGAGGCGCTCGAGTTCCCGAAGCTCCTCCTGGGCCTGCTCATCCACTCCTTCGCACGCGTGCAGAATGAATGGAGCGCCTTCGGGCGTCATTCCTCGGGCATGGCGAATGTCGCCGCCGAGCGCAAGCGAATGGGCCCAACCATATTTCCGGACGACGCGGACCGGAAAAGTGTCACTTTGCAACTGCTGCCAAAGCGGATTGTGATGACTGACTGTTGTCACCCCGCAAAGAAGGTTTCGTATGCCTCCCCACCACAGACGAATGTCCTTAGGCACGGCGCGATGTCTCGCAATGATTTCGGAAAATCTGGTGTGGATGTCCTCTCCCCAGTCGATGTAACTACGATAGGGCGGATGAGCAAGCCTTGGAAAAAGCGAGAACTCAAGATGGTCGTGAGCATTCACCAAGCCAGGCAGAATGAGGTAGCCGCTAAGGTCTATATTCGTGCAGTGCGATACGTCGCCGTCAGGCATGCCGCTTGCGAGAATGCGCGTTATGCGCTCACCGGTGATCTGTATGGAAGCGTGGGTACTCTCATGCGGCCCAATCGCGCAGGCGGCTCCCCGAAATAACAGTTGTCTTTTCCGGTGATTAGTCAAACTGCCCTCCCGCAAGAACGTTCCTCATGCTCTGCGTGAGGATTAGGCAGAGAATCAGAAGAGCGATACTTGTTAAGCGCCTCTTCAAGGGCCCTCGCCGGGCCGGTTTAACGCAGTTCTGAAGAACTGAGGTCATGATTTCCGAGCGGCATAAATCCGAAACCGGGATGGCTCTCGGCGGTGATACAGCTTTGCCATGAGAGGACGCATCGCCCATTGCCAACCGTACCCTGGGGAATAGATGAACCACTGAATCAATAACTGCTCTTCCAGCATCTGCAGTCGATCATTGGTCAGGTATTCAAGACTCTCGATGGAATCAGAAGCGGTCCCGTAGCGCTTGAGAAAGGCAGCCCGTCGTTCTGATACCATTCTCCGGCCACTCTCTCCATTGGAGTACCACGGCGTGTCGCTGATAATTACCACCCCTCCACCCCGGACGCATCGGAGTGCCTCGCGCATAGTAGCTGCATAATCCTCCGCGTAGTGGAAGGAAGCGTTGAAAACAACGGCGTCGAACTGCTCGTCCTGAAACGGAAGCCGGGTGAATTCGGCCTGGAACCTCGGAAACATTGTGGTCAGATGCTTTCGAAAGTGGGAGCCCGCCCCAAGGCCGTCGTAATCGTTGACAAGCAGATCCAAAGCAACGGGACGATACCCGGCCTTCGCCAGTCGATGGCTCATCCAACAGTTTCCGGCACCGATATCCAGGATACGTCCCCCATCAAGCTTGCGGCTCCGTTGGATCAGATGGCTTACCAAGAAGTCATAACTTCGCGCCCTGACTTTCCATTGTTTGCTATTTCGGCGGGAACGATCTTTGTAGGGAAGGTTCAAATAAAAGTCATCACTGTCGCTCCTCCTACCTTCCTCTTCCCTGATGTGCTCGTAGTCTTCTAGAAAATGGGCGAAGTGCTCAGCTCGATCCGGAGGGAGAGCATGGACAATCCCGCGAGCGACGTGCATTTGAAATCCACAAAATGGGCACTCCATCCCAGGCAGATTCGCTCTGCATCGCGGGCATTGAAGAAGGATGTCCAAATGCGCAGTATCAGGATCGAGGAGTTGGGCGCTTTCCCGCTCGCGGGGGGCGGTAGCACGTTCTTCAGCCATGCCCAACTGTTGCTTCGATGAAAGAGGTTCCTGCATTCAAGGCTCCCCAACATGCGATAACTGCGCTAAGGGAACGAAGGCAGAGGCTTTTGGAGCATCAATCTTTGCGGGAGAGCCGAATGGGTCTGGAGTCCTGCTCTTCGGTTCAAGCTCAATGACTGTGCGCCACAACGAGCCAACCCTAGCTCTGGTTTCGCGCGTCGCATCAAACCGGTTCCATGCATCGACTTCTAAATGTAGAGCGTCGCGCACGGCACGATAGAACTCGGTAGTGTAGGCGGCTTTAAACATGATGCAGAGATCATCGCTATCCATCCAGTTTCGCTTACTTCCAAGTTGTGCCTGAACATTCTCATAGAACACCGTACCGGGAAGAGGGTAGGAGAATGAGATCCCGACGTCGTCCGGACGCGTCTCGCGAACAAACGCAATTGTTTCTTGTAACTCGCTCCAGGTTTCGCCGGGATAGCCAAACTGCAGGAAGAAGCATGCACGAACGCCTGCATCCTTCAGACGTCGACGGGCGGTTCGGACAGAGTCCAATGTCAGACCTTTGTCCATCGCATCAAGAACGGCTTGCGACCCCGACTCGACTCCCATCCACACCTCGGCGCAGCCCGCCATTCTCAAGTGCCGGACAGTTTCCCCACCCATTAGATCGGCTCGCGACTGGATCTTAAAAGGAATCGCTGCCCCTGTCTTCGCAACTTCCTCCGCAAAACGCTCCACCCAATGCCGATCCAATGCGAAGACATCATCACCAAACCAAATGTGCTGAACGCCTGCAAACTCCTTAAGGTATCGCATTTCCTCTGCAACGGCCGCGGCTGGGCGCAGGTGAAATGTGTTGCCGGAAATGGGCTTTGCACACCAGTTGCAACGGTAAGGACATCCGCGACTGGATACCATGTTCGTTGAGAAGTAACCGTGAGCATGTGTCCATGCCTCGCGATACGGTTCCATATCGATAAGGTCCCGCGCGGGCAACGACAGCTTCGACCATGCGGGGTTCCTTGACAGACGCTGGGAGCTCCGCACTGGGCGGTTATGCTCATCGAGTTTAACCATTCCGTCAATCGCCGGAACTATTGTTGCGTTCAGTATCGAACGACACAGTTGCACCAGAGCATCCTCTGCCTCACCACAGAGTACGTAATCGAATCCATTCTCGAGGAACAACGCCGGATTGTCGGTCGAATCTGACCCGTGCACGACCGTGATTGCGCCGATCGCCTTTGCCCCTTGTGCGATTCTCCACGCTACATCTCGCATCCGTGTGAGACACATCTTCGACAGGAAATTGAAGTCATCCTCATAGACAGCAACAATCCTCGGCTGGTGCTTCGCCAGTGCCGCGTCGATCATCGAGGATGGATCCTCAAGCATGGAATCGAAGGCAGCAACCGAGATACCGCTGTCTCTTAAAGCCGAGGCTGCGTATAGCGTCCCTATCGGCATATAAGGCTGCATTTTGCGAACTTGCTTCGAGTCGTAGGGAAGGTGATAGGAGTGAGTGAGCAAAACATGCGCCACGGGTCACCTCGGATATTTACCGCCTCGGCCTGGTCAACCCGCAGACATTGCTGTGCTATGTTCTGACGGATTGGCACATTCGGCATACCGCGGCCTGAGATGTAGCTTAGGCTCGCTGCTGAATTGTGTTGTCGCGGAATTGTCAACTCAATGTCATCCTTTCGCTATTCGAAATGTGACTGAGACTCCAGTGTGGAAGCGTTCGACGTAATCGGCGCAACTCCTGCGGTGAATATCGATGTGCTTTGGGCGGTGTCAGTACTCGCAAGGACTGGATTGGCTGCCAAACTCGAGAAATGACCGAGCTTGTCTCGTTTGGTAGCGAGGTATCGGGCACAATGAGGAGTGCCTGCGACATCGGCGCTCACGCGCCCTACAATATCAATCCCGGAGAGCCGAACGGCGTCGATCTTCTTTGGGTTGTTCGTCATCAATTGGAGCGAGGCGATCTTGAGAGTGCGAAGGACGTCCACAGAGAGTGCATAATCGCGAAGATCGACGGCGTGACCTAATCTTATATTGGCATCGACTGTGTCCAGCCCAAGATCCTGGAGTTGATAGGCGCGAAGCTTTTCAATCAAGCCGATACCGCGACCTTCCTGATGCTCGTAGACCAGCACTCCCGCGCCCCGATCTGCAATTGTCCTCAAGGCAAGGTGAAGTTGGTCATGACAATCACATCTCAGGGAGTGAAAGACATCTCCTGTCGTGCATTGGGAGTGAATGCGAACCAGTGGCGGAGTTCCATGGATGTCACCCAGGATCAATGCAAGTGCGGTCTCCGCTTCCCCTGTCCTTTTGTTGTGATAGACCGCTTCAAATGCTAAGAGGCGGAACGTTGCCCAACGAGTCGGGAAAACTAAATCTGCGACTTGCGTTATAGTCTTCAATGCTGGGCGCGCTCCCTTCAGGCGCTCATTGTTCGGATGAAATCGGTAATCACCGGCTCCTAATCGGAGCGTAGCGTGCCGCTGCCTCTTGCGTGTCGCCAGAATGTCACCGCGCAGTCATTCAATTGTCGAAAGTGATTCGCGAGGTGACGCTGTCTAACTCCCGCTGGCTCGATTAAGAGGGAAGGGAACAAGGGGAATATCATTCGCTAGTACCTACCGAGCGGCAGTTCGGCGAAACTGATAAAGTATGTGGTCGCCCAGGAATGCAAGAGGCTGCGCAATTGCCTGATCAATTAATTCCATCACGCGAAGGAATCTCGGGTGTTCAGAGATCCATGGCTCAGCACCGCTCGGGGGGACTGCTACACCGATCCCTAGGCGGCTTTCCAGTTCAAACCATGGCGCGAAAGCTCTCTCCAATGCGGCGCGGCGATGATAGACGATTGGGAATTCGCGCTTGCCAAGCCGAGCTGTCAGTTCCCCGCGTTTGCAACGCCGAAAGGCCTGATTTGGCCGATGATGGAGAATCTCGGTGAGCATCTCGCCGAGACAAAGCGTGCCAAAAAGCACCAGCATCGCGGGGGCGCCGGGTTTGAGCAATTGCGCAAGACCGCGCGCCACCGGTTTCAGGTCGACAATACAATTGAGTGGCGCGAAGTTAGAGAACGCACCGTCGAAGCGTTCTCCGCCGGCTGAGAGATGACGAACAGCGAAAACCTCCATCTCCTCCCCGCCCACGACTTCTGCTCGAGCGCCAAATGGGGCGAGTTTGGATTGGGCGTGCGCGACCATGGCCGGCGATGGATCAGTAAGAAGGACGTCATAACCACATCCAGCCATGAACGCAGCGTCTTCACCCGTCCCGCCGCCCAACTCGAAGATGTACCCACCCTTGGGGAATGCTCGTAGGAGTGAAGCACGCACGGCGCGGCGTTGCGCCCCCACGCTGCGCCATGCTCCGAAGCGCGGGTCAAATACAGTCGCGATCGCGTCGAACGCAAGGGCAGAGGGACGCAGAGGGAATGTCATCGTGCATCCCTAACCAGTCGGCGCCAACGATATGACTCAAATAGGAATCGGAGTCCTTCCACAACGTGAAAGCGAAACCGGACAAGGATCAACTTAAGTTGCATATGATAGCGACCGAGCCGGACCGGAAGCGTTTCATGCTCAAATGGGCGTATGACGGGAGGTGGCAGGCGAGAAGGCAGTAACGCCTGCCTGATGGGCCGCTTCGCCGGGGCGCCAGCAGCCGCAAGCTCTCTCTGCAGCAACAGGTACAACTTAGTTCCGGGGTAGATGCCCAGTACAGCCCGATGCCCATACATCTCAATCCAGAGCCGTACGGATCGGGAAAGAGTGCAGACTGTCCACCTCGTCAATTCCTCAGGTGCGAAATCGCCCATTACGCATGAGATCAGAAGCGTGACCACGCCCAGAGCGAGGGAGGCGCGTCGATGCTCCCTTGCAGACCATTGAAGTTCACCCCAGAAGTCATGGTCATCGCGGCGAGCGAGAACATGGCGGCGAAATTCCAGTAGATGCGCAGCTCTTGAGAACTCGCCGCAAATGTGCTTGTACACGTGGAGGCCTTGGCCCAAGAACAAATCAACAGGCGAAAGAACCGGCATGCTCATGCCGTGGAACCTGCGCCATTCTAGACGATCGAGCGGAGACCATGAGGTTTGGTCACCTGGCTGAATATGCAATTCAACGGCATATGATCGCAAGTCTTTGTAAATGTCCTTCAGAGTAAAGCCAGGTCTTTCGTTCAGCTTGAACTCCCAGCTTCTGCCGCTTATTGCGTAGAGACGGTAACCCCTGTTCTCAAGGATCTCACGCGCTTTCGATGCGCTTTGAGCGGCGACTAGAAAGTCCAGGTCAAATTGTGACCGCAACTCAGGTTTCGGCACCGAGCTTGGCCAAAAGGACAGTCCTTTGAGAACGGCGTACGAGAGGCTGGACATTTGAAATTCTTGTTGGATCTCGACTGATTCGGAGATCATACCGTTGGTTCGCGCCGTGTTATCTATCAGGTTCTTGTTCAGTCGATTAGACACAGTCTGTGGCAGGAGGTCGCTAATACCTAACTCGTTGAGTCGATTTAAGAAGTACAATGCAAGTCCACTGATGTCCAACCAAAGTGTTAAGCGTCTCCATTCGCTTCTGGAAAGGGTAAATAGCCGCGAACACTGCTCAGGTAGAGGATCGCAAAAGGTTAACAAGACCGCTTCGCGCGTGAGTTGATCCCCGCGCAACACTTGTGAAGAGGCGTTGATGCTCAAATGTGCGAGAGAGGCGCGTGTGCCCGCCTCCTTTAATTCATCGATCAGTGGAACTGCACCGGTTTCGAATGAAGTCTTTCGCTTAGATATGGGCACCAATGCTGTCTTACCTCATTTGTTGGGCTATCCCTTATGCAGGACAGAACTGCCTGTTTCAGAGGCTAACGGAATTTCACTCGATCGGTTGTCACTTTCGTGTAATGCAATTGTCACTCTATTGCTGAGCCTATTGTCATGTAACCGGCCGATGCCAGTGAGCCTCCCGTCTATCACCTGTGCGCCGGTCAGCCCTATGACAATCCATTGACAAAGAAAAGACCGGACAAAGACACCTTCTGCAGTGCGGGCCGTTAACGTAGGCATTGGCCTGCATCCCCGGAGGCCATGTTTCCTGGCCATATAGGCGAAGTCAAACCGTGTCGTTGTGAGGGAAAGAGGGCCGCAGAGCCTCGGCCGCGAGCGACGACCTCGCGATTCCAGGTGGTTGCTTCAAACGCCAAACCCCTATTGAGGATGAATCATGAAGCCATTTCACGAAATCCGGACAAATGAAATCACACCGCGTTCCCTTCAAGACGAGCTCGCTTCGAGAGGATATGTTCTCATCCGACAGGTTCTGCCCCGCGCCGATGTAGCGAGCGTGCTAGGTGATGTTACGGGGGTAGTATCTCGAGCCGGCTGGTTGCTGGCCAGTCATGACCCGGTGGATCGCATCGCCGATGCAAGCGCTGCTTGTGGAGATCCTGACCCATCATTCAAAAGCGCCTACCAGGAAATCTTCAACCTCGAATCGTTTCACGCGTTGCCGCACCATCCGGCGTTGCTCCGGGTGATGAACATGATCGCAGGCGGCCAAGTCCTGGTTCATCCGAAACCCATTGGACGGTTAATTTTTCCCTGCTGCGATCGTCTCACAGTTCATGCGCATCAGGACTACCGATTCATGAACGGTGATCCTGAGTGCTTTACCGTTTGGATCCCTCTTCACGACTGTCCAACCGATATGGGACCATTACAGATTCTGGAAGGATCTCATCGCTTTGGATTTCAGAATCACGACGACGAAAATCTTCATGTACCGGAAATTCCGGCCGGGGAGGCGATGGGCGACGATTGGGTGGGCGGACAGATAAACGCTGGCGATGCCCTGATTTTTCACAGCCTGACGGTGCACGCAGCTTCTCCTAACCGTTCAAACCGGCTTCGGGTCTCAATTGATTGCAGATTTCAAGATTACCGGCGAGCCCTCCATCCCGCCAACCTGGCATTCGCCGGGGAATCCGGAAAGTCCTGGGAGAGGACCTACGCTGGTTGGCAATCGAATGACCTGAAATACTATTGGAAAGGTATGTCTCTGAACCTCCGACCTTCCAAATCAGAAATCGACCAACTTTCGCAGACTGCGGACTCACCTTCCGCGCGAGCGCGGTATGCAAGGATTCTCAGCCAGCTGGATTAGGCGTCCGATTCAAAGAAGGACTCCTAATCTCTGGGGCGCATTCCAATTCGCCGGGCAAAGAGGCTGGGCCCTAACTGCCTGTGGTGAAAGTCGTTTGATGAAAATTGCCTTGTCCAAATGATTTACATTCAGTTTGTCGCAAATTGAGTTTTACCGAATTCTGACTTTCACGACGGGCAGCTAAGGATGGTCATCAGAATGAGGTCGCATTCGGATTCCGCAACTCTCCCACCGTGCGTCGGACTTACTGGACCGGCACCGGCAATAGAGCAAAGTGGAACCACTTAGCACTCGAATTCAGATCCTCCGCCACAACATGATCGCAGTTGCTGTAAAGCGCCTGATGATGAGCCAGAGAAATCTCGGGAGGGCGATCTATAAAGTCTCATGTGATGAAGTTGCCCAGACGAAGTGACAATCAATTTACAAGTTACAGACGATCCTGAGACACCATTCAGAACTAGAAACGCTAACGTGCATGTCATGAAGCATTGTCGATTGAATTCCATGCACTGCAAGATGATTTGGGTAACTCGGGTCGCAGCCCTAGCTTTAGCCACCGTCGCCGCCGTTCAGTTGGGTATCGCGCAAGACACGCCGCTAATCTCTGGGGGCATTGGATTCTTCACCACCACGAATGGCGGAAACACCACATACTTGCCTTATGTCAAGCCGGTCATTGTGGCCCCACTTGGTAATCACCTGCTTGTCGAAAGCCGGGCCACGGTACTCGACTCCTTCTTTCCTAAACCGCACGTCGGGTACACCAGAGGTAACGTCTTTAAGGCAGTGGACTATCTCCAGGCGGATGTTATCGCAGGACCCCATCTAACCATTGTCGGAGGGGAGTTCCTTACGCCGTTCGGAACCTATAACGAACGTCTCACTCAGATTTGGATTCAGACACTAGCGGATCTTCCGCTGATTTACGGCGTGGGGACTATGAACACAGGTTCCGGTGTCGGCGGCATGGTGCGCGGCTCCGCGGTATCCACGCAGGACTTCTCAATAAGCTACGCTGCGTACTACTCCGGGAACAGCACCAACCCATATTTCGGAGCGGAACGTTCCAGCGGAGGACAAGGCCAGATCTACTTCCCCAAAAGAGGGGTAGAGGTCGGCGCATCCTACGGCCGCTCCCTAGCGGGCACTCACGAGAACTTTGAAGGAACTCATCTCTGGTGGGAGCCGATTAACAGCCCGTTTCGTTTTCGTTCTGAATTCGGTCACGCTCCGAATGCAAAGGGATATTGGTTTGAGACTGATTATCGTCTCTCGCACTTTGGTGGAGCCGAGAGCGCCTTGGGCCGATTGGAGCCGATTTTTCGCATGCAGCAGACGTTTCGCGGGAAGCCTGACGCCAACGATGGATTGCCATCCGTGGGGACGAAGAGGGCAGACTTTGGCCTGGACTATCACTTGCCACATGAAGTGCGCCTTAACACCAGTTTCTCGCGCGAATTCGCACCGAATGGCAACGTCAATATCTGGGAAACCGCCATTGTCTATCGGTTCCTCTTCCCCACGTGGAAAGGGAAGAAGTGACCAGGACGGTATCCCTCCTCGTCGCGGTATCACAATGTCCGAGTTCGAGATCTTCCCGGAGTGGGTCATAGGCGAGCGCAGTCATATTCTGATAAGGATCGGAAGGCTCGATCGATTAGTTCCGTCCACAGGTGAACGGGACCACGGTAGCGGTGTATTGAGAACGAGACAAGTGTCAGATTACGTATAAAGGAACGGACTCCTTCATCGCAGAGGAGCGGCACCTGGAAATCCTTCTGCTGCTCACGCGAAGAGTTCACATGGTTAGATAGTCACCGGAGGCGGTCTGACGAGATGCCAAGTGCATTGAATTCGCTGAGTGTTACGTTGTCGATGGGATCTCAGCCCATTCAGAAGGCGGTCGCCGAGAGACTCCAAAGGGATGGAAGATTGCGGCGAATACTTGCCTTTCCCGCAGGTGTCGAGATTCTCGACCCCACGGGCGCTGAGGGATTGGAACTCGTTCGGTCCTATCGACGCTATAGGGTGATCAATCGACTCATGTGGGCTGCGTGGAGACGGCTGCCTGGATCGTGGCGCGCGTGGAATATGCCAATCGTTCTTTCCACTGCCTACGCGGATCGACTTGCATCCCGGTGGGTTCCGCCCTGCGCGATCTTCCACGGATGGACTGGCAACTGTCTCGCTTGCATCAAGAGGGCACGGCAATTCGGGGCGCTGGTCATGATCGAGCAGGCTACAGCTCACCCCAACGATTGGCAAGAGGCGGTTCTGGAAGAGTGCGAGCGATTTGGTGTTCGCCCCACAGAGTGTCGCGCGATTCTCCCCGTTCCTCTCATGAGACGAATGGAGCGCGAGTTCGAACAAGCCGACGCGATTATTGTTCCGTCCCAGATCGCATGCAAAAGCTTTGAGAGAGCGGGATACGCCGATCGAACGATCGTGGCCCACGGAGGCGTGGATCATCATTTCTTCACACCGCCTTCCAGGCCCGTACCGCGCGATCCTTTCCGCGTGTGCTATGCGGGGCGAGTCGAATTACTAAAGGGGATTCCGTATCTTTTGCAGGCATGGAATCAACTGGCTCTGGCGAAGGCGGAACTGGTTTTGATCGGGGAAGTTGCGTTTGAAATGCGCAGCCTCATCGCGCAATGGGCCCTCCCGAACGTACGTCTTGCGGGATTCCTGTCGCCGATTGAATTGGCAAAAGTGTATCGCGATTCTCATCTTCTTGTATTTCCTTCAGTGAATGAAGGGCTTGCTCGCGTGTTATTTGAAGCGATGTCATGCGGGCTTCCAGTCGTTGCCACGGAACTATCTGGCGCAGTGGATTGTATAACTGAAGGAATAGAAGGAGCCGTGGTCGCGGCAAGAAGTGTGCCGGCCCTGGCGGTCGCCATTCTGTGGCACTACAACAATCCAGAGAGCTCCGCGGCAATGGGCACGGCTGCGCGATTGAAGATAGAACGCCAATTTACGCTGTCCCACTATGTGGATCGTGTGACCGGAATTTATCGGGCCGCAGTAGATAAGTCATTGGCGGCGGGAGGTTGAACCGACTCCGCCCTAGTCCTCAGGGAGTTGTGATGCCTCCAATCCGCCTTGCATGGCTCATTAACACGTCACCTTGGATAGGAGATATCTGATTCCTTCCGCAGGGCGCTTGCAAGGCAAGCGGTGGTCCCGGCGCGGCGCCTTCACAGGTCTAGAATAGAGTGCCCGCGGAGGAAGCGTGTTCCGCTGTAGGCAAGTCTCCGCCCTCCTCTTCAATCAAGAAGCCTCTTTCAAGCCGAAAGACACGATGGGCAAATCTCTGTGCCTGAATGCGGTGCGTGGCGAGTACGATCGCCTTTCCCGACCCGCTGAGGTTTTCGAGCACTTGCCGTTCGCTCTCCTCGTCCAACGCAGAAGTGGCTTCATCTAAAAGTAGTAATGTGCTGTCGCGTAAGATGGCACGTGCTAGTCCCAGCCTCTGCCGTTGCCCACCTGAGAACAGGGCTCCGTTGTCGCCGACGCTCGTTTCCAACCCGAGTGGCTGTGCTGCAATAAACCTTTCCAGCTGGGCAATAGATAATGCGCCCATCAGTTCTTCGTCGCTCTTCTCGGACAACCCAAAGAGAAGATTGTTCCGCACCGAATCATCCAGGAGAGGCACTTCCTGCGGCACGTACGCGATGGTCTTGCGATCGACACGCACAACCCCGGACCGCGGTTGCGTGAGACCGGCGATCAGGTTCAGGAGGGAACTCTTGCCGCTTCCGGAGACGCCGTGAATCACAATTAGCTCGCCTTCAGCCATGCGAAGATCGACAAGTCGTAAAATCGGCTCGTCGTGCCGGAATGAAAAGCTCACCTGGTTCAGTTGCAGAACGATACCGTCGTCAGGCAAGTGCGCCGGTAATGAGGGGGTCCGGTACAAGAGGCATTTGTTCAGCTCTGAGTCGACCAACTTAACGCTAGCGTAAAAACCGTCCATCTGACCGGCGATAAACGAGATCTGGCTAATGAGTGGAAGCAGACGGCGTGAAATCACGAAATAGAAGACGAGAAGCGACACTATGTGGTGTACCTCCCCGTGGCGCAAGTGAACCGCAATCACGATCGAGAGAAACACAAGTACCGCACCCTGATCGGCCACAATCCGTGTCAAATGAGGGAGGCCCAAGACGCGGAGATGATTTACGGCTACAAGGCCTGCCTGTCTGCGGATACGCTCCTGAAAAAGGGCATAATTCCCGTACGTACGAATCTCTTTCCCGGATGAGAACACATCCGCCAGGTTCCTTTGGAGCCTCCGCAGAGCAGTCTCACGGCGTGAAGCGGCCTCTTGAAGCTTTTTGCGAACCAAAACCCTGTGCCCGCCGTAGAAAAGGGCTGCGACACAACAAAGAGTAGAGGCAGCTATGAGGCTCTGATAAACAAGCGCGGCTGCCATTGCAGCCACGATCACTACATTTGCGGTGATCTCTATGCAACCGTAATAGAAATCGCCAGCTTCACGCGCGGAATGAAGAGCGTGCCTGGACAGTTCGCTGCGATTACACTCGACGAACCGTCCCCACTGAAGTTGGCTGTAGCCAGCCGTCAAGCGAAGGGTGAAATCCGTCTGCAGATCTTGAACCTGGCGGAAGGCAACGCGTGCCGAATAAAGTTCCATCAAGCCACGAAGTACCACGAGGAAGGATGCAATCACTGCAGCAGAAAGCGACGTCTGTGGTGTCCACCATAATTGATGCCCCGCCGAGCGACCCTGTAGGAGCAGGAACAACTGGTACATTGCAGCAGCAACCAAAAGATCACAAAACCCGACAGCGATCTTTCCCAGTGTCAACAGTACAAGCACCAGGCGCTGCCGACCCCCTAGAAGCCCGATGGTCGCACGAAAACCCCCTTGTGGGGGTGGACGACGGTCGACTTCAGAAGATTCAATACGTCTCATTGTCGTTAGATCTCAGACGATATAAAGCTTCCAATATGGCGGACCGGAGGTTGTCAGTGGTCGGTCGAGTAAATGTAAGGAAATTGTCATTTCAGTGAGATCTCAACTTCGCGAACCCGTGAGAAGATAGCGTCCGGTAATCGTGCGCTCGCTTGTAAGAGAGAATGCGGAGTGGATGTGAGCTGAGGGCAAAGCGCCCTGGCTGCCGCGGGGATCCCATGATGCAGGCGTTTGATTGAGATTAGACAGCATCGAACGAGACAATCGAGTTACAAGCTGAAGACCCTTTCGTGACACTTCACCGCCACAGCCGCGGTAGTCTGCATTTGTACGGTATTGATTGTTGTTCGAGAGAAGTCAATCTTTTGGACAATCATGTGGTTTGGCTTTAGCCCAGAAAATCCCATACCGACGTTTCAACATGTTAACGCGTAGGCGAGGAGAATCGATGAAGCACCTGGAAGGGATAATGCAGGGCATGTTGCTGCTTCTTATAGCATTAATTATCGGGGTGACTGTCGTAAGCGGTCAAACCGAGAGCACGAAGAAGAGCGCCCAAAGTAAGTCTTCTCCACAAACAGTCGACCGGGCAGTAGACCGCGGGCAGCAGGTGTTCGAGCAGAACTGCTCCCGCTGCCATAATGCGCCGGAAGGGTTTTCTCCGAGAGTATCCGGAACGATCGCCACACACATGCGAGTGCGTGCAGCTCTCAGTGAAGCGGATTATCAGGCACTGCGTCGGTTCTTGAATCCCTAATACATTGATTCGTCCACATGTCGGTTACTGAAATCTTGCGACTCTTCGACTCGCTAGAGGATTGTGTGAGCCTCGTTTAAGTCGCTGTGCCAATGTGGGAATCGGCAGGGGGTTCCGGCACGAGGCGCGATCGGCCAAGCGGCTGCATGAACATTGTACCCTCTGCAATTCGTCACCAATCTAAAAGGAGTGTCCATGCGTAGGGAAAGCGCACTAGTGTTTGCGGGAGCCGTGCTCCTAGCCGTCCTTGGAGGTTCTGGCTCGCTGAGCTGGGCCCAAGCCACGCCCCACAGGATAGAGGTTACGGCCAGGCGTTTCACCTTCGAGCCGGAAGAGATCACGTTGAAGAAGGGCGAACCAGTGGTTATTGTGCTCAAAAGCAAAGACGTGGCGCATGGGCTTCGCTTGCGCGATCTGAATGTTGAGGCCAAAGTAGGCGCAGGCGGCACTGTTGAAATGCAATTCACTCCGGAAAAGACCGGAGAGTTCCTCGGTCACTGCTATGTGTTTTGCGGAACGGGTCATGGCTCCATGTCGATGAAAGTGCACGTGGTGGAGTAGCGTGGAAACCTGTTTCCCGTTAAGCCTGCGATCGTTTTGGTGGGGGCTTGGCGCGCGATAGACCCGCCACCTGCAGAGATAGTACTTGCTTGCACTTGATGCAGCGGTCTTGATGGCAACGTTCTGGAAGCTGTTGTTCGCCTCTTCCGATATCTAACCAAATTCCGGCAATCAGACTCCGGCGCTGACCGGCTCTCTGGGCCTGGTTGCGTACTCTCTGGACGAGGGCATCCAACAGCCGTGGATAGGACGCGGGTTCCCACTCGGTTTGGAGGGTAGGTCCGCCGGTCTACGCGGAGCTCGAGACGCGTCGCACACACAATGAGTTATTGCAACGGCTCTATGCCTATGGCGCGCCGGGATTCTATATGTTCATGGGAATTGTCGGGAGCTTGGGGAGGCTCGAGTGGCGCATGGCAGAAGATCGGCAGTAGTGAAGCCTTTCGGGCCACGTAAGCTACCTGTGTCCTAAAGAGACTCATGATCGAACTCCGAGGTGATGAACGTAGTTGAGTAGCCGTCGGCAAGCTGCACTTCTGCGGCTGGGGGATGATGGTCAAGAACGGCGTCTCTCTCAGCGCAATAGCGACTGTGAACATCAATCCTCGTGGGATTGCCCTCAATGGCGTTACGGCCGAAGGGCAAGTATCTCGTCGGAGTCCCGAAACGGTGGACATATCGTTATCTCAAAATGCCAGAAGGTTTGAAAGGCTATCTTAAGGCGTGAGTGGGAATCGACGGCGTGAAAATAACGGCCAGCCATGGAATATCCACAAAAAGCAGCACAGTGATCGTGACCACGGCAATTCCAAGCTCGACCATTATGCGCGGTTCCCTGTATAGCTTCTCTGGGTTCTGAACGGCGCTTCCCGCTGTGAATGCCATTTGGAAATAGGTGCACATCACCCAGGCGACAATGGGAAAAGACAGAATCAATTCCATTCTGTAGCGGATGATGAACGCGCCAAACAACAACATCGAAGACGAACAATAAAAGACCACTGACTGCAATAAGGATCGCTCCGTATAATGCTTGAAGGATTCACGATAGGAACCGGCGAGGTCACACTTGCCTATTTCACGGAGCTCGCTGAAGCGTTTGAGGCCCATAAAATAGCAACCCAACATCCAATAGCAGCAGAGTAGCGAGATGGGCGGGACAAGTTGTGAAGATACAATGTACCAACCCAGCAACAGGCGCAGAGGGTTGTTGACGGATTCGGAAAGAACATCGAGATAGACAACATTCTTTGTGCGGATCGGGCGAATATTGTACACGCACCCCATGATCCAAAGTAGAACTGCCACGATCGTAAACGGGACCGAAATCTCAATCGCCATGACGACGCCGATTAACATCATCGCGATCCATTGGGCATAGGCAATTGGCACACTTACCAGGCCGAGAGCGGCTGGGCGGTCTTTCTTGAAGGGGTGTAAACGATCAAACGGCGCATCAAGAGTCTCATTGATCACATAGTTGCTGCAGGCTATAAATGTGGTTGATAGGAACCCCAAAACCAAGTTGCGCCATAGATTGGATGGCCAGGAATGCGCCAGGCTAATCGGAATGACAATCCCGGGAATTACAAAGATGTTTTTGATCGAGTGGTCGAGACGGGCGAGTGAAACATGGGCCGCCAAGCGCTTCTTCCAACCATATCCTTGGTAGATGATCGCTGGACATTGTGGGCCGCCGCCACTTATCGAACTCATGGAATCACGCGACGCCGGGCTATGGCAGTAAACCAAAGACTGCGACCACAGTCATTTGCGTAGACCAACGTCTTCGAGTCGGCTTCCCAGGACGGCTCAATCTGATTGCATGGCACGTCAGCCACACGGTGAGTTGCGCCGGTGTTCCCTTCGCGAATCCAGAGGTTCCAGACTCCATGTTCAAGATGGCTATACGCCATCCAATGCCCATCTGGCGATAGTGCTGGAAAGCGAGATTCCCCGAGATCGAGTGGCGTGTTCTCGTGACTTTGGTCGGTCAGGTAAATCTGTGGGGGCCGGCCGTCTTCTGACCCGGAGACCGCAAAGTTGCGTTGCGAGATCAAGGTTGCTTCGTAGACGTTGATGGAAGGGGGCGTGAGCGCAGCCTCTGTTGGGTGACCAGACTGAGGAGGCGACTGCATCATCAGACGCCCCCGCCCGCGATCGGCGCGTACAAATGCGAGGCTTCGCCCATCGAGCGAGAGCATCGGATTCAGCCCATCTTCGACAATCGCCCTTCCGGGATCAAACGGGTCCATGATCTCGGAAACTCCGCCGCGTGCTTTTTCTACCAATGCCCGTCTAGGCCCGGAAGTAAATGAGAGATCATCGTCGGGTGAAGGGTCGATCCAGGTTGTATCTCCGGCGGTCACGAGGCGATACCCGTTCGCGGAGCCCGCGACATAGTTCATAGCGGAGCCGGCTCCGACCGGATCACCATTGAGCAGAAAGGGAGTTTCGAGTGAGACCCGGTAAGCATATTCCTTTCGTACCGCCCGTTCCCGGTGGAAGGAGGAGCGCGAATTGAGCAGCACAGCCAATCCCATCAAGCTTGCCCATGCAAAGTGACTCCAATCGGCCGCTGAGTCCGGAACACGGAGATTCCGCCATAACAGCAGACAGATGCCTGCAAGCACGGCAACCATGAGAAATAGACGCGGGGTGAAGAGCAGGATTGCCAGCCCGATTTGGCCTCCAGGAGCGGGCATCGGAAATCCTATTCCCATGTAAGCGACGATGAGTGCAATGATCCACGCGTTCATTCCGCGCTCGATTAAGTGCGCAAATAGCACGCATACCGGAAAAGCAATGAGCACGAAATGGTAAGAGGCGGGTGCCGTGGAGATGGCCAGGGATGCGGTCAACAGGCCAATCCACTCGAGGATAATCTGTTCGGGTGTTGGGTCCTTTCTTCGAATCAATAAGATCGCGGGCGCAAGCAGCAGCATCTGCAGTGCCGGTTCCAAAAGAGCGTAAAGAAGCGGCGAGTCATGCCAAGGATGTGGATTCCACTGCGGCTCGGAGAGCAGCAGATAATGGAGGAGGCCCGATATTGACGCGGCCGAAGGAATGTAGGGCTGCATCGCTTCGCCATGAAGCGCCCAGGGAAGAATCTGATTCAGATAAGTCCGGTTTACGCTCCAGCCGAGGACGGCGACCGATACGGCGGCGGTGCCGATCCCTGTGACCGCAAAGGACAGTGTCGCGCGCCAGTTTCTACGCCGAACGAATATCAAAACCAGTAGCAAAGGAAAGATCTTGCACGCTGCGGCAACGGCGATGAGCGCGCCTGAAAAAACGTAGTGGCCCCTCAAGTAGCACCAGCATGCCGCCACAATCAGCACGAGAAGAAAGACGTAATATTGCCCGTAAAGCAGGTTGCGCTGGAGTGGGAAACTGAAAGCGAGGACTAGGGCGATACGCCGGTATGGCAAGCCAGTCAGCGAATGGATGAACCAGCAGAGTGGAACCAGCAAAGCAAGGCTCGCGATGATCCACGCGTGTTTGGCTGCGAGCGCGGGAAGTGTCCCCACCGGCCACATGGCCAACGTTGAGAATGGTGTGAGGGGAACCATACCGACGGCTGGAATATCGAGGGAGCGATGGTCTTTCTCCCTTTGCACCCAAATCCACTCGTAGACGCGCGAGGTGTCGTACCCTTCGCGGGCTAATCGCGCCATCAGGTAGTAATTGGGAAAATCCGTGTTTAGTTTCGTCCAGGCGCGCGGCAACGTATGCAGTCCCAGAAAAGCGATCGCTACCAAAAGAGCGACACGTTCGATCCAGGAGAGAATACGCTGATCCCACAAAATGCCCACATCACATAGTGGTCTAGTCAGCGGTCGTTAGTTGTCAGGGACTTGTCATTGAATCGTCGCCAGATTGTCTGCTGTTCGGATAACGAGTGATGTTGTTAAGCGTGTCCGGTTGAGATTGTCGGAGGCGTGGCCAGCAAAACCTCTTCTGTGCACTGTGAATTGTCATCCGATTGTAATTTGTCGGATTCGAGCGTGAGAAGCAGAAGCGATTCGACCACAATACAGGGGAAGGGCGGAATCATGATCCACGAATTGAGATTGACGAATAAAGGTCCAAACGAGCTCGAATCTGAGGCGATCCGCGGCACTATTCTCATTGCGGAGGACGATCCACGCATGCAGAGGGTGCTCCGAAGAATCTTTACCGAGGAGCGCTACACCGTTGTCGTTGCGGATAACGGTCTCACCGCTTTGGAATTGTTCCAAAAGGAGCGACCTCTCGCAGTGCTGCTGGATCTGATTCTCCCTCAAGTATCGGGACGCGAGCTCTGCCGGACGTTCAAGACGCGTTCGAGGGAGGTCCCGATCGTTGTCCTCAGTGCAATTACCGAGGTCGCGGACAAGGTTCTCCTCCTGGAATTGGGTGCCGATGATTACGTCACGAAACCATTCAGCCCTCGTGAGCTTATGGCGCGAGTTCAAGCGGCGATCCGCAGACGGCATAAGCGCAGCGCGCAGCCGGTCTTTCGGTTTGGGAATTGTGAGATCGACTTCGAGAAAATGACAGCACGACGGGATGGGATACCGGTCATCCTCACCGCTCACGAGTTCAAACTTCTGAAATGTTTCACTGTGAATCCTGAGCGCGTGCTTACGCGCGAGGCTCTCCTCAATGAGGTCTGGGGGTATAACTCCTATCCCACCACACGAACCGTAGATAACCAAATACTGAAACTGCGTCAGAAAGTGGAGCCCAATCCGGCTAACCCAAAACATTTGGTGACAATTTATGGTGCCGGCTACAAGTTCATTCCGTGACGCGGGAGCGGCCTTTCAGATGGAAAGCGAATCAACTCTGCATGTGGTTCCCGTGCGCCGCAAGCACGGGGTCCGGACCTATGCACTGATGGTCTTGGGTATGGCAGTAGTCACCATCATTGTCACTTGCCTGTGCGTGATCATTATTCGCTATCGTTGGCATTCACAAGTGACAGACGAACTGTCTCAGGATCTCGAGCATTCGGTTATAACCTTTCAGGAGCTTCAGGCGGAACGACTGGGAGCTTTAGATCGCGAGAACTCTCTGCTTGCTGAGCTTCCCACCTTGAAAGCGCTTATGACCAGCGGGGATGATCTCACCATCCAGGATGGCGCAGTTGAATTTTGGCAGCTCAGTGGCACTGATCTATTTGCGCTAGCAGACCCCGGTGGCCGGATCGCTGCGGTTTACTCGAAGACGGCGACGACCGGTCCAGCCCTGCGAGAGGGCCTTCGGAAGTTGTTGGGCTCGACAGGCAAGCATTATCTGATTGACGGTAGCTCCCTCTATGCTTGTTCTCTTCGACCGTTGTATTTTGGCAGCAATCAAGAAGGTACGCTTCTGGGATATGTGATCAGCGGCGTCTCGATCGAAAGCACAGCGAGACAGATCAACGATCCTACAGCTGTCGAGGCCACGTTCCTCAGTGCCGGAAAGATTGCGGCCACCACCCTTTCCCCGTCCGCACAGATAGGCTTGGAAGCGCAGGCAGCCTTGCTTGCGAAAATATCTCGAAAACCTGCGACGGTGAAGCTTGGAGATGTTCGATTTCTTGCTGTCACTGAAGACCTCTCCACTTCTGCATCCGCCCCTTTGCAGTTACTCGTCTTGAAGTCACTTGATCCGGCCGAGCGCTCGATAACTCGCATCAATCGGATGGTTTTGAGCGCTGGCCTTCTGGCGCTGCTCTGCGGGGCAGTTTTGATGGTCACCGTTTCCCGCCTTGTGACACGCCCTCTCGAAGAACTATCGAACAGCGTTCGAGCTTTTGGGACAGGTGATGTCGACCACCGGCTCCCGCGTCACGGAACTCTCGAAGTGCTGGAACTTAGCGCGGCCTTTGCTAAAATGCGAAAGGAAAATCAACATGCGAATCGCGCCTTGCTCGAGTCCGAGCGACTTGCAACCATTGGCCGCATGGCTAGTTCCGTATCGCACGACTTCCGGCACTATCTGGCTACAATCTACGCCAACTCGGAATTCCTCCTTCGCGACAAGATCTCTTCAAAGGAGCGTGCGGATATCTTTGCGGACATCAGCACTGCCGTGCTCGGGTCTGCGGACATGATCGAATCACTTTTGATGTTCAGTCGTACTGGCGCTAGCAAAAGGAAGACCGCAGAATTGATGGTAACGCTGCTGGATCGCGCGGTGGCGCTCGTTCGTGCCCATCCCGATGGGGACGGAGTGAGATTGGAGACGCGTTTCGGGGATCCTGCCGACACAGGGGTAATCGCAGATGGAAAGCAGGTTGAGCGCGCAATCTTCAATTTACTTCTTAACGCCTGCCAAGCGGCTCATTGTGCAGCAAATGGCCCCCAGGTTCTAGTGACCCTGGAAGTTCGCGCCCGGCATTTGACCATAAATGTGATCGACAATGGCGTTGGAGTGCCAGAGATAGTCCGGAAAAACCTATTCGAACCATTTGTGAGCGAAGGGAAGCAAAAGGGAACCGGTCTTGGCCTAACTCTTGCCCATTGTATCGCTTCGGAACACGGCGGGGAGGTCAGTCTCGTCAGTAGTCGAGGCGGCGAGACGATCTTCCAGATGAAGATAGCGCGCGATCTTCGATCGCATCATGTCGTGCTGGACAGCGGTTTAGGCGAACGGGGTGAGGGTGCACGGACGTAGGAGGAATAAGGATCAACAGTCCAGTAGCCCTATTGGCGCTAATTTGCGAATGAAGTTGGCATGTTTGGCGTGTCTCGGGCCCCATGGTGAATCTCTGCTTGCGCAGACTGCGGGGTAAGAGCGCCTTGCGCAGCAAGCTCAGCAACTCACAGATGCCACGGCGAGCTCGCGAGCGCGGCTCGAACAGTCACAAGGCGAATTGGAGGAGATGCAGAATGTACTGCTGGGACAGCTGATGCAGAGTCGATTGGCTGAGGCAACATCACCATGATCCGCGAAGCCGGCTCGATAAAGCCTGTCATATTTGCGCGGCGGGGCGTCTCTTACATTGTTTGCAGTATCCATCCAAAAATGAGCGCCGTCATCATTGCTCTTTGTCACCGCCGTTTGGCGCCGCCAACCGAAACAAGTCATTTGCGCTCGCAACATTGCTGCGGGCGAATTGCAAAGTTGGTCGAGGGAGTGCCTCAGGCCATTCTTGAACGCCAAGACCGCAGCGTTCATCTTCTCTGCGCAATGTCCACCTCGGGCAGATAATGCTTCCAATATCTGACCTGAGGCATGAATCACACCAAGAAGAGGGGTGATTCCTAAGATCCTGAATCGCGGGAGAGCTTTTGATCGTTTCTGTCCCATACTTCGTATGAACCACCCCGAGTTAGAGCCTCCAGACATCTGTGTTGACTCCGTGTCGACTCTGCCGGATCTCAACCTGTTCCAGATCCAACCATTGCGGTTGGGACACTGGACGCCTGTGTTGTGACATTCCGATGACAGTATCCTGACAACTTCGTTAGCGCGCGGTAATACATTTCCTTTAGCTGAGTAGGTGCCAATCTTGTGAATGGCCCGGCTAGGTCCCCGAGGCTGAGATTGATGAGGAGTTTGAGGTGCAGAGTCGAGGATGCAAAACAATCGGCCAAGAGCAGGAGCCCTCGATCCTTCTTTGTCGTAGACTCGAACAAACCTACGCCTGGATCGAGAAGCAGTTGGATCAGAGAGCGCGGTGTCGGAGTGGGTTTTGATGGAAGCGCGCCGGCCGGCAGTCACCTGGCATAAGTTCATGGAATGAAATGAGGTCATGCATGATCGTAAGTTCACCGTTCGTCGATGTTAAGACTGCTGTTGAAGAGATACGAGCCGGGCACATGGTGGTCGTGGTTGACGATGAAGACCGCGAGAATGAAGGGGACCTCACCATGGCGGCGGAAAAGATTACTCCGGAAGCAGTCAATTTCATGGCCAAATATGGCCGAGGGCTCGTCTGTCTTGCGATGACTGCGGAGCGCTTGGATTCCCTCCGCCTCGAACCTATGGCCGCCCAGAATACCGCACGATTTGGTACTGCATTTACACAATCGATTGATGCTCTCGGGCGCGGCGTCACAACCGGTATTTCCGCCTACGATCGTGCCGAGACAATCCTTTGCGCAATTGATCCGATGACGAAACCTTCTGATTTAGCGCGGCCTGGACACGTGTTTCCTTTGCGAGCACAAAAGGGCGGTGTCCTGGCTAGGGCGGGTCAGACTGAGGCATCTGTCGATCTAGCGCGCCTCGCAGGTTTGAATCCTGCGGGTGTCATTTGCGAAATCATGAATGACAACGGCTCCATGGCCCGAGTTCCGGACCTTATCAAATTCTGTGCCGACCATGGGCTGCGGATGATTACGGTAGCGGAATTAATCCGTTATCGGATGGCTCACGAGCGTTTCATCCATCGCAAGGGAACAACCATGCTTCAAACCAGATTTGGTGAGTTCTCAATGATCGCCTACGGTTCCGATCTCGACGGTGAGTCCCATGTTGCTTTGATGTATGGCAATGTTGGATCCTCGGAAAGGCCTCTTCTGGTTCGAATGCAGGCTCGCTGCTTTGCTGGAGAAGTCTTCCATGCTTCGTCGTGTGATTGCGCTTTGAATATGCAGTACTCATTGCGGCGAATCGCAGAGGAGGGCGCTGGAGCGGTGATCTATCTGCATCAGAACTCCCTGGGTTTTGCCCTTGGCGACGAGAATGACTCCGGCACACTCAAATTCCACCATGAAGAGAATGGAACGCAGTCCTTGGCGTCCGAGCGGACGAAACAACGCGAGGTTGGAAGCGGTGCTCAAATCTTACGCGATCTAAATCTTCGCAGGATCCGCCTGATGACCAATCATCCTCGCCGCATTGCTGCTCTCGAGGGCTACGGCATTGAAATTGCTGAGTACTGTCCAATTGTGGCCTCTACGGCTTTCGACTTCGATGCCTTGGAGGTAAGGGATGTAGGTGACGCCAACTATCGATCGCATGCAACCGGCACAGTCGCTTTGGTGTGACGCGTCAACTGGGACTCGCCCCTGCGATTTCCGCGGCGTCGATAATTTACCTCCCAGTCGGCGGGCTAAGACGAAACTCTCGATCTTAGGTCAAACATTCGTTTGATAGAGTCGCCAAGACCGGCGGCCCTAGTGCTCATGGCGGAAACCTTTGAGGCATGACGTCGCGTTCGTAGTCTTCATTATGATCAAGGGCATAACGCTAACCCGACGCATCAGCGAGAAAGAGGAATTCGAGCGGCTCTCGAGCTTCTTTGAAATGCTGGGGCTGGAATCCGCCAAATTCCGGAATGATTCCTCAGAGTCAGGCCGGCGATTCGTTGCAACTCTGGGAGGAATCGAACTGGTACAGGCGGCGAGCGGCGATGAGAATCGTGCCTATTGTGCGGCCCAGCTTTGCGAGGGGATCAACATTGTGGTCACGAGCCTCGACGTCATTCGCCAAGCCGCAGAAGCTTGGCTCAAGTCCAACCCCGGCATCAGTCCAACCGATCTCAGCGAGACCGTTGAGACAGATTGGGGCGCGCGCCTCTTCTCAACCCTGCCAGTATCGGATGACGTCATCACATTGTGGGAGTGGATCAGCCCTCTTGAGGGAAGGCCACTGGCCGTCGAAGGAGATCTTTCAGCGGAAGGAATGCGCTTTGCTATCGTCGTGGCGCGGTGGAACGCAGTCATCACCGATCGGCTTCTACAGGGCGCATTGGATGCGCTCTTCCGTAGGGGTGCGAATCGGGCTGACGTCGAAATTCTCCGCGTCCCAGGGGCCTGGGAGATTCCATCCGCGGCACGCAAGCTTGCGGAAGGCGGAAGATTCGATGCGATCGTAACTCTCGGTTTGCTTCTCCGCGGAGAAACCGCCCATTATGAAGCTATCTATACCGAGGTGTCGCGCGGTATCGGCCAGTCACAGCAGGAAACAGGCATTCCTCACAGCTTCGGCGTCCTCACCTGCGAAACTCTTGAGCAAGCGTTTGACCGAGCGGGGCTCAAGGGAGGCAACAAGGGATTTGAAGCCGCTTCTGTCGCTATTGAGATGGTCTCCCTTCACCGCAAACTTGCCGAACTCGATCGAAAGAAGAATGCAAGCGATTGAGTACAGCTGGGAAGCGGCTTGGGACAGAAGGTCTTGGTTCCGAATTGCATTTGGCCTCAATCCACGTCCCAGACCGGCCGCGGTACCTAGTGTTCCGGATGAAAATCCGCTTTGCAAGCGACTCGGAATAAAATCCGGCCAGCCCAGTTCTTTTGTCAGACGTATCTAGCAACGTAGCAGATACCTAGAGGAGGCGCTTCCGTGAACAATATCGAAAATTCCATGGCTCATCGGAGAGTGGCTCATGGGACGACCCAGGGATGCATTTAATGAAGCGGGCGGAGATCGAATTGGCCTTTGGATGCCTCCTCTCGGCTAGCATCTCACTTTCGGCATTTCACCCCGGGGGTAACCCGCGCTCCGGCGCTAAACCAGAAGTTCCGGTGCTTGAGGGCAGCAACCTATCGGCGCGTGTTCGCGTTACTCTGGAGTCGAAATGCGGCGATTGCCATTCTGACAAAACCCACTACCCGATCTATAGCCATATTGCACCGGTCTCCTGGATGATTGAGCGCGATGTCCGCGAGGGCAGAAACGCCTTGAATCTGTCCCAGTGGCAGTCCTATGGCGACGAGGACCGGATCAAGGCGCTAACCCGAATTGCATCTGAGGTTCACGCGATGCAGATGCCGCCCCGAAACTATGCAATGTTTCATCCCACTGCTAGCCCGACTTTCGCAAAAGTGGGGGCATTTTTCTCACGAAGCTGGCGTCCTGTCTGCTCTCGAGGCACTTTCATGTATAGATGAAAGAACGCCATGAATTCCGCGTCCTTGCCGTGCGCTTCC
>Ga0210394_10002106_pt1 | contig 28467 bp, 24 predicted proteins | sample IncBWC12MmetaG_FD_160121 | JGI IMG/M metagenome (GOLD analysis project Ga0210394, IMG submission 160121) | Forest soil microbial communities from Barre Woods Harvard Forest LTER site, Petersham, Massachusetts, United States - Inc-BW-C-12-M | ecosystem: Environmental > Terrestrial > Soil >...
CGCGCGGCGAACCGGCTTCAATCCAGTGCACCAGCATCTTGGTCTCGTCCTTGGAGAGCGAGCGATCGTTGCTGAACACGCCATAGTGCGGATCGGCATGCCATGGCGGCATGCGCTTGGTTCTCACCACTTCGCGGATCATCGGCGAGAAGCCCAGGACCATGTCGTAGCTCGACATCTGCCAGGGAGCAATGCCGCCCTCGCGGTGGCAGGCCACGCAATGGGAACTCAACATGGGCGCGATGGTTTTTTCGTAGGAAATTTGCGCATGCGCGCTGCGGCGATCACGCTCCGGCATGAGGATGTCGCAGCCGCGTGCGCTGGTCTGCGCTACTTTGACCGGTGTTGCGCTCAACGCGGCGTCGAGCGCAGCGGCCACGTAATCGTCGGAACCCGCGGCAGCCGCGCCGCGATAGATCACCTGCCAATTCTGCGGATTCACGATCAGCACTTCGCCGTTGCGAGTAAAGCCCAGCGATTCGCCGATGAGCTGCAGCTCGTCGATCAATACAGGAATTCCGCTCTTGGTGAGCCCCGCTTCCTTGGCAATCGTCTCGGGCGTGTCCTTCAGGTTGGAATCAATTGCCAAGAATTCCACGCCCTGCGCTTGGTATTTCTGGCGCAGCGTGCCGAGCGATTTGGCTGTGGAACGCGCGGCTTCGCAGCCATCGCCCTGCGCTGTAAGGACGACCGCTTTCATGTCGGACAGGTAGTACAGTTCGTGCGACTGCCCCTTCTCGTCGGTGAGGCGAAAGTTATCGACCACATCGCCCGGATTCAGGGCAAAAGCAGGTACCGCCAGGCAGCTCAGCGCCGCCAAACTCAAGCCAAATTTCCAAACCTCGCGCATATTCAAAAGCTCCCGCCGATCTTTGGTAACCCCGGAATTCTACCCTGAGTGACAGAGGCTCGCCGGGCCGCGCATCACGGACTTGTTCCGCTAGATGGAATCAGCCCTTGCGCAAATCCTCGAGCACCGCCTCGGTATCCGCACCCAGCAGCGGAGCGGCGCCGGCGATACGGCCGGGCGTTTCCGACAATTGCACCGGTACGCCCAATACCCGTATGGGCCCCGCCTCGGCGTGCTGCACCACCGGCGTCATGTTGCGCGCGCGGGTTTGTTCATCCTCCACCACTTCTTTCAGATTGCGCACCACGGTGGCAGGAACCCCGTGCGTCGCGAACAGCTCGCCCCAGTGCGCAGCGGGCTGCGAGCGGAACATCGCTTCGAGCATGGGCTCGAGCACCGCGCGATTCTTCACGCGCAATTGATTGGAGTTGTAGTCCGGGTGATCGCTCAAGTCGCTGCGACCGATGGCTGAGCAGAAGCTTTTCCACAGTTTGTCGCTGGCCACGGCAATGGTTATTTCGCGATCGGCGCACTGGTAGTTGCGGTAGGGAACGATGCCGTCGAACAACGTACCCAGCGGCCGCGGAATTTTCCCCGAGGCGAGAAACCGGGCGAAGTTGGAAATCATGGTGGACATCACCGTATCCATCATGGAGACGTCCACGAATTGACCCCGGCCCGTGCGGTGCCGCGCTTCCAGCGCCATCAGGGCGCCGATCAGCGAAAACAAACCGGCGGTGATATCGGCGATCGAGTGCCCGGTCTTCACGGTTTCGCCCGCCGCCGTGCCTGTGATGCTCATCAAGCCGGATGCCGACTGAATGATCAAATCCATCGCGGGCTCGAGGCGGCGCGGACCGGTCTGCCCGTAGCCGGAAATCGACACATAGATCAGCCGCGGATTGGCTGCAGACAAAGAGGCGTAATCGAGACCTAAGCGGTTCATCGTGCCGGGCCGGAAATTCTCCACCAGGATATCGGCGTTCTGACTGAGTTTGCGGCAGGTCTCAAGGCCCTGCGGTGTCTTGAGGTCGATCGCCAGGCTTTGCTTGCCGCTATTCAGGCCGACGAAATACGCGGCGTCGGAGCCCAGGAACGGCGGCCCCCAGGTGCGGCCGATGTCCCCCTCGGGGCCTTCGACCTTGATCACCTTGGCGCCGTAGGCCGCCATCAGCATGGTGCAATACGGGCCTGCCAGGGCGTGCGAGAAGTCGAGGACGGTGATGCCAGTCAATGGCGCCGCTGAAATCGTCACAGGTTGCGTCGTTTGGCCACATCGTCTGGCGTGACGGTGCCTTGCTTGCCGCCGAAGTGTGCGATGACATAATTTGCCACGGCCGAAATCTCGGCGTCGGAATAGGCATTGCCAAACGCCGGCATGTAGACATCATTGCCGGCGATGCGCATGTTCACGCCTTGCAGGATCGCCTGCGTCACATTGACCCCGCTGGCGTCATTGACAGCGCGGGTGCCGAGCAGCGATGCATAGGGAGTCAGCTGACCCTTGCCGTTCCATTGATGGCAACTGGCGCAGGCCCCCGCGAACAATTGCAGTCCCTGTGCGTGTGCCGCCGCAGTGTCGCCGCCCGGCATCGCGTCGGTGGACGCCAATGCCGGCGCCGGCGAGAAATTGACATCGATCGGCTGATTGCCGGACCGCGCCGGCACGCTGCGCAAATAAGCGATCAACGCGGCGATGTCCTCGTCATTCAGGTACTGCAAGCTGTGCGACACAGCCTCGCCCATGGGACCGGAAGCCGACGCATGCGGCGCGTGACCTGACTTCAAGTACGCGGCGAGCTCCGCGTCGGACCATGAGCCGATGCCGTGGGCGATATCCGAGGTGATGTTGTAGGCGCGCCAGCCTTGTACTTCGTGCCCGGCCAGCTCATCGCCATGTTGCAACCCAAATCCTAAATTGCGCGGCGTATGACATTCCGCGCAGTGGCCGAGCGCAGTCGCCAGATACGCACCGCTGTTCCATTGCGGCGATTGTGCGGGGTCGGCCGCGAAGCGTTGGCTCTTGAAGAACGCCGCATTCCAGAAACCCAACGCCCAGCGCTGATTGAAAGGAAAGGCCAGATCGTTGGCGCGATTCTGCTGCGTGCTGGGCGGCAGACTGAACAGGTACGCCTTGATGGCGAGCACATCGGCGCGGCTCAATCGCGTGTACGCGGGATAAGGAAACGCCGGATAGAGGTGTTGCCCGTCCTTGCGCACCCCGTCGCGCACCGCGTGCACGAATTGATCGTCGCTCCAGCTGCCGATGCCGCTGTCGGGATCCGCGGTGATGTTGCTGGAATAGATCGTGCCGAACGGCAATCGAAACGCGACGCCGCCTGCGAACGCCTTGCCGGAGCCTTGCACCGTGTGGCAAGCCACGCAATCCGCGGCCTTGGTCAAGTATTCACCGCGAGCCAACGCATCGGCGGTGGGCAAAGCACCTGCGATGCCAGGCGCGGTGCCTTCGGCGCTGTCGCTGCGATTGAGGGCCACAACCGCCACGAGGAATACCACGATCAGCAGCAAGAAAACCCAAAGAAAGCGCTTCATACCATGCTCCCCCGCTCGCCGACCGGGTTGGCGGCCACTTGTTTCAACGCAGCGGCGCTTTGCGCCAATAGCCGCCGCTCCACCGGCAGCGAGCGCAGGCGCACGCCGCTTGCTGCGAATATCGCATTGCCGAGCGCCGGCGCTGCGATTGCCGTGCCAACCTCACCCAGACCCCCCGGCGGCTGCTTGCTTTGCACGCAATGCACCTCGATCAGAGGCGCCTCATTGATCCGCAAGCTGCGGTAATCGTGAAAATTGCTCTGTTCGATGGCGCCTTTTTTGATCGTGATGCCGCTGTACAAGGCAGCGCTCAAACCGAAAATCACGCCGCCCTGTACCTGCGCTTCGATCGAACTGGGATTGATCGGGATCCCGCAGTCCAGCGCAACCACGGCGCGGCGCAGGCGCACCTCGCCCTGCGCGGTCACTTCGGCTTCCACTATCAGGCAAACATGGCTGCCGAACGGCTCACCCAAGGCGATGCCGCGCCCGACACGCGGCGGCAGCGCGCCTTGGTTCCAGCCAATTTTCTCCGCTGCGAGATTAAGGAGCGCCAGCGCCCGCGGATTCTTCTGCAGCAGGGCGCGGCGATACTCGAGGGGATCCTTACCCGCAGCGTGCGCCAATTCGTCCATGAAGCTCTCGACCACGAACAGATTGTGCGTCGGGCCGACCCCGCGCCACCAACCCACCAGCAATCCGTCCGGCATGTCATGACGAATCCATTCGACTTTGACGTTGGGAAGTTCATACGGGGTTTGGGCGGCGCATTCGACCAGATCGCCATCCAGACCGTTCTTGCCCATGGCCATCGGCGCCCAGCGGCCGAGCACGGTGCCCCCGGTGATCCGATCGCCGAACCACACCGGCCGGCCATCCGTGCCCAGCACCGCAGAGATCTTATCGTGGTACATGGGGCGCACGATGTCGTGGCGGATATCCTCCTCGCGCGTCCACACTATCTTGACGGGATACTTGACTTGCTTGGCAAACCTTACGGCCTGCTCCACGGAGTCTGATTCGAGCCGGCGGCCGAAGCCGCCGCCCAAGTACTGGTTGTGCAGCACAATTTTTTCCGGCGGCAAACCGGTGATTTTCGCGGCTGCCGCGACGCAGCGCGTCGGCACCTGAGTGCCGACCCAGATCTCGCATTTTTCGGCAGTGACGGAGACCGTCGTGTTGAGCGGCTCCATGGGCGCGTGCGCCAGCATCGGCGACTGATACAGCGCTTCGATCAATTTTCCGTCGGCCGGACGTTTGCCCTCTTCGCGCGCGACGATGGACACGCCGTTGGCCATGGCGCTCGCGAGCGCCCCGCGCAATTCGCTGGTCGTGAGCTCGGCGTTGTCGCCCGGATCCCAGAGGATATCCAAGGCCTCGAGCCCCTGTTTGGCCGCCCAGAAATGCTCGCCCACGACGGCCACCGCGTTATCGAGACGAATGACGTCAATCACGCCCGCGATGGCGCGCGCGCGCCGTTCGTCAACCCCGACCAGTCTGCCGCCAAAGGTCGGGCAGGCCCTCACCGTGGCCACTTTCATTCCCGGCAGGCGCACGTCAATTCCGAATTGCGTCGCGCCCTTGATCTTGTCCGCCGAGTCGACGCGCCGCAGGGGTTTGCCGATCAGCGTGAAGTCTTTCGGGTCCTTCAGCGTCACCTTGGCGGGCATCGGCAGCGCACCCGCCGACTTCGCCAGCGCTGCGAACGTCAATTTTCGCCCGGACGGCGCATGCGACACGACGCCTTGCGCTGCCGTGCAAGGCGCCGGATCGACCTGCCATCGCTCGGCCGCCGCTTGAACGAGCAGCGTACGCGCCACCGCGCCGGCTTCGCGCAGCACCTGATATTGGCCGCGCGTGCTGGTCGATCCGCCGGTAATCTGACCGCCAATGAAGGGATTCGCATACAGTTGTTCATTGGGCGGCGAGTGTTCGACCTTGATCTGACCCAGACCGACTCCGAGTTCTTCCGCCAACATCATGCAGGCGCCGGTATAAATTCCCTGGCCCATTTCGACGCTCGGCATCACCAGGCGCACCGAGCCATCGGCATCGATACGAATGAAGGCGTTCGGGGCAAACGGCGGGTTGCCATCGGCTGCCGCGGCGGCAGCATCGCTCGACTGTCGTCGCGCATTCATGGCGGCCCTCGCCGTGCCGCTGGTTGCGCTCCACAAGAAAGCGATCGATAGACCGGTCAGTTTGATCGCGTTGCGCCGATCGATATCGATTGATTTCATGCGGCACCTTCCGGCGCGACCGCCTGCAAGATCTCCGCTTTGCCGGTCGCCGCCTGTTTGATGGCGGCGCGAATGCGCACATAGGTGCCGCAGCGGCAAATGTTTCCGGACATCGCCGCGTCGATGTCGGCATCGGTAGGGTTCGGTGCGCTCGCGAGCAGCGCGGCCGCCGACATGATTTGCCCGGATTGACAGTAGCCGCATTGAACCACGTCCACATCCAGCCACGCTTTTTGAATCTTCCGGCCGCTGGCGGTGCTTCCCACCGCCTCGATGGTGGTTATCGCCTTCTCGCCGACCGCGCTGACCGGCAGTACACAGGAGCGCACCGCCCGTCCGTCCAAGTGCACCGTGCAGGCACCGCATTGGGCGATCCCGCAACCGAATTTGGTGCCGGTCAAGCCAAGCACATCGCGCAGTACCCACAGCAGCGGCATGTCCGCCGGCACATCCGCCGCATGCTGCTCGCCATTCACACGCAATAGAACCATCACTGCCCCCCGCTGGTATGCGCCGGCGCCGCCCTGCTGTCTTGATTTGCGCGATAAATGATGAAATTACGAATATCGGTCACATTATCGCGGTTCAGCGCCTTGCTGAACGCCGCCATGCCGGCGCCCTTCAGCGCGCCGTCCAGCACGATGTTGTAGAAATAATCCATCCCTAAAAAATTCGAGGCGCGCAGATCAGAAACGACTCCGCCGCCCACCGCGTGCTCGCCATGGCAGGCGCTGCAGTATTGGTCGAACAGCGGTTCGCCGCGCGCGATGGACGCCGCGTCGGTGGGCGCGGGCGGAGGATTGATGACGAAGGAGCGCGGCTCGAGCGGCGGCAGCGTCGCGCTACCGCCGAGTTTGAACACCAGCAGGCGGCTGACGTTGCGCAAATTACCCGAGAGCGCCGCGGCCTTTCCGCCGCTCAAGGCATAGCTGCCTCCCCAACCGCTCAAGACGGCAATGTACTGCTCCCCGCCCACTTCGAAGGTGCTGGGCGCCGCGATGATTCCTGACTGCGCAAACATCGACCACAGTTTTGCGCCGCTGTCCGCGCGGTAAACATTGAAGTTTCCGGCCGCATCGCCCTGCGCCACGATGTTGCCCGCCGTGGTCACAACACCGCCATTCCAGGGACCCTTGTACGTGACCCGCCACGCCTCGCGCTGGTGCGCGGGATCCCAAGCCAGCAGGAATCCCTCGTCTTGGGGAGTGAGCGAGGCTAGGGCGACTCCCAGGTTCCAGCCGATCGGGGCGATGGGGAGCGCCGGTAGGGGTATGTACGTGAGCGGCACTTGCTGCGCCGGAATGTAGACGAGACCAGTGTTCGGATTGAACGCCATGGGTTGCCAGTTGTGCGCACCCAGCGGCCCGGGTTTGATATCGACCGGCTTGCCGGTCTCGCCGTAGCGGGCCTCTTTGTTTTCCATGGGGCGCCCGGTCTTCTCATCGACGCCGCTCGCCCAGGTCATCGGCACGATGGCCTTTGCGGAAATCAGCGCCCCGCTCTTGCGATCGAGCACGTAGAAGAAGCCGTTCTTGTTGGCCTGCATCAGGACGTGACGGGATTTTCCAGCGATCTGCAGATCTGCCAGGATCAGCTGCTGGACGGCATCGAAGTCCCATTCCTCGCCTGGCGTGGCCTGGTAATGCCAGGCGTACTCGCCGGTATCGGCATTCAGGGCAATAATCGAGGCCAAATATAAATTGTCGCCTTTGCCGGCGCTGCGCGCCGAGCGCGCCCACTGCACACCGTTTCCCGTGCCGAAATACAGCAGATTGAGTTCGGGGTCGTAGGAAATCGCATCCCAGACGGGACCTCCGCCACCGAGCTTCCACCATTCGCCGGACCAGGTCTTGGCGGCGCGCGCCATTGCCTCGTTTTCAAAGGGCTTGGAAGGGTCGCCGGGCACGGTGTAAAACCGCCATGCCAGTTTCCCTGTTTCGGCGTCATAGGCTGAAATATAGCCGCGCGTCCCGTATTCTCCGCCGCTGTTGCCGATGATCACGCGGCCCTTGATGACACGCGGCGCCTGGGTGATGGTATAGGGCTTGCTGGTATCGACCGTGAGCGTGCTCCAGACCGGCTTGCCGGTCGACGCGTCGAGCGCCACGAGGCGCCCATCATAGGCGCCGACGAAAATCTTGTGATTCCATGCAGCGACTCCGCGGTTGCCCACATCGCAGCATGCGTTGACTCCGAGTTCGCGATTCACCTGGGGGTCGTACGCCCAGAGCAGGCGACCGGTGCGCGCGTCGTACGCTTTCACCAAACTCCACGCGGTGGAAATGTACATCACTCCATCCACCACCAAGGGCGTGGCCTCTTGGGCGCGATTGGTGTCGAGGTCCGCAAACCAGGCAAGACCCAGCGTGTTCACGTTCTTGTCATTGATTCGGGCCAGCGGGCTGTAGCGCTGCTCGCCGTAGGTACGGCCGTAGGTAAGCCAGTTGCCGGGCTCCGCATCGGCATTTGCAATCCTCGCGCCGTTCACCGGCGCGCCGCTCGTTGCAGCGCCACGCGATGCTCCGGGAGCCAGAGCGAGCAGCGCGGCAGCCAAGGACAGTGTCAATAGCATCCACTCGCGTGCGTTATCGCGGGTATTCATCCTCGGTATCCCCCAAACAGCATTGCTCTTGTCGAAGATCGCCTGGCAATTATGCTCTTGAATGGCGCTGTTTTGCTATTTGCCCCGTGCCCGACAAAGCAACGGCGCCGAGTGGCGCCGTTGGAATGCAGCCATCGCCCGAATGGGTATTCGGTGCGCGGCGTTTCAGCTCAGCTGGTGCCGCGCTCTTTAAAGGAGAACTTCTGGCCGGCAATGGCGGCGGCGTACATCAGGCCGCCCTTGGCGATCGTGAAAACCGCCATGCCATCATTCCAGGTGCCCTCGGTCCTGGCGTGATCCTCGGTACCGCTCGCGCCCGAAGTGACGCCGTTGGTTGCGACACTGGCCGATGCCCCGGCGGTGATCGCCACTGCGCTCGCGCCGGCGGAAAATGCAAAGCTACCGGACTCGAATTTATCGAGCGCGCGTTTGTCCTTGAAGAATATGATTTCGCTGTAGGCCTTGCCGCCGGCCTGAAATCCGAGGCTCAGTTGCGCCATCGACGTGTCCCCGACGTACTGTCCGTGAACAAACACACGGCCTTTGCCGTAGGCTCCGCCAACGGTGAATGCCCCCTCCCCGACTGTCGGGAAAATCGCATAGGCATAGCTTTCGCCAAAAAACTTGCCGCTCTCGCCGGCATTTCTGAACAGCGTATCCGCGTCCGAGTATTTGTCGGCATTCGCGACGCCAACGCCTAGGAATAAGGCCAGAGTCAAACTGATGACCTGAGTGATGCGTTTCATAATCGTTAATCCTTTGTGATTCAGAAAGCACAAACCGGCCCCCGGGGGGCCGACTTAAGCTATGGGCCAGCATGCGCCCACGAAGATCCGCAGATTGTAGGACCCGATGCCGATGTCTTGTAGGTGTCTCAATATAGCGACCGCGGCCGGCCGCGTAGCCCAATCAGCGCTACGGCACGACCACTTCCATCTCGTCGATGAAGCACCAGCTCCAGTCCTCGCCCGGCTCGAAGGAAGAAATGATCGGGTGTGCGGCGCTCAAGAAATGCTTGCGCGCGTGACGATTTTTCGAATCATCGCAGCATCCGACGTGGCCGCAGGTGCGGCATAAGCGCAAATGCACCCAAGTATCGCCGGACGCCAGGCACTCCACGCAGCCCTGACCGGAGGGAGTCACGGCTTTCACGCTGTGCAGGTGTTTGCATTGCATCTGGTATCTGGCCATTTTTTCTGTCCTCCGGGCGCGCATCGAGGCCGATGAATATACTTGAATTCGCCCATTGCGCTCGGTATGGTTTGCATTGCCTGTACCGCGCAAAAAATAAGGATTCGAACATGCGCCGCGCCCCGCCCCTGGGTATCGTTTGATGAATAGGCGCGATTTTCTAGCGACCGCCGCTGCCGGCGCGGCGTACGGCAAGGCAAGCGCTGCGGCTGCGGCTGCGGATGACAAAGCGGCTCACCCCGTGTCCACCGAACCGCCCGCGGAATTGTCGCTTGAGGATATAGCCGCCGCCTTTGCCGAGGGCCGCTTGACTTCGCAGCAGCTCACCGAGATGTACCTGGCCCGCATCGAGCGGCTGGATCGTCGCGGACCAACTCTAGGCGCGGTCATCGAAATCAATGCGCACGCACTCGAGGCGGCTGCCGCACTCGATGCCGAGCTCAAGTTGCGCGGCCCGCGCGGGCCGCTGCACGGCGTACCGATTTTGATCAAGGACAATGTGGAAACTTCCGACCACATGATGAGCACCGCGGGCTCGCTGGCCTTGCTTGGCTGGTATGCGCCCAGGGATGCCCCCATGGTCGCGCGGCTGCGAGCGGCCGGCGCCGTGATTCTTGGCAAGAGCAATCTTAGCGAATGGGCCAATTTTCGCTCCACGCATTCCATCAGCGGCTGGAGCGGCCGCGGCGGCCAGACGCGCAACCCCTACGCCACCGATCGTTCGCCCTCCGGTTCGAGCTCAGGATCCGCGGTCGCGGTCGCCGCGAATCTGTGTGCGGTGGCTGTCGGAACCGAAACCAACGGCTCGATCGTCAGCCCCGCCTCCGTCAACGGCATCGTCGGCTTGAAACCCACGGTGGGTCTGGTCAGTCGCCGCGGCATCGCGCCGATTTCCCACAGCCAGGACACGGCAGGACCTTTGGCTCGCAGCGTGCGCGACGCCGCCGTGTTGCTCGGCGCCATGGCGGGCCTCGATGCCGCCGACGCCGCCAGTGCCGCGGTCGGGGATCGCTTCGAGAACGACTATGCGCGCTACGTCGATCCTCGGGGCCTGCGCGGCGCGCGGCTGGGAATCGCGCGCAAGTTCTTTGCCGACAACGCACCGCTGAACGGCTTTCTGGATCGCTGTATCGAAACGCTGCAGGATGCCGGTGCCGTCATCATCGATCCGGCCGATCTGCCGATGCATGGCGCGACCAGCGCGGCCGAGACCGAGGTGCTGCTGTACGAATTCAAGGCGGACTTGAACGCGTATTTGCGGCGACTGCCGCCTAGCTTTCCGGTGCGCTCGCTCGCGGCACTGATACGATTCAATGAGGCCAATAAGGAGCGCGAGATGCCGCTGTTCGATCAAGAATTGTTGCGCCAAGCGGAAATCAAGGGGTCACTGACGGATAAGGCGTACACGGAAGCTCGCGCGCTCTGCCTAAAGGCTACACGCAGCAACGGCATCGACGCCGTGCTCGCGGAACATGCACTGGATGCCATGGTGACGCTGACGGCGGGCCCGGCGGGGCTGATCGACCCCATCAACGGCGACTCCCACGGCGCCGGCTGCTCAGCGCCTGCCGCGATTGCAGGCTATCCGCACATATCCGTGCCCGCCGGCCGCTGGCGCGGGTTGCCCGTCGGATTGTCGTTTTTCGGCGCCGCCTTCAGCGAGCCTAAGCTCATCAAGCTCGCTTCCGGTTTCGAAAGCGCCGCCGGCGCGCGGGTCGCCCCGGGTTTTCCTCCCAGCATCGGCGCGCCTCGCGAGACATCGTGCGGCTTCAAAAGCGCGGGTTCATAGCCCCTGGTTCGGCGCGATGAGATATTTCTGGCCGGTGGCACGTTTGGAATAAGCAGCGATCATATCGAGCTGCAGCGCCTCGGCGAGCGAAATCTGCCGCGAATAGTGGCTCGCAAAGGTCGTTTTGAGTTCCGCGGCCACACGCTGCTTGAGCGCTTGAAACGCCGCGGGCCCGATTTTCTCGATGAACGGCGTCAGCAACCAGCCGCCGATTCCCCAGGCCATCCCATAGTTGCGATTGAGGGCAGTGGGATTCATGTCGAGCGAGCCGTACAAATAGACCTGCTTGTGAGTTGTCGAGCCGTAACGGCTGTAGGTTTTGGCGCCGCGGTTCGCTGCGGCCTCCATGCAAGTGAGTATCTGACCGGCGAGCGGGCCGCCGCCAATGGCGTCGAAGCCCAATGTAGCGCCGGTGGTCACCAGCGCTTCAGTGAGGTCCTGCATGAAGGTGGGGGAGTCCGTACGGCACACGTGCACCGCGCCGGCGGCTTTCAATAGATCTTCCTGTTCCTGCTTGCGAACGATATTCACCAAGCCGATACGATCCGCGAGGCAAAGCCGGTTGAGCATCTGCCCGAGATTGGAGGCTGCCGCGGTGTGCACCAGGGCCTTGTGACCCTCGCGCTGCATCGTGCCGACCATTCCCAATGCGGTGAGCGGATTGACGAAGCACGACGCGCCTTCGGCCGCGGTCGCGCCGGGAGGCAGCAGCAAACATTGATTCACCTTGAGGCATCGATATTGGGAATACATCGCGCCGCCCAAGACTGCGACCGTTTTGCCCAGCAGCGCCTGAGCGGCCTCCGATTTGCCGGCCTCGATGACCAAGCCAGCCCCTTCGTTGCCGACCGGCATCGGCATGTCAATCCGCGCCGCCATGGCCTGCAGCACCCGCGGAGTCATCGGAGCCGTCACAATCGGGTTGCCCTTGGTACCGGAGACCTTGGCGCTATTCCAATCCGCGCCGCCAAGCAGCAGCCCCAAGTCGGATGGGTTGATGGGGGCCGCATCAATGCGGACCAGGACTTCATCCGGTCCGGGACTCGGTGCAGTCACCGTGGCGAGTGAGAGTTCCATATCGCCGTTCTTTTTGACGGTGGAATGCAGCTCGAGGGAAGATCGGCCAGTTTGTGTATTCATAGGCGCAACTCGTTGACCCGGGGCGGCGCGCATCATAGCAGCTTGCATTGCCTTCAGAAAATTCCCAACGCAATGCCGCTGCCGATGGTCTTGCCCAGCTCTTCGCAGGTCATCAGCGATCGCACATCTATTTTTTTGGGGCTTAGGATTTGCTGCGGCGTCTGCGCGTGCGTGCAGACGATGAAGGCATCGGCAATCCGTTTGAGGCGCCATCCGGTGGCGATGCGATCGATCTGCTGCGCCGCGTTGCGCCCATCACTGCCGGCGCATATCAACACGAGAAAGGGTCTGCCGTTGATTCGCTCCAGCGCCGCGTAGTACGTGCGATCGAAGAAGTCTTTCATCATGCCAGACATTGCCGCCAGATTTTCCGGACTGGCAAAGATGTAGCCGTCCGCCTCGAGGACGTCCTCGGCTTGCGCCTCCGCGGCGCGCCGCAGCGACACTTGCAGCCCCTGCTCGGTGCGCGCGCCGGCCGCTGCCGCGTGCGCCATCTGCTGGGTGCCCCCGGTCAGGGAGTGGTACACGATCAATAAAGTCTTCATTGTCGACCCCGTGAGGTATGTCCTACAGCTGAGCAAGCGGGCCACCGACTGCAATCGAGAGCGCGTTTGTCGATACTGGCCACCCCGAGCGAGCCGCTCAAAGAACACCAGGTGCCGACATGCTTTACTATGCCGCAGTTTTCTTTGTCATTGCGTTAATCGCCGCGTTCTTCGGCTTCGGCGGCATCGCCGTCGGTGCCGCCAGCATCGCGAAGATCTTGTTCGTAATATTCTTGATCGTCGCGGTGGTCACTTTCTTGATGAGCCGGGGTCGCCGGGTCTAGCACAGGAGCAGAACATGGAATCAGTCTCAGACGCCAATGGCCAGGTCAACAACTTCCTCGACAACGTCGAGGGATTGACGCAGGCCTTGAAGGACGTGGATACCCCGGAAATCGCTCGCTTGAGGGCCAAGGTGAAAATCGCTTTGGTCGCCGCGAGAAGCGCCGTCGCCGATACCGCCGTGCAGCTGCGCGGTCAGGCGCAGCAAGTCGGTAGGCGGACCGACAGCTTCGTGCGCGAGAATCCGTGGCAGGTGATCGGCATTGCTGCCGTGATCGGCTTGGCCGTTGGTATCTTTGCATCGCGGCGCCGCGACTGATCGTCGCCGTCAACGCCGTTGTTAGGCGCCGCTAGGCGCGCCGCCACTGCGTGCTGCCGCCGGCCCTATCGTCCAGCAGAATACCGGCGGCGTTGAGCTGCGCCCGGATGCGGTCCGACTCTGCGTAGTCCTTGGCGGCGCGCGCGGCATTGCGGGCCGCCAGCAGCGCCTCTACCTCCGCATCCGACAGCCCTTTGAGGCCGGCGCTGCGCTTCAAGTAAGTGTCGGGATCCTGTTGCAGGATGCCCAGCATGGCGCCCATGGCGCGCATCGTGGCCGCGCCAGCCGCGGTCTTCGAGGCATTTACCGCCGCCTTGGCTTGATTGAGTTCCCGGGCCACGCTCTGCAACACCGCCAGCGCGTCCGGCGTATTGAAGTCATCGTCCATCGCGGCGCGAAATCGCGCGAGTTCCGCGGCGTCCGCCGATCCTTGCGTTGCGGTGTCCTTGAGCGCCCGATAAAGCCCCAGCAACGTCTCATCCGCCTGGGCAAGCTGCGCCGCGGAATAGTTGATCGGGCCGCGGTAGTGGCTGCTCAGCAAAAAGAAGCGCAGTACTTCGGGATCGCGCAAGGTCTTCAGCACTTCGCGCACGGTGAAGAAATTGCCGAGAGATTTCGACATCTTCTCTTCGTTCACGCGCACGAAGCCGTTGTGCATCCAGATGTGCACGAACGGCGAATCACAGGCGGCGCGGGACTGCGCAATCTCATTTTCATGGTGCGGAAACTTCAAATCTTCGCCGCCGCCGTGCAAATCGAAATAGCTGCCCAGCAAACTGGTCGACATCGCCGAGCACTCGATGTGCCAGCCGGGACGCCCCTCGCCCCAAGGCGAGCCCCAGGACGGCTCGCCGGGTTTCGCGTGTTTCCACATCACGAAGTCGTGCGGATCGTGTTTGGCGTCATCGACTTGGACGCGCGAACCGACGCGCAAGTCATCGATTTTCTTGCCGGACAGGCGGCCGTAGTCCGCAAATTTGCGCACCGAATACATGACATCGCCGTTGTCCGCGGCATAGGCGAAACCCTTGTCGATCAGGGTTTGGATCATGGCGATGATGGGTGCGATGAATTCTGTGGCGCGCGGTTCCAGGTCCGGCTTTTGCAATCCGAGCGTGGCGCAATCTTCGTGCATCGCCACGGTAAAGCGCTGCGCCAGGTCGGCCCAATTCTCGCCGTTGGCCGCGGCGCGATCGATGATCTTATCGTCGATGTCCGTGATGTTGCGCACGTACGTGACCCTATAGCCCGACGCGCGTAGATACCGCTGCACCAAATCGAACACCGTCAGCATGCGCGCGTGGCCGACGTGAATGTAGTCGTAGTTGGTCATTCCGCACACGTACATGCGCACTTCATTGGGACGAAGAGTTTTGAACTCTTGCTTCTCGCCGGTCAGCGAATTATGAATTTTGAGCATGGGATTCGAGTCTGCGCCGCGCGGTTTCAGGCGGTATCAGCTTGAGGAGCGGCGCTAGTTCAGGGCCATGGGCGGTGCCGGTCAATGCCACTCGAAGCGGCATGAACAAGGCCGCACCCTTGCGTCCGGTTCGTTCCTTGAGAATCTTGGTCAGCATCTGCAAATCGGAACTGGCTTGAGCGTAGGCGTCCGCGGCGGCCGCAAAAAACTCGGCGCCTGCCGCCGCGATCACCTGCTGCTCCGCCTCCCCCAACGGTTTAAGATCGCCCCGCACCACGGCGCGCCACGGTGCCGCATCGGCCGGCAGCACAATGTTGTGGCGCACTAAATCGACAAACTCCATCGAGTCATCCGCACCCAACCAGGCACGAACCTCCGCCGTGGTCATTCGCCCCAAGGTTTCTTTCTGCCAGTGCAGCAGTTGCGACTCATCGAAGCGCGCCGGCGCGCGGCCGAGATGCTGCGGGCGGAAATGCGCGGGCATGCCGGCGGCCGGCAGCCAAGCATCGACATCACCGGCGTGCCCGAGACGAAACAAATGATTGAGGATGGCGGTGCTCAAAAAGCCGCGCTCGCGAAATTCCTGCGCACTGGTGCTGCCATGCCGTTTCGACAGCGGCGCCCCGTCCTCGCCCACCAATAGCCCGACATGTCCGTAGCCGGGCCGGCGCAGCCCCAACGCGTCCAGCAGCAGAAGCTGCCGCGGCGTGTTGGTCAGATGATCATCGCCGCGCAGCACCTGGGTGACGCCCATCGCCGAATCATCGACGGCGTTGCAAAAGAAGAACGACGCAGTGCCGTCGTCGCGCCGGATGATGAAATCGCCGATGTCGCCCGAGGCGAAGCGTTGCGGCCCGTGCACCGCATCCGTAAATTCGATGATGCGCTCGGCGGGTACCGCGAACCGGAGTGTCGGGCGCAGACCGCGTGCGGCGCGCTCGGCGCGCTGCGCTGCCGACAGGTTTCGGCAGGTGCCGGCGTAGCGCGGCGGCTGTCCCGACATGCGCTGCAGTTTTCGCGACAGTTCGAGATCTTCCGCCGTACAGTAGCAGGGGTAGGCCTGGTCGCGCGCCTCCAATTGCGCGTACAACTGCCGATAGAACTCGCCGCGATCCGACTGGCAATACGGCGCGGAGGCACCGCCGATATCCGGCCCTTCATCCCACTCCATTCCCAACCAACGCAGTTCGGCCATCAGCTCGTCGCGGAAACGCAGTTGGCTGCGCTCCGCATCGGTGTCCTCGATGCGCAAAATGAAGCGCCCGCCGCTTTGGCGGGCCCAAAGATAGCTGAAAAATGCCGTGCGGGCGTTGCCCAAGTGCAAAGAGCCGGTGGGACTCGGCGCAAAACGCGTGGTGACCGGAAGCCGATTGGATGAGGCCATACCTCAGGATTGTACCTATTCGACGGATGTTGCGGGCCGCGTTAGCGCGCCGCCGCCACCTCGCGTGATTCCTGACGCTCCGGTAGAATCTGCCCGATGAAACAGCTCCTACTGATGCTTGGTTTGATGTCGGTGTGTACCCACGTAAGCCTTGCGGCCGACACCCCACCCGCACCCGCCGCCAAGCCGGCCGCCACGTCCACCTCACCGCAGATCCAGGTGGTCACGTCGATGGGCAGTTTTACGATTGAATTGAACCCTGAACGGGCACCGCTCACAGTCGCGCATTTTTTGACCTACGTCGATCAAGGCTACTATTCCAACACCATCTTTCATCGGGTCGTGCAAAGCTTCGTCATTCAGGCCGGCGGCTTCGATGCTGACTATAATCCCAAGCACGCACCGGCAAAGGTAGTGAATGAATCGGGTAACGGACTCAGCAATGTACGCGGCAGTGTGGGAATGGCGCGCACCCAGGCGCCGCACGCTGCCGATGCCCAGTTTTACGTGAACCTGAACGACAACCAAGCATTGGATCCGCAGCAGACCCGATGGGGCTATGCGGTATTCGGCCGCGTGATTCAAGGCATGGATGTCGTCGATAAGATCGGCAACGTGGCGACCGGGGCGCATGGAGTTTTGAAGGAAGAGACGCCGCTCAAGCCGGTCATCATTCTGCGAATCGAGCGCGTTCCTTAGCCCCTGAGGCTCGGTGGCCACGCTGTTCATATCGGATTTGCACATCGACGCGAGTCGCCAAGGCATCACCGATCAATTCCTGGCATTCTTACGGGCCGAGGCGAGAACCGCCGCCGCCTTGTACATACTCGGGGATCTGTTCGAGTCCTGGATCGGCGATGATGCGCCGGACGCCGCACAAGCGGCGGTGACTGCCGGGCTGCAGGAACTCACCGCGAGCGGCGTGCCCTGCTTTGTCATGCACGGCAATCGCGACTTCCTGCTGTCGGCGCAGTTCTGCCGCGCCAGCGGCGCGCATTTGCTGCCCGATCCCTTGATGGTCACTCTCTACGGCGAGCCGGTGTTGGTGATGCACGGCGATGCGCTGTGCACGGACGATCGCGCTTACCAGCGTTTGCGCGCCACGGTGCGAGACGCCGGCTGGCAGCGCCAATTTCTCGCTCTGTCGATCGACGCGCGCCGCGCGCTCGCGGGCGCAGCACGTGCCGGCAGTCAGGCGCACACGGCAGCGCTGGAAAATACCATCACCGATGTCAACCCCGACAGTGTCGCAGCGGCACTGCGCGCGGCAGGAGCCGCCACCTTATTGCACGGCCATACGCATCGGCCCGCCATTCATGCCTTTGAAGTGGACGGGAAACCCTGCACGCGGATCGTTTTGGGGGACTGGTACCATCAAGGCAGCGTGCTGCGTTGGGATCATGACGGACCCGAGCTCAGGTCGCTGCTGCGCTGACATCGATACCCATCGCCACCTCAAGCGCGCCCCACTCAGCGAAACCGGGTTCAACTCGTCGGCGGCCCCGAATGAAATCGAAACACCGGGTCGGCGCCGCTGATCAGCTCGGCCTCCAGCTGCGCGAATTTCTCAATGCGGCGCTCCAAATCCACCCCCGCACGCTGCGCGGCCCGCCCTGCCAACTTCAGGTAGACCTGGTAATGCCGCGCCTCCGCTGCGTGCAGACCCTGGAATAAATCGCGTAACGGCGCGCCGATGACCGCGCCCAAGACCGCAAAACGCTCGCAGGAGCGCGCTTCGATGCAGGCGCCGCATATCATCAAATCCACCTCGCGCTGCGGCTCGCTGCGCGATACCAGGCGCCGCATGCCCGCGGCATAGCGCCCGGGCGCCAAGCGCTGCGGCACGATTTTCAAGGCGCGAATGAGCTTGGCGACTTGCTCGTAGTGACGAAGTTCCTCGCGCGCGAGACGCGACATCTGATCGGCGAGCTCCAGATCTTCCGCATACGCGAACATCAATGCCAGGGCCGTGGACGCGGCCTTCTTCTCGCAATTCGCATGATCAATGAGCAGCACATCGGGCTGCGCACAGGCCTGTGCCAGCCACTCAGCAGGCGTCGGAGCACGCAGCAGCGGATGCGCGAACGCCGCTGCGGCGGAGGTCATGTCGCGTCTTTCAGCGTCGCGACAGCCGTCAACAACTCGCCGGCGGATTGAAAGCGATCGTTGGGCGACTTGGCGAGCAAACGGCGCAGCAAGCCTTCGTACTTTGAGTACTGCGGCGCAATTTCCGGAATATCTGCGCGCTTGTGCTTGTAGATCACTTCCATCGCGGTCGCACCGGTGTAGGGTTTTCGCCCGATCAGCATTTCGTAGAACACGACCCCGAGGCTGTACAGATCGCTGCGCGCATCGATGATCTCCGCATGACCTTGTTCGGGACTCATATAGTACGGAGTACCGAAAATTTCACGCGTTCCCGTCAATGACGCTTCCCCCTCGTTCGCCTTGGCCAAGCCAAAATCGATCAGGCAGAGCGAGCCGTCGACGCGCAGCATCACATTGGCGGGCTTTAGATCTCGATGCAATACTCCGACCGAATGAATGGCCTCAAGCGCACTGGCGATTTGCTCGAGAATCTTCAGCGCCAATGCCGGCACAATTGGTTGCTTCATGCGCTCGCGCAGATCACCCGCGGGAAAGTGCTCCATGGCGATATAGGCATGATCGTCCGCGACACCTAAATCGTAGATCTCCACAATGTTCTTATGCTTTAACCCGGCGACGATTTCGTATTCCTGCAAGAACCGATCGAAGCCCACGAAGCGCTCGGAAACGTCCGGCACCTGACTAAACACCTTGAGCACCACGAGGGTCCCGGCCCGTTCGCTCTCGGCCAGATAAATCTTGCACATGCCCCCGCTGCCGACCTGGCGAATGCATCGATGACCACGGATCACCACCGAACCGAATCGATAGCGATTTTGGTAGTCCGGACTGGCGCGCAACATGGCGAGCGCCTGCCGATGCTCGTTGGAGCAGGTCTTGATCATCTTGGCCAGCCGTTCGCGATCCAGCCTGCGGCCGTAGAGCCGATGCAAGCGGTGCACCGGCGGGGGCTCCGGCGTTGGCGCATCCTCGAGCAGCAGCAGCAGAATCGGCGCGAACTCGGGCTTCCCCGCCAGCCCAAGGGCATAACTTGCAGTCACCTCCGTCGGCGGCACAGCCACGATGATCACCGCATCGAAGCCGGTCGCGGCAAATTGGTGATCCAGGGCAGGATCAATCCCCAGCGCATGCTCGACGATCACGGCCTTGGGCCATTCGACTTCTACGTGCTTTCGGACCAGCAGCCGATGATCTTCGCGCGCGGCAATCAGCAACAGGCGCATCAATAAGGCGCCGCCGCGACGCCGGCGCCGTCCACGGAGCGCGAGGGTTTACGGAATCGGAACGGTTTTGAGTCCACGACCTGCGCCTTTTCGACGTTGCTGCTTAGCTTCGTCGGAGCGCTCTCCTTGCAGGCGCTCGAGATACTCGGGCGTCACGTCTCCGGTGACGTACTCGCCCGAGAAGCACGAGGTGTCGAAGTCCATTATTTTTGCATTGTCGTGCCTGACGGCATGCACCAAATCGTCCAAATCCTGGTACATGAGCCAGTCGGCGCCGATGATGTCGCGCACCTCTTCATCGCTGTGCCCGGCGGCCACCAATTCCGATGCGTCCGGCATATCGATGCCGTAGACATTCGGATAGCGCACGGGCGGCGCCGCGGAGGCAAAGAAAACTTTCTTTGCGCCGGCTTCTCGCGCCATGTCGATAATCTGGGCGGAGGTGGTGCCGCGCACGATCGAGTCATCCACCAGCAGCACGTTTTTGCCGCGGAACTCCAGATCGATCGCGTTCAATTTGCTGCGCACCGATTTAGCGCGCTGCTCCTGTCCGGGCATGATGAAAGTGCGGCCGATATAGCGGTTCTTGATGAAGCCTTCGCGATATTTGACGCCGAGCAACTGCGCCACCTGCACCGCGCTGGTTCGGCTGGTATCGGGGATGGGAATCACCACGTCGATGCCGTGCTCGGGCCGCTCGCGCTTGATCTTATCGGCAAGACGCTCGCCCATGCGCAAGCGCGCTTTGTATACCGAGATATTGTCGATGATCGAATCCGGCCGGGCAAAATACACATATTCAAAAATGCACGGCGTATGCCGCGCCATCGCCACGCATTGCTGGGCGTAAAAGCGCCCTTGTTCGTCGATGAACACCGCCTCGCCCGGCGCCACGTCGCGCAGCATGTCGAAACCCAGCATGTCGAGAGCCACGCTCTCAGATGCCAGCATCCATTCGGTGCCTTTCTTGGTATCGCGCTTGCCGATGACCAGTGGACGAATTCCGTTGGGGTCGCGAAATCCAAGAATACCGTGCCCGATCACCATCGCCGTGACGGCATAGCCGCCGCGACAGCGCCGATAGACGGCGTTGGCCGCGGCGAATATGTCTGCCGGCGTGACCCGCGGCGTGCCGACGCGCTGCAGTTCGGACGCCAGAACATTGAGCAGCACTTCCGAGTCGGAGCCGGTGTTCAGATGCCGGCGGTCTTCACGCACCAACACTTCGGTGAGTTCGCGGGCGTTGGTCAAGTTGCCGTTGTGGCCGAGGCAGATGCCGTAGGGTGAATTCACGTAGAAGGGTTGTGCGTCGTGCGCGCTGTCGGCGCCCGCAGTGGGATAGCGGACGTGGCCGATACCGACGTTGCCCTTGAGCTTCAGCATGTGCTTCTGCTGAAACACGTCGCGCACCAATCCCGAGTCCTTGCGCATGAACAACTCGCCGTCCTCGGCGGTCATGATGCCGGCGGCATCCTGACCGCGATGCTGCAGCACAGTCAGCGCATCGTAGATGCGTTGATTGACTGCACTCGTACCGACCATTCCGACGATTCCGCACATGCTGAACCTCCGCTACTTAGGTCTTACTTTGACTCCGGTCAAGCGCTCGAGTTTTGCCCAAGGCTCGCCTTTTTCGCCGACCATGGCCCGCAGCCAGTCGCCGATGCTCTCGCCATAAGGAACCAGCTTCGACTGGTGCCACCACTCTTCTTTATTCAAATGCAGCAACTCGCCGCCGATGATCAGCAGACCCACCAGCACCATGCCACGCAGAATGCCGAACAGCAGTCCGATGATCCGATCCGCGGGACCTAAGCCCAAGCTGCGCGTGAAGTAGCCGAGCAGCATCCCCACCAGCCAGCCGAACAGCAGCACCAGCACCAGCACCAGCAAGCGCCAGACCCAAGGCGCTATGTTGGGATCCGCCAGCAGACCCCCCAGATGCGGCTCGATGGCAGGGCCCAACTTCCAGGCGGTCCATATCGCGAGGATCCAAAAGACCACAGATACCGCTTCTCGAACAAAGCCGCGAAGCACACCGATCACCGTCGACCCCACCAGAACCAACAGAATGAAGACATCGGCCAATCTGCCACCTATCCAATCGATGCAAAGGGTCCGCGCTTGCGCGAAACCGGTATTCTACCGGAGCCTTGGCGAAGCCGTTGTGAAACCATCGGCGTAAAACTCAAATCACGAGCCCGGGGCCATGATGGTGGAAACATGCCCCAGTGCCTTGACCTTTGCCACCGTCCGTTCGGCCGCTTCGCGATCCGCCAGGGGTCCGATGCGCACGCGATATCGCAAACTCTGCCCCGAACCGCTCGGCGACATATACACGCTCAAGCCCTGTCCCTTGAGCTGGTGCACTAAGTTTTCCGCGTTCGCGCGGCTCACAAAGCTGCCCAACTGCACCGCCCATGCGTGTGCAGCCGATATGGGGGATTGCGCGGGGGATTCAAGCGGCACGCCCGCCGGCAGCGTGGCGGCGGGCGCAGCGGGCGCTGCCACTTCAGCGGCCGGTCCCGCGCCGACAGCCGACGCCGCAATCGCCGCGGGCTCGGCATCGGAACTCGCCGGGGCCTTGCTGGTGGCTAAGTCCACGGTGACATTTCGGATGGGCTCCGGCGTGATCGCCTGCGGCCCAAAAATCGGCGCTGCGGCGGGTTTGGGCCCCGACAGTAATTCCGGCACCACCAGCACAATGAGCGCGACCAAGATCGATGCGCCGATCAGACGTTCTTTGACGCGACGATCCATGGTGTTCGCAACGGGCCTTTGGTTCCTAAACTGCGCGCAGCGGCGAAGTATATTCGGGTAGCGCCGCCGGCGGCAGCAATCCGGCCGCTTCGAGCCAATCAAGCGCGGGTCCGACGGTATGAAACGAGCCGAAAACAACGATTCTATCGCCGGAAGTCGCCGCGGCGGCGGCGGCGGCACACGCGGCGGCCACGCTGTCCGCGGTGTGTACCGTCGCCTCGACTTGGCCGCGCACTTCTTGCGCCAACGCGGCCCCGTTCCGGCCTCGCGCGCCATCGATTGAGGCGCACCACCACGCGTCGATCGAGTCGCTCATGATCGCGGCGATTGCCGCGGGATCCTTATCCGCCAGAATGCCGCACACCGCATAAGTCTTGCCGCGAATCGGACTGGCGCGCAAATTGTGGGCCAGCACGCGCGCCGCGTCGGGGTTATGCGCGACATCCAATATCCAGGCCGGCGACGCCGGCGGATTGATCAGCTGGAAGCGCGCCACCAGTCGCACCTGCTTCAGACCCTGCGCCACCGCCGCAGCGCCGATGCGTAGCCGCGGGGAGACCTCCTCGAGCGCCGCGATGGCAGTCGCCGCGTTGGCGAATTGTATATCGCCCAATAGTGCGGGCGCCGGCAGGAGCGGCAAATCCCAACGGGTGCCGCGGTAGCGCCATCCCGCGCCCTCCAGTATGTAGTTGTATTCGATGGCGAGCCGCTTGAGCGGCGCTCCAACCGTGCGCGCTACGCTTTCGAGCACCGGCGCAGGTTCGCGGCCGCCGATCACCGCGGCCACTCCCTTGCGGAAGATGCCGGCTTTCTCGCGCGCGATCGCCTCGATGGTATCGCCCAAGTACTCTTGATGATCCAAACCGATGCTCACGACCACCGCGACATCCGGATCGACGAGATTGACCGCATCCAATCGCCCGCCCATGCCGATTTCGAGCACCCAGACATCGAGCTGCGCCGACTCGAACAGCAGCAGCGCCGCCAGGGTATTGAATTCGAAAAAGGTCAGTCCGACTTCGCCGCGCGCCGCTTCGATTTTCTCAAATGCCGCGACCAATCCGGCGGCGCTGGCATAAGCATCATGAATGCGGATGCGCTCGCGATAATCGCGCAGGTGCGGAGAAGTAAAGGTGCCGACCCGATAGCCCGCGGCGCTCAGGATGGCCGTGCAGAAGGCGCTCACCGAGCCCTTGCCGTTGGTGCCCGCCACCGTAATCACCGGGATCGGGGGTTGCCGCCACTGCAATCGTGCGAGCACCACGCGCAGCCGATCGAGCGAGAGATCGATGGCCTGCGGGTGCACCTGTGCTTGGTAGGCCAACCACTGATCGAGGCTCCGCATGCTGATAGGGGCCTACGCTGCGGCAGGTTCTTTGCCGGTCAATAGCCGCAGCATGGCGCTGATGCGGTCGCGCAGCTCGCGCCGGTCGATGATCATGTCGAGCGCACCGTGCTCGAGCAGGAATTCGCTGCGCTGAAATCCTTCCGGCAGGGTTTGCCGGATGTTCTGTTGAATGACCCGCGGGCCGGCGAAGCCGATCAAGGCCTTCGGCTCGCCGATGTTGATATCGCCCAGCATCGCAAGACTCGCGGACACGCCGCCCGTGGTCGGATCCGTCATCACGGAAATAAAGGGCAGCCGCGCCTCCGACAGGCGCTTCAGCGCGGCGCTGGTTTTTGCCATTTGCAACAGCGAATACAGCGCTTCCTGCATGCGCGCGCCGCCGCTGGCGGCGAAGCACACCAGGGGCATGCGATGTTCGAGGCAGTGCTCCACCGCGCGCACGAATTTTTCGCCGACCACCGAACCCATGGATCCGCCCAGAAAACGGAACTCGAAGGCACACGCCACCACATCGAGACCGGTCAGTTTGCCGGTCAAAACCACCAGCGCATCGCGTTCGCCGGTTTGTTTCTGCGCCTGGACCAGGCGGTCCTTGTAGCGCTTGCTGTCCTTGAACTTCAGCGGGTCCTCCGGCTCGACCTTGACGGCAAGCTCGGTGGTCGATCCGGTGTCGAGAAATTTCATCAGGCGTTCGCGGCCATCGATGCGCATATGGTGGCTGCACTTCGGGCACACGTGCAGATTGCGCTCGATCTCGGCGCGGTACAGCACGGCGTCGCAGGCGGGGCACTTGGTCCACAGGCCTTCGGGCACCGATCGGGTGCGGCGCTCGGTCTTGATGCGCGACGGGACGATTCGCTCAAACCAGGACATGCGCTAGTTTAACAAAAGCCCGGCTGCAGGGTAGGGATACCGAAGACCTGCGGATATTCGACCCGCCACAGGTACAGGCCGGCGGCGGGCGCCGTGGCGCCGGCATAGCGGCGATCGCCGCTCGCGAGCACGCTCGCCATCGCGGCGCGTGGATCGCCGTGACGCTGCACCTGCAGCAGCGTGCCGACGATGTTGCGAACCATATGGTGCAGATACGCGTTGGCGGTGATCTCGAGCCACAGGTAGTCGCCCTCGCGCCGCACCTCGATCGCATCGATGCGCCTGATCGTGGTTTTCGATTGGCACTCCACCGAACGAAATGCCGAGAAATCGTGTTCGCCGATCAGCGCCTGCGCTGCCGCGTGCATCGCCTGCGCATCGAGCGCGCGGTGAATCCACGCAGCCCGGGTGCGCTGTAGAGCGGAGCGCGCGCTGCGATTCAATATCGCGTAGCGATAGATACGCCGAACCGCCGTGTGGCGCGCGTGGAAGCCCGACGTCACCTCGCCCGCCCACTGCAAGGCGATGTCGGGCGCGAGCTTGGTGTTGGCGCCTAGAACCCATGCCCGGGCCGTGCGCGCGGCATGGGTGTCGAAATGAATGACCTGGCCGAGGGCATGCACGCCGCTGTCGGTGCGGCCGGCGCAGATTGCGACGATGGGGTGACCGGCCACGAAGGACAGCGCCTTCTCGACCGCATCTTGAATCGAAATGCAGTGCGCTTGCGATTGCCAGCCAGCGTACTCGGTGCCGTCATACTCCAAGATGGCGGCGACGCGGCGCAGGTCCATGGGTTAGCCGGGCAGAGCCTCGATCAGGCGTTGCGCTTCCTGTTTCTGGCTGGCGGAACCCTCGCTGACCACTTCCTCGAGAATGCTGCGTGCGCCTTCCGGATCGCCCATGTCCATGTAGGCGCGCGCCAGATCCAATTTGGTGCCCACTTCGCTCATGGTCACCGGCTCCAATTCCGGCAGTGCGAGCTCCTGGGTGCTGATCTTGCTGGTGCGAGTCGCGGACGTCGGGGAGATGGCGCGAAGTTTGTTGGTGGTGCCTTCCGAGCCGTTGAGCGCATCGCCCACGTCCAGATCGACGCGGCGGCTGCGCTGACTGGCCTCGAACACTTCGCTCGAGAATTTCTCATCTTCCGCGCGCGGCTGCTCGACCGTGTCGCCGGACCCCAAGGCGCTCGCCAGCCGATCCAGATCCAGGTCGATGCTGTCGGAGTGGATGCCGCGCAATTTAGAGGTGGAATCGAGGTCGCCGCGCTCCGGTTCCTGGACATCGGAATATTCCGGCGATTTGAGCCTCGAGGTCGCTGCGGTCTCCGGCGTGCCGGCGCGCGGCATTTGCACCGTGGGCGCAGACTCGGGACCCAACACGGCGGTTTTGATCTCCTCGTGGTCCGCGCCCAGATCGGCGACGAACGAGGCTTCCAATTCACGCTCAAGTTCGGTCAGATCCCGATCTCGGGCGCGACTCTCGGCTTCCGCCATCATGCGCCGCGATCTTTCGTCGAGTCCCGCGACCATGGTCGGGGCGTCCGACGGATGATCGGTCTCTTCGAGCCGCGGGATGCTGACCGAAGAAGCGGATGTCGATTGCTCCAGGTGATCAAGATCGAGGCCCAGATCGTCGATCGACACCTCGGCGGTCTGGTCGGCCTTGTTCGCTGCAACTTTCGGCGCGCTGCGCCCGCGCGCATCGGCCTGCTTCATTGCTGGTGACTCGGTCGTGGGCGAGTCGGAGAAGTTCATCAATTCCGACTCCACGGTCGGCTCGTCGCGCGGCGGCATTTCGCGCGTGGGCGAGTCATCCGCGCCCCGCTCCGGCCGGTCCAAGGTAAAGTCGAGATCGGACGCGGCGGCCAGACCCCTCACTTCTCCGGTCGCGGCCGTGTCGTCGGTGTTCTTGGCGATGGGATGATCGATGCTGCGTTCGCCCTCCGGATCGCCGAACAAATCGATATCAACACGATTCTCGCCGCCCTCGAGGTTCAGATCGACCAGCGCACCGGCGCCGCGGCCGCTGCCGGCGCTCGACGCAAACAGCGGTTCGTCGGGGCATATCTGCTTGCCCATGATGACGATCTTGTCCCATTCGCCGGCGGGAGCACGGTCGCGAGTTGCTTCCAGCTGCTTGGCGGCCTGCAGGAAGGCATCTTTGTTGCCCCAAACGAAATAGATTTCCAGCAGCTTCAGACGCAGATCGCGCCGCTCCGGCTCGCGCTCCAGCGCGATGCGCACCAAGTCGGCCGCTTGGTCGTACAGGCCGTACGCCATGTGAAAATCCGCCTCGGCCAAGGGGTCGCCTTGATCGAGATTGACGGCGCTCTCGCTCGACATGGTGTCTTCGGGAGCCTTGAGGTCCGAGGTGATCGCGCCGAATTTCTCCGCCGGCTCATTGAAATCCGGCATCGGGTGTTCGCCGGATTCTTCGACCAAAAACGAATCGTCTTCACCGCGTCCGGTGCTGATTCTTGCCGTGGGATCGCGGAAATTGGTGACGTCGGTGGAATCCAATCCGGGGAAGTCCCCTCCACCGCTGCCTTCCTGGCGACGCCGCCGCGCGACGATAGCCAAACCTGCGATCAGGACAAGGATCACCGCGGCGGGCATCCACCAATTAGCCGCGACCCAATCGAGCCACGATCCTGATTCCGCGGCGGGAGCGGGTTTCTTTGCGGCTGCGTGCACCGGTGCCGGTGCCGGCGGGACCGGCGTAGGCGTCGAGGTAGTCTCCGCGGGCGGCGGCAGAGGCGCGGGAGCCGGGGCGGCCGCTACCGGAGCACGCGGTTGCGCGGATTGCACCGGCGCTGGCGCAGGTGCCGGGGCAGGCACGGGCGCCGGTGTCGCCGCAGGAGGCGCAATGGTCGGCGCACGCGAGGGCGCCGCTGCCGTCGCCGGCGTCGCCGGCGCGCCGAGCTTGCGCTGCAGTTCGCTGAGCTCATTGCTCTTGATTTCGAGCAGGCGGCGCGACTCGGCGAGCTGCCCTTCCAGATCCGTGACGCGTCCTTGCAAGGCCTTCGATTCGGCGCTCGAGGCCGAGCCGCCGGCTACCGAAGTGCCGGCGCCGGCGCCCGGAGTCACGAGCCGCAGATGGCCGGTGGAGGCCGCCGGGCTGCCGCCGCGCCAGGCTTCCATCTGCCGCCGCACTTCGCTGATCGCTTCGCTTTGATTCAAAGCGGCGACTGCGTCCGCACCCGGCAATCGCAGCACCGCGCCGCTGCGCAATATATTGATGTTGCCGCCGAAGGCATCCGGATTCGCGCGATACACCGCGATCATGGTTTTATCCACGTCGGGCCGCGACTCGGCACGCATACTGTGGACAATCTTGCTCAAGGTGTCGCCCTTGGCGACTCGATAGCTGCCGCCGCCGATAGCGCCGGACGCGGCTGGAGTTGCCTCCGGGGCCGCTTGCGGCGGCGGCGCGGCCGGCTGTGAGGCGGCGCGGCCCCCGGACGAGCGTCTCGCGCGCGCCGCGCGGCTCGAACTCGAGGAGGGCTTTGACGCACTCGGCAGAGGGACGGCTTCCGCCGGTTCGCTGCTGGTGCTCGGCAGCGGGCGCGCGGCCACCGGCGCGGGTCTTTGAACTGGGGCGGGCGCCGCGCTGGGCGCCGGCGCCGTTACCGGTGCGGCCACGGGTGCGGCGGTGCTCGCCTTCTCGCCGGGCGTATACACCGGCGGGTCGAGCAATACCGTGTATTCACGCATGAGACGGCCGCGCGACCAATTCACTTCCACCAAGAAGGTGACAAACGGCTCGGGAATGGCGTCGGTCGAACGCACCAGCAACACATCGCGGCCGTCCTTGCTCTTGCCCAGCGCGAACGTCAGCGA
>Ga0210394_10002107_pt1 | contig 28460 bp, 24 predicted proteins | sample IncBWC12MmetaG_FD_160121 | JGI IMG/M metagenome (GOLD analysis project Ga0210394, IMG submission 160121) | Forest soil microbial communities from Barre Woods Harvard Forest LTER site, Petersham, Massachusetts, United States - Inc-BW-C-12-M | ecosystem: Environmental > Terrestrial > Soil >...
TACGCGCGGCGCGACCTGGAGTCGCACGGTTTCAAGCTCGTAGCGCGTGCGAATTTCCTGCGCGACCCTGCCGATGATCGCACCAAGATTTCCTATAAGCCGCCGGCACTCGGCCATACCGATCGGTTCGTTTACATCTTCCGCAAAGAGCGCTAAAGAGCACGCGCCCCGCGGGGCGCCCGCGCGCGCGGCCGCCGGCTCAAAAAGGCGCCCGGTATCTCTGATGCCTATGCGATCCTGAGCTCGCGCGCTGGATCCGATGGGCTCAGCATCGCAGCGCGCGATCTACAATCCGTCCGCGGTCACCATGTCGGACTCTGTCACTGAAATCTATCGATCCGGGCGCCGCTCCGACTGCGAAGAGCGCGCCCTCGTGCTCACCGCGGTCGGCATCCCGAGCACGGTCGGGATCGACGGCGCGGGTTTTCTCCTCGAGGTGGACGCCGCCCAGGCGCCACTCGCCCTCGCGGAGCTGGCTCACTACGAAGCGGAAAGCCGCGTTCCCCGACCGGCTCCCCCGCTGCTGCGACGCTATCGGCACGCATGGGTGGGCTGCCTCGCCTATGTCGCCGTTCTGGTGTTTGTCGCGCAGGCGATCGCGAATGGACTCGTGCGGCTCGATGCCTTCGACCTTGGCGAACTCGATGCGGCGCGCGTTCAAAGCGGCCAGTGGTGGCGCGCCTGGACCGCCCTTACCCTGCACCTGGATGCGGCGCATCTGTTGGCCAACCTGGGCGCGGGCGTCTGGTTCGGCTATCTCGCAGCCCGCGAGCTCGGCAGCGGCAGTGCCTGGTTTCTGATTGTGAACGGTGCGGCGCTCGCCAACTGGCTCGAGGGCGAGATCGGACCCGCCACCCACCGCGCCGTCGGAGCGTCCACCGCCGTGTTCACCGCGCTCGGAATGCTGGCCGCGCATTCATGGCGCACGCGCTTCCACATGCCACAGCGCTGGGCGTTGCGCTGGGCACCGCTCGTCGCCGGAGTGGTACTTCTCGGCTGGCTGGGCTCCGCGGGCGAAGGCACCGATCTCGTCGCGCATGCGACCGGATTCATCGTCGGGGTCCTCATCGGGATGGCCGCGGCGCTGCCGCCCATCGACCGGACATTGCGCCGCCTGCCGCAGGGGCTCGCGGGAGTGGCCGCACTGCTGTCGATGGCGATTCCCTGGGCCCGCGCGCTCTTAAGTTAAGCGCAGGTTCAGCCTTCCCGGTTGATATCGGAACGCGGCCCGCTACATGCCCACGGCCGTGCATGGCCATCCGATCTTTGATGTCCGCACCTCGTGAGTTACTTCAAATAGCGATCGAACCAGCTCACGGTGCGCTCATTGAGGTCCGCCAAGTGGGCTGGATCATGTATGGCGTGTCCTTCATTCGAATAAATCACGGTCGCCGAAGGAACGCCTAGCGCCTTCAGGGCGTGACCGAACTCCAGGGTCTGCGCCGCCGGGCATTCGATGTCGGCGGCGCCGACATAACTGAACGTCGGCGTGCGCACCTGCCGGATGAAATTGATGGCCGACGATTGCGCATAGATGGCGGGATCGTCGTACACCGACGCGCCAAAATACGGGATCATCCATTCGTCGATGCCGTTCTCGCCGTAATAGGATTGCCAGTTGCTGATGCCGGCACCGGCCACGGCCGCCTTGAAGCGGTGCGTCTGGGTTACGGCCCACATCGTCATGAAGCCGCCGTAGCTGTGACCGGTAATGCCCGTTCTCTGCGCATCAATCGGCCCGGAGGCAGCCGCCGCCTCCACTCCGGCCAGGATGTCTCGCAGGTCGCCGTGACCAAAGTCGCGCACGTTGGCGGCGGCGAACGCCTCTCCCTGGCCGTAACTGCCGCGAGGGTTGGGGAGAAGCACTGCGTAGCCGTGTTCAAGGAGCAGCCGGAGCCGGCCGGCGCCAATGAAGTCCGGCTGAAAAGCCGCGGCGGGGCCACCGTGCACCACCGTGATCAGTGGCAGTTTGCTTTCAGTCGGTACGCCCTGCGGCAACACCAGCCAGCCATGCACGGTGTACGCATCGCTTTTCCAGCTGAGGCTCTGAATTGTAAAGGGCGCCGTGATGCCTGCATTGGCCTTGGTGAGGTCGTGCCACTTGCCGATGGCGCCTACCTCGATCTCGATCGGGTGATCGAAGGCCTGGTGCGCCAGCGCCACGGTGCCTGCCGGGCAGTCGCCCGAGAGTTGCATCGCGCCGTGACCGAAGACCTCTCGCCCCTGCCACAAGAGCTTGCCGCGCTCGACGGCTTCGCCATGGCCAAAGTCGACGAGCTGCGTCTGATCTGCGCCGATCACGACCGCGGTGAGATGCCCGTTGCACTCCCAATGGATGGCGGAAGCCGATGCGGATAACTGGGGCGTGATATTGGTCACGGCTCCGCCCGTCAAAGGCAGCGTGTAGATATCGCCACCCGTTGCGCCGAAGTCGCTCATGATGCCCGCGATGAACGCCACACGTTTGCCATCGCGCGAGACCCGCGGCGTCGCCAGCTGCTGTTGCGCGCTCGTGGGCGCATACAGGACGCGCGCCTGCCCGGTCGTGGCGTCGAAGGCGTAGAGCTTCGCCAACCACCAGTTGTTGTCACCGTCACCCGGCGCAGCGGTGCCTACAAAGCCGCGTCCGTCAGGTCTCCAGTCATATTCATAGACAAAAAGATCCTCTGGTGAGGCCCAGTGCAACTTGCCCTGCTCGAGCAGTGCGATGCGCTGTTCAGGCGGCGACTCGTCTAGATCAGCGACGGGAGCGCCCGCCTCGACGGCGCCCAGCTCCTTGTTCGCGCCTGCGGTCGCCAACAGGGCCAACTGCCCGGCAGGGCTGTAAACCAGTGCGTCGATCGTACCGTCGAAGTCGAGGAGGCGCGTCAGATCAGTGCCGTCAGCATTGACCTGGTAGAGCGAGCGCGCATGGCTGCCCGGGGCACGCAGGGCAAAGCTGACCTTGCGCGAATCGGGCGTCCAGGCGGGTGAGGCCGGCCAACATTGTTGAACCCTGCCGCAGGGCAGGTTAACCCTGACTGTCGTCTTGCCGTCGACACTGCGGATTACAAGGTCGCGCACAACGGGACTGCCACCCGTGGTCGGTACATCACCCTCAATCGAGGCCACATGGCGCCCGTCGGGCGAGCTTCTGACATCCATGAAGCTATGCTCCGGCTGCGACAGCGGCGCTCCCATGGCGGCGCCCACCGCCAGGGCGAAAGCCGTCATTGCGCCCTGCCGGAAATTGAGTTTCTGTCTCTTGGCCGCCTGACGTACGAGTGTCATATGGAAATTGTCACTGTGTTTGCACATCGCGCGCTTGGATTATGGCTTGCGGGCGCTATTGAGGAGCGCCGCAGTCAGGTGGCAGCTCTTGTATCGAATCCCATGGATACGGCGCGGCCCGGCCGTGCGCATTATATCCACTCCGGGGAATCGCGCGGTGCGGATACAATCCTGTTGATCCGCGAACCCTATCGTTCGAAGGAGGCTGTGATGATCGGATACGTGACGCTTGGAACCAACGACCTGCCGCGCGCGGCTGCGTTTTACGATGTGCTGCTCGCCGAAATCGGCGCCAAGCGGATGATGGAAAGCGAGCAGTTCGTGGCCTGGTCCGTGCGGCCGGACTTGCCGGGGTTGGGCGTGACCAAGCCCTTTGACAAAGGGTCAGCCACCGTGGGCAATGGCGTGATGGTTGCTCTGGTCGTGAACAGCAAGGAAAAGGTTGACGCCTTACATCGCAAGGCGCTGCAGCTCGGCGCTAAGGACGAGGGAGCACCGGGCCAGCGCAGCGAAGGCTTCTACGCCGGCTACTTCCGGGATCTCGACGGCAATAAACTCAATTTCTTTGTTGGCGGTTAGGTCACACCGCCGCCAACGAGCGCGAGCATTGCACGGTGTCGGTTCTGCGCGGTGCCTTAGCGCTTAAGCTCCACCAGGATGGCTTCGACGTCGTCGATCGCCTCGTCTGTCTGAGTTACCGGCGGGCGTAACAGCACCTCTTCGCGCGTAGAGCACGCGCTGGTAAATGGCGGGCCGAGACTCTTCCATGCAGAAGAGGCCGCTGTCAGATCACGCCGCGGGCGAGCGTCTCATCGACCGCTTCCAGAAAAGTCCGCTCCTCACGCAAGATAAAGCGCCTCGTCTTCGCAGAGTCGAAATTTTCGCGGGCAGCAGGGTCGGCTTTAAGCCGCGCTCGATAGATTTCATACGCTGCAAGACTGTCAAACGCAATCAGCGCCCAGGCGATGTCGTTGGTGCCTTCGTGCGGCAGAAAATAGCCAATCAGCCGCCCTCCGCAACGCGGGATTATTTTCCCCCAGTTCACTGCGTACTGTTTGAACTCTTCGCGTTGGAAGGGATCAATCTCATAGCGAATAAAACATACGAGGTTCATGACAGATCTCCGCGGGCTTGTGTTACGCACGCCTGGCGGCACGACACCCCCAGTGGGCGTGCCGTGGGCACCTGGGATATTGACGACGTAGTGCTGATTGCTTGCACGCCTTCAAATATCTGAATGATGCGTCGCCTTGGGGTGGAGTGCTCCAATGGATGAAAGTAGAATCGCTCGCGGCATGCTGAATGCGCATCTATTACCCTTCTCTAGCCTACTGATGGTACGGCCATGACCCTTCGTTTTGCGGCGAAATGAACGCCGACCCCAATATGGCTGGCCTTGCGACGCTGCTGGTGGAACCGGCGCGCGCGGCGATCCTGATGCATCTCCTGGATGGCCGCAGCTGGACCGCGGCTGAATTGGCCAAAGTCGCAGGCGTCAAGGCCTCTACGGCAAGCGCGCACCTGCGGAAGCTGACGGAGGGCCATCTAATCCGCGCCAGCTCAGCGGGCCGGCATCGCTATTTTCGGATCGCCGATGCCGAGGTCGCGCACCGACTCGAGCAACTTGCATTCCTGGCAGCGCCCGGCAGCGCGGAAACACCGGGTGCCAAAAGAGCTGCAGCGAACCTGCGCGCCTGCAGGCTTTGTTACGATCATATAGCCGGCCGCCTTGGCGTTTGCCTCACCCTACGGATGGTTGAGCTTTCCTGGCTCATCGAGGACGAGCCGTGGTACCGGCTCACCGCGCTCGGCGAGCGCGCCCTATCTGGTTTGGACGTGGGGCGCGTGGAAGGTCGCACTTGCGTGGACTGGAGTGAACGCCGGTTCCACCTGGCAGGTCCCTTGGGCCGCCAGTTTGCGCAGGCGTGCATCAACCGGCGGTGGCTGCAAAGAGATTGCAGGAGCCGGGCATTGTCGGTTACACCCTTGGGCATCGAGATGATGGGCGCTTTGTTTGGCACGGCCGTGATAGAACCGGTTGCGCTGCACGCGCCCGCGGAGCGGTCGGTCCGCTTCTGATAAGAGAATGCCCCGCGCCACCTAGCTCAGGTCCGCCACCGTGAAAAGACCTGCCCGCCCGGGATTGGTCGGTTTGCGGCGCTGACTTCCAGGCGGCGCGTTCCTATATCATTGCGGTCGTGGCGCCAATTTCTCCGCTGTCGATCCTCATGCCCCGCCTAACTCGGATCGCCCGGTTGCCGTCTGCCAGGATCGCAGGCGCGAGTGCGATCTGATGAGCGAATCGACCAGGGCCGTTTTTTTGAGCTACGCGTCGCAAGATGAGGATGCAGCAGCACGAATCTGTGCGGGGCTGCGCGCGGCGGGCATCGAGGTATGGTTTGACCGCAGTGAGCTGCGTGGCGGGGACGCTTGGGATCAGAAGATCCGCCGTGAGATACGTGACTGCGCGCTTTTTGTCCCGATCATTTCCCGCAACACACAAGCTCGTGCCGAGGGCTACTTCAGGCTCGAATGGCACCTCGCCGACCGTCGCACGCAATTGCGGGCGAAAGGCCGTGCATTCCTGGTTCCGGTTTGTGTCGATGATACGCACGATGCCGATGCCGAGGTGCCCGACTCGTTTGCCGCGGTGCAATGGACGCGCCTGCCGGGGGGCGACACGCCGCCCGCCTTTGCCGAGCGAATCGCCCGCCTGTTGTCGCCCGATGATGCGGCGCCGATGTCGACGCAGCCGCCCGAGCACTCGACGCACACCGATGCCGGTATCTCGAGAGCTGCCGGCGACTCTTCAAAGGATGTGGTGACAAAACGGCGGGCTTCCTCGCCGATAAGGGCTGGGGCGATCATCTTCGCGGCTGCGCTTGTCGGTGTTCTCGCCTATTACGTCGTCGATCGGTCCCTGCTGTTCAGGCGTGCGCCGTTGGCACCTGTCGCGCCGGCGACCCCTGTCACGATGCCGGCAGCCTCGCAGCCGGCCTTCTCACCGCCGGCGCATTCCGTGGCGGTCCTGCCATTTTTGAATATGAGCGGCGATCCGAAGCAAGATTATTTTTCGGACGGCCTCTCTGAGGAGCTCCTCAACTCTCTGGCCAGCATTCGCGATCTGCACGTGGCGGCACGCACTTCCTCCTTCAGCTTCAAGGGCACGAACACGAATGTTACTGATATCGCTCATCAGCTAAACGTGGGTGCCATACTCGAGGGCAGTGTGCGCCGCGACGGAACACGCCTGCGTATCACCGCGCAACTGATCAACGCGATAACGGGTTATCACCTGTGGTCGCAAACCTACGACCGCAATTTGCACAACGTGCTCGCCCTGCAGGCCGAGATTGCGACGGCGGTCACCGCAGCCCTTCAGGCGACGCTGCTGGGCGGCAGCACCGCCGCGATCGAGATGGGAGGGACCCAGAATCCGCAGGCGTTCGACGCATACCTGCGGGGACAGGGCATTGCGATGGTGAGCAAGGAAACGATGTTGGCAAGGATTGCCGCCTTTGACGAGGCGATCCGCCTGGATCCTCATTTTGCCAAGGCGTTTGCGGCCAAATCGGAAGCACTGGGCCATTACTCTGGCAGCTACGAGCCGGCAGCAACAGCCCGGAAGGTTCAGGAGCAGGCGCGCGAGCTCGCGCAAAGGGCTGTGGCACTCGCGCCCGACCTGGCCGAGGCGCACCTGGTCTTGGCAGCTCAGCTGGATGCCGGTCTGCTGGATTTCAGCAAGGGTTTGGCCGAGTACGAGCGCGCCCTGGCACTCGCGCCGGGAGATGCGCGGGTACTGAGGGATTCGGCGTTCTTCCTGGTTAGGATCGGGCGCACGGACGCGGCGCTTGCCAATGCGGAGCGCGCGGTCGCCCTGGATCCGGTCAATGCCCGATCGCACGACGGTTTGGCAACGGTTCTGCTCTTTGCCCACCATTCAAGGGAGGCGATTGCCGCCTTTGACCGCACCCTCAGCCTGGACCCCAATGCCATCTGGGCTAGAGGGCTTCGCGGCTGGGCTCATCTATGGCTTGGGGAGCCTGAGGCGGCGCTCCACTCCTGCGATACGCCGCCCGCGTCCTTTGTCAGCGACACCTGCATTGCCATCGCGTACGACAAGCTGCACCGGACCGCGGACGCGCGCGCGCGAGTCGATGCCATGCAGAAATCCGCCGGCGATAGCATGGCCTATCAGTTTGCGGAGGTGTACGCCCAATGGGGGGACAAACAGAAGGCTTTGGATTGGCTCGCGACCGCGTATCGTCTGCAGGACCCGGGACTGGCATGGCTCAAGATCGACACCTTCCTCGACCCCTTGCGCACAGAGCCGCAGTTTCAGGAAATAGAGCGCAAGCTCAATTTTCCGACGTAGCGATCGAATCAAGGAGGGCGAACAGGTATTGAAACGGTTGTCGGGATGCTCGTTAAATCTGCTGCTCAGTTCAACCGGGAGCCCATTACTGGAGGAAGGCCCACCGCAGTCGCAGGAGTAATCCGGTAAAGAATATTCTCGCGACCCTCTCCGTTGGCCCGCACACCCGCACAAACCGCGCCTATTTTTTCGATCGCCCGTTGTGAGCGCCAATTTTTTGGGCCCACAAGAAAAATGACGGTGCTCACGAATCTGAATGCGTGCCGCAGCATGCGGCTCCTTCATCTCCCGGTTGTAAGCTCCTCCCCAGTGGGAGCGGGCCAGAAAAGTCCAGCCAATTTCAATCTCGCTTCTGTCTCGGTTGTATCCGTGGAATCGCGACGAGCCAATCACGCGGCCGTCTTTGCAGTCAACGGCAATCAACGCTCCACGAGACTCCAATGCCTCGCGAAAGAAGGCCTTAAAAACATTTTCTCTGTAACGCTCTGGGGCCGGATGTTGCTGCCAGAGGAGGGGGTCGGATGCCACGGCGTACAAATCGCGGAAATCCGCGGGTTGCAGCGGCTTCAGTTCGACGCGAGCGCCCTTCAAAAATGGCTGGAGTTCAAAGGTCACGCTCCCTCCGCCATGCACGTCACTTGCGAAAGAACTCTTCAAGCGTTTGGTGGGGCGCCGCATCGGCGAAGCCAGCAAATCTGCCGTGCTGTGCAATCATTTGGGCGGAACGTAGGAATCCGCCCCACGCCGCACGCGCCAGCGCACCCCCGACGCTGATGCGCCGCACGCCAAGCTCGGCGACTTCAGACACGGTAAGCTCGCTCGCATGCCCAATCAGAAGATTGAAGGGCTTGGGCGCTACGCTCGCCACCACGGCCGCAATTTGCGCACGCGTACGGATGCCCGGAGCATAGAGGCAATCAGCGCCCGCATCCGCATAGGCCTGCAGCCGCGCGATCGTCTCATCCAAATCCGGTCGGCCCACGAGGAAGCACTCTGCGCGTCCGACGAGCAGTGTGTCCCCGCCCCGTTTATCGATCGCGCTGCGCGCCGCACGCATGCGCGCGACCGCGGCAGCGAGATCATAAAGGGGTTTTGAGCTATCACCGGTCGAATCCTCGATCGACAGTCCGGCAATGCCGGTGTCGACTGCCAATCGTACGGCTTCTGCCACGCCCTGCGGTTCAAGTGCGAAACCGTCCTGAAAGTCGGCATTGAGCGGCACGTCGGTCGCGGCAGCGATCTCCTGCAGATGAGCGAGCGCGCTGTCGCGGGAGATCCCACCGTCGGGTCGCCCCTTGGACCAGGCAAAGCCGGAACTCGTCGTAGCAAGAGCCTTGAATCCAAGAGACTGAAGATAGAGCGCACTGCCCACGTCCCAGGGATTGGGAATGACGAAACAACCGCTCTGATGCAGCTGGTGAAACGTGCGCCGCTTGTCGGACACGCTGGGGCGGGGCGTGGACATCCATCGACTCCTTGCTGATCGCTATCGGAACTAGAACTGAGCGGAATTCACGTCGAATATGAATTTGATCAAACCGGTCATGTAGACCTTTTAATCAGGGCAACTGGCGAGGTGGCTGCCATCGGGACAAAAGAGCTAGCGCAGACTCATTGTATCTCTGCCTGCGCCGCCGGATCGAGTCACAAGACTAATGGGCCTGCCGCGATCGCCGTGGGCTGCAGGGATGATGCGGCTCGCTGATCGAGGACCGGGCCCACGCAACCCTCGCCGGCACAGCGCTATTGCGGTAGCCCGCGCTCGCCATTGCCTGCTGCCCTCGCCTGCTCCTTCCATCGTTGAGCGTTCACACCCATGATGAGGATCCACAGGAATACCAAGCCTTCCCCGAGGAGGCCGCAGGCCAGATTGTAGGGCAAAAAATACTTTGCGAGCGGCGTTGACAGATAGGTCAGCCAATTCAAACCGGCAAATGCCATCAGCGCGCCCAGAATTCGCGGCAGAAACGCCGACTTGAAAATGAGGTAGCCGATCAGGAGACAATACAATCCGCTAAATACTATGGCGATGTTTACGCCACGAGGTTGTAATCGAAGAGCCTCAAAGGTGAGGCCCACGAAACTTAAGAATGCCGCGAGCAAAGAGAGGCTCCTGTTCACCGCCTTAAAGAGGTCATAGAAGAGCAGCGTCACAACGATCATGCCCGAGATCGCAATGAGGCCCCCTGCGACATTCAACTTGCCGCGAACCCAAAGCTCAGTGAATGCGGCCGTCAATACGCTGAGCAAATACAGGGCACCGGCAATTCTTGCCTTGAACCGCGGCGACGCTTCTGCAATGCGTTTCATCATTGCGGCTGCGCTCATACTATTTCCTGCTCTTAGGTCTTATGGAATCAAGTGCATTCGAAGCAGTCTGCTTCCCGTTAGCGGCTTAGACGCATTACTGTGGTGATAGACCGTGCCTCATGGCGCGCGCGCCTGCGCCTGCCATCGCTGCACGTTCACGCCCATCACGAGGAGCCACAGGCAAAGGGATAGCTCCGCGAGGAAGCCGAGGACCAGAATGTAGGGGGACAGATGGTTTGCGAGCGGCGGTGACAGGAACGTCAGCCAACCCAAACCGGCCAGCGCCATCAGCACGCCCAGAATTCGCGGCAGGAAGGCCGACCTGAAAATGAGGCAGCCGATCAGGAGGCAATAAAGGCCGAAAAATACCAGGCAGATGTTGCCGCCCTGACCATACAATTTGAGAAACATGAACGCCAGCGCCTGCAACTGTTCCACCTTAAACACGCTCAAGTACTGGCTGCCTCCCAAGACCATCAAGGGGGCGAGATGAAAGAGGCTGATGAAGGCCTGAATGGTGCACCCCACGAGGCTGAAGAAGGCTGCGAGCAAGGACAGGCCCCTGTTCACAGGCTTAAACAAGGCGTACAAGCGAGCCGTCACTGCAATATAGCACGCGGTCGCGATGAGGCCGGTTGCTAGACCCAAGCGAAACAAGGACTCGTGCGCCAGGATGTTAGTTGCTGTGGCGGCGGCGTCGCCGTCTACCACGAGCCCCCTAATACAGAACTCGGCGAATACTGCCGTCAAAAAGTACAGCAAATAGACAACACCGGTAGTCCTGGCCCCGGGACGCGGCGACGCTGCTGCGATCAATTCCATCACGTCAAAGCCTCTCATTGACGGCCAGGCCGAGAGCGCCTATTTCACCCGATACCCACAATCCGGGCTCATTTGCGCGGACGCTCGCTACCGATGGGCAGATCTGCGACACGTTCTTGCTCGCCGCTCCAAAATTGCTGCGGGTCGCGAAGGTAATCGACCACCATCCCGGTAGCATCGGCGCCCCAGAAAATTTCATCGTCGATCACAAATGCTGGCACGCCGAATAGCCCCGCTGCGAGCGCGCGCTCGCCATTGCGTTTGAGCTCGTCCTTCACTTCTGGCCGGTTGATCTGGCTATCGGGATCGTCTAGACCGACTTTCGCGCACAGTTCGTTCCACTGCTTTACATCATCGATTGATTTCCCGTCACGCCAGATGTGTCGAAAGATTGTTCGCACCGGATCGATGCCGTTGCCCGCCGCAATCGCCAGACGCAGTGCCCTGAGCGGGTTGAACGGATGCGCCGGCGGGAATTTCATCCGTACTCCGTCACGCTCAGCAAGCCATTGCACGAATCGATAAGTGAAGCGCCGCTTCTTAGGGATCTCCGCCGGACCCTTGTGTCCCCAGTGATTGAGCAGTCCGGCGAGCAGCACGGGCCGCAGTGTCACTTCAGCTTCAAGGGGCAACCGGTTGAATGCTTCGAACTGAAGATAGGCAAACGGCGAGACAAAATCGAAATACCAGTCGGCTTGCTTCATAGTCATTCCCAGTTTCCGTCCGGGACTCCTTCAGCCGTAGCTTGTCTCCGAGCACATCGTCCTGCGCCCCCTGAAACTGCGCAGTAACTGAAGAAAGCAGGGTTTCAGGGCGACACCGCTTTCGCGGCGATGACTTCGCCCAGACGATCGGGCATTGTCGCGACCCGAGTCAAATGCGGGTACTTGGGGCCGCCGTGGTAATCGACCTTGACGATCGCGTAGGTGTCCAGATTCTGCAGCAGCAGCTCGATCGGTGCCTTGCCAGCCTGCGCCGCACGGAGTTCCTCTTCGACGCGTTCATCGTCGAACTTGCGGCCGCCCATCGCGACGAGTTTCATGCCGGGCGCAAGTCCGGCTGTAAACGCCGGGCTCGTCCATAACACGTCGAGCAGCTTGCCGTAGTCATCCGCTGCCGTGCTGATCACCAAGCCGAGTGAATAGCTGAGATCGAGAACCTTGCGCGTCTTGCCGTGCGCTTTGAAGTTCGCGCTCGGCTGATCACTGTAGGTGAGCGTCCAGCCACCGCGAGCGATGCCAGCCAGCGGTGCGGGTGTGGCGTGCGTATCGAGCCGACTGCGGAGAAACCCAGCCCAGTCATGCGGCTGCACCGCATTCAGGGCCTTCACGACATCCTCGAAGGTGTACGGCTTTACGATGAAGCTGCCGTCGTCGACGCCATAGAAAGCACGCAGGAAATCATCGAGTGATCGATGCCCGCTCGAGAGTTCGCGGATCGTCGTGTCGGCGTCCAGCCAGATGAGTTCACCTTCGTCGTAAAAATCAACACTCCGGCGCCACGCGGACCAGTCCTCCGGGATGTAATACAGTACCTGTGCCTCATCGGCAGTGTCCTGCACATTGCGCCACACTCGCCCGGATCGATGATCCATGCTGGCAGCGGTCGCTGCGAGGTGCTCCCGATATTGCTCGGCCGTCCAGATTCCGGAGCGCGCCGCCAGCACGTCGCCCAGGTATTCAGTCAGGCCCTCGTAGACCCACAGCAGCTCATCATGCATCGGCACGTTGAAATTTGGCGTAGCCAGTCCCGCGGGCCTCCGGAATTTTCCGTTCCAGGAATGCACGTACTCATGCGGCAGCAGGCTCCCGCCGTCCAGATAGCTGTCGGCGTCGGTGAAAAACTTCGCATTCAGGCGATCGTCGCTCGACTGCGAATGCTCAAGGCCAAAATGACCGGTGTTCTCTGAGAGCGTGAACAGAAAGTCGTAGTGCTGGTAGTGGCGCGCGCCGAACAGCGCCAAAGCTTGGGTGACGAGATTGCGGTGTGCCTGGAGTTGAGCGTCACTGAGCTTGAGATCACTATCATGGTCGGCGACCAAATCGAGGTGCACCGGCACGCGGGCGCTCGGCGCGAGGTCGATTCGAGCGAAGTGCAGTCCTGTTATCAGCGGCGAGTCAATCAACTGCTCGAGCGATACGGCTTCGAAGGCTACGGCGCCGTTGTTGGCCGTGACGGTCGTGAGTGCCGTCCCGTAGCCCCAGCCTGCCGGCAACTGCACCTTCGGCCGCACCTTAATGCCGCGCGCGCTGAAGCCGGCTGGATAGAACAGTACCTGGTTCCATTCCAGGTCCTCGATTCGCTCGGTTACCGAAGCGCTTTGGCCGAATCCGCCGCCTGAGGCCGGCGACAGTACCTGGAATTCAAGCTGCAGCGACCGTGCGCCCGCTGGCGCCGTCAGATGCAGCGTAAACATGTCCTCCAGATCGCGCCGCCATTCGACCCGCTGCCCGCTATCGGTCGTGATTATCAGCCCGGTGACCGCGGCGATGGTCCCGCTCGGCGAGTGCTCGCCGGGAATCCATTTCGGATAGTAGAGAGTCACTGCACCCGCGTTCACCGGGATGCGCTCATGGACACGGAAGATCCGTTGCCCGGGGTTTGCAAGGTCGACTTCAAGAGCGAGCTCGCCCGCAAGCGCATGATCGAGTGGCGGTGCAGGCAGCGCCACCGTGCAGAACAACAGCGTGGCACAAGTAAATACCGGGGCAATTCGGGATATCGGGCGCATGCTCACTCTTGGTCGTTGTGGTTGTTGCCAGAGATTGCCCATTTTAGTCCGCGGCATTGCCAAGCGGAAATGCTTTCAGCTTGAGACTCACCTGCGGTTGTGTCTCGTGCTCGGGTAGATGTCATTACGAGCGGCCACGAGCGGTGTGCCGCGTCATATAATCACCGCATGATCGCCCCGTCCGCTTCACATCGCGTCAACGTCCTCATCGAACCTCTTCGCGAGGCAGACCTCGGCGAACTGCTCACCGTGCAGCGGGCGGCGTTCCTGCGCGACGCGCAGCTGTACGGCAACCCTTTTCTTCCCTCGCTCACTCAGACGCTGGAACAACTGCGCGCCGATTCGGCCGACCCAAATCGGCGTTTCCTCGTGGCGAAGCTCGGCGCGCGGCTGGTGGGATCGGTCCGGGCCGTGCGCAAGGGCCGGAGCATCCACATCAGCCGGCTCCTCACGGCTCCAGACCTTGAAGGCTGTGGCATCGGCGGGTCACTGCTGGCTGCCATCGAAGCGGTCACGGCGGACGATGCCGATTTCTTCGAACTCAGCACCGGGACAAAGAGCGCCGCGAACATCGAGATGTACCAGCGGCGTGGCTATCGCATCGTCGCGGAGTCGACCGATGACGCAGGCATCAGGGTGGTGAATATGAGTAAAGCCGCGCAAAGGAGCGTTCTCAAATGAGTACCTACAGCGGCGGCTGTCATTGCGCCGCACTGAACTTTACCTACCGCACGGAATTGCCGGTCGAGCAGTGGAGTATTCGAGCTTGCCAGTGCAGTTTCTGCCTGGCGCACGCGGCGCTGTCAGCTTCGGACCCCGCCGGCTTACTCACGTTTATTGTCAATGATCCGGAGGCGCTGCGCCGCTATCGATTTGGCTTGCGCACGGCAGATTTTCTGCTGTGTGCTCGCTGCGGAGTGTATGTCGGCGCGCAGATCGAAACGGAGCATGGAGCCTTCGGCATCATCAATACGCGAGCACTCGCCTCCTTACCGGCTGCGCTGGGGACTCTCAAGCCCGCAGATTATGCTCAGGAGGATGTCGCGCGGCGAATCGCCAGGCGCGAGACACACTGGACGCCGATGGAACGTTGCGTGTAGGAATCGTGGCGCGGCTGCGATGGCCTTTGCGGTGTGCGCTCAGTAGTCCTTGAGATGGAAGCCTTTCTGGTTTCATTGTCGACCGTAGCGATCGCCGAGATGGGTGATCGTACACAGCTCCTCGCCCTGGTTCTCACGGCTCACTTTCGCAAACCCTGGCCCATTCTCGCTGGCATTTTTTGCGCAACGCTCGCCAATCACGCGGTCGCCGGCTTCCTGGGCGCATATTTCGGAGCCTATCTCACGCCGGCGCGTCTGGACTTGATCGTCGGCAGCAGTTTGCTCGCGATGGCACTGTGGACGATGAAGTCCGACACACTCGACGCAGGTGCTGCGACGCCCCGACGCGCGAGCGCCTTCATGGCCACGGTGATTGCTTTCTTCATCGCGGAAGTTGGCGACAAGACACAGATTGCGACGATGGCGCTCGCTGCCGCCTATTCCAGTCTGATTGTCGTCGTCGCCGGCACAACGCTCGGCATGCTGCTCGCCAACTCGCCCGTCGTATTTCTCGGCAACGCCTTTTCCAAGCGCCTACCTCTCAAGGCGATCCATATTGGCGCTAGCCTTCTCTTCTTCGCGCTCGGCGTGCTCTTCATCATGCGCGCCCTACACCATCCGCCCTAATCGCGGCGGGTTCACGGGCAGTGCCGAGCGTTTTACGGGTCTGGGATACGCAGTCTCGCTCTAGCCTGTGCGAGATTCGAGACTGCGTCCCTGTAAGCGTTGGACCTGACGGGAATTGAGCCACAAGGCGCTCGCCCAATGCGTTTTTTACGGTGCGGTCGGCCGCGCCATTTGTGACTTCTCGACGGCGGCAAGCGTGGGATCGCTCAGTTTCTGCATGGCATTGGCGAGTGTCACGTCCACGCACGCAACGAAATTCGACTGATGCGAAAGATCCTGGCTGTCCGCTACCTGAGAGCATAGGCGGCGTGCTGTCTGATGCAGGCGCTCGCGGGCCGCGCGCATGCCCTGCAGTGTTGCAAGGTCGAGGTCGGCCAGGGATACCTGCGCAGTGCTCGTCACCGGTTTGACCGCAGCTTGCGGGTCTGCCATTACGGCGACAGGCGCGATGGCACACAGCGCGATCAAGGCGGCCTTTACCACCGTGATTCGAAGGCTGGAACGACGGAGGAAGTTTGTTTCGGTGCTCATGTCACGATCTCCAAGTGGTTGTTTATCTTCAAGCCTCTGGCACTTGCGGCCGGTTCGTCAGAAGGCGATTGACCGCAGGACGACGATGCCGGTGGGGCGGCGGCAAAGTCTTGAGGACGGGCTGAACCCGGGATGAGGAATCCGTGAAGACGCGCTGAATCTGTCGTGAGGCGCCACTGATATCACCGGGAAGGGCCCTGCACGCGACGGTAATGGCCGCCTGTATACTTGCGTGAGCCGAACGTCTCCGCGCGAAAATACTATGCCGATCAAGCACTTCTGGCAGGCCAAAGGCCAATGAATCCGCCTGACAGTGGAGTACTTCGAATCGGTGCAGTGCGCGTCGACCCGGCGCTTGACGAGATCTGCCTGGACGGGACGGTGATCAAGCTCGAGCCGCGGACCATGCGACTCCTGATGTGTCTCGCCCGGCACGCCGGACAGGTCGTCAGCGTTGAACAGCTGCTGGACGAGGTCTGGAATGACGTCGTCGTCAATCCAGACTCGGTGTACCAAGCCGTTGCGATGCTGCGGCGCGTGCTCCACGACGATGCCAAGGATCCGACTTACATTGCCAACGTCCTGCGGCGCGGCTATCGCCTGGTGGCACCCGTCGCTCCGTGGATCGACGCGCCGGCTGTATCGGAGGCAAATGCACCGGCGACGCCTGCACCAGTGGACACGGCGCTACCTGTTGCAGCGACCGCCTCTGCGTTCCGGTGGTTGGGGATCTCGCTCATCGTCGCGCTCAGCCTCGCACTGGCGTATCTCGCGGTCGACAAGCTCTGGCTGAAAAAGCGCAGCGCGGTGAACGACACAGCGGTCGTTGCCAGCACCCCGGTCGGCGACAACTCGATCGCGGTGCTGGCGTTTGCCGACATGAGCCAGAACAAGGACCAGGAATATTTCTCGGATGGATTATCCGAGGAGCTTCTAAACCTGCTCGCCAAGCTCCCCGAACTGCGAGTGGCCGCTCGAACATCCGCGTTCTCATTCAAGGGGAAGTCGGACGACATTCCGACGATCGCGGCAAAGCTGCACGTCGCCAACGTCCTCGAAGGCAGCGTGCGCAAATCTGGCCATCATCTGCGCGTCACAGCACAGCTCATACGGGCGGACACAGGCTACCACCTGTGGTCGGAGACCTACGACCGAGAGCTTGATGACGTGTTTGAGGTACAGGATGAAATCGCGAGCGCAGTCGTCAAAGCACTCAAGGTCACGCTGCTCTCGGGCGAAGCGCCGCACGCCGCGGCGACGAAAAGCACGCAAGCGTACACGTTGCTGCTCCTAGCCCGATTCACCGACTATCAGCTCTGGAGCAAGGAGGGCGAACAGAAGGCGGTCGACTACTACGAGCAGGTGGTTCAGTTAGACCCCACGTCCGCCGCTGGCTGGGAAGGCTTGTCGCGCGCGGTCGCGGAGCTGCCCAGGTTTGGCGTGATGCCATGGCAACAGGCTCGGGATCGGGCACGGCACGCCGCCGAACAGGCTCTCGCCATCGATCCGAAACTGCCTGCCGCCCACATCGCGCTCGGCAAGGTTCGCTACTTTTTTGATCTGGACTGGCCGGCAGCGCAAACCGAATTTGCCGCAGCTCGCGCCCTCGACCCGCGCGACGCCTATGCGTTGCTGTGGGCAGGCCTCGTCGCCGGTACCGTGGGGCGTTCCGGCGACGCACTGCAGATTTTCCAGGAGGGCATTTCGCAGGATCCGCTGAACTACTATCTGCATTCCAGAATCGCCGCCGCAACCTATAATCTGGGGCGCTTTGCTGAATCGGAGGCCGCCGCCCGCAGAGCGGTTGAACTCCTCCCGGCGGCTTCGCAGGGGCACGTGTTGCTGGCACAGGCGCTGTTGGCCCTCGGCAAGCGCGAGACGGCGCTTGCAGAGATCGAACGAGAATCGTACGAGGGCCTGCGCGAGTACGGCCGTGCCCGGACGTACTGGCTTCTCGGGCAAAAGGCAAATTCCGATGCGGCCCTCACCCGCCTCAAAGCTGGGTTTTCTCAGAACCTCGCGTACAACATTGCGGCAGTCCACGCCCTGCGTGGCGAGCCGGATCAGGCTTTGCAGTGGCTGGAACGAGCTTATCAGCAACGCGAGATGTTTCTGATTTTTGACGGCGGGCTCGTCGCTGACCCCGATTTCAACAGTCTCCGCAATGACGGCCGCTACAAGTCGTTTCTGCGCAAGATGAAGCTGCCCGGATAGCGCGGCCTGCACGGCGGTCGCGGTCGCGCCATCGCCTTGGGAAAACCGCCATCCGCAAATCGCAAGCCCTACGTCTTGGGAGCCCAGAACTGATAGATGGCGGAATACGGTACAGCTAACGCCGTGCTCCGGGCCGGATCACACTGCGATGGCGCCACGCCACGGACGGTTGCGAGTCGTTGAACGAAGTCCACCTGACTCAGTACGCCGTCTGGACCGCTGTGCCCAGATACCTGCAGTAGAAGCTGATCGATTGAATTTGCACGCGGTTCCTTGGCAATCACCTTACCCACAATGGTGCTGCCGTCCTGGTACTGCCAGCTCGGCCCGAAGTAGTGCGCAACGAACTCGCCTCTGCGTCCGCGCAACATCGCCGTGGGCCCCAGAAGCGCGTACTTGCGCTCGGGCGTGCAGCGGTACGTCTGCACTCCGTCCACAACAATGGCCTGGAATACCATCACATGCCCCTCGGGCACCTGCAGCGATGCCGGCACTTCGACGGTTCTTTCCTGCTTGGCGGCCGCGCTGGTGGCGGGCGCCGCGAGAACCGCCGCGGCCGCGCCTGAAGCCAGGAATGCGACAATCCAAGAATTAGGTGAAGCGCTCTGTTGAATCATGTTTGACCTCCTGCGCCAGGTGCGCGGCCGCCTACCAGCGCGTTCCGTCGGGCGGCGCGAAATCGCGCTCGATGATGCCATAGAGCGCCTCGGTGTAGCGCTCGGCCGACGCGCGCGTCATGTGCGACCACTCCGGCAAGTCGTAGCCCTGCAGAGCGGAATAATCCTGAAAATGCACACCCGGCGCATGTGTCTTTGCAAGGAGCACGTCCCAACTCGTGCGGCGCGGAAACGCTCGGTTCTCAAATGCGAGGTAATCGCCGCTGCTGGGGTCTCGCACGAACAGCACCGGCACCCCGCGGGCGCGCAGGCGTGCGATGGCCGTGGAGGCCCGCGAGATCTGCGTGTCGAGCGTGCGTTGGTTCTCCGCAATCTCCTGCGCCGTGGACGGCGGATCATCGAAATTCTGCGTCCAGATTCTGCGCGCCAGGCTCCGATAGTCGGCGTCCGTCTCGAGTTTGCTCCACAAGTGGGCGTTTCGATCCGGCTCGGAGATCAACAGTTTGCGCACGCTTATGCTTTCTTCGAGATCTTTGCGGTGCGGCCAGGGCTGCCGTCGCAGCACGGTGAACAGTGCGAAATCCTGGTCGTAGAACGCAAACCAGGGCTCGACAAAATCCATTGAGATCAGCTTGCCGACACGCTGCGACGGCGATTCCTTGCGAAGGTACGGGATGAGACCCGTCAGATACTCATAACCGCTGAAAAAGAGGTCGGGCGTCACTCCCACCAGCACTTTGCCCTTAAATTGAACATCCGCCGCCAAGTCCTCGAGCGCGAAGAGCGGCGAGGTGCCGACGAGTGCAAGTTGGATCGGCCGCCGCCCTGACAGACGCTCCCACACCGGAAGCTGAATATCGAAGAGCGTGCGTGAGGAACCGATCAGTACGGTGGCATCGGCCCTGCCCTCATCGACCTTGCGGCGCTGCCGGGCCCAGAGCGCATTGTCGTCGCGGGTGCCGGGTATGGCCCCTAACGCGCGCCAGTGCCACTCCCACACGCCGGTCAGCGCGACCGCAAGCAACAAGGCGCCGAGGAGTATGGGCCACCAGGGGCGATCCGGCAGGTCGCGCACCGGCACCGGCTGCGCCACCCCCGGACGATCCGCCGCGGTCAGCCGCCTAGAATTGGAAGTAGATGAAGGCATTGCCGGATCCCTGCGAAATCACGATTGCGAACGCCATCAGGCCCCATACGATAGCGAGGAGCAACGGCGGCGTGCGTGCCAAGACGGACTCGAGCGTTCGCTCGCGCATGCACCAGTGCGCCGTCACGACACCGGTCACGATGACCGCCACCGAGCTGAGAAATATGACCGGCAGAATGGGCTTTGCACCCGTGTTAAATCCCACCATGCCGCGCAGCACACTCCAGGCGGTGCCGAAATCTTTGGCGCGGAAGAACACCCAGGTGAGGTTGACCAGTGTGTAGGTGAGGAGTCCAAGGCCGAGCAATGCAAAAGGTCCCGGGCGATAACCCGAAAAGCGCTTGCGCACGCCCCGCTCCGCCAGCAGGTACGTGCCATGCAGCCCACCCCAGACGACAAATGTCCAGTTCGCGCCGTGCCACAGCCCGCCGAGCAGCATTGTCGTCATCAGTGCCATTGCGGTCCGCAGGGGTCCGTGGCGATTGCCGCCGAGGGGAATGTAAAGATAGTCGCGCAGCCAGGATGAGAGCGTGATGTGCCAGCGTCGCCAGAAGTCCGAGAAACCCACGGCCGCGTACGGAAAGCGGAAGTTGTCCGGCATGCTGAAGCCGAGGCACAGCGCCGCGCCGATGGCAGTCGTCGAGTAGCCGGCGAAGTCGCAGAAGATCTGGCCGCTGAAGGCGAGCGTTCCCGCCCAGGCGTCGAGCAGCCCCGGCACCTTGCCGCGGTCGAAGACGCGCTCCGCCGCACCCGATAAAAAAGTATCTGCGAGAACCACCTTGTTGAAGAGCCCGAGCGTCATCAGCGCGAGGCCGAAGCACAGCTGCCGCGCGTTCGCGCGCCGCGGCCTCTCGAATTGTGGAACGAGTTCCGTGGGCCGCATGATCGGGCCGGCGACCAGGTGCGGGAAAAAGGTCACGAACAGCGCGTAGTCAAGGAAATTCCGGGCGGGGAGCGCTCGACGCAGGTAGACGTCGAGCGTGTAGGACATCGTCGCGAAGGTGTAGAACGAGATTCCGACCGGCAGCACGATATCAATGTCCGGCGGCTGGTAATGGACGCCGAATGTCGCCATCACTGCGATGAAGTTCAGCAGCAGGAACTTGCCGTACTTGAAGTACAGCAGCATGCCAAGGTTCGCGACCACTGACAGCAGCATCCACGCGCGCCGGCTCGAGGGTCGCTCGGCCCGCACAAGCCCCTGCGCGGCATACCAATCCACGACGGTGGAAATCCAAAGCAGCAGAATGAACGGCGGATTCCACGCCGCGTAAAAGACGTAGCTCGCGATAAGCAAGTTGATCTTGCGGGTCGTCCAGGCAAGAGGCAGCGAATGCAGCGCCACAACAATGGCGAAGAACACCACAAACGTGAGGGTGTTGAAGACCAATGCCTTGTCTCCCCTTCTCGCGGCGCCCTGGGCCGGGGCGCCGGAAACTCATCTGCTGCTATTTTATTGCGCAGCTAACGCCAATGGTGACACGGCTCGCTGCGCGATGCCATTGTCCGCGCGCGGCATCCGCCCGCAGCGCCATCGGGCGGCCCTGACTCTTTTAAGGGGCGACAAGCTCTGTGTATCTGCGAGACGCTGATGCGACTCGCGAAGAAAAGCATCCTGCAGACCGTTGGATATTCCGCAAACTCTACGACTGTGGTACGCGGCCTGGTTCGTCGTCGCGCCGTTCTTGTTCGGCGCTGGCCATTCCTGCAGCGATGGACTGCAGGAGAGACTCCACCGTCTCGGGGTCAATCGGCTTGGTTAAGTGCTGGTCGAATCCCGCTTCGAACGCACGGCGTCGGTCCTCTGCCTGGCCCCAGCCCGTCACGGCAACGAGAAAGACGTCCTGTCCCCACGACGTCGCGCGGATCTTCTGTGCTAACTCGTACCCATTGACTTCCGGCAGACCAATATCCAGCAGCAGCGCATGAGGTTGGAATATCTCGGCGAGTTCGAGTGCTCGCCGGCTGGTGAACGCCGTCTTCACCTGATGACCGGATAGCTCCAAGAAAGTTGCACACAATTCAGCGGAATCCCGATTGTCATCGACCACCATGATTCTGAGCTTCGCGGCCGGCACCCGATCCGCGTCGACTTCAAGGTCGGAGGCCTCCGGCGTAACCACGCCCAGCGGCAGTCGGACGATGAATTCGCTGCCTTTATCAACTCCATCACTGCGCGCTTCTACACGTCCGCCGTGCAATGTGACGAGCCCGCGTACCAGTGCAAGTCCGACCCCCAGCCCATCCTCCGAGCGCCCGAGCGCGCAGTGGGCTTGAGAGAAAAGCGTAAACAGTCGCGGCATCATGTCTGCAGATATGCCAATTCCGTTATCGCGCACCGTGACAACGACCTCGTTTCCCTCCTGCGCTGCTCGAAGTTGAATATGACCGCCCGCATCGGTGTACTTCGCTGCATTGATCACAAGGTTGGAGAACACCTGCGCCAGGCGCACGGGGTCTGCCTCGAGCCGCACGGCCTGCATCGGCAGGTCAAGGGAAAAAGTGTGCTGCTTCGCGTCCAGCATCGGCCGGGCAGCCTCGATTGCCGCGCCCAGTACCGAGGTCAACTCGGTGCGACCTTTCTTGAGCTCGAGCGTGCCGCGCGTAATTCGCGAGACATCCAGCAGATCATCCAAAAGGCGAGTCATGTGGACAACTTGTCGCTCGATCACCTCCTCGGCCCGCTTCTGCTGCTCGAGGGTTCGTCCGGCCTTTTTGGTGGTCGCCAGCGCATAACGGATCGGGGCAAGCGGATTGCGCAGCTCGTGCGCGAGGAGCGCGAGGAACTCGTCCTTGCGGCGGTCGGCTTCGCGCAGGGACGCTTCGCTCTGGAGCAGTATCTGCTCCGTTTTGCAGCGTTGGATGAAATCGCTGGCCTGGCGGGCGTAGAGGTCTAGCCGACGTAGTGCCTGATCGGTGGGTCGATGAGCCGCTCGGAAGTGGACGGAAAGTATGCCAAGCGGCGCCCGCTCGCCGTCGAGGAGCGGAGTGAATACTAATGCACCATGATGAGCCGCGCGAGCAACTTCGCGCAGCGGCTCGTAAAGTGTATCCAGCTCCACATCCTCGATAACCACTCTTTGACGGTTGCGCAGTGCTCGGCCGCAGGCAGAATCGTCTTCTGCCGACACCGCGCGGAACAACTCCAGCGAGTCCTTGTTGAAGCCGCGATGTGCCGCGATTGCGTATACGCCGGGCATTTCACCGGGGAGCTGGATGTAGCCCTGATCTGCTCCAATTAGTTCGATCGCGGCCGTCAGCATTTCATCCAGTCCCTCTTTGAGACCGCGACAACGCCAGAGGCGCGAACTCCACTCGTTCAGTTTGACAAGCGCCTCAGCTTCCACGGCCAATTGCCTTTCGCTCGCGCGCAGTGCCTCCTGCGCGCGCTGCCTTTCGGAAATGTCGCGCGCAACCTTGGAGGCGCCGACGATCTGTCCTCGTGAATTGCGTATCGGCGACACCGTGAGTGAAATGGCTATGCGGCGTCCGTCCTTCGTGATCCGCATCGTTTCGAAATGATCGATGCGCTCGCCACGTTTCAGCTTCTCCAGTATCTGTCGTTCCTCCTGTTGTAGGTCAGGGGGAATGATGAGTGTGATCGGCTTACCAATCACCTCCTCGGCTTCGTACCCGAAGAGGCGCGCGGCACCTGCGTTCCAGGAACGAATCACGCCGTCGAGCGTCTTGCTAACGATGGCATCGTCGGATGACTCCACAATGGCGGCCAGTCGCGCCAGCTGAACCGAGTATTCGGAGTCCGCTTCCTCGACAGGGATTGACGTCGCTTCAAGCTTTACCGTGGACTCAGGGGCGGGTGCCGACTGATTCGCGCGCGTCTTGCGAAGGGGTGGCCACATTCTCATCGAGACTTACTCCGGCCGGCTCTGCGGCTCTAGGTCAGGGTGCGAGTCCATGCGTGCGTGCAGGCTGTTTTTCTGCATTTCTCGTTTGCCCGGCGAATCCGACGGCGCGAACCGGCACGGTAAAGGCCCCTGCCGACTCGACCGACCAGCCCACCCGGGCCAATGCACATGTAGCCTGATCCGGCGGACGCTTCCATGCAAGCGCCGGCAATACGGCCGATCGCTGCGGTGCTACGGGCCATTTCTGGGCTCGTCTGTCGCACATCAGGTCGAGACTGAATGATCAGAGAATTAACCGGTTTGAGTGCGCCCGGCATGCGACGAAGCACTGCCGCGCCAGCACGCCGACCGTCTCAGAAGCTCGCCATGCACGCGCGTGGAAACGAACCGTTGCATGAATTACTGTGCACTGCAGAACCGACCGCGCCACGAGCGGAGCTAGCCCCATGCACAAGATCGCGCCATCGTTCGCAGTTGCGGCTGCGGGGGCAATAGTCCTGCTCACAATGGCAGTGGCGCGGGTTTGCCCCGCTGCAGAGCTCTCTCGCGACGACCCGCTAGAGAAGCCCATGCCCGACTCACGCATCGTGGCAGCGCTGAAGGACGTGTCGAATACGCGAATCGAGGATGATATCCGCGAACTCGCCGGCTTCGGCACGCGATCGACGCTTTCGGTGCAAGATCCGGCAGCGATCGCCGCCGGCCGCGGCATTGGCGCCGCACGAGAATGGATCAAGGCGCGCTTCGAGAGCTATTCGCGCTCGTGCGGCGGTTGCCTCGATGTGCAGGTCGACGCTTTCACGCAGCAGCCGGCCGAGCGAATCCCGCAGCCCACTGTGATTACCAATGTATACGCCATCCTGAAAGGTTCGGATCCAGTGGCTGCGCAGCGCATCGTGCTGGTTTCCGGACACTACGACTCGCGCAATAGCGACATCTTAGATATCGACCACGATGCACCCGGCGCCAACGACGATGCCAGTGGTGTCGCCGTCAGTCTCGAAAGTGCACGCGTGCTCAGCAAATTGAAATTTCCAGCAACAATTATTTTCCTCGCAGTTGCCGGCGAGGAACAGGGACTGAACGGCAGTGCGCACTTTGCACGAATGGCGCGTGAGCAGAACTGGAATATCGAGGCCGTTCTGAACAACGATATCGTCGGTGGCAACAAGAGCCCCGAGCAGGACCCGCGCGTCGTGCGCGTTTTTTCCGAGGGATTCCCTGTTACCGCCGACGAGCGGCAGCTGCAGCTGCTTCGCACGCGCGGCGGGGAAAGCGACTCGTCGTCGCGGGAATTAGCGCGCTACATCAGGGAGCTTGCCGCAAGCTATGACACCGGTGTCAATCCGCTCCTCATATTCAGGCTCGACCGTTACCTGCGGGGCGGCGATCATTCTTCCTTCAACCAACAGGGTTATGCGGCGGTGCGCTTCACGGAGTATCGCGAGGACTTCAACCGGCAGCATCAGGACGTGCGCACCGAGAATGGCATTGAATATGGGGATCTCCTTAAATTCGTCGACTTCGAGTACGTGTCGCGAGTCGCGCGGCTGAATGCCGCAATTCTGGCCGCCCTTGCCGCGGCCCCGGTACCGCCCACACATGTGGCGATTCTCACGAGCAAACTTGAAAACGACTCAAGCTTGGAATGGGAGGCTTCACCGGGAGCCAGCGGCTACGAAGTCGTCTGGCGTGCAACGAGCAGCCCGGAATGGCAACACGCGCGCAACGCCGGCAACAGTACGAGAATCACGTTACCGATTTCCAAGGACAATGTGATATTCGCCGTCCGGGCACTCGATGCTCAGGGGCACCGCAGTTTGCCGATAGTGCCGGAGCCTAAGCGCTGACGAGCACGGTTCGGCGGTGGACGATGTGGACACGGCCAATAGTCCGTTCAAATCATGCGGCTGAACTTCGTCAGCGCTCGCGAATCGCGCCTTCGCTAAGTCTTCTCGACCGCAAGCCGTAATCCAAGCGCCACAAAGGTTGCGCCCATCGCCTTATGCAGCCATCCGGCGACCGAGCTATGACGGCGCAGCGTCCGGGTGACCGCAGCTGAAAGTGTCACCAATGCGATATTTCCTGCAAGCGCGACGACGTTGACGGTCGCCCCGAGAAAAAGTATCTGTAGCGTCGGGTGGGGTGCCTGCGCGCTAACGAATTGAGGCAACAATGCCAGAAAGAACATTGCAACCTTAGGATTGAGCGCATCACTGAGAAAGGCTTGCCACAGGATGGTCCTGGCATCGCGAACGGGGATCTCCTGCGCATCCAGGTCGACCGGGCCGCTCTTGCGTCGCAGGGTATCAATGCCGAGATACACAAGGTAGCCTGCGCCCATCCACTTAACTGCGGTGAACGCCATGACCGACGTCGCCAGTAGAGCGGACAACCCGAGTACTGCTGCGGTCAGATGAGCATAGCCACCGAGATTGAAGCCAATCGCTGCCATTAGGCCGGCCCTTCGTCCTTGGGCGATGCAGCGACTCAGCATATAGATCATGTCAGGGCCTGGAACGAACACCAGGACAATGCTAGCGCTTACAAACACCAAGTAGCTGTGTAGCGTCATGTGACCGACTCTGGGCCAAAGCGATCCTCTTCGGATCGTACCACCGGGTTCGAGTCGACGCGGCTGCACCCAGCGTGCCAGCGGCTTTTCGCCCACCTCGCCAGCGCGCGCAGGCATCAGGAAGCCCGATCTCGTATCGTGGCTTTCCGTCCCGAGGTGCCCATGCAACTTCGCACATTAGGCCGTTCCAATTTGCGGGTCGCTCCGCTATGTCTCGGAGGGAATGTGTTTGGCTGGACCGCGAACGAAGGCGCGTCTTTTAAGGTGCTGGATGCGTTCGTCGACGCCGGACTTAATTTCATCGATACGGCCGATGTGTATTCTGCGTGGGTGCCCGGCCATCATGGCGGCGAATCGGAAACGGTCATCGGCAATTGGTTGAAGCGCGGCGCCCGGCGCGATGACGTCGTGATCGCGACCAAGGTAGGCATGGAGATGGGCCCCGATCGCAAGGGACTGTCTGCCGCCCATATCGCGCGCTCTGCCGAGGAATCCCTGCGCAGGCTGCAGACCGATCACATCGATCTGTATTTTGCGCATCGCGACGATCCGAGCATCTCATTCGAGGAGACGCTTGGCGCCTATCAGAAGCTGCTTGCAGACGGCAAAGTGCGCGCAATCGGCGCTTCGAACTACTCGGCGACCCGTCTGGCCGAGGCACTCGAAGTGAGCCGCGAACTTGGCCTGCCGCGCTACGAAGTATTGCAGCCGCTCTACAATCTGTATGCACGTGCGGACTATGAATCTGCCCTCGAGCCAAGGTGTGTCGAGCAGCAGATTAGCGTCGTGAGCTACTCTGCGCTCGCATCCGGCTTTCTAACTGGAAAATATCGAGCGCCCGCGGACGCGGCCAAGAGTGCGCGCGGGGAAAGCGTGATCGCGAAGTTCCTCAACGAGCGCGGCTTGAGAATTCTCGCGGCACTGGACGCTGTGGGACGGCGCTACGGCGCCTCCTCCGCCAGTGTGGCGCTTGCGTGGCAGATCGCGCGCCCCAGCATCACCGCGCCGATCGCAAGCGCAACGACGGTGGATCAGCTCAGTGAATTAGTCGCCGCCACGCGTATGAAATTGGATCAAGCGGCGATCGAGCAGCTGAATACCGCCAGCAGGTGAAGGCGCCCCAGCCCCGACAATCGGATTGAGCGCGGCGGTAGCCCTTGACTAAACAAGCGAAGGGCTTTTCGGCGCGCGTACCACGACGGTGCCCGCGATCTTGTCGTGCCACGCCTGCTTGTCCCGGTCGATCGCAATCCAGATGAAACCGAGGCCCGCTACCGCGAGAGAAACGAAGCAGCCGAGGGCGCGCACGATGGCAGTCGACCAGTCGATCTCGCGCCCATCGAGCCGCGCCACTTGCAGGCCGCAGATGATGCCGCCAACGGTCGCTCTCTTCAATTTCCACATCACCGCTCCATAGGCTGCGAGATCGACCAACTCCATATTGGTCGCATGCAACGTTCCCAGCAGTATAGAGATCAGAATCGCGTCGATCAGAAGCGCGCCCATTCGAATCCAGAAGCCCGCGCGCGGCGCCGCCAGGAGATTCACGCCCGGTTCGGCGCTCGCAGAGACCTTCTCGCTTGCGGACACGCGCTCGCTGCCGGATGCGCCGCCGCCTGCTGCGACAGCCGGTGCGACAACCTCCGGTGCGGGCGCCTCAGGTCCTGCCGTCGTCGCCGGCGGCGCCGTAGCGCTCGCCTCTCTGCTTGTGCGTGCGGCAATCAGCAGGGCATACATCACGACGCCGAGTCCCAGCAGGCCCACCAGTTGGAACACGATGAACCCCACGATTGGAACTGTGTAGAGAAGCAGCACGATCAATCCGCCGACGAGCACCGCGATGGCAGTGCGCGCGTGCCCGCCCATGCTCAAAGTGCCCGTACAGCGGCGCCCTAAGGACGCAAGTACGACGGCTTTGCCAAAAAGGCATGCGCACAAGAGCGCAAAGACCAGCAGTGGTATCGCTGCGATGCCGATCACCGTGATACACAGCAGGATGAGGACGACCGGCGTGAGCAGTATCGTCAGCAGCGCCGCAATGAACGAATGGCCCGGCCTCGCCTCGAATAGTTCCACACATCGATCGACGGCATCGCGGAACAGCAGTGCAAGAAAAACATAAAGCGCCAGGAAGCCCAGCGCCAGTGTCCATGCCCAGTCAAGGCCGGATGTGAAGGCTAGTGGACGGGCGTAGAGCAAGCATCGATCTATCCAACGCCGCAGCCGCGTGAAACCGCCCAAATCGGCGTTGAAGACATTCTCGATGTCGCCGTGT
>Ga0210394_10002108_pt1 | contig 28450 bp, 23 predicted proteins | sample IncBWC12MmetaG_FD_160121 | JGI IMG/M metagenome (GOLD analysis project Ga0210394, IMG submission 160121) | Forest soil microbial communities from Barre Woods Harvard Forest LTER site, Petersham, Massachusetts, United States - Inc-BW-C-12-M | ecosystem: Environmental > Terrestrial > Soil >...
CCGCGCCACACGCTGATGCTCGATTCGCTGCCCTCGGAGTTCCCGGTGTCGGATCGCGAGACCATGCGTACGCTGCTCGAGCGCTGGATGCCGGCCTGGTCCTCGATCAGGAAGTCCGTGACACCGAGTCAGCTCGCGGCGCCCAAGGCGGCCATCTAGCTCCAGCATCACTCGGGCAGGCCGAACAACGCGCGCGCGTGTGCGCTGGTGTGTGCGGCGCAGTCCTCGACGCTCTCAGCGCGCGCTTTCGCCACGGCGGCGCCGATGTGCGGCAGGTACATCGGCTCGTTGCGGCGCCTGGGCGGCTGCGGCCGCAGATCGCGCGGCAGCAGGTACGGAGCATCGGTCTCGAGCAGCAGGCGCTGCGATGGGATTTTGCTCACCAGCGGCGCAAGGTGCCGGCCACGCCGCTCGTCGCAGAACCAGCCCGTGATGCCGATTGCAAGGCCGAGCTCGAGATAGGCCTCGAGCTCGGCCGCATTGCCGGTGAAGCAGTGCGCCACGCCCTTGAGCTGCCCGGTGCCGTGACTGCGCAGCACCGCAATGAAATCAGCGTGCGCGTCGCGTTGATGCAGAAACACCGGCTTACCGCACTCGAGCGCGAGCGCGAGCTGCCATTCGAAGGCGCGCAGCTGTGCTGCGCGCGGCGAGAAGTTGCGGTAGTAGTCGAGGCCGCATTCTCCGGCCGCAACGACTTCGGGCTGCGCCAGCAGCGAGCGCAACTGCGGCAGATGATCCGCCTCGAGACCCGCCGCGTGATGCGGATGTACACCGGCAGTGGCGAACAGCGTCGGCGAATGTGCCCGCGCCAGCCGCACGGCCGCGGCACTGCTCGCGAGATCGGCGCCGGTCACGATCATCTGAGTCACGCCGGCGTTGCGCGCACGCTCGATCACCGCGTCGCGGTCGTCCTTGAAACTGTCGTGGGTCAGGTTGACGCCGATATCGGTCCAATGCATGCGGCTTCTCTCTTGTGATGCGGCGATGCCTGATATGATGCACGCGGCACGATCACCGGAACTTTCGCCGCACGCCATTGACCGACGCGGAGCAGAAGTCGCAACAATTATCGCTCTGGGACCCCGAACTCAGCGAGCATAGCTGGTCGGTGCGCCAGAGCGCGCGTGCGCGCCGCCTGAGCGTGCGCGTGTTCCGTCACGGCGCGGTCGAGATCGTCGTGCCGCCACGCACCTCGGCGCAGCGGGTCAGTGCGTTCGTGAGCGAGCATCGGGAGTGGATCGAGCGGCAACGCCGGCGTTCGACGCCGGTGTCGCACTGGCCGTTGCCGCCCGCGACCCTGGAGCTGTCGGCGCTCGGGGAGCGCTGGCACTGCGTCGTCGGTGGTAGCGGCGTGCGCGCGCGCGTGCGCGAGCTCGCAGACCGGCGCCAGCTGCTGCTGGCGGGTCGGCTCGATGAGCTCGGGCCGCTGCGGCATGCACTGATCGGCTGGCTGGCGCAGCATGCCCATCATCGTTTCGATGCGCCGCTGCGCGCGCTGGGAGCGCAGATGGGCGTCGAGCCGGGTCGGCTGCAGGTGCGCTGTCAGCGCACGCGCTGGGGCAGCTGCTCGCGCAGCGGCACCATCAGCCTCAATGTCTGCCTGTTGTTTCAGACGCCCGAGGTGCTGCGTTACCTCATGATCCACGAGCTCGCGCACCTGCGGCACATGAACCACTCGGTGCGCTTCTGGGCCGATGTCGCGCGGCACGAGCCCGGCTGGAAGGCGCTGGATCGCGAGCTGCTGCGGGGCTGGCGCCGCGTTCCGTCCTGGATGTTCAGATGAACGGCGCGGCTTCCGAGCCGCCTGCGGCAGCAGCATCGGCCGGCGCGGATCCTGCCACGCAGGTCGATCTGTCCGATGAGGGCGTGCACTGGGATCTGGGCACTTCACTCTCGTACAGCGATTACCTGCGGCTCGACCTGCTGCTCGACGCGCAGCGGCCGCTCTCGGGCGAGCACGATGAAGTGCTCTTCATCATCGTGCACCAGGTGTCGGAGCTCTGGATGCGGCTGATGCTGCACGAGCTGCACGGCGTCATCGAGTGCGTGCGCCGCGATCAGCTCGATCCATCGTTCAAGATGCTCGAGCGCGTCGGTCGCGTACAGGCGCAGCTGTTGGCGGTGTGGGAGGTGCTCTCGAGCATGACGCCGGCGGACTACTCCTCGTTTCGCAACCTGCTCGGGCGCTCATCGGGTTTTCAATCGCTGCAGTATCGCGTGCTCGAGTTCACGCTCGGCAACAAGAATGTCGAGATGGTCGAGGTGCATCGGCGCAACGACACCGACTATCAGCTGCTGCGGCGCGCGCTGGCTGCCCCGAGCCTGTACGACGAGGTGCTGCGCTTGCTGTCGCAGCGCGGCTACGGTGTGCCGGCGGCGGCTCTGGCGCGCGACTTTACCCAACCCTACATGCCCTCGAAGCAGGTAACGGCGGCGTGGCTCGCCGTCTACCACAACGCCGAAAAGGATTGGGATCTGTACGAGCTCGCTGAGCGGCTGGTCGATCTCGATTACCGCTTCCAGCTCTGGCGCTTCGCGCACATGAAGACCGTGGAGCGCATCATCGGCTACAAGCCAGGCACGGGCGGCACCGCGGGTGTGAGCTACCTTGCCAAGGCGCTGCGCCTCAGGCTCTTTCCGGAGCTCTGGGAGGTTCGGACCTCGATGTAGCATGGGCGGGTCGGCCCCGCGCGTGCCACAGCCGGAATCCCAGCAGCAGCGCCAGAATCGCGGCGTAGATCAGCGGCTCGCGATACTCGTGCTTGAGCATCTTCCAGTAGTGCAGCACTGCGAGCGCAGCCACCACGTAGATGAGTCGGTGCAGCCGCTGCCAGAGTCGCCCCAGTCGTCGCCTCATGCGATCGGTCGAGGTCGCGGCCAGCGGCACCAGCAGCAGCAGCGCGGTGAATCCCATCGTGATGAATGGCCGCTTGACGATGTCCTTGCCGATTTCCCGCCAGTCAAAGGACTGGTAGGGCCCCAGGTAGACCAGGAAGTGCAGCAGGGCGTAGCTGAAGGCGAGCAGGCCGAGCATGCGCCGCAGCCGCAGCAACTGCGCGTTGCCGCTGAGCCGGCGCAGCGGCGTCACCAGCAGCGTGATGAACAGCAGGTTCAGTGCGGTCTTGGCGAGTCGGTCGAGCACGAAGCGCACGGGGTCGGCGCCGAGATCGAAGCCGGGGACGGCCACTCCGCCGCCGGCCAGGATGCCACCGATGCAGCCGCCGAGCGGCACGAGGCAGGCGGTGAACAGCAGCGGCTTGTAGAGGTAGCGGTATCGTCGCTCGAGGCTTGAGGGAACGGGCACTCGGGGCCTGGCGCACAGCGCCTCAGTAGTAACGGTGCAGATTCATGCCCTGGTAGAGGCTCGCGACCTCATCGGCATAGCCATTGAACAGGAGCGTCTTCTGTCGCGAGGCAAAGAAACCGCGGCCGATGCGCCGTTCGGTGGCCTGGCTCCAGCGTGGATGATCGACCTCCGGGTTGACGTTGCCGTAGAAGCCGTACTCGCCCGGAGCGGCCGTATTCCAGGTATTGCTGGGCTGGCCCGAGGTGAAGCGGATCCTGACGATCGACTTGCCGTTCTTGAAGCCGTACTTCCATGGCGCCATCGTGCGCAGCGGCGCGCCATCCTGATTCGGCAGCTCGCGACCGTACAATCCGACCACCATGATGGCGAGCGGATGCATCGCTTCGTCGATGCGCAGGCCCTCGACATAGGGCCATGGCAGCACATCGGAGCGCAGGCCCGGCATCTGCTTTAAATCGGCCAGCGAGGTGAATTCCACGAACTTGGCCCGCGAGGTCGGATTGAAGCGCTTGAGCAGATCGCCGAGCGGAAAGCCGATCCAGGGGACCACCATCGACCAGGCTTCGACGCAACGCAGGCGATAGATGCGCTCCTCGAGCGCATGTGGCCTGAGAATGTCCTCGAGCGTGAATGTGCCGGTCTTCTCGGCCTCACCGGCAATCGTAACGCTCCAGGGCCGCGTCCGCAGCGCCGTCGCATAACGTGACGGGTCGGTCTTGTCGGTGCCGAATTCGTAGAAATTGTTGTAATGCGTTATCTGCTCGTAGCTGTTGGGCGGCTCCGACACCGAGTAGCGCGCGTTGCGCTGATATTGGAGAGCCGCCGCCGGTGCGGCTTCCTCGACCGCGTGGGCGATCGGCACCGCGCCGAGCGCGCCGCCGGCCAGCGCGCCGGCGAGCAGCGAGCGGCGATTCAGGTAAACCGACTCCGGCGTGATGTCCGAGGGGCGCACACTTGACGGGCGTCTGATCAGCATCGCAACTCGCTCAGGCGCTGCCGCGCTGCGACCAGTGCAGCGCCTGAATGCCCGGACTCGACTGCAGCAGTCTTGCCGGACCGTTGATGAGGTATCCCTGCTGCGCCAAGCGCATGTGGGGCAAGTCCGAGCGGCTGTTGCCGTAGGCATAGACCTGGGATGGGCGCTCGCGCGCAATCAGCGCCTGCAGGCAGCGGCGCTTCTCTTCGCCACGACAATTGGCTGTGGCAAGTCTGCCGTCGAGCCGCCCGTCGGCGCGCCAACGCAGCTGGCTGCAGATCGTCTGCCCGAAGCCGAGTGCGCGACCGATCGAGGGCACGTAGAGATCGACGCTGGCGGACATGAGCACGAGTGTATCGCCTCGGAGGCGGTGCATGGCAATGGCGTGCAGCGCCTCGGCGAACACACCCTGTTGCAGCAGTCGCGCTACGAATCGCTCCGCGCAGCGCTCCAGGTAAGCGCGCGTCAGGCCGCCGAGCGTGGCACGGATCAGGCCACCCTTGAAGCGGCCGCGGTCGCGGTGGAGCACAAATCCGAGCGTCAGCGGGACGATCGACAGCAGCAGCGGCAGCCGCCAGGGGCGGCGCCTGAGGCAGCTCCACACGAACGGCACGAGCGTGTCGCGGCGCGTGATGGTGCCGTCGAGATCGAACACCGCGAGCGCGCCGGCGGCAGCAGCCTCATGCGGCACGGCTCTGGCCCGCCAACTGGCGCAGGACGTAGTGCAGGATGCCGCCGTGCCGGAAGTATTCGCGCTCCTTGGGTGTATCGATGCGCACGCGCACCCCGAAGCGGATCGGCCGGCCGGTCGCCGGCGTCGCGACGACGCGCGCCGTGGAAGCGCCGGTGTCGTTGAATCCGGCAATCTCGTAGCGTTCCTGACCGGTGAGTCCGAGCGCGACGGCGCTGTCGCCGTCGTTGAACTGCAGCGGCAGCACGCCCATGCCGATCAGATTGGAGCGATGAATGCGCTCGAAGCTCTCGGCGATGACGGCGCGCACGCCGAGCAGCATCGTGCCCTTGGCGGCCCAGTCGCGCGAGGAGCCGGTGCCGTATTCCTTGCCGGCAATGATGATCAGCGGCGTGCCATCGGTCTTGTAGCGCATGGCCGCGTCGTAGATGCTCATCTGCTCGGCCGTAGGCAGGTAGCTCGTGATGCCGCCCTCGGTGCCCGGCAGCAGCAGGTTGCGCAGCCGGATGTTGGCGAAGGTGCCGCGCATCATCACCTCGTGATTGCCGCGGCGCGCGCCGTATTGATTGAAATCCGCAGGCTGTACCTGCTGCTCGAGCAGGTAGCGCGCCGCCGGGCTGCTCTTGGCGATATTGCCCGCCGGCGAGATGTGATCGGTGGTCACCGAGTCGCCGAGCAGCGCCAGCACGCGCGCGTCCCGAATCGCCGCGACGGCGGCCGGTTGCATCGTCATGCCGTCGAAATAGGGCGGATTCTTGACGTAGGTCGACTTCGCATCCCAGGCGTAGATCTTGCCGGCCGGGACGGCGATGCCCTGCCAGCGTTCATCGCCCGCAAACACGCTGCTGTAGCTGCGCCGGAACATGCCGGAATTGATGTGGCGCTGGACCGTGTCGGCCACTTCGATCGGCGCGGGCCAGACGTCCTTGAGGTAGACATCCTTGCCGCTCGAGCCCTGGCCGAGCGGCTCGATGTTGAGATCGCGATCCATCGTGCCCGCCAGCGCGTAGGCCACCACCAGCGGCGGGGAGGCCAGGAAGTTCATCTTGATCTCCGGGTGCACGCGGCCGTCGAAATTGCGGTTGCCGGACAGCACCGCGCAGCCGATCAGATCCCCTGCCTTCACGCCGGCGGAGATTTCCGGCTTCAGCGGACCTGAATTGCCGATGCAGGTGGTACAGCCATAGCCGACCAGGTTGAAGCCGATGCTGGCGAGCTCATCGAGCAGCGCGGCTTGCTTGAGATAATCGGTGACGACGCGCGAGCCGGGCGCGAGACTGGTCTTGACCCACGGCTTGGCGCGAAGCCCGAGCCGATGTGCATTGCGCGCCAGCAGGCCAGCCGCCATCAGCACGTAGGGATTGGAGGTATTGGTGCAGCTCGTGATGGCGGCGATCAGCACCGCGCCGTCGAGCAGTTCGACCGACTGGCCGTCGAGCATCACCTCGGCGCGACCCGCGGCCGCGGGATTGTTGCGCGTGCGTTCCTCGGCCATGCGTGCGTGGTGCTTCCGGTAGACGCTCTTGGCGATGCGCAGCGGTACGCGATCCTGCGGGCGGCTGGGTCCGGCGAGACTCGGTTCGACCGTACCGAGCTCGAGCTCGAGCACATCGGTGTATTGCGCCGGCGGCGCGCCATTGCGGCGCCAGAGCCCTTGCGCGCGCGCGTAGTCTTCGACCAACCGGATCTGCGCCTCGGGACGCCCCGAGAGTTTGAGGTAGCGCAGCGTTTCCTCATCGATCGGGAAGATCGCGCAGGTGCTGCCGAATTCGGGCGACATGTTGCCGATGGTGGCGCGGTCGGCCAGCGGCAGATTGGCGAGCCCGTCGCCGAAGAACTCGACGAACTTGTCGACCACACCCTTCTTGCGCAGCAACTCGGTCACGGTCAGCACCAAGTCGGTGGCGGTGGCGCCGGGATTGAGACTGCCGTTGAGCTTGAAGCCGATCACCTGCGGGATCAGCATCGTCACGGGCTGACCGAGCATCGCCGCTTCCGCCTCGATGCCGCCGACGCCCCAGCCGAGCACGCCGAGACCATTGATCATCGTGGTGTGCGAGTCCGTGCCCACCAGCGTGTCGGGATAGGCCTGGCGCGTGCCGCCGGCGTTGTGCTCGAACACCACCCGGCCGAGGTACTCGAGGTTGACCTGGTGCACGATGCCGGTGTTGGGCGGCACCACCTTGAAATTGCGGAACGCCGATTGTCCCCAGCGCAGGAAGGCATAGCGCTCGCCGTTGCGCTCGAATTCGATGCGGTTGTTGTCGGCCAGCGAGTGCGCGGTACCGTAGCTGTCGACCTGCACCGAGTGATCGATCACCAGCTCCGCCGGTGCCAGCGGATTGATCTCATCGGGGTTGCCGCCGAGACGGATCATCGCCTCGCGCATCGCCGCCAGATCGACCACGGCGGGCACGCCGGTGAAATCCTGCATGATCACGCGCGCCGGCGTGAATGAGATCTCGTGCGAGGGTTTGGCGGTCGGATTCCAGTTGAGCAATGCCTCGATGTCGGCGCGCGTAACGTTGACGCCGTCCTCGAAGCGCAGCAGGTTCTCGAGCAGGACTTTGAGGGAATAGGGCAGGCGCGCGACCTTGTCGGCGCCGAGCGCGGGCAGGCTGCGTATCTCGAACGCCTGTCCGCTGGACTGCAGAGTGGCGCGCGTCTTGAAACTGTCGCTCATAGAGGCTCCCGCTGCGCCGCGCACCGCGCGCGGTACTGTCAAGCCGCGGGATTATATCGGGCTTCGTTGCTGAGAAGCACACGCTCGATGGCGCCGCCGCCCAGACAGCGGCCGGCCTCATAGATCACCGCGAACTGTCCCGGCGTCGCGGCGCGCTGCCGCTGCTCGAACTCGATCTGCGCTCTGCCGTCCGATTCGATGCGCACGCCTGCCGCTTGCTCGGGCTGGCGGTGGCGCAGCCTCACCTGGGCGGCGAAACTGCCGCTGCGCTTAGCAGAGAGCCAGTTGAGCGGTGCGGTCGAGACCGCAGTTGCCTCGAGTCGATGCTGCTCGTGCCGCTGCAGCACGATCAGGGCGTTGCGCGGCTGGTCTTTGCGCGCCACATACCAGGGCTCTTCGGCGCGGCCGCGCGCGCCGCCGATCGCGAGTCCGGCGCGCTGGCCGAGCGTGTAGAAAGGCAGTCCGCGGTGCTGGCCGAGCACGTGGCCGTCGAGATCCTCGATCGGTCCGGGATTGGATTCGATGTAGCGGCTCAGAAACTGCGCGAATGGCCGCTCGCCGATGAAACAGATGCCGCTGCTGTCGGGCTTGGCATGCACGCTGAGGCCCGCGCGCCGCGCTCGTTCGCGCGCTTCCTGCTTGGTCAGCTCACCGAGCGGAAACAGTACTCGCGACAGACAATCCCGCTGCATCGCGTGCAGAAAATAGGTCTGGTCCTTGGCGCGATCGCGCGCCTGGTAGAGACCGGCACCGTCGGCGGTGTCGAGGCGGCGTGCGTAATGGCCGGTCGCAAACCGTGCACCGCCCAGGCGCGCGGCGTAGTCGAGACAGATGCCGAATTTGATGTAGCGGTTGCAGAGCACGTCCGGGTTCGGGGTACGGCCGGCGCGATACTCGGCGAGCAGGTAGTCGAATACCTGCTGCCGATATTCGCGCGCAAAGTTCACCCGATGCAGCACGATGCCGAGCTCGCGCGCCACGGCACGCGCGTCCTGATAGTCCTGCGCGCCGGTGCAGTAGCTGTCCTCGTCATCCCAATTGTTCATGTAGAGGCCATGGACCTCGTAGCCGGCGTCGCGCAGCAATAGTGCCGCGACGGCGGAGTCGACTCCGCCGGAGAGGCCGACGATGATGCGATCGGAGCGCGAGGCTGGCATGGGCGCCATTGTCGCCTCAGCGCGCGAGGCCCGCCACAGACTGCCAGCTCAGGGCCGCGAGCGGCAGCCTGACGCCGCGCTGGTAATCGTCGATACAGCGCACCACCAGCGGCGTGCGCAGGGCCGGCGTGCGCGCGAGGATTTCATCCCGCGACAACCAATGGGTGGCGACCACCGGTGGGTCGAGCGTCCGGCTGGGATCGAAATCACGCACCGTGCCGGTGAATGCGAACCGCAGGGTCGAGTGGCCCCGCTGGCTGCGCCACTGGTACACGCCGAGCAACCACTGCGGCGTGAAGCCCCAGGCGGTCTCCTCGCGTACTTCGCGCACCACGGCCTCGAGCAAGGATTCGCCGTCCTCGAGGTGGCCGGCGGGCTGATTGAACACCAGGCGGCCGCGGATGCGCTCCTCGACCAACAGGAAATGGGCATCGCGTTCGATCACGGCGGCGACCGTGACATCTGGCTTCCAGACCATGATGCAGGATACCCCGCCGCCGCGCACTTCGGGGCGCGGGATCAGCGGCGGGCGATGCGAACCGCGTGCTCTTCGGTGGCGCTGGCCTGCCAGACCGCATCGAATTCCTGCAGGTACTGGCGTGCGATCGGCGGATTGTTGAAACCGGCGATGCCATCGGCGCGATCGGCGCGTACTCGATAGACGATGGCGCGATCGTCAGCGATGCAATAGGCCGCCGTCAGTTCGCGGAACTGCGGCGCGCGGATGCGGATCTCCAGATAGCTGGTCAGCCGATGCGCCATCGCGATGAAGCGGTTGGCGCCGTTGCCGACCCGCGCCTGATCGCGCAGCAGTACCCGCACCTTGGCGAAGCTGCGGCCGAGCACGAAGCGCTTGATGATCTCGAGGAACGCTGCCTGATCGTAGATATCGGGCTCGAGATCGGGCGTCATGATGGAGATCAGGCGCTGGCCGCTGGCGGCGACCGTCTCGGTGGCGGCGCGGACTTCGGCCAGGCTGCTGAGCACGTGCAGGGTCTCGGGCGACGGCGTGCGCTGCTCGAGCACTGCTTCGATCAACGGTCCGTCTTCAAGCCCGAAGCTCGACAGACGCGCCGAAGTGGTCGTGCGGTTTTCCCGGGATGTTGTCACGCCTTCGCCTGCGTCGCGAGAATTGCTCGCAGCACGATGGTAGAGACAGCGGCTCCCGCCGCATCGCCAACCCAGTCACGTTTCGCGGCCGGCGCTGTGTGAGCGGGCTAACGAAATTCCTGATCGGAGGCGAAGCGCCGCGCCAATTGCGCGGCCAATCCGACATAATCCGCCGGCCGCAGCGCCGCCAAGCGCTGCCGTTCGGCAGCGGTCAGAGGCAGGCTGTCGACGAAGGCGCTCATGGCAGCGGCGTCGATGCGCTGGCCGCGACTGAAGGACTTCAGCCGTTCATAGCCGTCGGCAATGCCAGCGGCACGCAACACGCTCTGTATCGCTTCGCCCAGCACTTCGTACGCGCCCTCGAGATCCTGCGACATGCGCAGCGGATCGGGACTGAGCTTCTGCAGTCCGCGCTGCAACGCGCGCCAGCCGATGAAGCTATGGCCGAGCGCGACGCCGAGATTGCGCAGCACGGTCGAATCGGTCAGGTCGCGCTGCCAGCGCGAGATCGGCAGTTTGTCGGCGAAGAAACGCAGCATGGCATTCGCCAGTCCGAAATTGCCTTCGGCATTTTCGAAATCAATCGGATTGATCTTGTGCGGCATGGTCGAAGAGCCGACTTCGGCAGCCGAGGCGCGCTGGCGCAGATACCCGAGGCTGATATAGCCCCAGAGATCGCGGCACAGATCGATCAGGATCACATTGAGCGCGGCGCAGGCGTCGCAGTATTCGGCGATCCAGTCGTGCGGCTCGATCTGCGTCGTGTACGGATTCCATGCGAGCTGCTGCGATTCGACGAACTCGCGGCTCACGCTAAGCCAGTCGATATCCGGCCGCGCGCTCACGTGGGCGTTGAAGTTGCCGACGGCCCCGTTCCACTTGCCGAGCACCTCGACCGACTCGAACCGCCGCTGCGCCCGCTGCAACCGCGCGCCGACATTGCCCATCTCCTTGCCGAAGGTGGTCGGACTCGCGCTCTGGCCGTGCGTGCGCGCTAGCATCGGCAGCGCCGCGTGCTCCGCTGCCAGCGCGCGCAGCGCCGCGATCAGCTGGCGCACCTCGGGCAGCAGCGCCGCGACGCGCGCGTCACGCAGCAGCCGCGCGTAGCTGAGATTGTTGATGTCTTCGGAGGTGCAGCCGAAATGCACCAGCTCCAGCAGCGCTGCTTCGGCGCCGGCGGCGGCCAGCTCCTCGCGCACGAAGTATTCGACCGCCTTGACGTCATGGTTGATGCGCTGCTCGATCTCCTTGACGCGACCCGGGGCGTCGGCGCCGGGTTCCTGCGCCAGGGCATCGGCGGCGGCGCGCACGCGCTCGGGCAGCGGCGCTTTCAGCAGCGGTGAGCCGGTGCGCGTGAGCAGCTGAAACCACAGCGCCTCGACGCGAATGCGCTCACGGATCAGGGCCGCCTCGCAAAAGAAGCTGCGCAGCGGCGCGACCGTGGCGGCGTAGCGGCCGTCGATGGGCGAGAGTGCTGTCAGGGCAGAGGCTTCCATGCGATCGCGGCGTGCAGTCGAAGTGTCAGGTCGAAGTGCTAGACTAAACATGATAACGCATCGGGTGAACACATGAGTCCGCCATCGTTTCGCATCGAGCGCGACAGCATGGGAGAGCTGAAGGTCCCCGCTGAGGCGCTCTGGGGCGCGCAGACGCAGCGCGCGGTCGAGAATTTTCCAATCAGCGGCCTGACGCTGCCGCGCGGCTTCATCCGCGCGCTGGCGCTGATCAAGCGCGCCGCGGCGGCCGCCAATGCCCGGCTGGGACTGCTCGCGGGCGATGTCGCCGGCGCCATCGAAGCCGCCGCGCAGCAGGTGGCCGACGGCACGCACGATGCGCAGTTTCCGATCGACGTGTTTCAGACCGGCTCCGGCACCAGCACCAACATGAACGCCAACGAGGTGATCGCTCACCTGGCCGCGCGTTCGGGCAAGACGGTGCATCCCAACGATCACGTCAACATGGGGCAGAGCAGTAACGATGTCATACCGACCGCGATCCATGTGAGTGCGGCGCTGATGCTGCGCGAGCAGTTGTTGCCGGCGCTGCAGCATCTCGCGAGCGTGATCGGACGGCGCGAGCATGAGCTCGCGGCGGTGGTGAAGACCGGCCGCACGCACCTGATGGATGCGATGCCCGTGACTTTCGGACAGGAGTTATCGGGTTGGCGCGCGCAGATTGAACACGGCAGCGCGCGACTGCGCGCGGTCGAGCCGCGCCTGCTGCGTCTGGCTCAGGGCGGCACCGCCGTCGGCACCGGGATCAATGCACACCCGGACTTTGGCGCCGCATTCTGTCGCGAGCTCACGGCATTGACTCGCATCCCGTTCGAACCGAGCGCCAACTTTTTCGAATCGCTGTCGGCACAGGATGCCGCGGTCGAGTTGTCCGGGCAGCTCAAGGTCGTGGCCGTGAGCCTCACCAAGATCGCCAACGATCTGCGCTGGATGAACAGCGGGCCGCTCGCGGGCCTCGGTGAGATCGCCCTGCCGGCGCTGCAGCCGGGCAGCAGTATCATGCCGGGCAAGGTCAATCCGGTGATTCCCGAAGCCACGGCGATGGTGGCGGCACAGGTGATTGGCAACGATGTCACCATCACGATCGCCGGGCAGTCGGGCAATTTCCAGCTCAACGTGATGCTGCCGGTGATCGCGCACAACCTGCTCGAGAGCATCCGCCTGCTCGCGAACGTGTCGCGCCTGCTGGCCGACCGCGCGATCGCGGGTTTCGAAGTCAATCGCGCGCGTCTCACCGCAGCGCTCGATCGCAATCCGATTCTCGTAACGGCGCTCAATCCGGTGATCGGCTACGAGAAGGGCGCGGCCATCGCCAAGAAAGCTTATGCCGAGGGCAAGCCGATCCGCGAGGTGGCGGCGCGCGAGACCTCGCTGCCGCGCGAGCAACTCGATGCGCTGCTCGATCCGACCGAGCTCACGCGCGGTGGCATCAAGGGCGGCAGCGGCGGCAGCGGCTAGCGGAGCGATGACCGCGCTCGCGCAGTCGATGCTGCCCGAACTGCCGCACGGCTGGCAGCGGCGCCTGCGCACTCGGCTGCGCGCCGAGCCGGACTCGCGCCTGGAAGACTGCCGCGTCGGCACGCGCTTGGCCGCGGAGTTCGAAACCGTGCCCATTACCATTGCCGCAGCGGCGGTGCTGGTGCCGATCGTGCTGCATGCACCGGCGCCAACGCTGCTGCTGACAGTGCGCGCCAGTCATCTGCGCTCGCACGCCGGCCAGATCAGTTTTCCCGGCGGACGCATCGAGCCGAGCGATCGCGACGCTGGCTTCGCCGCACTACGGGAAACGCAGGAGGAGATCGGAATCGAGGCGGCTCGTATAGAGCCGATCGGTTTCCTGTCCGATCAGATCATCCGCAGCGGTTACCGCATCACGCCGCTGGTCGGGCTGGTGCAGCCCGGTTTCACGGTGACGCACGATGCTGCCGAGGTGGCTGAAGTATTCGAGCTGCCGCTGGCGTTCGCATTGACCGCCGGCAATTACCGCTCGCGTCCGGGCCGCGGGTACGGACCGGACTTCGAGATCTGGGAGCTGCCCTACGGCGAACGCAACATCTGGGGTGCCACGGCCGGTATTCTGGCCAATCTGCGCGAGGTATTGAGCGAGGATCGCGCGTGACTCGCGCGGGCGAGGCGATCGATGCGCTGCTGGCGCTGATGCGCACGCTGCGCGATCCGCAGCGCGGCTGCCCCTGGGATCGCGCACAGAATTTCGAGAGCATCGCGCCCTATACGGTCGAGGAAGCCTACGAGGTGGCGGATGCGATCGCGCGCGATGATCTCGAGCGTCTGCGCGATGAGCTCGGTGATCTGCTGTTCCAGGTGGTGTTTCACGCGCGCATGGCCGAAGAGCTCGGCCGATTCGAATTCGCCGATGTGGCGCGCGGCATCCACGACAAGCTCGTGCGGCGCCACCCGCATGTGTTCGCCGAGCCACGCGCGCTCGCGGGGCCGGAGCTGCATCGGTCGTGGGAGGCCGAGAAGGCGCGCGAGCGCGCCGCGCGCGGCGCGGGCGGAGCATTGGCCGATGTGCCGACGGCGCTGCCGGCGTTGGTGCGAGCGGCCAAGCTGGGCCGTCGGGCCGCACGCGTCGGCTTCGACTGGCCGGATGCCGCGGGCGTTCGCGACAAGATCGACGAGGAGCTGACGGAGATCGACCGCGCATTGTCTGCCGGCCACCCCGAACAGGTGGCCGAAGAGCTCGGCGATCTGCTGTTCACGATCGCCAATTGGGCCCGTCACATGGATCTGGATCCCGAGCAGGCGCTGCGGACCGCATCGGCGAAGTTCGAACGGCGCTTCGAGAGCATGGAGCGCCAGGCCGGGCGCGCCGGTGTGGCGCTGAAGCAATTGTCGGCGGCGCAGTGGGACGAGCTCTGGAATACGGCCAAGTCGTTGAAGTTGAAACGTTAGTGTCAATTCAGCCTGGGTTCATCGCGTGCTTTGTAAATTGCCGCTTATCACAGCAGGCCGATGCCTAGGGGGCGATGGGGCGATGCAAAGGGCGTCAAGGATCGGGCTCAAACGGGTTGGCTTGGCATTGGCCATGGGCCTGCTGGCCGCATGGGCCGCTTCGGTGCCGGCCAGGGCTGCCGACGCCGATCACCCCGACCGCGAACTCACCCAAACGCAGGCGAGCGCGCTGGTGCAGCAGCGCTATGCCGCGCGCGTGGTGCGCGCCTCGAGCACCGATGAGGGCGGCCGCCACGTGTACGTATTCCGGCTGCTGTCCCAGGCCGGCAAGGTCTGGGAAGTGCACATCGATGCGCGCAGCGGCGCGGAAATACGCTGAAGGACTCGAGCAGGCCATGCGGGTGTTGGTAGTCGAGGACGAGGCGGCGCTGCGAGAAGCACTCAAGAGTGATCTCACCGCGGCCGGGCACACGGTCGATGTCGCCGCCGACGGCGAGGAAGGGCTCTATGCGGCCACCGAGTATCCGATCGACGTGGCGATCATCGATCTCGGTTTACCGAAGCTCTCGGGACTCGAGCTGATCCGCCAGTTGCGCGCCCGCGGCAAGACCTACGGCGTGCTGATTCTGACGGCACGCGATAGCTGGCAGGACAAGGTCGAGGGCTTGAGCGCCGGCGCCGACGATTACGTGGCCAAGCCATTTCACGTCGCGGAAGTGCAGGCGCGGCTCGCGGCGCTGTTGCGTCGCTCCGGCGGTTGGGCCAGCTCGCGGCTGCGCTGTGGTCCACTCGAGCTCGACTCGCGCGCACAGACCGTAACGGTGCACGGCCAGGCGGTCGAGCTCACCAGCTTCGAATACCGGATTCTCGAGCACCTGATGCTGCGTGCCGGCGAGGTGCTGTCAAAGACCGAGTTGACGGAGCGGCTATATGCGCAGGATTTCGATCGCGACAGCAACGTGGTCGAGGTGCTGGTCGGCCGATTACGCCGCAAGCTCGACCCTGACGACACCCTCAAGCCGATCGAGACGCTGCGGGGACGCGGCTACCGCCTGAGCCTGCCGCGCAGCACTGCGGCGTAGATTCGCGCGCAGATCCCGCGGTGGTGAACTCCCTCTCGAGCATGCGGCGGCCATCGGTGAGCCGCCGGCTGCTGTTCGCGGTCGCGGTGCCGCTGGTGCTGTTCTTTGCGCTCACGATCGGCGTGCTCGACGGCGTATTCCGATCGCTTTCCAACGCGTCGCTGCGCGAGCTGCTGGCCGAGCAGGTCGTGGGGCTCGTGACCGCGGCCGATCTGAATCGCGACGGCGGCATCGATGTGAATCTGCTCGATCCCGAGTCGCGCCTCGACGTGCCGGGCTCGGGGCTGTACGCGGTCGTGCGCGACCAGAACGGCAAGCTGCTGTGGAGCTCCCCCTCGTTGAACGGTACCGGTCTCGAGCTGGGCATGCGGCTGGCCGTGGGCGGCGCCGACTTCCGCTATCTCAAGGCGCGCGATGGTACGCAGGTGGCCGAGCTCAGTCGCGGGCTGCAATGGGACTATGCCGCCGGCGCCTCGAAGAATCTGGTCTTCACCGCGGCCGACAGCACCGAGCCGCAGCGCCAGCAGCTGTGGCGATTCCGGCAGCAGATGGCCGGCTGGTTTGCTGCTCTGGTGCTGGCAGTGCTCGCGACCATGGCCTGGATGATGCGGCGTGCGCTGGCGCCGGTGCGGCGCCTGGAGCAGGAGATCGCGGCGGTGGAAACCGGTGCCGCGCAGGGCCTCGGGGCCGACTACCCGCGCGAGCTGGCCGGTGTTGCCAAGGGGCTCAATGCGCTGCTGGAGTCGGAGCGCAATCGGATTGCGCACTACCGCGACACACTCGGGAATCTGGCGCACAGCCTCAAGACACCGTTGGCGGTGATTCGCGCCAATCTCGGGACGGCCGAAGAGGTCGCGGCGCAGCGCGCAACGTTGCAGCACGAGATCGACCGCATCGCGCAGATCGTCGATCACCAGCTCAAGCGCGCCGCGGCCGCTGGCGGCGTCACGCTCGGCCAGGCCAGCGTACCGGTGCTGCCGCTGGTGACCGATCTGCGCGCGGCGCTGCTCAAGGTGCATGCCCACAAAGACCTGGGCATCGATCTGGACGTGCCCGCGCAGTTCGGCTTCCTCGGCGATACCGGCGACATTCTCGAGCTGCTCGGCAACGTGCTCGACAATGCCTGCAAGTGGTGCCGCGCGCGGGTTGCCGTCAGCGTGCAGCTGGATGGCGCGCGCGAGGTACCGCATCGGCTTTCGATCGTGGTCGAGGACGATGGCGCGGGCATCGCCGCCGCCGACCAGGCGCGCGTGATCGAGCGCGGCGTGCGCGCCGATGAGCAGGTGCCGGGTCACGGCCTGGGACTCGCGATGGTGCGCGAGACCGTGGCGCTCTACGGTGGTGAGCTCATCATCGGCAGCTCCGCCAAGCTCGGCGGCGCGCGCGTCGAACTGCGGCTACCGGGGCGCTGATTCGAATTCGATGCCTTGCGCGAGCGGCAGCGCCGCACTCCAGTTGATCGTGTTGGTCTGCCGGCGCATATAGGCCTTCCAGGAATCCGAGCCGGCCTCGCGGCCGCCGCCGGTGTCCTTCTCGCCGCCGAAGGCGCCCCCGATTTCCGCACCCGAGGTGCCGATATTGATGTTGGCGATGCCGCAGTCGCTGCCGTTCTGGCTCAGGTAGCGCTCGGCATTGGCAAGCCGCTGCGTGAACAGGGCCGAGGAGAGTCCGTACGCCGACTGATTATGCAGCTCGATGGCCTGCTCGAGCGAATCGGCCGGAATCAGGTAGAGAATCGGCGCGAACGTCTCGTGCTGCACGATCTCCCAGTGGTTCTGCGCCAGCACGATGGCGGGCTGCACGAAGTGACCGGGGCGGGCGAGCACTTCGCCGCCGACCAGTACCTCACCGCCGGCGGCGCGCGCCGCGGCGATTGCGCCCTCGTAGGCGCGCACGGCCTGCGCATCGATCAGGGGTCCCACCAGCGTCTTCGGATCGAGCGGATCGCCGATCGGCGCCTGCCGGTAGGCGTGCACGAGCCGCTGCTGCAGCGCCTGCAGGTGCGCGCGGTGCACGATCACGCGCCGCGTGGTGGTGCAGCGTTGTCCGGCGGTGCCGAGCGCGCCGAACACGATGGCGCGCGCGGCCAGGTCGATATCGGCGGTTTCATCGACAATGATGGCGTTGTTGCCGCCGAGCTCGAGCAGCGACTTGCCCAGTCGCGCGGCGACGGTCTGACCGACGCGGCGCCCGACCGCGGTTGAGCCTGTAAAGGAGAGCAGCGCGACACGCGCGTCGGCGGCGAGGCGCTGGCCGTGTTCGGCGCCGTGGTCGAGCAGCAGCTGAAACACCGGCGGTGCCTGGTGACGCTCGAGCACTCGCTCGCTCAGCCACTGCACTGCCAGCGCGCACAGCGGAGTCTTGGCAGACGGTTTCCAGACGCAGGCGTTGCCGCAGATCGCCGCGATCAACGCGTTCCAGGACCACACCGCCACCGGAAAGTTGAATGCCGTGACGATGCCAACCACGCCGAGAGGATGCCATTGCTCGTACATGCGATGCTGCGGCCGCTCGGAATGCATCGTGCGGCCATAGAGTTGACGCGACTGCCCGACCGCGAAGTCGGCGATGTCGATCATCTCCTGCACTTCGCCCAGCGCTTCGGCCATGATCTTGCCGTTTTCCAGCGCCACCAGCGTCGCGAGCTCCTGCTTGTGCAGCCGCAGCTCGTCGCCGATGTGCCGTACCAGCTGGCCGCGCGCGGGCGCGGGCACTTCGGCCCAGCTCCTGGCCGCGCTCAGCGCACGCGCCAGCACCGCTTCGTAGTCGGCAGCGCTGCTCGCGGGCACGCGCGCGAGCAGACTCGCGTCTGCGGGATTGAAAGTCTCGAGCGCCGCGGCCGAGCCCTCGGGCGCCGAGGCAATCTCGAAGTGTTGCAGCAGCGCTGCGGTATCGTTGGACATGATGCGACTCAGGCCTGCAGCGCGCGCTGGCGGCCGGGTGCGCCGCTCAGCACGACATCGCCGGAAATGTCCTTGCTGCCGCCCGCGGCCAGGTGCTCGCCGAAACGATTGCCGAGAATATCCGGCAGGCGGAAGGACTCCTGCGTGACCAGGCCGTGATGATGCTCAGGGTGCGACAGCACCAGGTCCAGTACCGCGCACAGGCCCGAGGCGGTGCTGACCTGGATGGCCGACCAGAGTCGGCCGGCGATCATCTGCGGATAGATCTTGCTGACGTAGTTTTCCTCCCGCAGTTCACCGTTCTGCATGCCGGTAACCGCGGCATACACGATCACCACGTCCTGCAGAGTCTGTGGAACCGCGTTCTCGAGAATACGTTTGAGCGTTGCCCGATCCTGATTGAGCTTCAGATCGTTCATGAGCAGGCGCATCTGCGCGCAGTGCCCGGGATAGCGGATGGTCTTGTAATCCATGCTCTCGCAACGCGAGCCGCAGGTCTGCGCCAGCGACCCTAAGCCGCCGGAGGTGTTGAATGCCTCGTAGAGCGTGCCATCGATCTCGATTTCCTCGAGCCCCTCGAGCGGCCTGATCTCGACCAGGCGGCCGTCGGCCATGGCCTCACAGGGATTGCCGTATTCGTTGATGAGTCCCTCGGTGCTCCAGGTCAGCGAGTACTTGAGAACGTTGTGCGGGTGCTGCGGTAGTGCGCCGACCCGCAGACGCACGCTGCGCAGGGTGTCGAAGTGACGGATCAGTTCACCGCCGGCGATGCTGATGAAGCCCGGTGCAAGGCCACACTGCGGCACGAAGGCCTGCGGCGCGTCGTGCGCCAGCGCGGCGATGCGGCGCGTAACCTCGACGTCCTCGGTCAGATCGAAGTAGTGCAGGCCGGCCTCGCGCGCCACGGCGCCGACCAGCGGATTGCAGTGATAGGGCAGGCTCGATACCACCGCGTCGATCGGCTCAGCGTCGACATAGGCGCGCAGCGCCGCCGCATCGCTGGCATCCAAGCGCACCGCCTGGATATTGGCCAGAGCGTGCGCGCGCGCCACGCCCTCCGCCGCAATCCCGTCGACGTCGGCAAGCCGAACTTTGTACACGCTCGATTCGGCCAACAGTCCTGAGATCAATGCGCCGATCTTGCCGGCCCCCAGTACCAGCACGTTGTGCATGCATGCCCCCGGCAAAGAGCGCATGTTAGCATTGGGCCATGCGATCCACCGATAGCAATTCCTGGCATCCGGCGAGCTGGCAGGCGCGCAAGGCCACGCAGCAGCCCACCTACGAAGATCCGCAGTCGCTCGCCAAGGTCGTGGCCGAACTGTCGCGGCTGCCGCCGATCGTGGTGTCCTGGGAAGTGGAGAACCTGCGCGAACGGCTGGCGGCGGTGCAGCGCGGCGAGGGCTTCCTGCTGCAGGGCGGTGACTGCGCCGAGAGCTTCGTCGAATGCGAGTCCGACCGCATCGCCAAGCAGCTCAAGGTGCTGCTGCAGATGAGCCTGGTGCTGCTGTCGGGCATGAAGCGGCCGGTGGTACGCGTCGGCCGCATGGCCGGCCAGTATGCCAAGCCGCGCTCGGCCGATACCGAGACGCGCGACGGCGTCACGCTGCCGGCCTATCGCGGCGATCTGGTCAATCGGCCGGAATTCTCCGCCGAGGCGCGCCGCGCCGATCCGCAGCTGCTGTTGCGCGGCTATGAGCGCGCGGCGCTCACACTCAACTTCGTACGCGCGCTGGTCGATGGCGGCTTCGCGGACCTGCACCATCCGGAATACTGGGACCTGGGCTTCGTGCGCCACGCCCAGTTGCGCGAGGCTTACGAGCGCACCGCGCGCTCGATCGGCGATGCGCTGGATTTCTTCGAGTCCCTGAGCGGCAAGCGCGTGCACGAGGCCACGCGCGTGGACTTCTTCGCCAGCCATGAGGGCCTGCACCTGCTGTATGAGCAGGCGCAGACGCGCTACATCGCGCGCCAGAACCGCTGGTACAACCTTTCGACCCATATGCCATGGATCGGCATGCGTACCGCGCAGGTCGAGGGCGCGCACATTGAGTACTTCCGCGGCATCGCCAATCCGATCGGTATCAAGATCGGGGCGGCCATGAGCGATCAGTGGCTGCAGCAACTGGTCACCACGCTCAATCCGCAGAACCAGCCGGGTCGGCTGACGCTGATCCACCGCTACGGTGCCAAGGACATCGAGAATTCGCTGCCCGCGGCGATCGCCGCCGTGCAACGCACGGGTCACACCGTGCTCTGGTGCTGCGATCCCATGCACGGCAACACCGAGACCAGCACCGGCGGCTTCAAGACGCGCCGGTTCGAGAACATCCTCAAGGAACTCGATCTGGCATTCCGCATCCACGCCGAGCACGGCTCGTACCTGGGTGGCGCGCACATCGAGCTGACCGGCGAGGATGTCACCGAGTGCACCGGCGGGGCGCGCGGGCTCACCGATTCCGATCTGCAGCGTGCCTATCGATCGCAGGTGGATCCGCGGCTGAACTACGAGCAGGCGCTGGAGCTCGCGATGCTGATCGCCGAGCGCAGCAAGCGGCAGTCATGAGCGTACCTCGCGAATGCGTCGGGGCGTACGCCGCCGAGTGATCGAATCTGCATTCGATGCCAGGGACTACGTGGCCACACTGCCACAGCGTCCCGGTGTCTACCGCATGTACGCCGCCGACGACGAGCTGCTGTATGTCGGCAAGGCGGCGCGGCTGCGCGATCGCGTCGGCAGCTACTTCTCGAGCCGGCTGCTGTCGCCAAAGATCGCGGCGCTGGTGGCACGCATCGCGCGCATTGATGTCACGGTCGTCAATACCGAATCCGAGGCGCTGCTGCTCGAGAGCAACCTGATCAAGGCGCATCGGCCGCGCTATAACATCGTGCTGCGGGATGACAAATCCTTTCCCTTCATCCTGTGCCAGCCAGGGCACGAGTTTCCTCGGCTGGTGTTCTATCGCGGGCCGCCGCAGCCCGGCAGCCGCCAGTACGGCCCGTTTCCGAGTGCCTACGCGGTCAAGGAAGTGCTGCAGCACCTGCAGAAGGTGTTCCGCATCCGCAACTGCCGTGATTCCTTCTTTGCCAACCGCAGCCGCCCGTGCCTGCAGTACCAGATCGGGCGCTGCTCGGCGCCGTGCGTCGGATTCATCGATCGCGAAACCTACGCGCGCGATCTCGAGGGCGCGATCGGCGTGCTCGAGGGTCGCAATCTCGAGGTGGTCGCAGCGCTGCAGCAGCGCATGGAAGCGGCCGCAGCGTCGTTGCAGTTCGAGGATGCCGCGCGGCTGCGCGATCAGCTGCGCGAGCTGCAGGAGATCCGCGCGCAGCAGATTGCCAACGCGCAGCGCCCGACCGATACCGATGTCGTTGCGATCGCCGGCGAGCCGGGCCAGTACGCGATCTGCGTGCTGCCGGTGCGCGACGGCCAGAATCTCGGCAGCGCCAGCTACTTTCCGGGCAGCGCGCTCAGCGAGCCGGCCGAGACCCTGGCCGATTTTCTGATGCTGTATTACGGCCGCGAGACCCCGCCGCCCGAGGTGCTGCTGAACATCGAGTTGCCGGACCGCGAGGCACTCATGGAGGCGCTCGCCAGCAGATCCGGCCGCGCGCTGCATCTGCGCGTGCCGCAGCGTGGGCGCGGCGTCAAATGGATCGAGCTTGCGCAGGAGAACGCCCAGAATGCATTGCGCATGCGGCGCGCGCAGGCCGAGCTCGCGGCGGAGGGCCGCCGGATCCTTGCGCGCGTGCTGCAATTGCCACATCCGCCCGAACGCGTCGAGTGCTTCGATGTCAGTCACACCGCGGGTGAGGGCACCGTGGCTTCGTGCGTCGTGTTCGGTCCGGACGGCGCGCACAAGCGCGACTACCGCCGCTACAACATCGAGGGAGTCACGGCGGGCGATGACTACGGCGCCATGCATCAGGCGCTGCAGCGCTACGGGGCGCGTATTGCCGGCGGCGAACGCAATGCCCCGGACCTGCTGCTGATCGACGGCGGCCCGGGCCAGGTGGATGCGGCGGTCAGCGCGCTGGCCGAAGCCGGCGTCGAGGGCTTGAGGGTGGTCGGCGTCTCCAAGGGCGCCGACCGACGCCCGGGCCAGGAACGGCTGCATCTTGCGGGCGATCCGACCCCGATCATTCTCGAGCCCGACAGCCCCGCGTTGCATTTCATCCAGCGCGTACGCGACGAAGCGCATCGATTTGCGATCACGGGTCATCGCCGGCGGCGCGCGCGCCGCTACCGCGAGTCGATCCTCGAGACCGTTCCGGGTCTGGGACCGGCACGCCGGCGCGCGATTCTGACCCACTTCGGTGGTCTGCAGGGCGTCATGCGGGCCGCGGTCGCAGATTTGGAAAAGGTGTCGGGCGTCGGCGCTTCGATGGCGCGTTCGATCTATGATCATCTGCATCCGGGGGCGTGATGATCTGGAACCTGCCGAACATTCTCACGTGGCTGCGCATACTGGCGATTCCGCTGGTCGTGGTGCTGTTCTTCCTGGGGGATGAGAATCCGAACAACCTGGCCGACCCCATCGCCGGCCTGGTGTTCGCGGCCGCGGCCATCACCGACTCGCTCGACGGCTATCTGGCACGGCGTCTCGGGCAGACCACGCGCCTGGGCGCGTTTCTCGATCCCGTCGCCGACAAGCTCATCGTCGCGGTGACGCTGGTGCTGATCGTGAGCCGCGATTCACGTCCGCTCATGGTGCTGACCGCTGCCGTGATCATCGGCCGCGAGATTGCAATCTCGGCGCTGCGCGAATGGATGGCCGGCATCGGTCAGCGCACCGCGGTCGCGGTCTCGCGCATCGGCAAATACAAGACCATTCTGCAGATGACGGGAATTACCATGCTGCTGTTCCGACATCCACTGCTCGGACTGCCGATTTATCTGCTCGGGCAATGGCTGACGGTGCTGGCCGCGGCACTGACGTTGATTTCGATGGCGCTGTATCTGCGGTCGGCATGGCCGCATCTCGCGGCCCAGTCCCGGTGACCGTGAATCTCAAGCGTCGACAGCGGGACGCTCACCAGCGACGGTAACTAGCGCGCGACGCCATCGTGCCAGCTCTGTCAGCCCAACTGTTCAGCGACGCCGCGGTCGGTGAGTCCGAGTCCGAGGCGGTGCAACGCACGGCGCTCGCGCTGGCGCGCTCGCAGCGCACGGCGCTCTCGCATCGCTGGATCGATCGCTTCCTGCAGCAGTACGGTCTGCACACCGCCGAGGGTGTGGCGCTGCTGACGCTTGCCGAGGCCTATCTGCGCATTCCGGACGGCGCCACGGCGGCCAGGTTGATCGCCGAGAAACTCACCGACGGCGACTGGCGATCGCATCGTGGGGCTTCGGACTCGTGGCGCGTCAATGGCCTCACGCGGGCACTGATCGTTGCGCGCGGCATGGTCGGCGCCGCGCCGTCCCTGGCGCGGCTGCTGCAGCCGGGGGTTGCGCTGTCGATGCAGCTGCTCGGCCGTCAATTCGTGTTCGGACGCGACATCCGCCAGGCGCTGCACCGATCGCACCAGCGCGAGTTGCGGCCCTTCGGTTTCTCCTATGACATGCTGGGCGAGTCGGCGCGCACCGACGCGGATGCCCGCCGCTACTTCGTGGCCTATCGTGCGGCCATCGCGGCGGTCGGCCGGCGCGCCGACCGGCGTGGTTCGAGCAGCCGCAACGACGGCATATCGGTCAAGCTGTCGGCGCTGAATTGCCGCTATGAGCCGCTGCAGCGCGCGCATTGCGTGCCGGAGCTGATCGAGGTCGTCACCGAGCTTGCGCGCGCGGCGCGCGATTGCAATATCGCCTTGACGATCGATGCCGAGGAGCACGAACGGCTGGAGATGTCCCTCGCCGTGATCGAAGCGGTTGCGTCCGACTCGCGCCTCGAGGGCTGGGATGGGCTCGGATTCGCGGTGCAGGCCTATCTGCGTCGCGCGCCGCAATTGATCGACTGGGCGGAAGCACTCGCGCGGCGTTGCGGCCTGCGCCTGACCGTGCGGCTGGTGAAAGGTGCGTACTGGGACGCCGAAATCGAGCGCGCGCAGCAGCTGAGCCTGCAGCAATTTCCGGTGCACACGCGCAAGTGCGTCACCGACGTGAGCTACCTGGCGTGCGCGCGCCGGCTGCTGAGCGCCGCTGGGCTGACGCCGGCCTTTGCCACCCACAATGCGCGCACCGTCGGCACGATCCTGCAGTGGGCTCGCGGTCGGCGCGACCTCGAGTTTCAGCGCTTGCATGGCATGGGCGCGGGGCTCTATGAACCGTTGCTGCGCGAGCGTGCGGTCCGCTGCCGCGTCTACGCCCCGGTCGGAGGCTACGCCGAGCTGCTGCCCTACCTTGTGCGCCGCATTCTCGAGAACGGCGCCAACGCCGGGTTCGTCTATCAACTGGCGAATCCCGAGATCGGCGAGGAACGCCTGGTACTCGATCCCGTGACACAATGCCAGCGCGCGCCGGCGCTGGAAAACGAGGCCATCGTGGCACCGAAGGATTTATTTCCGGACCGCAGCAACTCGGCCGGGTTTGATTTCTCCGACGGCGCCGCCACCGCCGCGTTGCTCGCACGCATGGCGCGCACCTGGGAGTGCCCGCAGCGCGCCGCGCCGCTCGTGGGCGGGCGCGAATTGCAGGGCAGCGCCGTGACGCTCTTCGATCCGGCGCGCGGTGAGCGCGTCGCCGGGACGGTCGTGCAGGCCACGCCTGCTGATCTGCTGCAGGCGTTCGAACTCGCGCAGCGCGAGCAGCCGCGCTGGGCCGCGATCGGCGTCGAGACCCGTGCCGATTGCCTGCTGCGCATGGCTGAGCTGCTCGAGCGGGACCGCGATGCGTTGATGGCTCTGGCGGTCCGCGAGGCCGGCAAGAGCATTACCGATGCGCTGGCCGAGGTGCGCGAGGCGGTCGATTTCTGCCGCTACTACGCCGCGCAGGCGCGGCGATGGATGCAGTCCTCGTCGCTGCCCGGACCGACCGGTGAGCGCAATGAGCTGACCTGGGCCGCGCGCGGCATCTTCGCCGCCATCAGCCCGTGGAATTTTCCGCTGGCGATCTTCCTCGGACAGGTCAGCGCGGCGCTGGTAACCGGCAACGCGGTAATCGCCAAGCCCGCGCCGCAAACCCCGTTGATCGCGCACCACGCCGTACGGTTGCTGCTCGAGGCAGGTGTGCCGCCCGGCGTACTCGCCTTCCTGCCTGGCGACGATGCACTCGGTGCGGCACTGGTCGGGGACCGGCGGCTCGCTGGCGTCGTGTTCACGGGCTCGAACGGCACCGCACGCCGCATCGCCCAGGCACTGCTCGCCGATGAGACACGTCCGCTCGTGCCGCTGATCGCCGAGACCGGCGGGCTCAATGCGATGCTGGTGGATTCGACCGCTCTGCTCGAGCGCGCGGTCGGCGATGTGCTGGCCTCGGCATTTCAGAGTGCCGGGCAACGCTGCTCGGCGTTGCGCCTGTTGTGCCTGCAGGAGGACATTGCCCCGGCCATGCTCGCGATGTTGACCGGGGCGATGGCGAAATTGCGCATCGGTGATCCGAGCGAGATCGATACCGATGTCGGCCCGGTGATCGATGCGGCGGCCCAGGAGCAGCTCGAGGCCTACATCGCAGCGCTGCCGCGGCGGCAGATCCTGTACCGGTGTCAGATGCCGGCCGCGCTGAGCGGCCATTTCGTCGCACCGACGCTCGTGGCTCTGGAGCGCATCGAGGACCTGCGCCAGGAAGTGTTCGGTCCGGTGCTGCACGTGGCGAACTGGCGCGCGGGGGATCTCGAGCAGGCGGTTGAACGCATCAATGCCAGCGGCTACGGGCTTACGATGGGGCTGCAGACGCGCCTGACGCAGCATATCGAGCTGGTGCGTCGGTGCGCGCGCGTCGGCAATCTCTACGTCAACCGCAGCATGATCGGTGCCGTGGTCGGTTCTCAGCCTTTCGGCGGCGAAGGCCTGTCCGGCACCGGGCCGAAGGCCGGCGGCCCGCAATACCTGACGCGCTTCATGACGGAGCGGGCCGTGAGCATCGATACCACTGCCGCCGGCGGCAACGTCGAATTGCTGCGGGCCGCGGACTAGCGCAGGGCGAATCGCAAGAGCTGGCGGCGCTGCGCACCGCGCTCGGAAGCTAACGAAAATCCCGCGAGTTTCGCTCCAGCCCCGATAGCCATCGCGACGCGTCGTACAGCCGTCGCGCGACCACGTGCGCGACGAGATCGCGTCTCTGCAGCGCACCGTCGACCACCAGCAGGCTCGATTCGAGTGCGCAGCGGCGCTGGGCGGCAAATACCTTCGGCCACAGAATCAAGTTGACGATGCCGGTTTCATCCTCGAGCGAGGCGAACACGACGCCCGAGGCTGTCGAGGGCTGCTGCATGTGGGTGATCAATCCACCAACCCGCACGTTGATGCCGTCCGGCAACTGCTGCAGCTCGCTGCTGCTGCGAAATCCCTTGCGCGAGAGCCTGGGACGCAGCAGCGCCAGTGGATGGCGACCGGTGGTGAGGCCGAGATGCCGATAGTCGGCCAGGATATTCTGGCTTTCGGTCGGTGCGGGCAGCGGCGCCGGCGCTTCGCGCGCCGATAGACCCTCGATCAGGCCGGGCAGGCGTTCCACGCCGAGCGCGCGCCAATGCGCTTCGTGTCGATGCACGCTCAAGGCCGCGAGTGCGCCTGCGGCCGCCAGCGACTGGACCGAGCGGCGCGACAATTGCGCGCGGGCGCCGAGCTCATCGATGCTGCCGAAGGGACCGTCGATCCGCGCGGCCACGAGCGCTAAGCCATCGGCCTCGTGCAGGCCACGCACCAGGCACAGCCCCAGGCGCAGCGCCGGATCCGGACCCTGCGCCGTGCGCTCGAGTGTGCAGTGCCAATCGCTCGACGTGACGTCGACCGGCAGTACTGTGACGCCATTGCGGCGCAGTTCCTGCGTGATCTGGGCCGGGGCGTAGAAGCCCATGGGCTGGCTGTTGATCAGCGCCGCGGCGAAGGCCGCCGGCTCGTGGCATTTGAGCCAGCAGGAGATGTAGGTCAGCAACGCGAACGAGGCGGCGTGCGATTCCGGAAAGCCGTATTCGCCGAAGCCCAGGATCTGCTTGTAGATCTGTTCGGCGAACTCGCACGTGTAGCCGTTGGCCGCCATGCCGCTGAACAGCCGCTCGCGATAGGGTGTGAGTCCGCCGCGGCGCTTCCAGGCCGCCATGGCGCGGCGCAGTCCGTCGGCTTCGCCCGGGGTGAAGTCCGCGGCGACGATCGCGATCTGCATGACCTGCTCCTGGAAGATCGGCACGCCGAGCGTCCGCTGCAGCACGCTCTTGAGTGCCTCGCTCGGATAGGTGACCGCCTGCGGGTCCTCACGCCGCTGCAGATAGGGGTGCACCATGTCGCCCTGGATAGGTCCGGGCCGCACGATCGCGACCTCGATCACCAGATCGTAGAAGCAGCGCGGCCGCAGGCGCGGCAGCATGCTCATCTGGGCGCGCGATTCGATCTGGAACACACCGACGGTCTCGGCGCGGCAGATCATGTCGAAGGTGGCGGTGTCCTTCGAGGGAATGTCCTGCATGGTGAGCCGGACGCCGCGATAGCCCTCGATCAGATCGAAACAACGGCGCAATGCCGTCAGCATGCCGAGCGCCAGTACATCGACCTTGAGCAGTCCGAGCGATTCCAGATCGTCCTTGTCCCACTGGATCACGGTGCGATCGGCCATCGCGGCATTCTCGACCGGCACCAGCGTGCTCAAGGGTTCGCCGGCGATCACGAAGCCGCCGACATGCTGCGACAGATGGCGGGGGAAGCCGATCAGCTCGCGCACCAGCCGCGCCAGCAGGGTCAGCCGCGCCGGCTCGAGCTGCAGGCCGCAGCGGCTCAGCGCCTGCTGCATCTGATCGGGCGGCTCCCACCACATCTGCATGCGTGTCAGGCGATCGATGTCGTCATCGCCGATGCCGAGTGCGCGCGCAACGTCGCGGATCGCGCTGCGCGTGCGGTAGCAGATCACGGTCGCTGCGAGTGCGGCGCGCTCGCGTCCGTACTTTCTGTAGATGTACTGGATGACTTCCTCGCGCTGTTCGTGCTCGAAGTCGACGTCGATGTCCGGCGGCTCGTTGCGCTCGCGGCT